>Ga0209061_1002946_pt1 | contig 19794 bp, 10 predicted proteins | sample Coa_R1_10_FD_187157 | JGI IMG/M metagenome (GOLD analysis project Ga0209061, IMG submission 187157) | Surface soil microbial communities from Centralia Pennsylvania, which are recovering from an underground coalmine fire - Coalmine... | ecosystem: Environmental > Terrestrial > Soil >...
CGCGATCGGGACGACGACCCCGTGCTCGGTTTCAAGGCTGCCCCAACCTTTTTGCGGTAGCGTGAAATCAACCGAAACCTGGCGCCGTGTCTCCTCGTGCGACAGCAGCTCAACCGTCTCAACCCTTCGGTTGATCCACGACTTGGGATCGGCGATGAGTCTGGTCGACGCAACCCCGGCGGTGAAGACGCGATTGAGGTCTGCGTCGTCAGGGATCGACGGGAGGATGACTCGCTCATCGCTGGGTGGGACCGATGTTCTCGGCGAGGCTCGGACGCACGCGGCGAACGTAGCGCCGAGGCCGGACGTCAGGCTGAGCCGTATGCGTCTGTCGATCCGCGCCCACTAATCCGGGCAATCCGGACTAATCCTGGACGAATCCTTTGATCCCATACCTGCCGTCACGGCTCAAACGACCCTGCTCAGCCAGCGATTACGACGAACCCGCGGCTGCATCCGTAGCGGACCGGTCAGAGTGCCGTGATCAACGTCCCATTAGCGCACAGTTCTCGTATGTGCGCTTCGATCGCGGCGGCGAGCTCGGGGTCGCGAGTCAGGAGTCCGACCTCGAGGTTCGCCGACAGCGCACGGTCGGTGAGGTTCGCCGAGCCGACCAGCGCAGCCCGACCGTCGACGACGAGGACCTTCGCGTGAAGCACCGCGCCGGCCGTCCGCTTCTCCTTGGGCCACCGCCAACGGGTGAGCCCGGGCACCTCGGCGAAGGGTGTGGCCGGTCCCTTGTAGGCGCCGTCGCTGTCCGCCGTTGTCTCAAACACGACGTCGACGCGGCAGCCGCGCTCAGCGGCGGCTCGCAGGTCGTTGGCGATCGCGGGCAGCGTGTAGGTCGCGTAGCTGACCAAGAGGATGCGCTCGCGTGCTCCGGCGAGCAGCTCGTGGATTACGCCAGCAGTCAGCCGTTGTTCGCCGCTCGCGCCAGGGCCGGTCCACGCCGGACGGGTTCGCCGTTGGTCGGCGGCTTGACGGGCGGCCAACCCAGTGCGGAGCGCGAGGGTGATGCCGGCGCCCGTCAGCCCAGGTGTGGCCTCCCACGCGGTCCGGAGGAAATTGACGGCTTCGGTCGTGGCCGGAGGTGCTCCTGCCACGGTTGCGCTGAGCGCCGGCGAAGGCGCGGGTGCACTGCTGCAGGCATCGGCGAGGGCAACCACCTGGGCGTCGCTGAGACGCGCGAGGATCGCGGCGATCGCGGCTTCCGCGGTCACAGCTCCGGGAAGTAGGCGAGGTCAGCGTGCGCCAGTGTTGGTGCGAGTGCGGCCCGGTCGAGGAACCGGTTGCCGCGCTCGCACGACGTCTCCGAGGCGAACTGGCAGGCGTGGCAAGCGGCGGCGTGGACGGAGGCGTCACTGCGCGGGTCGTGTTCGGAGCACAGCGGGTCGGACGAGCAGAGCTGGGCTCGTTCGAGCGCCTGGCGCAGCAGCGGTCCGAGCTGGTCGGGTTCGCCCAGCGACACGAGCCCGCCGAGCGTGCCCTCGCTGTCGGGGGCGGCGGTGTAGAGCAGGACGCCGGCCATCGGCTCCGCGGCGCTGCCGTCGGCGCAATAGATGCGCTCGCGGATCGAGGAGGCTGTGTAGCCGCACTCGAGCGCAAGCTCGCGGATCAGGGCGTGGGCGAAGCTGTGGAGCAGGACGTAACGCTCGCCGGGCCAGCCGTCGTCGTCGTTGGGCAGGCCGCGCCGGGTACGCCAAGCCTGGTGGCCGGCACGCAGCCGCTCGGCCGCGCCCCTTTCGCGGTAGCCCGCCTCCCACTCCCGCACGGCGTCCTCCGGGAGGCGGATGAAGATCCCCTCGCCACGGACCTCGCAGCACGGCAGCCATCGCGGGTCCTCGCGCGCGAGTCGGACGATCGTGCCGCCTCCTGAGCCGAACTCGTCGGGCGCGTTCAGGCGGGTGAAGCCACGTAGCGCGCTGACCTCGCGCAGCCGCTCGACCAGCACCACGTCGGCGATCACGTCCGCGTAGGAGCCTGGGGCGCCGACCGTCCTGAGCGTGAAGTCAGGCAGCTCGGGCGCCCGGGTGGGGTCGGCGAGCACGCGCCACTCCGGGGTGAGGAGGTCGTGCACGTCCTCGTCGGCGAGGCCCTCCCGGCGGGCGGCGATCGCATCGAGGATCGCCTGAAGCCCGAGCTTGTCCGCCAGAGCGCGCAGATCTTTGAGATCGGGATGGGATTTCAGCAGCGGATCGAGCACGTCTTGCCCGGTGTCCGCGGGGAACAGACCGAGCGTCGACCATGCCTCGTCGATCCGCTGGCTGAGCTCGCTCGCCGCGGATGGGATCGCCAGCGCGGAGCTCTGCACCGGGAACCAGGTGTTGCTGGCGCCGAGCAGCATCGTCACGGGCGTCTGATCGCATCGGTCGCTTACCCCGAGATGGGGATGGCGGCCGCGGCAGTGCGGCGGCAGGAACGGCGCTGATTCCTCGCCGAACGCCTGTGACATGCGACGTCTGCGGCCGCACTCGTCGCACTGCAGCTGCACGTCACCGGCGCGGCCGCCGGCGCCGAGCTCGATCAGCTTCAGGGTCCCTTTGCACTGCACCCCACCGTGCAGGAACTCGACCCAGGGGAAGTCGTCGAGGTGCCCGTCGCGGCAGGCGATCAGGTAGCGGGCGGGGAAGGCGGTTGGGGCGCGCGTGGTCTTGACCCTGGGGCAGCCGTCGTGGACGTAGCGGGTCCGTTCCGGCCGCCACGGCTCCTCCTTGAGCGTGAACACGCCGCTCTCGATTGGGGCGAGCCGGCTGCAGGCCGGGCAGCGCAACCAGCGCGGAAACGGCGCGACCGGGACCCCGGAACTGTCGCCCTCGGGCACCACGGGGGGAGTCAGGAGCTGCTCGACCTGCGGGCCGACGGCGGCTTGCACGGCGGCCAGCAGCCGCGGCTCGGAGACCGGCTCGCCGAGCGCCCGCGGCCAGGCGTCGAGGCCGAGCACCAGCGTCGTCAGCTCCGGCAGCTCGACGGTGGCGCCGACTCCATAGGTGTGCATCAGCTGGCTTGGCCGCAGCTCGCCGACCTGGTCCTTCACTGCTCCTCCTGATCAGGCAGGGGCGCGGATCGCTCCGGTGGCTCCCAGCCGCTCGACGCGGCTTCGATCCCGTTCGGTCGGAGCTTCAGCGGCACGGGGGTCTCGACGTTGCGCATCGACGTCGGCACCGTCCAGCGGTCCCAGCCCTTGATCTGGGGCTCGCGCAGCAGTGACACGTCTGAGTCGCTCTTGCCACGCTTCTGGTAGACGAGCGTGCGCTGCCCGACCGCCGCCTCCTTCTGCCACTCGTCGAGCTGCACGTCGATCCGGTCCGCCAGGGCCTGAGCGCCCGCGTGACCGAGCTGGTTCGCTGCGCGCTCGACGATCGCTTGCCGGACCTGCTTCACCAGCGGATCGGCCGGATCGACGAGACCGGCGCCCGCGTTCGGGTTCCAGGTCGGGCCGCACAGGCGGATCAGCGAGGCGAGCACGCCGGTCAGCCCACGGTCGAGGGCGCGCGGCGCGAACGGGGTGACCGAGAAGGCCTCGACCTGCCGGTAGAGCGTGCGGTGGTAATGGCAGAACGTCTCGTAGTGCGAGAGGTCGCGCGGCCTCGCCCAGTTGTAGACCGCGATCACCAGACCCGGGTAGCGGCGACCGATCCGGCTGGTTGCCTGGATGTACTCGCTGGTCGACTTCGGCTGACCGGCCACGACCATCGCCCCCAGCCGGGGAATGTCGACGCCGACGGAGATCATGTTGGTCGCCAGCAACACGTCGATCGAGGGGGGCTCGCCGTCCCTGCGCTTGGCGCGCTGGTCCTGCGACTCGCGGCGGACCGACAGCTGATCGAGGGTGCTGGGGATGTCAGCGCCCGACTTGCGCGAGGTCAGCTCCTCAAGGATCAGGCGCCCGCGTCCCGCGCCGCCGGCCCCGAACATGCGGCTCTGCACATCGTCCTCGACCAGCCGGCGCATCCCGCCGAGCTCGCGCAACGAGTTGAAGTAGCCGACCAGCGTCATGTACGCGTCGGCCTCCGGGCCGGGCTGCCGGCCGAGGATCGTCCACGCGGCCCGGAGCTGTGCGACGTAGACGCGGATCAGCACCTGCTTGAAGCGACGGCCGGGAGCGCAGACGCCGAGATAGCGCCGGCCGGGCCGCTTATCACGGTCATCCTCGCGGTCGCGTTGCAGGGCGAAGAACGAGTCGCGGGCGTCGAGACCGGGAGGCGGGAACACCCGCAGCTTGCGATTGAACAGCCTGCCGACCTGGTCGTCGGCGCGGCGGATCGTCGCGGTCGAGGCGACGATCTTCGGTTGCACCCGCTGGCCGGCGACTGTCCAGCTCGCGAGCTGGTCCACGGCGGTCTCGTACAGACCTACGAGGCTGCCGAGCGGCCCGGAGATCAGGTGAAGCTCGTCCTGGATGATCAGGTCCGGCGGTCGGAGCGGCCGGCAGACCGCTACCGCCGCGCTCGGCAGCGCGCCCTTCCGCGGGTGCGAGCCCGGATGATCTTCACCCGCCGTCAGATAACCGTGCCGCTCGCAGCGGCGCGATACCTGACCGAACAGGGCCTGCACGCGCCCCTCGAACGGCATCCGCGCGAGCTTGTCGACCGTCGCGATCACCAGCGCCGGCAGCAGCCGGTACAGCTCTTCGTCGACGACCACGACCGGGAGCCCTTCACCCGGGCTGTTCTTCGGCGTGAACGGACACTGGCCGCTGACGTCGGAGCAGTTCAGCAGTGTGCGGTTGGCGTCATGGTCGATCGTGACGTCGGCACCGCCACGCAGCTCCGACCCGCACCAGGGACAGCGGGCAAGCTGCAAGGGCGAGGATCCCCGGCGGGCGCCGGTCCGGCTCTTCGCCTCCCGCACCCACTCAGCGGCGTCCTCGGTGCGGTTCGGCGTCGATGCCTGACCGACCCACAGCCCGATCCGCATCGGCGTCGAACCCCACCGCTGCTGCCCCTCCGATCTCCCGTCGCCATACAGCTCGCGGCGCCGCAGTTCACACGCGCACAGCAGCGCGGCCGCGCGCTGGAACTGCTGCAGGGTCAGCAGCCGCAGCGTGTAGCGCATCAGGACCGCCACGCCATCACGGCCGTCGCGACCGTCGAGCACGCCCTGCAGCCGGCGGATCGCGATCGTGAACGCGGTCAGCCCGAGATATGCCTCGGTCTTGCCCCCGCCGGTCGGAAAGAACAGGAGGTCAACCGGCGCCTGCGGCCCGGAGCGCTCGGCGTGGGTGGGGTCGGCGAGCGCCGGCAGGTTCATCAGCACGAACGCCAGCTGGAAAGGACGCCAGGAACGGTTGCCCGGCTCGTCGACCGCTGCCACAGCGGCGTGGAGCTTGAGCGCGCTATCGCGCCGGCGGTCCTCGGCGGCGAGCGTATGGATCCGCTGCTGCCACATTGTGTGATTCGCGAACCGGAACGCCTCGGCGACATCAGCATCGTCCAGCGACGCGATCCCCGCCCTGATTCGGCTCAGCGCGAGCCTGGCACCGGCAATGTGCGCTCGGGCCGGCTCGATGAACTCCGCCAGGCGCGCGGCGGGATCATCGATCCGCCGCTCCTGAGCGTTGATCCACGCCTCGTACGCGTCCGCCAGCGGCGTCAGCAGCGCGATTAACGTCTCGCCGTCGGCCTCGCTCAACGTCTTCATGTCGAGCGCCGCCAGCGCACGGGTGAACGGCTCGCGGATCGCCGGGTCGTCGAAGTCCTCAGGTTCAGGCGGGTCTGTCCGAGAAACCTCCTGCGCCGGCATCGCCGCCGTGCAGACGCGCACTCCACGCTCCGGATCCTCAGGCGCGACGGTGACCTGCACGCCGACGCCGTGGCCGACCGCGAGCTCGACCGTGTCCCGGTACTGCATCTCCAGGCCGGCAAGCTCGGCGCGGTCGATCTCCGGCGCGAGCGCAACGCTGTCGAGCGAGCGCCGCACGAACACCGCAGCGCCGTCGACCGCCGCGGCAGCCAGCGATGCCTGGCACAGCCACCGCGGTACCGCCCGCCCGCCGTCGCTCCACTGCTCGTTGACCAGGAACAGCGAGACGAGCCGATGGCCGTCCCGCTCGCGGACCAGGCCGCGGACCACCACTTCGGGTTCGTCGGGGTCGATCACAACCGGCTCGATCGCGCCCGCGGCAGGGATCGCGAGCAGCCTGGTCCCGCCGCACTCACGCCGCCGCCAGACGCGCGCGGGCCTGCCGTCATAGGTGAGGCGGTGCTCACTGGTCTGGCGCGAGTAGGCGCCCCAGGACGCCGCGACCTGCAACTCACGGCAGGAGGAATCGAGCGCGAACGTCATGCCGAACGCCGACGGGACCAGCTGGTCGATCGCGGGCGGACGCTCCTCCGCCTGCCCCTCCTCGCCGGAGTCCTGCGCGATCCCGCCGTCGGCGAGGTCGTCCTCGGGCAGCAACTCCGAGCTGAGCGGCTCATCGCCATCCTCGCGGCCGGCCGTCGCGAGCGCAGCGAAGTTGAAGCGCGGCGCGAGCAGGCCGAGCACGTAGCGGTCGACCGGCGCTTCGTCCAGCTCCTCCTCTGGCCCGCCGATCGGCCCGATCAGGTCATCGCGGATCAGCTCCTCGAGCTCGTCACGCAGCTCGCGCGCCGATTTGATGAGTGGTGAGCTAGAGGTCGCCGACATCGAAGCTCATCGTCCCAGCCGGCCCGGACCTCCTGCGGCCCTTGGCCTTTGGCTTGCCGTGCAGCCCCCGCCTGACCTCCTCGGCGTACCGCTCGTGGTTCAGCTCCAGCAGCCGGTCGAGTACCTCCTGGCGCGGGCCCGGCGCGAACGTGAACCGCGTCCCGAACTTCGTCTCATGGAACCCGTGGCCAAGATCGAGGTCGCTCCAGCCGTAGGCGTCGCGGACCGCGTAGTCGAGCGCCGTGTGAATCTCCCGGAGCCTCACGACATCGGAACTGTGCTCGTCCGGGTCGTGGAGGTGGTTGTAGGTCGCCGTCAGTCCCCACTGGCGGTCGAGCATCAAAGCGCTTCGATGCTCGTTCACCTCGCCGCCGAGGCGCGCAAGGTCGTCGGTGAGCTCGGGCTGCGCGAACGTCTCGAAGGCATCCGACGGGGAGTAGTTGGGTGCAGCGCCGAGAGTTGACGTGTGCGTCACGGCCCACCACCAATGCAACCCGCTCGACAGCAGACCGAAGTGCCCATCGTCGTCGTAGGCGAAGATGCCGAGCTTGTGTGCATAAACGATCCCGGTCGGGACGAACATCGGCTGGACGACCTTGCTGACGAGCGTGATCGCGATGCAGCGGTCGAGCGGCGCGATCGCGCGGTAGAGGTCCTTGCCCTGACGGCCGAACTGCCACCATCGGTCTCGGTAGCCGCGTTCGTTCAGCGTAATGCGTTCCGGCCGGACGAGTTGATCCACGCGTGCGAACGGCAAGGCATATGTCCGAGCCTGATCCAAGGCCCAGTCGCGGAAGTCGATTACGCAACGCGACGGCGAACAGTCCGGCCGAGAGTTCACATCCTCCCCGATGAGGTAGGGGCGGACGACCTCGGCGTTGCAGGGATCGGCGGCGAGCATCGCCTGCGCCTCCTCCGGCGTGAGCACGAAGCCCATGCCGAGCACATACGAGCCGATGAACGACCGGTTCGCGTTGGCCGCGAGCCGGTGGGGGTTGCCGCTCACCCTGCTGCGCACGGTCAGCGACGGGGTGATGCCGGTGACGGCGATGCGGTCAAGCGCGGTCTCGCCGGCCCAGCCGTGGCGGCTGATCCAGACGCTCGCGACCTCCAGGTTGGCGCCCCCCGGCCAGGGCTCGCTGGCGATCGCGCGGTGGATCGTCGCACCGCCGGCGACGAGCTGATCGAGCCCGACCTCGCGCGTGTCGCCCTGCGCGATCGTGTTCGTCGCCAGCAGCCCGAAGCCACCTTGGGAGCGAAGCAGCGACCAGGCCCTGAGGAAGAAGTACGCGACCAAGTCGGCGTTGCCGCGCACGCCGCCGGCAAGCTGCTCAACAAGGAATGTCCGATAGCCCGTTCCGAGCGCGCCGGTGATCTTCTTCCCGCCGAGGAACGGCGGGTTGCCGACGATCGCGTCAAACCCACCGCGCTCCCATACCTCGGGGAACTCCAAGGCCCAGTGGAACGGCTGCCGATCGGTCCAGTCCCGCGCCGGCACCTCGCCGACCGCCGGCTTGTGCTCGACGAGCCAGCCGTCGGCGAGCGCCCGCAGCTCGGTCCGCGCGACAAGCCGCTGCTCGTGATCCGCCGAGTGGTCGATCAGCGTCCTGATCCACCCGGCGACGTGGGCCTGCCCGAGCGGGTCGGCGTCATCGATCTGCGCGAGCGCGGCGCCGACGACGAGGTCGCCGAGCAGCCGCGCGTCGTCGAGCGCCGCGTCGGCCTCAGTGAGCATCTGCGCCTTGCGCTGCGCGTCGAGCACGTCGCCCACGACGAACGCCTCCAGCTCGCGGCGCAGTCCCGTGGCGCGGTCGACCGCGGCCTCGATCTCCTCAAAGCCGAGGTCGAACGTCGCCTGGCGGTGCCAGCCCGGGTCGAGGTGGGCGACCTTGAGCTGCCGGAGGTCGGTGACGCCGAGCAGCGAGTCGCCCTGTCTGATCGCGTGGTCGACGAAGCTGAAGGGGCGGTCCTTGGCGAGCGTGATCAGCCACAGCGAGAGCTTGGCCATCTCGACCGCCATCGCGTTCTTATCCACGCCGTAGAGGCAGCGCTCGGCGATCAGGCGCAGCGCCAGCTGCTCGCGCTCGAGCGGGTCAGCCGGCGGCGTTAGGGCTGACGGCGGTCCGGTCAGACCGCCGTCAGCAGCAGCGGCTTCGTTGTCCCATGCCTCGAGCAGACGGGCGGCGAGGTAGCGGCAGGCGGCGACGAGGAAGGCGCCGGAGCCGATCGTGATGTCGGCGACTTTGAGGTCGAGCAGCGCGGCGGCGGGCTTCAGCCTCCACTTGGCGGGGTCCCTCTCCTGGGCGGGGCCGGGGTTGTAGACGATCGGTTGCAGCGCGTAGCGGACGACCTCCTCGGCCAGCGAGCGCGGGGTGTAGTAGGTGCCGGTCTCGGTGCGCTCAAGCGCGTCGGTGACGAACAGCGAGCCGGCCAGCAGGAGCAGCGGGTCGCCGCGGAGGTCCTCGCGCAGCAGCGCGTGGTAGGGGAGGACGCGCTCGAACAGCTCCTCGTCGCCGGCGCAGCGGGCGCGCAGGCGGGCGAGGCGCTGGTCGTCAGGCTCGGTGTCGAGCGCCTTGGCGATCTGGTTGGCGGTGCGACCGGTGCGTTTGGCAAGCCCTTCGATCAGGCCGTCGCGGCCGCCGGCGACGAGCTGCTCGAGCTCGTGCAGCGCCAGCTCCGGCTCGCCCGGGCCGCCCAGGGCGAGCGCTGGTTCGGTGAGGCGGACGGCGGTGTGGTCGAGCAGGCCCTCGTAGACGTGGCCGATCTGCTCGACGTCGAGCGCCTCGTAGGACAGGAGAACGCGCGCGCCGCCCTCGTTCAGCGTCTGCAGCGAGTCGAGGATGTGCAGCATCGTGCGGTCATCGACGGGCAGTGGCTGGGCGGCGGCGGTGCGCCAGCTGCTGCCGGCCGGGCGGCCCTCGAGGAACGGGAAGCGGTCGGGGTCGAACAGGCCGCCGCCGTAGGCGGGGAGTCGCAGCGCATCGTGCTCGATCCCGCCGTGCACCGCCCGGAACAGTGCGAGGATGCGATACCAGGCTGAGGTCGAGCGCTCGAGCGGATCCTCGCCGTAGCGGTCGGCGCGCTCCTGTAGCTGCGCTCGCAGTGTCGAGGCGGCCAGCGTCTCGGCGTAGCGCGGGTCGTCGATCGGCAACAGCCGTCGCTCCTCGGCGACGAACAGGAAGACGAGGCGCATCATCACGCTCACCGCGCCGCGGTACACCTCGGCGCTGGCCAGGTCCGCGAGCAGCTCGCCGTGCCGGTCGCGGTCCTGCTCGTCGAGCGTTGAGATCAGCAGCTCGACCGCGCGCAGGACCTGGTCGCCGAGCTGGTCGGCGACCTCCTGCTGCTTGGAGGCGCTGTCGGCCAGCAGCTGCGCGAGGCTCTGCTCGGCTGGCAGGTTGAAGAAGCGCTTGGCGCCGAGCAGGGTCACGAACGCGCGCAGGGTGACCGGCTCCTCAAGCCAGATCTGCGCCTGCCAGCTGCAGACGCCTGTGCTCTCCCCGGGACGCGCCCAGACCAGCGACCAGCGCTCGCCGTTGGTGACGAGCGCGAGCGGGATGCCCGTCGCGCGGGCGAGCTCGGCCGCGCGGTCGAGCGGCGATGCCGACCAGCTCTCGCCGGCGAGCGGGCGGTCGAGCGCCTGCGTCTGGTTGACGCGATGGACCAGGAGGACCGGCGGCTTGCCGTCCACGGTCACGTCCCGCACCACGTATGACGCGCGCAGCGTGACGCCCTGCTCGGCGACGCGGTGGACGGGATCGGCGTCGCCGGCCTCCGAGGTCGCGTGCCCCAGCTCCAGCAGCACATCGAGCACCCAGCGGACCCAGCGCTGCTGCAGCTCCGGGTTTGCCTGCCACTCGGCGTACGCAAGCCGCAGCTCGGGCAGTGCCGTCGGCGGGCCGTCGAGCCCGTCCGGCATCGCCCTGCGCAGCGTCGGCACGCTGAGGAACGGCCCCGACGTCTGCACCAGGGACAGCCACTCGGCATGCTGGTCGGCCGAGCGTTGCGAGCGGGGGCGGACCGGCCGCCTGGTGCGGGTGGCGGTCACAGCCTCACGCCCTCAGGGACCAGCACGGTCACGGCCGCCGGGAAGAGATGCGCCGTCGGATCGGCGTAGCGACGGGCGATCGCCGCCTGCTCGCGCGCGATCTCATCGGGAATCGCGTCGAGACGGGCGCGCAGCGAGCGCAGATCGCGCTCGGCCTGAGCCCTATCGGCCGCATCGAGCTCCAAGCCGGTGATCAGCTGCAGCTGCTCACCGCGCTCGCCGAGCGCCTCCCGGCGGATCGTCTCGGCCAGCTCGGCGAGCGTCGCCGCAACGTGGGCCTGAGCTTCGCGGGCCTGGCGGGCGAGTGTTTCGGTCAGCTGCCTGGCGCGATCGCCGGCGCGGGCCTGCAGCGCAGCGCGGAGCTGCTCGGAGTTGTCCTTGAGCAAGAGCATCAGCCGGTCGGCGAGGCTGCTCGGAACGCCTGTCTGATGGGCGGCGGCGAGGATCTGCTCTGCGTCTGCGACGCCGAGCCGCTCCGGCTTTCCCGCCGTCAGGCGCAGCGCGGCGAAGATCAGCTGCTCGTGCAGGCGGTGTCCGGTGGCGCCGGTGATCACCAGCCGGCCGTGCGCGACCGCCGTCGGGACGCCGATGCTGCGCTCGGCGTAGCGGACCGTGACCCGGCTCAGGTGATGGCCGGTGCCCCACACCTCGGCGCGCAGCAGTGAGGTCGCCATCTGCACAAGCGGGTGGCCGAGGTGCGCGAGCACCAAGTCGGTGCGATCCCTCGCGACGTCGAAGTCGAACGTGATCGGCCGCTGCACGCCGGGGTGTGCGGGGTGCTCGAGCCCGACTGTGGCGCGGGCCCAAGTGCCGGTCAGCGCGGGTACGGTGAACGTGCCCGGCTCGGCGGCGGCCTGCAGCTGCGGCTGGCGTGCGAGCGAGAGCGCGGTCGCGACGACCCGCTGCACCCGCTCGGGCTCGAGGTGCAGCGTGGTGCGGCTCGCAGCAAGCTCGTCACGCAGCTGCGCGAGACGCTCGCGCATCCGCCGCTCGGCCTGCAGCGCTACACGAGATGCGGCGGTGCGGGCGCTGAAACGCGCATCATCTAAGTGCTGGCGGCGGCCGAGCATCGCCTCCTCGATCTGCGCGGCGATGACCGGCCCGGCGCTGCCGAGGTCCTCACGGATCTGCTCAACCTTCCTCACCACCCGCGCGAGGAAGTCAAGGTCCCCTTCAAGCGCCCCTCGCTCGCCGGCTTCCCAACCGGCGCTGACCGTGTGGTAGACGAGCACCTCCTCGGCGGGCTGGCCATGGCGGTCGATCCGGCCGTTCCGTTGCTCCAGCCGATTCGGGTTCCAGGGGATCTCGGCGTGCGCGAGCTGGTGGCAGTGGCGCTGAAGCGAGATCCCCTCCGACGCCGCGTCGGTGGCGAGCAGAACGCGCACCGGAAACTGGTCAGGAGGCTCCTGCCAGCGGCTCTTGATCTGCTCGCGCGCGTCGCTGTCGGTGCTCCCGTCCAGCAGCGCGACGCGGTCGCCGGCGATGCCCCTGGCGATCAGGCGCTCCTGCAGGTAGCGCTGCGTCGCGCGGTACTCGGTGAACACGATCACCCGCTCATCGGAGTAGCTGCCGTTCGGGCGGACCTGCTGCTCGACCCAGTCCAAGAGCGTCCGGGTTCTGGCGTCCTCACGGTCGGCCATCGCCGCCGCCCAGGCGATCATCTCCGCCAGTAGGTCGAGCTCCGCCTGCGAGGGGCGCGAGGGCTCGGCGGCCGCCGCGGCGCCGATCGCCTGGCGGGTGGCCTCCCCGACCCCATCCTCAGCCGCCTCATCATCGATCGAGCTACGGGCATCGTCGAACAGCCTCTCCAGCACGTTCCTGGTGGGCGCGGTCTCCGGGCGGCTCATCTGCTCAAGCGTCTGCCGGTGGGCCTCGAGCGTCGCCCGGAACGCCGCCGGCGAGGAGAACAGCCGCTTCTTCAAAAGCGTGGTGACGAAATCGGCGGCGGCGCGAGCCGAGGCGCTGGTACCCAGCCGGCTCTCGCGCAGCTTGGCGTAGGCGGCGAGCTTGGCGTGCACGTCGCGCTCGCTCTGAGGATGCGCCACCTCCAGCATCCGCACCGTTCGCTTCGGGAACCGCGGCGTTCCGTCGGGGTGGGTGAGGTCCTGCTTGAGTCTGCGCACGGTCACGCTGTGAACCTGATCCGGCGCGGGCCTGATCCCGCGCGCGAACCGGTGCGGGTCAAGCAGCTCAAGCAGCGCGGCAAACGAGTTGTCGTAGCCGTTGTGCGGCGTGGCGGACAGAAACAGGCGGTGCTCGCAGTGCGGCGCGAGCGTGCGGACCGCCTGCGTGCGCAGCGTGTCACGGGCATAGCGGGCGCGGCCGCCGCCAGCCGGCGCGCAGTTGTGCACCTCATCGACGATCAGCACGTCGTAGCAGCGCGGCAGCTCCGGGTGCGGCGGCAGCACCTCCCGCAGCAGGCGCATCCCCAGATCGCCCTTCAGCCAGTCGAGCGAGACGATCAACCGCGGGAAGTGCGCAAACGGGTTCGCGCCGATCCCGCGCGAGCGCCGCAACTGACCAAGGAGATGGCGATCGACGATCCGGAACTCCAGCCCGAACTTGGCGCGCATCTCATCGCGCCACTGGATCTGCAGCGAGGCCGGGCAGACGACCATCACCGTGCGAGCACGGTGCCGCAGCAGCAACTCCTGCACCACCAGGCCAGCCTCGATCGTCTTTCCCAGCCCGACGTCATCGGCGATCAGCAGGTTCGTCCGCGGCGCCTGCAGCGCGCGCACGAGCGGTTCGAGCTGGTAGTCCTCGATCGCGATGCCGGAGCGAAACGGCGCCTGCAGCGAACGGTGATCGGCGCTGGTCACCGCGCCCCAACCGACGGCATCAAGGAAGGCGTCAAGCTCCGCGGGATCATCGACGCGGCCGGGCTCGATGCGCGGCAACTCGGCGCGCTCGATCACCTGAGTACCGGGTTCGATCTCCCAGACGACCTCGAGCTCCTCGCCGGTGGCGTCGTCCTCCACACTGACCAGGCTCACCAGGTGCTGGACCGCGCGCGGGTCCAGATGCGCCTGGGAATCGCGCAGCACATCCGCGACCGCCCAGATCCGGCCTCGCACTCGTGCAAGCTGGCCAACCGTCGGCGCGTCCGGTGCAGGTGGTGGCGCCAGCCCTGGACCCCTCAGCATTCCGTCGCGCAACGATACGCACCACGCGCGGGTACCACTGATCCCAAGAACCGCATGTCCGTCGCGCCCGGTTCTCGCCCGGCGATTGGTCGGCCTCCGCACGTTCCCAATCGGCGCGCGCCGCGCTGTGGCGAGCTCAGCCGGTTCTGTACTCGGACAGTGGGCGTTGCAGGGCCTGATCGTCGCGGGCGGCGAGCGCGACGGTGGCGAAGGCGGTGAGCGGCGGCGAGGTGGGGCCGGCCCTCCAGGCCAGCGCGACGTGCAGCGACGCGGGCGTCGGCAGGCGCCGGATAGCGATCTTGGGTGTCTCGTGGACGGTGTTGACCTGAAGGATGGTCCACGCGCGACCGGCGGCAATGAGCGCCAGCGCTTCCTGCAGCCCGCGGTATGGGAGGATTCGCCGCGCGCCCTCGCCCGCGGCGGCGCGAATGGTGTCGTGAACGCCGGGGCTTATCCGGCGGGGGGCGAGTAAGAGGGGCAGGTCAAGCGATGCGGGATCGATCGGCCCCCGGTCGGCCCGGGAGTGGGCCGCGGGGAGCGCCGCGACGAGCGGGTCGGACCACAGCGGCTCGATCCGCACGCCCGGAGCGTGTCCGGGCTGGCGCACAATGGCGAGGTCAAGCTCGCCGCGCAGGAGCCGGTCGAGCTTCTCTGGCGTATGCCCTGGGTGCAGTTCGACATCGACGTGCGGCTGGACCTGGGCGAAGCGCTCGAGCAGCACTGCGAGCCGCGTGTCCATGCCTTCGGTGGTGCCGAGGCGCACCGTGCCGGAGCGTCCCGTTGCGAGTTCGGCGGCACCGAGGAGCAGGTGATCTCGGGCCCGCACCAGCGCTCGGGCGTGTGGAAGGATGGCTTCGCCGACTGCGGTGAGCGCGACGTGATGGCTTGAGCGCTCGAACAGGACGATGTCGAGCTCGGCTTCGAGGGCGCGGATGAGCCGGCTGACGGCGGGCTGCGCGATCGCGAGCCGGTCGGCGGCACGGCCGAAGTGCAGCTCCTCGGCCACCGTCACGAACGCCGACGCATGGCGGATCTCCACGACCGCGACGATACCGCCGCGGCATCGCAGACAGGCTGCGGGCGTCATTGCCGTGCGGGCCGCAGCGGCGTTGAATCCCTCGCATGACTCGTGCAATCACCGTAGTGCTTCGCGACGGCCGGCACGACCCGCCGATCGCGCTCGAGCAGATCGAGGCGCCGCAGCCTGCCGCCAACGAAGCGCTCGTGGCGGTTCACGCCTCGACGATCAACCGCGGCGAACTGGCGCTGCTCGCCTCACGTCCCGATGGGTGGCGGCCCGGCCAGGATCTCGCCGGAGTGGTCATCCGTGCCGCCGCGGACGGCAGCGGACCGCGCGCCGGTGCCCGCGTGTTCGGGACCGTCGACGGTGGCGCCTGGGCCACCGAGGTCGCCGCGCCGAGCGGTCGGCTCGCTGTTCTTCCGGAGGAGGTGCCGTTTCCCGAGGCGGCGGCGATGGGGATCGCAGGCCTCACGGCGTTGCGGGTCCTGCGCCGCGCGGGATCGCTGCTCGGCCGCCGGACCCTGATCACCGGCGCGCGAGGCGGAGTGGGGCATCTCGTCGGGCAGTTGGCCGGCCTGGCCGGCGCGCAGACGATCGCCGATGATCCGGACCGAGGTCCGTTCGACCTCGTGCTCGAGGGAATCGGAGGGCGGTCGTTGAATACCGCCGTCGCCGCGCTGGCGCCCGGCGGCACGGTCGTGCTCTACGGAGCCAGCGACCCAGAGCCGGCGCGCCTCACCCTGCTGGACTTCATCGGCCACGAGAACGCCCAGATCATCACCTTCTTCTCCTACGCGGCCACCGACGATGACCCCTCCGACCTCGCCCTGCTCGCCAGCCTCCTTGCCGACGGCCGCATCACGCCACAGATCGCGCGCACCTACCGGCTCACGGACGCTGCTGAGGGGATCGCCGCGCTCGGGAGTGTCCGAGGATCTGTGTAGGCATGAACGAAGGAAGCGCTCATGCCCTCAACCACAGAGAAGAAGATCGATGGATGGTTGGATAAAGAAGCTCGGGATGGCGCCGGCGAGGCGCCAGCCGAGCCGGCGCCCCCGCCGAGACCTCGCAGACGCTCGAAGCTCAGCAGCGACACAGTCGATGACGCCGTGGAGCGCGCGAGACTGCGCGCGATGGTTCGGCGACCGGACGGCGAGCGGATCAGCGACGAGGTGATCGACCAGCTGCTGGCCGGCGCCAACAGCGAGCAGGAGATCGCCGGGCCCGGCGGGCTGCTGGCGCAGCTCACGAAGCGGCTGGTGGAGCGCGCGATGGAGGTCGAGCTGACCGAGCACGTCGGCTATGAGCCGCACGCCGAGCCGCCGGGCGGTGCGGGCAACACGCGCAACGGCACGACGCCCAAGCGGCTGGTGACCGAGCACGGCGAGGTTCAGATCGACGCGCCCCGGGATCGCAACGGCACGTTTGAGCCGCAGATCGTCCGCAAGCGTCAGCGGCGGTTTGAGGGGTTCGACGACAAGATCCTCGCCCTGTATTCCCGCGGGCTGTCCACCCGCGACATCTCGGCGCACCTGCAGGAGATCTACGGCGTGCAGGTCGGCCGGGATCTGATCAGCCGGGTGACCGACGCGGTGATGGACGACGCGCGCGCCTGGGCCAGCCGGCCGCTGGAGGACGTCTACCCGATCATCTTCCTGGACGCGATGGTCCTCAAGATCCGCGAGAACGGCTCGGTGCAGCGCCGCGCCTGCTACCTGGCGCTCGGCGTGACGCTGGAGGGCGAGCGTGACGTGCTCGGCATGTGGTTCCAAGAGACCGAGGGCGCGAAGTTCTGGATGCAGGTCCTGAGCGAGCTCAAGCACCGCGGCGTCTCAGACATCCTGATCTGCTGCGTGGACGGCCTGAAGGGCTTCCCGGAGGCGATCGAAGCGATCTTCCCGAAGACCACGGTGCAGACCTGCATCGTGCATCTGATCCGGAACTCGCTGAAGTACGTGCCCCGCCGCGAGCGCGAGCGCGTCGCCCGCGACCTCAAACCGATCTACACCGCGGTCGACGCCGATGCCGCCCAGCGCGAGCTCGAGCGCTTTGACGAGAAGTGGGGCGCTCGGTTCCCAGTGATCACCCAGGCGTGGCTGGAGGCCTGGGAGTACGTCATCCCGTTTCTGGCCTTCCCGCCCGAGGTCCGCCGAGTGATCTACACCACCAACGCGATCGAGGCGCTCAACCGCCAGCTGCGCAAGGCGATCAAGACCAAGGGCCACTTCCCCAACGAGGACTCAGCTCGCAAGCTGATCTACCTCGCCGTCCAAAATGCCGTTCCGGCGTGGACCCGAACGCGGAACTGGACCGTGGCGCTGCTGGCGTTCAAGATCCACTTCGGCGATCGCGTCCCCGACGCAAGTTGACACCCACTACTTGACACCCTCAACCCAAGGTTTAGACTTAAGACAAGCCCAGCCGCCTACACAGTTTTCCTGACGCCCTCCCGCGCTCCGCGAGCGCAGTGTGCAGGGCAAGATCGCGCTGACTCCGTGAAGACCTCGGTGACGCGTCGTTCGAGACCAGGCGGTGTGGGAGCGGCGCATCGAGGATGAGCGAGGCACGTGGCGGCGCCGGGGATCCTGGCGGCCGCCACGATCAGGTCGAGGACCTGCTCGAGGGTGGGATCGACCCCGAGCTCACCGGACTCTCGCGCCGCGTCCGGGAGCAGACGACCAGCAGCCACGACCCGCGCAGAGCCGGCGCCGCACACCGACCGTCTGCGCCGGAGCGCGCGAGGAGCTCGGTCGCGATCGGCACCGTCTCGTTGCAGTGGGCGTCGAGGCCCCGGGGCACCCTTCCCGGTGTGCGCCGGAGCTGCGCGCTCCGGCGCGTCTGTGGTTGAGCGTCCATGGGACCGCGGTCGTGCCCGGTTTCGCGCAGGGGCCGACGCGCGGGCGACGCGCTCCTGAGCTCGGCTCGAGCGCCGACCGTCGCCCGGTTCGATCAGGCCAGGCGGAGGACCGCCCGCGCGGAGGCGCCGGTGCCCACCGGTCGAGGCGCCGGTGCCTACCGGTCGAGGGCCCCGGTTCCCGCCGCGCCGCCCGCGGTCGGGATCTCCCGCCGGGCGACGCCGTCCGCGACCGCCGCGGCGGCGACGGCGGCGGCCACGCGGGGCGCGACCTCGCGGTTGAAGACGCTCGGCACGATGTAGTCGGCGTGGAGCTCCTCGGCGGGGATGACGGCGGCGATCGCCCGGGCGGCGGCGAGCTTCATCTCGGTCGTGATGGCGCTCGCCCGCACGTCGAGGGCGCCGCGGAACACGCCGGGGAACGCGAGCACGTTGTTGATCTGGTTCGGGTAGTCCGAGCGGCCGGTCGCCATCACCGCGACGTCGCCGCGAACCTCCTCGGGGTGAATCTCGGGCTCGGGGTTGGCCATCGCGAACACCACGGCTCCCGGCGCCATGCTCGACACGGCGGCGTGCGAGACGGCGCCCGGCCCGGATACGCCGATCAGCACGTCGGCCCCCGCGAGCGCATCGTCGGTGGCGCCGCGCAGCCCCCGCGGGTTCGTCCGGGCCGCCATCGCCGCCCGCGGCGGATCGAGGCCCGGCAGGTCAGGATGGAGCACGCCCTCGCGATCGCAGAGCACGAGGTCGGAGATGCCCTGCCCGAGCAGGATGTCCGCACAGGCGAGGCCGGCGGCGCCGGCGCCGACGATCACGACGCGCACGTCCTCGACCCGCTTGCCGACGACCCGGAGCGCGTTGAGCAGCGCCGCGAGGACGACGATCGCGGTGCCGTGCTGGTCGTCGTGGAAGACCGGGATGTCGAGCGCCTCCTGCAGGCGGGCCTCGACCTCGAAACAGCGGGGCGCCGAGATGTCCTCCAGGTTGATCCCGCCGAAGCCGGGCGCGACCGCGCGCACGACGGCGATGATCTGCTCGACGTCCTTCGTGTCGAGGCACAGCGGAAAGGCGTCGACGCCGCCGAGCTCCTTGAACAGCATCGCCTTGCCCTCCATGACGGGCAGGGCCGCCGCGGGACCGATGTCGCCGAGCCCGAGCACCGCGCTGCCGTCGGTGACGACCGCCACCATGCTCGACTTCATCGTGAGCGCCCACGCGCGCGAGGGGTCCTCGTGGATCGCGAGGCTCACCCGGGCCACGCCGGGCGTGTACGCCATCGACAGGTCGTCGCGGGTCGTGATCGAGACCCGCGGGGCGATCGCGATCTTGCCGCCCTTGTGCATGAGGAACGTGCGGTCGGAGACGCTGGAGACCGTCACGTCCTCGACCGCGCGCACGGCGGCGACGACCCGGTCGGCGTGATGGGCGTCGACGCAGGCGACGGTGACGTCGCGGACGACCGTCCCGGTCTCGACACGCACGAGATCGATCGATCCGAGGATCGCCCCTTCGGCGCCGATCGCCGCGGCCACCCGCGCGAACGAGCCCGGCACCTGCGCGAGGTGGACGCGCATCGTGAACGAGTAGGACGCCGACGGCTGCAGCCCCGCCGGCGCCTGCAGTGCCGAGCCACGCTCGTCCCCGTCGCCCGTCATCGACCGCTCCTCGCTCACGCCTGGATCGTATGGGAATTCGCGGTCACCAAGGCCGCCGCCCCGCGGCGGCGCCGCGCACGCCACGGGAGCTAAATAACACAGATTTGTGTTGTCTCTGTGATTTGTGTATTCTGTGTCGCATGCCCACCGATGCCGAACTCACATTCGCCGACCACATGGGGCGCTTCTACGCCCGCCGCTATCCGTTCCCGCCGATGGTGGGGCGGCTGATCGGATACCTCGCCGTCTGCGATCCGCCGGACCAGACGATCAACGAGCTCGCCGACGCTTTGCTCGCCAGTCGCAGCGCGATCGCAGGGGCGATCAAGACCCTCGAAGGGATGGGCTACATCGCGAGGGCGCGCGCCGCCGGCGAGCGGATGGACCGGGTCCGGCTTACGCTCCACGACCCGAACGCGCTCGGCATGGACACCTCCGAGTAC
>Ga0209061_1002947_pt1 | contig 19791 bp, 17 predicted proteins | sample Coa_R1_10_FD_187157 | JGI IMG/M metagenome (GOLD analysis project Ga0209061, IMG submission 187157) | Surface soil microbial communities from Centralia Pennsylvania, which are recovering from an underground coalmine fire - Coalmine... | ecosystem: Environmental > Terrestrial > Soil >...
TGTCGCCCCAGCAGGAGACGTCCGTCCGGCCGCGGTTGGCGATGACGAGCACGTCGCCGGGGCCGCTGGACTGGACGGCGCTGGTGGCGAGGTGGCGGCCCGCCGGCCCGGCCGCGGCGTCGGCCACCTCGACGGTGCGGGCCCGGCCGGCTATCTTCGGGCGGCCCCACATCGGGCGGATCCCGGTGGTGGCGCCGGCGATCCGCAGGTGGTCGAGCGCGTCGGAGACCGCGCAGGTGTCCAGGGCCCTGAGGCGCCCGAGCAGGCTGTCATCGGTCATGCGCCGGACCCGGCGTCCCGGCTGGCAAGGTGCGCAAGGTACACGTGCGCATTCTCGCCCGCCCCCGGCGCGCTGTCCATGCCGGGCCTGCCCGGACACGGGCGGTAGCCGTCCAGGCCGCCAAACGCGCTCGTGCCGCGTCCTTGCCCGGAGCGGAAGTCCGCCCGGTCCCCGGCCGGCGCCGGGCCGTTCACGCTGGCGGGCGGCATAAGCGGGGGCGGGCCGGGCGGGCCTGGCGGCCGCTCACGAGCAGCGGCCGTGGGTGAAGGCCGAGCCGGCGGCGGCCCACGGGACGGGCGCGGGGCCGGCCTGGCGGCGGGCGAGGGAGCGGCGGGCGGCGTGCATCAGGGCGAGCAGGTCGTGCTGGCGGGCCGCGAACGTCTCCGCGCCGACCGTCCCGCTGGCGGCCTTGGCCCGCAGCAGCGCCAGCTCGGTGGCCGCGAGCTGGTAGTCGCCCATGGCGGCCGCGGCGGGCAGCCCTCCGGCGGTCCTGGCCCAGGTCCGCGCCCGCCTGCGCGCCCGCAGCGAGGCGAGCATGGCGATGTCGTCGCCTGTCACCAGGCCCGTCGCCGCGTACGCGGGCAGGTAGTGCCTGATCAGGCCGACGACCCGGCGCCGGTCCGCGACCAGCACCGCGACGATCCCGGCGAGCACGCAGGCCATGATGAGGTACGCCGTGACGAGCCCGGCCGCGCCGTAGGCGGACAGCCCGTTCCAGATCCCGTGCAGCAGCACGGCGGCCAGCCAGCCGGCCGCCACCGGCCGCCAGCCCGCGCCGCGCCGGGACGCCGCGTACGCGACGCCGAGCCCGGTCATCGACGTGAAGATCGGGTGCAGCAGCGGCGAGGCCACGCCGCGCAGCACGAACGTGTAGCCGAGCAGGGCGATGCCGCCCCGGTCCGGGGTGACCAGCGCGTTGATGTAGTAGCCGACGTTCTCTATCGTCGCGAAGCCGAGCCCCACCATGGCCGCGTAGATGACGCCGTCGGTGGGGCCGTCCAGCTCGGCCCGGCGCCGCCACAGCAGGCCGGCCAGGACGAGGCCCTTCATCGTCTCCTCCACCACCGGCGCGCCGAACGTCGCGGACACGTACTCGCCGGTGCCCGAGCCCAGGTCGGGCTGGGTCACGTACACCAGGCCCGCGGTGTTGACGACGAGCGCGGCCAGCGCGGCGATCCCGGCTCCCCAGGCGAACGCGAAGACGAGCGCGGCCCGCGGCTCGGGCTCGAGCCGGTCCAGGAACAGCACCAGGGCGACCAGCAGCGGCACGGGGAGCAGCGCCAGCGGCAGCGCGACGAGGAACGGCAGCACGCCGTCGCCCGACGCGACGCTGCCCGCCGCGTCGATGCCCAGCGCGATGATCGCGCACGCGGCGGTCACCACGATCCCGGCGATGAAGGCGACGCTCGTCCGGCCCGGGGCGCGTCCCTCGATCACCGCCCGCGGGTCGAACACCGGGGTGGGCTCGGTCATGCCAGGAAGCATACTGTGGCCCCCGCCGCCGTAAGCTGCCCGCCTTCGGGTGATTGGTCTAGACCTTATGCCGCGGCGGCCCGGGCCGGCTGCGGCAGGCGGTCTAGACCTAGCTGCGGCAGGTGGTCTAGACCTAGCTGCGGCAGGTGGTCTAGACCTGAAGGTCCGGTAAACGTTCCGCGAACGGCCGCCCCGGCCGGTTTTCGCCGCGGCTGCGGGGATAGTCTTTACCTGTTACCCGTGATGGTTACCCGTGATGGCGCCGTTTGCCCGTTCAGTCAGCGCCGTAGCCGCCAAGTGAGTCATCAGAAGGGATCTGTGACAAGCAGTGAGCAACCACGCCCTTGACTGGTCAGCTGCTGACAAGCGCGCCGTCGACCTGATCCGCGTGCTGGCGATGGACGCGGTGCAGAAGTCCGGCTCGGGCCACCCCGGCACCGCGATGAGCCTGGCCCCCGCGGCCTACCTGCTCTACCAGCGCGTCCTCCGGCACGACCCGGCCGACCCGAAGTGGCCGGGCCGGGACCGGTTCGTCCTCTCCTGCGGACACTCGAGCCTGACGCTGTACATCCAGCTGTACCTGTCCGGGTACGGGCTCACGCTCGATGACCTCAAGGCCTACCGCTCGTGGGGCAGCATCACCCCGGGCCACCCGGAGCACGGGCTGACCCCCGGCGTGGAGACCACCACCGGCCCGCTCGGGCAGGGCCTTGGCAACGCGGTCGGCATGGCGATGGCGGCGCGCCGCGAACGCGGGCTGTTCGATCCCGACGCCGCGCCCGGCACGAGCCCCTTCGACCACTTCATCTACGCCTTCGCCTCCGACGGCGACATCGAGGAGGGCATCAGCCACGAGGTGTCCGCGCTCGCCGGGCACCACAGGCTCGGCAACCTGATCGTGCTCTACGACGACAACTCGATCTCGATCGAGGACGACACTCTCATCGCCAAGTCCGAGGACGTCGCCGCCAGGTACGAGGCCTACGGCTGGCACGTGCAGCGGCTGAGCTGGCGCACCGGCGACGGCGGCTACCACGAGGACGTGCAGGCCCTGTACGCGGCGTTCGAGGCCGCCAGGGCCGTCACGGACAAGCCGTCGCTCATCGCGCTGCGCACGATCATCGGCTGGCCGGCGCCGAACAAGCAGAACACCGGCGCCGCCCACGGCTCCGCGCTCGGCGAGCCGGAGGTCGCGGCCACCAAGGAGATCCTCGGCTTCGACCCGAAGGTCGCCTTCCCCGCCGAGGAGGACGTGGTCGGCCACGCCAGGCAGGTCGCCGGGCGGGGCCGGGCGCTGCGCGCGGAGTGGGAAGAGGCGTTCAACGGCTGGGCCGCCAGGAACCCCGGGCGCAAGGCGCTGTTCGACCGGCTGTCCAAGCGCGAGCTCCCGGCCGGCTGGGCGGACGCGATCCCGTCCTTCCCCGCCGACGGCAAGGGCGTGGCCACCCGCCGCGCCTCGGGCGACGTCCTCAACGCGCTCGCGCCGGTGCTGCCCGAGCTGTGGGGCGGCTCCGCCGACCTCGCCGAGTCCAACCTCACGACGATGGAGGGCGAGCCGTCCTTCATCCCCGCCGAGCACCAGACCAAGATGTTCCCCGGCAACCCGTACGGGCGCACGCTGCACTTCGGCATCCGCGAGCACGCCATGGGCTCGATCATGAACGGCATCGCGCTGCACGGCGGCACCCGGCCGTACGGCGGGACGTTCCTGGTGTTCAGCGACTACATGCGGCCGGCCGTCCGGCTGGCGGCGCTGATGGGGCAGCCGGTCACCTACGTGTGGACGCATGACTCGATCGGCCTGGGCGAGGACGGCCCGACCCACCAGCCGGTCGAGCACCTGTGGGCGCTGCGCGCCATCCCCGGCCTCGACGTGGTGCGCCCCGCGGACGCGAACGAGACCGCCGTCGCGTGGCGGACCATACTCGAGCGCGCCGACCGCCCGGCCGGGCTCTGCCTGACCCGGCAGAGCGTGCCGGTCTTGGACCGGGGGACGTTCGCGGAGGCCGAGGGCACCGCCCGCGGCGGGTACGTGCTCGCCGACGGCGGCTCCGGGCAGCCGGACGTGATCCTGATCGGCACCGGCAGCGAGGTGCAGATCGCGCTGCACGCCCGGGAACTGCTCGCGGCCGAGGGAATATCCGCCCGGGTCGTCTCGATGCCCTGCGTGGAATGGTTTCACGAGCAGGACGCTTCCTACCAAGAGGAGGTACTCCCGGCGGCGGTGCGGGCGCGGGTATCGGTCGAGGCCGGCATCACGGCCCCGTGGAAGGCGATCGTCGGCGACGCCGGCGAGAGCGTGGGCGTCGACCACTTCGGCGCGTCCGCCTCGTACACGAGGCTGTACGAGGAGTTCGGGCTCACGGCGGAGCGGGTAGCCGCGGCGGCCAGGGCCAGCCTCGCCAGGGCGCGCTCCTGACGGCAGGCCGGGACAACTTCAGGCCGGCAGGCCGGGACAACTTCAGGAGGAAGGAAACGCGGCAATGAGCGACGTGCTCAGGGAACTCACCAAGGCCGGCGTGTCGGTGTGGCTGGACGACATCAGCCGTGACCGGCTGCGCAGCGGCAACCTGGAAACCCTCATCAGGGACTTCCAGGTGCGGGGCGTCACGTCGAACCCGACGATCTTCGCCCACGCGCTGAGCAAGGGCAGCGCCTACGACGAGCAGAGCAGGGAACTGGCGCTGCGCGGCGTCTCCGTGGAAGAGGCGGCGCGGATGATCACCACCTATGACATCCGGTGGGCCTGCGACGTGCTCCGCCCGGTGTACGAGGAGACCGGCGGCCTGGACGGCCGGGTGTCCATCGAGGTCGACCCGCGGCTGGCGAAGGACACCGCCAGGACGATCGCGGAGGCCAGGCAGCTGTGGTGGCTGGTCGACCGGCCGAACCTGTTCATCAAGATCCCCGCCACCCGCGAGGGGCTCCCGGCGATCACCGCCGCGCTCGCCCAGGGGATCAGCGTCAACGTCACGCTGATCTTCTCCCTCCGGCGGTACGGCGAGGTCATCGACGCCTACATGGCGGGCCTGGAGCAGGCCGCCGCGAACGGGCACGAGCTCGGCCAGATCGCGTCGGTCGCCTCGTTCTTCGTCAGCCGGGTGGACACCGAGGTGGACAAGCGGCTGGACAAGATCGGCACGCCGGAGGCGCAGGCCCTCAGGGGCAAGGCCGCGGTGGCGAACGCGCGGCTGGCCTACGAGCTGTACGAGCAGAAGCTCGGCACCGACCGGTGGCGCGCCCTGGCCGGCAAGGGCGCCAGGGTGCAGCGGCCGCTGTGGGCGTCCACGTCCACCAAGGACCCGGCGTACCCGGACACGATGTACGTCGTCGACCTCGTCGTCAAGGACACCGTGAACACGATGCCGGAGGCGACCCTGCGCGCCATGGCCGACCACGGCGCGCTGCGCGGCGACACCGTGCACGGCACGTACGACCAGGCCCGCGAGCTCTTCGCCGACCTGGAGCGGGCCGGCGTCGGCTATGACGACGTGGTGCAGGTGCTCGAAGACGAGGGCGTGGCGAAGTTCGCCGCGTCGTGGAACGAACTGCTCGAGACGATCAGCGCCGAACTGGGCGGCAAGGGCAGCGAATAGCGAGTAGAGGGGAACTGGAGGTTCCGACCATGACCGTGCCGAACGCCGGCACCCGGGGCCCGGCGCCGGCGAACCCGGGGGTCATCGCGAACGCGGATAGCTTCCTCAACCCGCTGCGGGATCCGCGCGACCGCCGTATCCCCCGGGTTGCGGGTCCCTGCGTGATGGTGATGTTCGGCGTCACCGGCGACCTTGCCAGGAAGAAGCTGATGCCCGCCCTGTACGACCTGGCGAACCGCGGCCTGCTCCCGCCCGGTTTCTCCCTGGTCGGCTTCGCCCGCCGGGACTGGGAGAACGAGGACTTCGCCCAGATCACCTACGACGCGGTCAAGGAGCACGCGCGCACGCCGTTCCGGGACGCCGTGTGGCAGCAGCTGTCGGAGGGCATCCGGTTCGTGCCCGGCGAGTTCACCGACGACGCGGCCTTCGACAGGCTGGCCGAGACGGTGCGCGAGCTCGACCGCGAGCGCGGCACCGGCGGGAACTACGCCTTCTACCTGTCCATACCGCCACGGTTCTTCCCGGTCGTGGTGCAGCAGCTCAAGCGCTCCGGGCTGTCCGATCCCGGGACGGGCGACGGGGGCGGCCGGGCGCCGTGGCGCCGGGTGGTCATCGAGAAGCCGTTCGGCCATGACCTGGAGAGCGCCCGCGAGCTGAACGACATCGTGGACGCGGTGTTCCCCGCGCACTCGGTGTTCCGCATCGACCACTACCTGGGCAAGGAGACGGTCCAGAACATCCTGGCGCTGCGTTTCGCCAACGAGATGTACGAGCCGATCTGGAACCGCGGTTACGTGGACCACGTGCAGATCACCATGTCCGAGGACATCGGCATCGGCGGGCGGGCCGGCTACTACGACGGGATCGGCGCCGCCCGGGACGTGATCCAGAACCACCTGCTCCAGCTCCTGGCGCTGACCGCGATGGAGGAGCCGGTCTCGTTCGACGCGGACTCCCTGCGGCAGGAGAAGGAGAAGGTGCTGTCCGCGGTCCGGCTGCCCGCGGACCTCGCGACGGGCACCGCCCGCGGCCAGTACGCGGCCGGCTGGCAGGGCGGCCGGCAGGTGGTCGGCTACCTGGAGGAGGACGGCATCCCGCCGGACTCGCGGACCGAGACCTACGCCGCCGTCCGGCTCACGGTCGACACCAGGCGGTGGGCGGGCGTGCCGTTCTACCTGCGCACGGGCAAGCGGCTGACGAGGAGGATGACCGAGATCGCGCTGATGTTCCAGCGCGCGCCGCACCTGCCGTTCGCCGCGACCGACACCAAGGAGCTCGGGCAGAACGCCCTGGTCATCCGCGTCCAGCCGGACGAGGGGGTCACCGTGCGGTTCGGGTCCAAGGTGCCGGGGAGCGCCATGGAGGTCCGCGACGTGAACATGGACTTCGCCTACGGCGAGTCCTTCACCGAGGCCTCTCCCGAGGCCTACGAGCGGCTGATCCTCGACGTCCTCATCGGCGACCCGCCGCTGTTCCCCCGTCAGGAGGAAGTCGAGCTCTCCTGGCGGATCCTCGACCCGATCGAGCAGTTCTGGGCCGAGAACACCAAGCCCGAACAGTACGTGGCGGGCTCGCCGGGGCCCGCGTCCGCCGACGCGATGATGGCACGCGACGGCCGCGCCTGGCGCCGCCTCTAGGGCCACGAGCGCTGCTGCGACTGGAGACGCATCCGATGACGATCGACCTGACCGACACCACCACCAGCGCCATCAGCCACGCGCTGACCGAGGCGCGGCGGCGGCTCGGCGGCATGACGGTGGGCATGGTGCTCACGCTCATCGTCGTGACCGACGAGGAGGGGCAGTACGACGCGATCCGCGCGGCCAACCAGGCCGCGCGGGAGCACCCGTGCCGCGTCATCGCCGTGATCACCCGCAGGCCCAAGGCCGACTCCCGGCTCGACGCCGAGATCCGGGTCGGGGAGTCCAGCCCCGGCGAGACGCTCGTGCTGCGGATGTACGGCCCCCTCGGCCAGCACGCGGACTCCGTGGCGGCGCCGCTGCTCGTCCCCGACTGCCCCGTGGTCACCTGGTGGCCGGAGAACCCGCCCGCCATCCCGTCCAAGCACCCGCTCGGCGTGCTCGCCCAGCGGCGGGTCACCGACGCGGCGACCGCCGAGGCGCCGCAGGAGGTGCTGCTCGACCTGGCCAGGGCCTACCAGCCCGGCGACACCGACTTCGCCTGGACCCGTGCCACGCCGTGGCGGTCGCTGCTGGCGGCCACACTCGACCAGCCGCATCCGAAGCTGGAAGCCGGCGAGGTCCGGGCCGAGGAGAACAACCCGACCGCCGACCTGATCGCCGCGTGGCTCAGCCTGCGGCTGGGCATCCCGGTGCGGCGGCTGGTCTCCGCCGGCCCCGGCGTCACCGGCGTCTCGTTCGCCACCCCGGACGGCCAGATCGCGGTCAGCAGGCCGGACGGCCGGACGGCGACGCTGGCCTGGCCGGGCCGGCCGGACCGGATGGTCGCGCTGCACCGCCGGGACACCGCGGAGCTGCTCGCCGAGGAACTGCGCCGGCTTGACCCCGACGATGTGTACGCGGAGACGCTCCGGCAGCTCGATGTCCGCGGCCTCGATACCGCCGGGGCCAGCCCCGGGGCCGCCGGCACCGGCGGCGAGGGCACCGGCGGCGAGGGCACCGGCGGCGAGCGGGTAGACGAATGAGCGCGCCGCAGGTCATCGTCCACCGCGACGGGCCGCTGCTCGCCAGGGCGGCCGCCGCCCGGCTGATCACCCGGCTGGGCGACGCGGTGGCCGCCGCCGGGCACGCGCACCTGGTGCTGACCGGGGGCGGCATCGGCACCGCGGTGCTCGCCGAACTCGCCGCCGCCCCGGCCAGGGACGCGGTGGACTGGCGGCGGGTGGACTTCTGGTGGGGCGACGAGCGGTTCGTCCCCGCCGGGCACCCGGACCGGAACGAGACGGGGGCGCGCTCGGCGCTGCTCGACCACATCGACGCCGATCCGGCGCGGGTGCATCCGGTGCCCGGCCCGGACGGGCCGGACGGCGACGACCCGGAGGCGGCCGCCGCGCGGTACGCCGGCTGGCTGGCCGCCGCCGCGCCGGACCGCACCGTGCCGCCCTTCGACGTGCTGCTGCTCGGCATCGGCCCGGAGGGCCACGTGGCGTCGCTGTTCCCCGGGATGCCCGCGGCCGGTGACAGCCGGCCGGTCGTCGCGGTCCGCGGTTCCCCCAAGCCGCCGCCGGTGCGGATCTCGCTGACCTTCCCGTCCATCCGGGCGGCCCGCGAGGTGTGGATCCTCGCCTCCGGCGAGGAGAAGGCGGACGCGGTCGCCCTCGCGCTGTCCGGCGCGCCGCCCGAGCGGCTGCCCGCCGCCGGAGCCCGCGGCATGGAAAGGACGCTCTTCCTGACCGACGAGGCAGCGGCGGCCAAGCTCCCGTCAGGCATCGCGCGGCCCGGCCGCTGAGCAGGCCCCGCGCGCGGCTTGCGGTCCGCGTCGCCCCTGTCCGTCGTCATCCCGAACGGACGCGGCTGACTGACCGGGTCATCCCGACGTACGCAGCCGGCTGGCCGGCCGGCGGGAACCACGCGTGCGTTCGGGATGACTCAGGGCGCCGGGCGGCGCTCCCGCCGGGAACCGCCGGGAAGGCCGCGGGCGCGCAGCCAGGCGAGCAGGCTGCCGCGGCCGGCGAAGGCCAGGCCCGCGGCGAGGCAGACCGCGGGGACGGCGGACAGGACGTAGCGGTAGCTGAAGCCGGCGGTCATCGGGGGCAGCACGATCAGCGCCACCCCTGTCAGCCAGGGCAGCAGGGGCAGGCCGCCCCAGCCGGTGCCGGGGACGCGGGTCCGGCGGCGGATGCCGAGCGCCACGCCGGCCGCGCCGGCCAGGACGAAACCGAACAGGAACGGGCCGCGCAGGAAGACGACCTTCTGGTAGGCCCACAGGAACCTGGCCCACGGCTGGACCACCGAGGGACGGCCGTAGTCCGCGCCGCCGAAGTCCCGGGCCGCCCGGGCGTTCACCGGGTCGCCCGTCACCCAGCCCGGCACCGGCCAGACCGTCGGCTCGAAGCGGAACTTCGAGCCCGAGCCCTCCAGGTTGCCGAGCGCGTTGTTCTCGTTCTGCCGCGTCCAGCGGAACGTGGTCAGCGTGTCGCCGGCGACCACCCGCGCGTAGTCCAGCGGCTGGGCCTCGATCGCCCGCTCGGCGAACCGCATGGTCAGCGACTCGATGCGGGGGGTGAACCGGTAGATGTTGTTGGTGCCGGTCAGCTTCGCCAGCGGGGTCTGGTTCGACCAGAGGTACTCCTGGGAGTTCGGCCGCTGCGACGGGGGCCGGGGGTCGCACAGCACGCGCAGGTCCGGCGGCGGGTTCATCTTCGGGCACTCGGCGAAGCTCTGCACCCGGCTGTACAGGAACGTCCCCGTCGCCTCGTCGAGCGCGTAGTGGCCGGTGTGGGCGTGGAACCACACCATGTACCCGGCGACCGGCGCCAGCCCGGCTACCGCGGCGGCGGCGATGCGGCGCCAGCCCATCCGCCGCGCCAGCATGCCGGCGATGACGATGACCAGCAGCGGCTCCCCCACCGACCGGACGGTCGCGGCGTAGCCGACCGCCAGGCCCGCGGCGGCCGCGGCGGCCAGCGGCGGGCGGTCCCACCAGGCGAGCAGGATCAGCGCCGCCGTGACGAGCGCGCAGAACAGCACGTCGGCGGCGACCATGTGCTCGAGCTGGAGCTCGAACACGTCGAACAGCACCGGCAGCGCCGGGATCACCGCGCCCTGCCACGGCAGCCCGCGGCGGCGCAGCACGGCGTAGATCCCCGTGCCCATCGCCAGGCCCATGAGCGCCTGGAGCCCGGTGACCAGCGCCAGGCTGTGCAACGGGAGCAGGGCGTACAGGAACAGCGGGTACCCGCTGGCACGGACGATGTCCGGCGACCTGGTCACCGCGTCGGTCATGTAGTTGTAGGAGTCGTTGAAGAACATCGCCGGCGGGTAGCCGAGCATGACCACCACGCGCAGCGCGGCCGCGACGGCCAGCACGGCCGCGAACGGGCGGTGGCGGCGGGCCAGCCGGCCCGGCCGGCGCCACCGGGCGGCGGCCGGCGTGTCCGGGGCGGCGCGTTCGGCGTCACCGGTTGCCGCCTCGGCGACGCGGTCGTTGACAGACATCGCACCGAACTCTACTGCAACGGGGGTCCGCCCGGCGCACGCCCGGATAAACGGCGGCGGGAGAGGGAGGCGAACACCAGCGCCACCGCCAGCACCAGCGTGGGGGCGGCGACGTCATGCGCCGACCTGGCGGCGAGCGCGAGCACCAGCCACAGCACCAGGATCGGGAAGAGCGCGGCCGGCCGGTTCCCGTGCCTGGCCGGCGGCGGGCCGCCGGCCCGGGGCGGGTGCGCGGGCAGGGCGGGCGCCGCCCAGCGGCGCCCGGGGACGTCGGAGCCGAGAACCGGCTGGGCCGGCAGGTCCTCGGTCAGCTTCCTGAGCTCGCCCCACGTCCTGCCCGCGTAGGCGGCCGTCGTCCGCTCGTCGAACTCCTCCAGGGTCAGCCTGCCCGCCGTGTACGCGTCCCTGAGCGCGGCCACGACGGCCTCCCGGTCCTGGTCTGACGCGCGCATCATGTGATCGCTGGCCATCGGCGGACCTTCCTGTGGCACTGGAGCAGGCCTTATTAATATTACCGAGCCGATTCACTATGATCTGCCCATGCCCGCGCTCCCCCCGACCGGGAACCATCTCATCGTCTGCGGGGACAGCCCGCTCGCCTACAGCATTGCCTCGGAACTGACCTCTCGCTACGGCGAGGACGTCGTCGTCGTGCTGCCGGACCGGCTGGCGAACCACGGGCCGCAGATCGCCGCGCTGGCCGGGGTGACCGTGCTGGAGCGCGCCGGGCTGGCCAGCGAGACGTTCGCCGATGCCGGCGTCACGTCGGCGCGCGCGCTCGCGCTCGTCGGCCAGGACGACATCGCGAACTTCCACGCGGCGCTGCGCGCCCAGGAGCTCAACCCGGCGCTGCGCCTGGTCGTCGCCGTTTTCAACCGGCGGCTTGGCGAGCACATCCGCGGTTTCTTCCCCGACTGCACGGTGCTGTCGCCCAGCGCGGTGGCCGCGCCGTCGTTCGTCGCCGCCGCGCTCGGCGAGCCCGCGCCCAGCCACGTCCGGGTGTCCGGGCGGACGCTGTACGTGGCCAGGCATCAGGACGTGCCGCCCGGGCACGCCGTGTGCGGGCTCGCGGTGCCCGACGACCCGGCCGGGGCGGCCCAGCTGATCCCGCCCGGGGAGCTGGCCGGCGACCCCGGCGGCCTCGTGCTCGCGGTCGCGGACGGGACGCCCCGCGACCCGCTTGCCCGGCGGCGGCACCCCGCGCGCGCCGCCGCGGAGGTGGCGGGACGGCTCGCCTGGAACAAGTTCGGCGCGGTCTTCGCGGTGCTGCTGGCGGCGGCGGTGACGGGGTTCTGCCTGCTGCTGACCCGGTATCCGGCCAGCGACGCGCTCTACCTGGCGGTCATGGACATGACCGGGTCGGCGCTCACCCAGGCGTCGCTCAGCGGGGCGGAGAAGTGGTCGCAGGTGATCCTCACCGCCGACGGCATGGCGCTGATCCCGCTGGTGACCGCGATCATCGTGGGCGCGCGGCTGACCGGGTCCATCCGGGGCCGGCCGCGGCCCCGCGGCGGCCACGTCATCGTCGCCGGCCTCGGGGACGTCGGCACGCGGGTGGTCGGCGAGCTGCACGACCTCGGCTTCGACGTGGCCTGCGTCGACCGCGACCCCGAGGCCAGGGGCGTCGCGCTCGCGCGGCGGCTCGGCCTGCCGCTGGTGATCGGCGATGCCTACCAGGAGGAGACGCTGCGCGCGGCGGGACTGGAGACGTCCGCCGCGCTCGTCTCGGTGACCAGCAGCGACATCGTGAACCTGGAGACCGCGTTGCAGGCGCGGGCGCTGCGCGACGATCTGCGCATCGTGCTGCGGCTGTTCGACGATGACCTCGCCCAGCGGGTGCAGAAGACGGCCGGCAACGTCGTCTCCCGGAGCGTCTCCTACATGGCCGCGCCGGCCTTCGCGGCGGCGCTGCTGGAGCATCAGGTGCTGCGCACGATCGCGGTGGGGCGGCATGTCCTGCTGATCGCGGACATCCGGGTGGAACCCGGGGCCGCCATGGCCGGGCGCGCCGTCGCCGAGCTGGAGCGGGACAGGCTGGCGCGCGTCCTGGCCGTGCAGATACGCGGGGCGCAGCGGTTCGACTGGTCGCCGCACCACGGCTACCTGCTCGCGGCGGGCGACCGGGTGATCGTGCTCGCCACCAGGGCCGGGCTGTCGCGGTTCCTCGCGGGGAACCGCCCGGTTATGTCGTCCTTATGACTATCGCGTCATGTTTCCGCAGTACGCGTCATGTTTCTTAGCTAATTGGGTCTCGCCGGGCGGTTACCTGGGGGTTACGCTAATAGCGGAACTTTCAACCTGGTGGTAAAGCGCCGGGAGGGAAGGAACAGATGAACGGCAGGACCGGGGCCGCCGGTTTCGTGACTGCCGATCCACGCGCCCGGACCACGGCGGCGGGGGCAGGCCACCGGCCGGGCTGGTCAAGCTCGGAGGCACTATGAGCGTCAGCGAAGACCGCACCGTACAACCCGCTGTTCAGCCCGCCGCGCCAGCGCCGGGGATCGCCGACCCGGCCCCGCTCGGGCTGGCCGCGTTTGCCCTTACCACGTTCCTGCTTTCCGCTGCCAACGCCGGCTGGATGACGCACGCCAGCGGCAATGCCTGGCTCGGCTACGCGTTCGCCTACGGCGGGTTCTGCCAGCTGCTCGCGGGCATGTGGGAGTTCCGGAACAGGAACGTCTTCGGATCTACCGCGTTCTCCACGTACGGCGGGTTCTGGATCGGCCTCGGGTTGTGGGCGCTGCTCGTGGCTCCGCACGCGACCGGCAGCCAGGCCGCGCACGACATCGGCTGGATCCTGCTGGCGTTCGCCATCTTCAACACCTACATGCTGCTGCTGTCCGCGCAGGTGAACATGGCCGTGTTCGGCGTGTTCCTGACCCTTGAGATCACCGAGATCATCTTGTTCATCGGGAACTTCGCGACGAGCTCGGGCACCGTCAAGGCGGGCGGCTACCTGGGCGTCATCACCGCGCTGGTCGCCTGGTACACCTCCGCCGCGGGCGTCTCGAACGGCCTGGCCGGCCGGTTCAGGCTCCCGGTGGGCAAGCCGCTGCTGGCCTGACCGCAGATCTCCGCGCCGCGGCCTCGTCCTCCCGGTCACGTCAGGTACGGTAAGGCGGTCAGCCGGTACCATGCCCGACGTGACGGGAGGACCGAGGCATGCACCTGCAAGACGGGCCGCAAATTGACCTGTCTGCCCAGGTCGCCAGGGTGAGGGAGAAGGCGCGGCCGTGGCGGTCGATCATCGCGCTGGTCCTCGCGCTCGCCGCGCTCGCCGTGTCGGCGTGGGCGCACCGCCACTTCCGTTACTACTTCGCCCCGGCCGAGGTGCCGAGCCAGGTCATCGCGGCCGGCTGCGCCGTGGCTTTCTGTTTTCTCGGCAGCGCCGCCACCATCGGGCTGTCGGGGAACGCGCGCACGGTGCTCGAGCCGCGGACCGGCCCCTCGCACGCCGCGGTGGTCAGGTACGCGCTGCTGCTGGCCGGCGGGTTCGCCACCTTGGTCATCACCTTGCTGCTGTTCTCCGTCCCGGTCGGCCAGCTCGTCCTCGGCGGTGCGCTGACCAGCGTCTTCGTCGGTATCGCGGCACAGCAGGCGCTGTCCAACGTGTTCGCGGGCATCGTGCTGCTGCTCGCCCGCCCGTTCCGGGTCGGGGACGCCGTCCAGCTCCGCGCCGGCGCGCTCGGCGGGCCGCTCGAGGGGACCGTCACCGAGATCGGCATCACGTACGTCCGCCTCGACACCGGCACGAGCATCATGTCCGTGCCGAACTCCCAGGTGCTCAACGCGGTGGTCGGCCCGCTCCCCCCGTCCGCCGCCGGCTCCCCCGTCCCGTCCCCTGCCGGGCCTTCCGCCGGCGCCGGGCCTTCCGCCGGCTCCCCTGCCCCGTCCCCTGCCGGGCCTTCCGCCGGCTCCCCCGCCCCGTCCGCCGCCGGGTCTCCCGCGCCGCCCCCTGCCGGCTCCCCCGCCCCGTCCGCCGCCGGGTTCCCCGCCCCGTCCGCCGCCGGCTCCCCGGCCGGGGAGTTAGGCGGTCTTGCGGACCACGTACATGGCCTGCCCGGGGATCCGGAGCAGGCGGATCCGGCGTGGCCTGCCGAAGCCCGCCCCGCGGAGCCACTCGTCGAGCTGCCCGGGCGTGTACACCTGCGCCCCGGAGCTGAGGTAGACGAACAGCCCGAGGAAGTTCGCGGCGGCCGACCCGCGGCGGCCGGGCTCGGCGAAGACGTCCATCACGGCCAGCGAACCGCCGGGCGCGAGCGCCTCGCGGATCCTGCCGAAGAGGGCGGCGACCCCGGGACGCGGCAGATGGTGGACAAGGTTGAAGCAGAGCACCGCGTCATACCCGCTGCCCAGGTCCGCCGTGGCCGCGTCCCCGTCGCGGTGCCTGACCCGGCCCGCCATCCCGGCCCTGGCGATGATCTCCCGGCCGATCGCCGCGCTGCCCGGCAGGTCGAGCACGGTCGCGGTGAGCCGGGGGTAGCGCCGGCACAGCTCGGCCGAGTACCAGCCGTGGCCGCCCCCGATGTCCAGCAGGGACCGCGGGTCGCGGGGCAGCCGCAGCTTCCTGGCCACCTCGGCGGCGCTGAGCCGGGCAAGCTCGAACTGGCCGCAGACGTAGCGGCGCCAGTACGGGTCGCCGGGCGGCGCGCCATGGTGGCCGGCGGGCTGCCCGCCGCGGGCGACCTCGTCTAGCCGCGACCACCAGTCCCAGTAGTCGGCGGTGCCCGCCACGAAGCGGGAGACCGACAGCGGCGAATCGGGGTCCAGCCAGCGGCGGGAGGCGCGGCTGAGCCGGTAGCGCCCGGCCCGGAAGGTGACGTGGCCGGACGACCGCAGGCAGTCGAGCAGGAGCTGGACCGGGAGGGGGTCCAGGCCAAGGCCGGCCGCGAGTTCCGCGGCCGTCGACGGCCGCCGTGCCAGGCGGCCGGTCACGCCCGTGCGCACGGCGGCGGTGAGCACGCCCGACAAGGCCATCCCGCCCCACGCCTCCGCGGCCGGGGCCGGCACCGCCCCGGCGCGCAGGGCGAGCCGCTCGGCGGGGCCGGCGCCGCGCAGGGCGAGCCTCATCGGCACAATTCCTTGGCATTCATCGTATCGTTATAGTATTTACGGAGGCCTACCGCCGTTCGCTGGAAGGTAGCCGCTCATAGCCGACAGACGGGTTCCTGCCATGGGCCGCGTGCGGGCACTGCTCATCGCCAGTCACCCGGGACCGTCGCTTGCCATCACGGCCATGACCACCTTGCTGGCAGCGCAGGCGGCACCCCATGGCGGGGGGCCGGCGCTGGTGGCGCCGGCGATGCTGGCCGGCCAGCTCTCGGTGGGCTGGTCCAATGACGCGTTCGACGCGGCCAGGGACGCGGCGGCGGGCCGGGCGGACAAGCCGGCCGCCACGGGCGCCATCAGCGTACGCGCCGTCTGGACCGCGGCCGCCATCGCCCTGGTGGCGGCGCTGGCGATGTCGGCCGCGCTGGGCCCCGTCACGCTGGCCATCAACGCGGTGATCATCGCCGCCGGGTGGGCCTACAACGCCGGCCTGAAGTCGACGGGGTGGTCCGGCCTGATGTACGTGGCCGGATTCGGCCCGATACCGGCGTACGCGGCGAGCACCCTGCCCGGTCACCCGGCGCCGCGGTGGTGGGTGACGGCGGCGGCCGCCCTGGTGGGCTTCGGCGCCCACTTCGCCAACGTGCTGCCCGACCTGGCGGCCGACCGGGCCACGGGCGTCAACGGCCTTCCGCAGCAGGTGGCCGCCCGGCGAGGGCCGGCCGCCGTGCGCGCGATCGCCATCGCGGCGCTGCTGTCGGCTTCGGTGCTGCTCCTGCTGGCATCCAGCCGGTCCCGCCGGTGGGTCGCGCTGGCCGGGCTCGCCGCCGCTGCCGTGCTCGCGGTGGCCGGGGCCCGCGGCTCCGGACGGCTGCCGTTCCTGGCCGCAATCGGGATCGCGGCAATCGATGTCGTGCTGTTCGCCGCGAGCGGGGACGCGCTGACCTGACGTGCGCCCGGACGACACCCGCGCTGACGGAGGTATGTGCATGCGAATCGCGCGCCAGCCATGACGAGGATCGAGGCCGTGCGGTCCGCCTTCCCGGCCCACCGCTACCCCCAGGCCGACCTCACCCGGAAGTTCGCCGAGCTGAGCGCCCTGCGCCCCGCCCAGCGGGCCCTGCTGGAGCGGCTGCACGGGAACGCCGGCGTCGGCGCCCGCCATATCGCGCTGCCGCTGCCGGAATACGACGGCCTGCGCGCGGCCGCGCTCGCCAACGATCGCTATATCGGGGCGGCCACCGACCTCGGGGAGCAGGCGCTGCGCGCCGCCCTGGATGCCGCCGGCCTCACCGGCCGGGACGTGGACCTGCTGGTCGTCACGTCCGTGACCGGGGTGGCGGTGCCGTCCCTGGACGCCCGGCTCATCCCGCGGCTCGGGCTGCGGCCCGACGTCAAGCGGCTGCCCATCTTCGGGCTGGGCTGCGTCGCCGGGGCGGCCGGCCTCGGCCGGCTGCACGATTACCTGCTCGGCTGGCCGCGGCACACCGCGGCGCTGCTGGCGGTCGAGCTCTGCTCGCTCTGCTTCCCGGTCTCGGACCTCACGACGGCGGACCTGGTAGTCAGCGGGCTGTTCGGCGACGGGGCGGCGGCCCTGGTGGCCGCCGGCGCGCAGGCGCCCGGCGGCGGCCGGCCCAGGGTCATCGCCACGCGCAGCGAGGTGTATCCCGGCAGCGGCGACACGCTGGGATGGCGGCTGGCCCCGGACGGCTTCCGCATCGTCCTCACGGCGGAACTGGCCGACGTGGTGGAGCGGCGGCTGAGCGGCAGCGTCGGCTCCTTCCTCGCCGAGCACGGGCTGACCGTGGACGACATCGCGAGCTGGGTATGCCATCCGGGCGGCCCCCGGGTGATCGACGCCATCCAGAAGAGCCTGCGGCTGCCCGACAGCGCCGTGGAGCTGAGCCGGCGTTCCCTCGCGGAAGCCGGCAACATGTCGTCGGTGTCCGTGCTGCACGTCCTGGAGAAGACGATCGGCACCCGGCCGCCGCCCCCGGGATCGGCGGGCCTGATGATCGGGCTGGGTCCTGGCGTCAGCGCCGAGCTGGTGCTCCTGCAATGGTGATGAGGGAGGCAACCGGTGGGCGTCTACTACGCGCTGCTCGCCGTCATCGCCGGCGAGCGGCTGGCGGAGCTGACGGTGTCCCGGCGGCACGCCGCCGCGCTCCTGCGCCGCGGCGGCGTGGAGTACGGCAAGGGGCATTTCCCGGTCATGGTGGCCCTGCACGCGGGGCTGCTGGCCGGCTGCGCGGCGGAGCCGCTGGCCCTGCACCGCCCGTTCGTCCCGGCGCTGGCGGGGACGATGTCCGCCGTGGTCGTGGCCGCGAACGCGCTGCGCTGGTGGTGCATCGCGACCCTGGGCCCGCGGTGGACCGCGCGCGTGATCGTCATCCCCGGCATGCCGCTGGTAACGTCCGGTCCGTACCGCTGGTTCGCGCACCCGAACTATGCCGCGGTCGTCGCGGAGGGCGCGGCGCTGCCGCTGGCCGGCTCGGCGTGGATCACGGCATGCGCCTTCACCGCGCTGAACGCCGCGCTGCTCACCGTGCGGCTGCGCTGCGAGACGCGGGCGCTGGCAGCGGCCGGGTAATCCCATGATCGACGTTCTCATCGTGGGCGGCGGGCCGGCGGGCCTGGCGACGGCGATCAGGTGCGCGCAGGCGGGCCTGTCCGTGACCGTGGCCGAACCGCGGGCCGGTCCGGTTGACAAGGCCTGCGGCGAGGGCCTGATGCCCGCGGCGGTGGCCCGGCTGGCGGAGATCGGCGTCCGCCCGGCCGGCCGGCCGCTGCGCGGCATCCGCTACCTGGACCCGGGCCACCGCGCTGACGCGCTCTTCCGGCACGGCCCCGGGCTGGGCGTGCGGCGCACGACGCTGCACGCCGCGCTCGCCGCCAGGGCCGCCCAGTGCGGGATCCCGGTCCTGCCGGTCCGGGTGACCGGGTTCACCCGGCACAGCGGGGGTGTCACGGCGGCCGGGGTTGAGGCCCGCTACCTCGTCGCCGCCGACGGCCTGCATTCAGCGATCCGCCGGGCCTGCGCGCTGGAGCCGCCGCCGGCCCGCTACCCGCGGTTCGGGCTGCGCCGGCACTACCGCGTCGCGCCGTGGAGCGACCTGGTCGAGGTGCACTGGGGCCCGGACTCCGAGGCCTATGTCACGCCTGTCGCCGATGACCTGGTCGGCGTGGCGGTGCTCGGCGGCGCGCGCGGCGGCTACCAATCCCGGCTCGCCGCCTTCCCCGCACTGCGAGAGCGGCTGGCCGGCGCCGCGCCGGCCAGCGACATCCGGGGCGCCGGGCCGCTGCGGCAGGACGTCGCCCGCCGGGCGGCGGGCAGCGTGCTGTTCGTCGGCGACGCCTCCGGGTACCTGGACGCGCTGACCGGCGAGGGCATCGGGGTGGCGCTGGCGCAGGCCGCGGCCCTCGCGGACTGCCTCGCCGCCGGCCGTGCCGGGGACTACGAACGAGCCTGGCGGCGCGCATCCCGCAGGTCATGGCTGCTGACCGCGGGGCTGCTGTGGGCAAGGCGCCAGCCGGTGCTCGCCTCGCGCATCGTGCCGGCCGCCCAGCGCCTGCCCCGCCTGTTCACCCGCATCGTCAACCTGGCCGGCGAGGCGTAGCAGGCACCGCGGACGGCCCGGCACGGCCGGCGCGTAGCATTGCCTGCGTGGCCGACTGCTTCTACGTTCCGCTAGACGCCGACGGGGTATGGCGCGCGACGCCGCACACGGCCGGCCCGTGGGACGCCGGCGCGCAGCACGGCGGGCCGGCGAGCGCGCTGCTCGGCCGGGCGATGCTGCGCTGCCAGCCGCGGCCGGACATGATGATCACGCGCTTCACCTGCGAGATCTTGCGCCCGATCCCGGTCGGCGAGATCAGCGTCGCGGCCCGGGTCGCGCGTCCCGGCCGCAGCGTCGAACTGCTCGAGGCCACCGCGAGCGCCGGCGGCCGCGAGGTCGCCCGCGCCGCCGCCTGGCGGGTGCTCAGGACCAGCGGCCCCCCGGTGCGGCCCCGGCAGCCCGCTCCCCCGCCGCTGCCCGGCGGCCCGGCCGCCGTGCCGCCCGCCGGCTGGGGGGACGGCTACATGTCCGCCATCGAATGGCGGCCGGCCCGGGGCGGCTTCGGCGCCCCGGGACCCGCCGCCGTGTGGACGAGGATGCGGTACCCGCTCGTGCCGGACGAGGAGCCCGGGCCGCTTGAGCGTGTGCTCGTCACCGCCGACAGCGGCAACGGCGCCTCGTGGGAGCTGGACATCGGC
>Ga0209061_1002948_pt1 | contig 19785 bp, 17 predicted proteins | sample Coa_R1_10_FD_187157 | JGI IMG/M metagenome (GOLD analysis project Ga0209061, IMG submission 187157) | Surface soil microbial communities from Centralia Pennsylvania, which are recovering from an underground coalmine fire - Coalmine... | ecosystem: Environmental > Terrestrial > Soil >...
TCTCGGCGCGTACCGGCATGTCAGAGGCGCAGGCGCGCGAGACGCTGGAGAAGACGAGTCCACAGCGCCGCCTGATTGAGCCGGAGGAGGTCGCGGCCATCGCCGTTTTCCTGGCACAGGATAGCAGCCGGGGCATTACGGGGCAGGCCATCAACATCGACGGCGGCGGCGTGATGTCTTAGATGGCGCCGGCTTCCCGTCACCAGCGCTTGCTCACACCCGCGGCGCTCACTCCATCACCCGCGCGGCGGAGCCGCGCGACACCCGGCGCGAGAGGACAGATGCCGAGAGCCAGACACCCTGTTAGTATTGGAAGGAGGGACGCAATGCAATACGATTTTCTTTATGAGGTGAGCGATGGCGTGGCGACACTCACCTTCAACCGGCCCGAGGTGTTGAATGCTCTTACCTTCGAGATCTACGCCCAGTTGCGCGACCTGTTCGCCGCGCTGCGCAGCGATGAGACAGTACGCGTCATTGTGCTCACAGGGGCAGGTGATAACTTCTGCTCCGGTGGCGATGTGCATCAGATCATCGGGGAACTGCTCAAGCGTGACGTGAAGGAGCATCTGGAATTCACGCGCATGACCGGGGCGGTTGTACAGAATATGCGCCTGCTCGATAAGCCGATCATTGCCGCTCTCAATGGCATGACCGCCGGGGCCGGGGCGGTCATCGCGCTGGCCTCCGATCTGCGCATCGCCTCCGAAAAGGCGCGCTTCGCCTTCCTCTTCACGAAGGTCGGCCTGACGGGGGCCGATATGGGGACTGCCTATCTCCTGCCACGCGTCGTGGGCATGGGCCGCGCGTTTGAATTGCTGCTCTTCGGCGACACCATCGACGCCGCCACCGCTGAACGCTACGGCCTGGTAAACCGCGTGGTCCCACATGCCGATCTGCTGCCCACAGCACGAGCATGGGCGCTGCGCCTGGCGCAAGGCCCGACGCTGGCAATTTCGATGACCAAGCATATGCTCAATCGCGAACAGGATATGGACCTCATCGCCGCCATCGAAGCTGAGGCGCAGGCCCAGGCGCTGCTGCTGATGGGCGAGGACCACCGCCGCTTCTATGAAGCCTTCAAAACGAAGCAGCGGCCTGCGTTCACTGGAAGATAATCTTTTCATCGTCTTTTCATGGTTGTCTACTATAGTAGCGGCATGTATAATTGACCTATCCCTGAACGTATGAGACAAGGAAAACGTTTCCATGACAGCACTGCTCAATTTTAACTACACGCTCTTCCAGATTATCAACGCGCCGGCCGGCTCCGATCCTCTACTCGACAAAATCATGATTTTCTGCGCGAACTTCCTCATTTTCTTTCTACCACTGCTGCTCGTCATTGAATGGGGCAGGCCGCTCAACTGGTACCGGCGGCCGCTATCGCCAACCGAGGCCGCTATCGTGCAGGAGAGACGCGCGACGGCGCTCTGGATCGTTGTCGCCTGCGTCCTCTCCTACTGCCTGAACATTGTGGTCGAGCATATTATATTCGAGCCGCGCCCATTCATCACCCACAGGGTTCATCTTCTTGTCACTCATGCCGCCGATGCCTCATTCCCCAGCGATCATACGGCGTGGACATTTGCCGTCATGGGCATGCTCGTGTTACAGTTTTGGTTAGGGTTCAGCAGCATCAAGCGCCAGCGCAGCAACGGGCACGATGAGACCGGCTATCGCCCACTGGCCGTCCCCTACATGCTGATGATTGCGGCTTTTGCGATGGGGCTGCTCATCGGCTTCGCGCGCGTCTATGTCGGCGTGCATTATCCAGGAGATATTGTGGGCGGGGCCATCGACGGTCTGATCGCGGCCTGCATTGTCACGCTGCTGCGGCGCTGGCTGCGTCAGCCCACCAATGCTATCCTACAGTTCGCGCAGGCGCTGCGCTTAGCATAAATAAGGGGGGGGTATCCTCTTGAAGTTTGCATTCAGTACCCTGGCCTGCCCGCAGTGGTCACTTGAGCAGGTTGTGGAAAACGCTGTGCGTCTCGGCTACGACGGCATTGAGCTGCGCCTCCTCGATGGTCAGCTCATCGATCCTGTAGAAGATGCGGCAAAAGTTGAGCAAGCCGTCGCCCGCTGCCGCGAGAGTGGACTCGACGTATGTGCGCTCGATACTTCGTGCAAGTTCAACCATCCCGACGGCGAAGAACGCGCCCGGCAGGAAGCGGTTTTGCGGGACTGGATTCGGCTGGCGCAGGCGGTGCAGGTGCCAGTGCTGCGCGTCTTTGGCGGCCAGGCCCCTGAGACAGATCCGCCATCCACTGTTCAGGAAGAAGATGATCGCGTCGCGGAATCGCTGCGTCACATGGCGCCGCTGGCCGAAAAGGCTACCGTCACGATTGCGCTGGAAACGCACGACGCGTTCTCCTCGGCGCTGCGTGTGGCGCAGGTATTGAAAGCCGTGGACTCGCCGGCGGTAGGCGCGCTCTGGGACAGTCACCACCCCTACCGCGTTGGCGAGAGCGCGCTGGAGGTGGTGGCGACGCTGCGCCAGCGCATTGTGCACGTCCATATCAAGGACGCTCGCCGCTCCGACATCGAGGGAACCGGCTGGGAACTGACGCTGATGGGCGAGGGCGAGGTACCTGTCCGGGAACAACTGGAGCTGCTGGATAAGAACGGCTACACCGGCTACGTCTCCGTCGAGTGGGAGAAGATGTGGCACCCGGAGATCCCCGAACCTGAAATCGCGCTGCCGCAGCATATGCAATGGCTCAAGAGCCAGTCGTTTGTGGAAGGGTGACAGACCGGCAGGAGGCCGGGCGCCAGGCGCCCGGCCTCCTGCACTATTGTACTCTCCCGGCAGCCAGATCGACTGCTTATTCTCCGGCTGTCAAACGCATGCCAGCCCGTTGAGGCTTCCAGACGGCCATGGATGGATTGAGCATCAGGAGCATGCCCAGCACCAGAGCGTACATGTAGTGTCCAGCCACCGATCCCCATAACGGGATAGCCGCTAAAAAGTAAGAGAACGTCGTGGCGGGCAACAGGGTATGCATGACGCCCCAGAGGGCAATGGGTGTTTCGATAGTAATGAAAACTCCCGCAGCAGCCACCAGAACCCAACCGTGGAGCCGCAGCCAGCGGACAAGTGCCGTGAAAATGACGCCCAGAACGACTGAAAGCGCCAGATGAACCACTACCCCGATCAACACCGGTATCGGCGCGAAGCCGTAGTTCGCGGGAGTCGCCATCCCTACCGTTCGAGCAATGCCATCCGGCATCGCCCACATGTTTGTAGAGAGGGCGCCAGCCAGTAGTACAATAGCGAGAAACACTAATCCAGCGGTCAAACCAGGCAGTATCCAGAGCGAGAGAAAGCTGAAAAACGCTTTTTTCATGATTGTGTACTCCTTTCTCACAGCAGAGCAGATCAGTTTATCTTCTAAGAAGAAAAGTCCTATCGTAGGATGAGTGTTACATTCATCTTGCAGATAGTGTAGGATATGGACCGTTGCTTTACCGTTCCTTGATGGACAGAATGTAAGATACAGGCCGTTGCCTTACCGTTTCCTGGAGAGCAATCACTCCCACCGCTGCTTGATAGCCTACTCTACCTAGATTAACAGGAATATCTTTACTTTTGTGCTTATCTCTTTATAATTTATGCCGTAATATTACCTTCCTGATAGTCTCGTTTTGCGTCAAAATGTTTCAGAACAGGTCTGACTGCCAGCACCATTGCCGGCTCGCGCCTGCGGCGCTCGCCGGCTCTGAGGGATGGTGTGGGCCAATGCGCTGCGCGCATTGGCCCACACCATCCCTCAGAGCCGGGTGCGGCGGAGCCGCACCACCGCCGAGATCTGGCTAACGCGGAGGATGCTTTGGGATATTCCACGATCCCCGGGTGCGGCGGAGCCGCACCACCGCCGAGATCTGGCTAACGCGGAGGATGCTTTGGGATATTCCACGATCCCCGGGTGCGGCGGAGTCGCACCACCGCCGAGCTTTGGCGAATGCGGGGGATGCTTTGGAATATTCCACGATCCCCGGGTGCGGCGGAGCCGCACCACCGCCCGGCGAGAGCACTGAGTACCGGACACTTTCTCACAGTAAAGATATCTCTGAAGGAGAAAAGCTATGGATTGGCTTACCATCGCAGCAAACGTTTCTCAACTGCTTGGAGTTGCATGGGCCATTTTCTTTGGAGGAAAGGCATTAAAGGAGGTTATACAGGGTTTACAAAAGAGGCAGCCATTACATGTATCTTCTTCTTTCGTCAGTAACTTGCTTTCCGCAGGCATTCTTCTTATGTTAGTACTCATCTTTATCTGGCTTGTGGGAAATCCTTTGTTGGGCATACCTTCCAGATTAGCATCTTCCCCATCCACATCTTCAAGTCAAGCATCTTCGAACAGTGGAGGTAATCATACCTCTACAGATCGATCAACGCCAGCAACTTCACCGACGCCAGCACAACCTGTACAGGTAGAGGAAGAAACTTTGCCAGAAAACATAACCCTGAAGTGCGACGGCTGCTCCGATCCGGTGGTCCTTACCATTACATCGATCCGCGTGGAACCTCAAAAGAATAGAATGGTCTGGTCTATCACTCTCTATAACAATAGCCAGAGTTCTGCTTATTGTTACTTCGATCAATTTTATCTCCAGAATTCTCTCAATGAAGATCAGATCTATGACTCAACAGGGGACATAAGGGATATAAATACCTGTATGACTTTAGATCCGTTACAGGCAAACGAAACGAGAAATTCAACCGTAACTTTCTCCTTCGTGCCCTACAAAGCTGTGCCTTATACCCTTATGGCTAAACTTATTACTCCAGAAAGTCAGGATATTATCTTCAACCCTGTTAATATCAAATTTTGAGCAGGCTCATCTCATCGCACAAACAGGTCTTTATGGCGGTCCTGATTTAGCTTGAGGTCTGCTGTTCGGATCGGACAGGCTCAGAAAGACGCAGCGAACAATTCCTTGCCCGCGGCTCCGCCAGACCACATTCGCGAATGTGCTACACTATACCAGGGACTATCTTAGAAAGTGTCCGAGGCTCAGTGCGCGCCGGGCGCTGGCGCGGCAGAGCCGCACCCGGGGACCTGAGGGATGGCGAGCGCCGCAGGCGCGAGCTGGCGATGGGGCTGGCACTCAGACACACTGACAGGGGCGCAGCAAGAGGGTTAGCGGCGTCAATATATCTGCATGAATGAGTGGAGCAGCTTATGTCAGATCAAAATATCCTATTTAATATTCAGGGGCAGATAGCGGTAATCACCGGGGGGAGCGGGGTGCTTGGCCGGACGATGGCGCTCGGGCTGGCGCGCGCCGGGGCGAAGGTTGTCGTCATCGGGCGGCGCGCGGAGACGAGCGCGAGGGTGGCCGGGGAGATCCGCAACCAGGGCGGCGAGGCCACCGGCATCGCATGCGACGTGACGGACCGGGCAGCGCTTGAGCGAGCGCGCGAAGAGAGCGAGCGCACGTTCGGTCCCGTAGATATCCTGGTTAACGCTGCTGGCGGGAATCTGCCCCAGGCGATCACATCCGCCGAACGCTCCTTCTTTGCCCTGACCGAAGAGGCCATCGACGATACGATCCGCCTGAACTTTACCGGCACCTTGCTGGCCTGCCAGGTCTTCGGGCACAGCATGGCCGAACGGAAACAGGGATGCATCGTCAATATCGCGTCGATGACCACGCTGCGACCTCTCACCCGCACCGTCGCCTACAGTGCAGCTAAAGCGGCCATCGGAAATTTTACGCAGTGGCTCGCCGTGCATATGGCCCGGGAGTATAGTCCTCAGATACGCGTCAACGCCATTGCGCCCGGCTTCTTCCTTACCGAGCAGAACCGCGCGATACTGACCGACGTTGCAAGCGGAGCGCTGACACCGCGCGGACAGACGATCATCGCTCATACTCCGATGGCGCGACTGGGCAACCCCGAAGATCTGGTGGGAACGCTGCTATGGCTGGTCAGTCCGGCCTCAGCCTTCGTGACAGGGATCGTCGTCCCCGTCGATGGAGGATTTTCGGCATTTGGCGGCGTGTAGCCAATAAAAAGGGCCTCTGCACACTTCGCGATGCCGGTACAATGTAAATAGGGACCGTCTGGACAGTGGTGAGGAGGATATGTGGTGGTGGATGTACCGGTTACATGCATGGTCACGATTCATGGCATCGGTTTTCAGCAGCCCCCGTTCGGGGGCATGCCCGGCTACGCTGACGATCTGCACGCGCGGTTGAGCCAGCACCTCGGCGCAATGCTCAGCGACGATCCTGAACGCTCCCGCAGCCAGCGCGGAGAGAACGGGCCGATCTACGTACAGAGCTGCTGGCCGCCGGCTACCGATCATATCGAGCAGGGATTGGCACGCCTGGGCGAATGGCGAGGGGACGACAAAAGGCGGATCGATACGAGCCGGGCGCCACTCGGTGACGGGCAGGGCCGCATCGCTCATGTCGCGCTCGTTTATTCGCGTCTGGAGGGCCAGGGACCAGAAACAGGCTCCGCGCTGATTACCGGCTCGATGGTCGCCTTCTCGCTCGCGCACTACACCCACATTAGCGGCCTGCTGCACATGCTCTTTTACGATACACAGAGCATTCTGGAGCATACCATGCCGAGCGGCGCCATGCCAGCACCGGGCTTGCACATACGCAGTGATCCCGGCTTCATGCCCAATACGCACTCCGCAGGAAACCGCAGGCCAGGCGGCCCGCTGTCGATCCTCACGGAACTTGAAAACGATGTCGCGGCCTACATTTGTCGCGACGAACTGCGCGAGCGTATACGCAGCTTCGTGCTCGATGCCCTGCTGCGCCTGGCCTGCCGCGATGATGTCAGCGGCATCTTCATCAACGCGCATAGCAATGGCACCATAGTCGCCTTCGATGTCCTGCGCCGGCTGCCGCCCTTCGCGCTGGCGAAAATCCAGGCGTTTGTCACCGCTGGCAGCCCGCTGCGCAAATACGTCGATCTTTTCCGCTGGGGCCGCCATATCGAGAATACTATCAATATTAAGGCATGGCAGAACTTCTGGGACCCGGCGGATCCCGTCGCCGATCCGCTGGCGCCTCCGGCGAACTGGCGTCGCGGAGATCCCTGGCAGGCGAACAGCGCGCTGTCTGCGCAGACGCTCTTTCAGTTCATCAACTCTACGACGGGGGCGACTGCGAATATCGCGGTCATCGATAACGAGGTCGATAACGTCAAATATAGTCACGATGGCGGCCTGCCTGCGCATAACTACTGGGACAACGACCTGCAATTCGTGCGGCCCCTTGCGGAAACGCTCAGGCAGGCGGCGACGGTATCGGCCCCGCGCACTAAGAAGGCTAACGATCAGGTCCGTTAATGTCATCCTGAGCGCAAGCGAAGGATCCGATGGTGACGCGCGGATCCTTCCCCTTCGTTCCTCAGGGCTACGGCTCACTGCCGCTCAGGATGACATGGCCGGGGATGGGAGAGAAAAGTCATTGTTTGTTCGAACTGCCTCTTTTTCCATCGTCGCCAGCGTGAAGGAGTCCAGCGCTCCCCATGTGCCACGTGGCAGGCTTTGCTCCTGTACTATATGAAATCCGTGACGCAGATAATATGCAACGTTGCCAATTTCTCGGACCGTGCTTAATCTGATCTTCGATAGGCTGCGCTGTCGGGCTATTTCCTCTACAGCTTGCATGAGTCTGGCTCCCAGACCCACGCCCTGCCGCAACAATTCTACGGCCACCATTTCTAAGTAGAGTGCGTCGCCCTCTTCATGAACAAGGGCAGAGCCAACAATTTTCTCGTCTGGCCCGCTTAGCAATAGCACCAGCTCTTTACCGGCTGCTTCCCTACGAAATTCTGTTACGTTTGTGCGCTCTTCGGGAAACAGCCAGCGATGCCGGCCATAAGCATCGTTCACCAGTTTCACCAGATCCAGAACAGCCTGCTCGTCGACCATGCCGGCATCATAAATACCGGTTTGAACTTTCTCCTCTGCCATAAAGCGATCCTCAACGGCTAGACCCTGTATTTCGTCGCCAGCCCTCGCAGCCAGCCGCGCTGCTTCTCCGTAGGCGCGAAGTTGTTCTTTTGCAGGCGTTTCGCCATATCGTTGATGAACTGGCGCTCCTTCTCGCTCACGCGGGAGCTATCAGGTGAGATGGTTTCAAAGAGCGCTTTGAGCCGCTGCGCCTGCTCACGCATCCTCAGCAGTTCAGCCGGGGGAAGGCTGTTATGCGCTTCTGGCGCCTGCGATGCCTGCCAGGCTTCGTAGGCGGCGCGGTCCCCGTTGAAGGCGCCCAGACCGGCGAGTTCATCGGCGCGCTCGTTATGCAGGTGGCCGGCATGTCCGCGCACCCATATGAACTCCGGCGGCTGCGTGCGATAGCCGAGGAGTTTGCGATAGATCGCCCATAGATCGGGGTTGGCCTTCATCTGGTAGACGCCCTGCGCTACCTTGATCGTGTATTCGCTGTCGCTATAGATGGTGAGCGGGAGCGCCGGTGGAGCGAGGGAAAGGACGGCGAGTACGGCAGCGATCTCGGCACGATTATTGGTTGTCGTCGGCGCTCTGGGAATGTGCCCGTAGCGCTCCAGGCAGGGGGCACCGGCGCGCACCCTGCCATCCGCGCTATCAACCGCGGCCCACAACAGCGCGCTCCACCCGGCGGGGCCGCCGGGGTTTTTGATGCAGGCCCCATCGGTATAGGCCACCACGCCACGCTGATCCAGCGCTGGCAGTGCGGCGCGTATATCGCAATCGACAACGGCATCCAGCACCGAACGCCATTCTAAAGATTCTTGTATTTCACTCATTACCGATAACTTTCAATCACAGAATGACCTTTTGCTACCGCCAAGTATAGCATAGAACCTGGGTGGCGGAGCGCTGGAATTGCGCGCTTTATCACGGACTGGTGCGGATGGTACACCCTTCAATAGTGAAGGTATTACGCTCTCTGGTATATTCATAATGTGGCAGGATGGGAGAAGGGAGACGAGAATATGGAGATTTCGCGGGCAGAAGAGCGCCGGAGATCTGGCTCTCCGGCGCTCTCGCCTGCTCTGCGCGCTATTGTTTGGGGCCGAAGAGGCCGAACTGGTCCGCATTTGCGGCTGTAACGAGTACGCAGTCGATTAATTGCTTTTCGGGCTTGCCCGTTGATCCGGTCTTGATGTACTGGCTCGCTTCGTCAACCGCCATCTTCGCAAGCTGTGCAGCCGGTTGCAGCACCGTCGCTTTAATGCCGCCCTTCTTGATCGAATCGATGACATACGGATTGCCATCGAAACCAACGACAATCACATTGGTCATGTGCGCCTCTTGCAGCGCTGCCCATGCTCCAAGCGCCATCGTATCGTTGCCAGAGATCACGCCTTGCAGGTCATGATGGGCCTGAATAATGGTCTGCATCACCTGGAACGCTTTGGTCTGGTCCCAATCGGCATTCTGTCGCGCGACCATATGCATATTCGGATACTGATCGATGATGCTGTGGAAGCCCTGAGAACGTACCGCAGCATTGGTATCCGAGGCCAGGCCCACCAGCTCGGCATAATTTCCCTTTGCGCCCATCAGTTTGACAAACTCCTGACCGCCTAACTGCGCCCCCTGCGCATTGTTTGAGACGATCTGGGCGGCTGCGATGCCATTGGCATTGATTTCACGGTCGATCAGGAAACAGGGGATACCGGCGCTTTTGGCCTTCTGCACAGCAGCTACGGAAGCATCGGCGCCGGCATTATCAAGAATAATAGCGGAAGCATGGCGCGCTATCGCGGTGTCAATTTCCTGATTCTGCTTGTTCACATCATCGTCATGTGAGAGCACCAGTGTGCTGTAGCCCAGTGCATGTGCCTCCGCGTTTGCGGCATCGGCCTCGGCCTTGAAAAATACGTTGGCGGGCGATGGTGTGATGATGACGATGAGCTTCTTGCCGCCACCTGTCGTAGCGGTGGAACTGGCGGATTGCGTTGTCGAAGACTGCCCGCAGCCGGCCAGTGCCAGCACTGCCAGCAAGACAACCACCAGCATATGAACCATGCGTTGACTTTTCATCAATTGTTCCTTCTGCCTTTCTGCGTTGAACATCAAAGTATGACCTCCTCTTGCCTGCTCATAGGGTTGACCTGGCCTTCAACATTGAAGTCCTCTCTGTCTTTCTCGTCTCACCTCCTTTCTTCGGCTCGCACCACAGGCGCTTGCCTCCTCTGGTATTGTTGTGTACAAAATGTGCCGTGCACATTTTGTACACAACAATATATATTCGCTGCGCGACTCCGCCGCGCGAACGCCCGGTCTGAGAAGGTGGCCGCTTTCACGCCTTTGCCAGCATCGCCCGGCGCTGGATTCTCACCTGGACCTGATCGATAACCACCGCCAGCACGATGACCACCCCCTTAATCACCATCTGCCAGAAAGCCGATACGCCGATCAGCACCAGCCCATCGCTGAGCACACTGATAACAAATGCACCGATGATGCTGCCACCAATTGTTCCTCTTCCTCCAAAGAGCGACGTGCCGCCCAGAACGACAGCCGCGATAGCCGTCAGTTCATAGGCATCGCCGGCTTCTGGCTGGGCAGCCTGCAACTGGGAGGCAATAATCAGGCCGGCCAGGGCGGCGCAGACGCCGGAGATGATGTATACGATCAGTTTCACCCGATTGACACGCACGCCAGAAAGCTCCGCTGCGCGTTCATTGCCACCAATGCCGTAGACGCGCCGTCCGAAGGGTGTTTTTTTGGCGACGAAAGCCGCGATGATCCCAATCACTACCATGAGCCAGATAGGCATCGGTATACCGAGGATCAGCCCGCTGCCAAGAAAGGGAAATCCGGTATTGCCGAGGGTTGGATCGCCGGACAGATTGGGAAATGTCGCGCCATTCGATGTCAGCAAAGCCAGTCCACGCGCCGCATAGAGCATACCCAGCGTGGCGATGAAAGGCACAACGTTAAAGCGGGTAATGATCCAGCCATTGATGAAACCAATCAGCGCTCCTACCAGCAGGGCGATAAGAATGATGATCCACACATTGAAGTAGACCACTACCCCGAACATCGGCAGCACCAGCCCTTGATAGATCAGTCCTCCGGCGATCATGCCCGCCAGACCAACAATCGAACCTACCGAGAGGTCAATACCACCGGTGAGAATGGCAAACGATGAGCCAATAGCCAGAATAGCGTAAATGGAGGCATGATCGATATTGATAATAATGTCGCTTACTGTGAGAAAACTGGGCGAGAGGAAAGCAAAAATAACGATAATGATGAAGAGAGCGATGAAGGCTCTCAATTGTAAGAGCAGCATGCCGAAACGTCGCTGCTGGAATAAGGTGAGGATGTTTGCTCGCCCACGCGCATGCTCTACTGGCTGCTCCTCCATCCCCGGTCGCGTTGTTGACGGTATATTCCTCATGGTGTGTATCTCCTCTTGCTAAAGTGCGCCGGCGGCGAGCGCGGATGATGCTTCAACCAGCGCCTGCTCGGTGGCTTCCTCATGGGTGAACGTGGCGGTGATGCGTCCCTTCGCCAGCACCAGTATCCGGTCAGCTATCGCCAGCACTTCACGCAGTTCCGATGACACAAATATGATCCCTAACCCCTCGGCGGCGAGCTGGCTCATCAACCTGAACATATCGGCCTTGGCGCCGATATCGATGCCGCGCGTCGGTTCATCCATGAGTAATACCTTTGGCCGCGTGAGCAAATTCCTGGCAACGACGACCTTTTGCTGGTTGCCGCCGCTTAGCGAGGTGATTGGAGCTTGCAGGCCAGCAGCCTTGATGGCGAGTTCATCGATGAGCCGCGTAACAGCCGCCTTTTCCTTGCGCGCTGAAAGAAAGAATGCCCGGAGATAGGCGCTTAAACTGGCGATGACGATGTTATCCATGACCGAAAGCGGCTGAAATAATCCTTCGCGCTGCCGGTCCTCGGGAATAAAGGCCAGGCCCTGGCGCATGCGCTGGAGAATATTGCTCGCTTTGACCTCTTTGCCGTCGATCCAGACTCTACCACTGGCTTCGGGACGCAGCGCCATCAGGCATTCGAGCAATTCTGTACGACCAGCGCCCATCAATCCGTAGAGGCCCAGGATTTCGCCGCCGCGCAGAGAGAACGAGACACCATCGAGCAGGTAGCCGCCCTCTGGCCGGGGCAGCGTCATGCTCTCAACTCTGAGCCGCTCCCTGCCGAATGCATGCCGCTCATGCACATAGACGCGCTGAATATCGCGCCCGATCATGGATGTAACTATCCAGCTCGTGTCGATGGCGGAGACCGGCGCCTCGGCAATCAGGCGGCTATCGCGCAGCACAGTGATGTAATCGCCTATCTGCTGAATTTCATCCATCTTATGCGAGATATAGACGATGGATACACCCTGCGCTTTCAGTTCTCGAATAATGCCAAACAGCATCTCAACTTCTGCATTGGTAAGCGCGGAGGTTGGTTCATCCATGATGAGAATGCGTACATCTTCAATCAGCGCCCTGGCAATCTCGACGATCTGTTGCTGTCCCAATCGCAGGTTGCCAACCAGCTCCTGCGGATCGATGCTCTGCTCCAGGCGTTCCATAAGCCTGCGGGTCTCTGCCTGCTGCGCTTTGCTATCGATCATCACGCCGTAGCTGGTGCGCTCGCGGTTCATAAAGATGTTTTCCGCTACGGTCAGATTAGGAAACAGGCTCAATTCCTGGTAAATAATCCCGATCTTATGCCTTGCGGCATCGCGCGGCGATTTGAACTCTACAGTTTCGCCATCGAGCAGGAGGCGGCCAGCGGTCGGCTGTTCCGCCCCGGCAAGAATCTTCATCAACGTCGATTTGCCCGCCCCGTTTTCGCCGACGAGAATGTTGATCTTGCCGCGATAGACGTTGAAGTCGACGTTGTTCAATGCGATTGTGCCATCATAGATTTTTGTTATGCGTTCGGCGCGCAGAATGACGCTATCTGATCCCTCCGTTTGTGTCATGCGCCACCCCCTCCCGCGACTACCTTCACGGGTGTTATATTAATCTGCTGGAGCGTGACGAAGGTAAATGCGCCATAGAATGTAATCATCTTGCCCTGTAGCGCCGTGAAATCGATGCCACGCAAGTCGCGCGCCGCCTGTGCATTCAGCGCATCGGAAACCTGCTGATACTGCACCTGGTTGGAAAACTGATTGAAATTGATGAAACCGAGGCTATCCCTGAGGGCGGTGCCGAAGATTACCGGCCCGATCTGCATGAGGATGGTCGTCTGTCCTTTGTATCCAGGTAATTGAATGGTAATGAGCCGGTCGCTTGAACTCGCATTAAGCGCGACTACCTTGCCACGGCCCTTGACCATAAAATTGTAAACGCCGTCGGACGACTGGTTGGCGAAGCGCCGCTCCGCTTCGGTTGCGTTGGCCTGCAACGCCTCCAGCACGGTCGGGAGATCGGTGGCTCTGTTCATGACGGTGGGGACCACCCGGCGCGCCCAGATCCCCTGCACGTAGCTGCTCGGATTGAAATTCTGATCGAACTGATTGCTTTGAATGCTCGTTTGATTACTGGATGCGTTGAGCGGCCTGACGGTATAGAGGCTGCACGCGGTTGCGACCTGTGCCAGAGCGACCAGCAGCACAAGAACCATACCTCCAGGCAACCAGCATACGTCCCGCGGCCTCGTCCGGTGGCGCCGCGCTGTCTGACCTACCTGCCGGCAATTGCTGAACATGTCATGCTCACCTCGCTTCATTCATAGGAAATAGCAGCACACCGCGATAAGTGTGCCATATCCGCAGGACTGGATACTCGTCCTGCCTCCATCTCTCTGAAACTTTGAATATTTATTCTTATTTGAAATTATATTCAACGCCCTATTCAATAGTGTACTCATGATGTTCTCATGTGTCAAGCTTTTATTGCCGGCAAATTTTTGAGCATAGATCCGCTTTCCACAAAAGTGCCCTTGACATGCCATTGAACTCCCGGTTATAATTGCCTTGTGGTATATATTTTCATATCTGAATAATTATTCACCAGACGCTCTTTTTGTAGTGTAAGGGGGTGATCGTCACAGGGCAGATAGCAGAGGACAGTTGCTGCACAGCGTGTTGCGCGCTCGTCAGTGAATGCTGATGTCAGTATTTCTTGCCCCATGGGGCATGAGCATGCTATCAAGGAGGTAGCAAGGTGAACAGGAAGACATCGTATTTGAGTCAGCTCCTTTTATTTGCGCTCATCGCCTTGAGCCTGAGTTCGTGTTTTTCGCCCAACGTACAGAACCAGAATAATCCCACGACCTCCGTCGGGACGCCGAGGGATCAGACGCTGATTGTGCAGAACTTCGATGGCAAGACGGATAATGCCGATATCATGAATCCCCTCATGGGCAACTATGCCATCTGGCGCGGCTTCCGGGAGCTTGGATGGGGCTATCTCTGGGAGATGAATACCGCTACCGGTCAATCCTATCCAGAGCTGGCCGACGGCATGCCCCAGGTGTTGAACCCGCAGCATACGCTCTTTCGCGTCAACCTGAAACATGGTATCTACTGGAGCGATGGCGTCGAGTTTACCGCCGACGATGTTATTTATACCCTTGACACCTATTTCAAGGACAAGAGTAAATTAACATACTTCGGTGTCCCCGTTATTACCAGCTACGTCAAGTCCTACAAACAGCTTGACAGGTATAGCTTCGAAGTGGAAACGGTCAATCCGGCCTACGACTTCGTGACGACGATGGGCGTCTACACCTGGGGTTCCGCGTTCAACATCGTTCCCAAACACGTTTTTGAGAAGCAGGCTGATATTGCCGCCTTCAAAAACACCTATCCGGTCACACTGGGACCCTACACCGTCAAGTCGTTCGATCCCAACGGCTACTGGCAGCTCTGGCAGAGACGGCCCGACTGGCAGCGCTCGGCATGGGGATGGATGGGCGAGCCGAAACCAAAGTATATCCTCTACAAAGATTTCGGCACGGAGGAGACGCGCACCCTGGCCTTCATCAAGAACGAGTACGACGTTGACACCTTCATGAGTCCTGACAGTATCCAGGCGGCCCAGGCCAAAAACCCGGCCATCACCACCTTCTCTCCTACGATGCCCTACAACGATATGGGCGATGCCTGCTCCTATGGTATTTTGATGAACCAGGAGAAGGCGCCGCTCAACAACTGGCAGGTACGCTGGGCGCTGGCCCTTTCGCTAAACTTGCAGAGCGTGGGGGTGAATGCATTGAATGGGCAATTCAGAGCATCAGCGCTGCCCATGTCGGATACGCATATCCTGCGCCCGATCTACTTCACGCCACTGCTCCCCTGGCTTGAAAGCTTCAAGCTGCCCGACGGCTATCAGCCCTTCGATCCGAATTTCGCTACGGAGCTGACCGGCAAGCTCAAGTCAATGGGCATGTCTGATTCGCAGTTGCCACAGGGAGATCAGGCGATCTCGGAAGCCTTTGGCCTCGGCTGGTGGAAATATGATCCGGCGGAAGCCGAAAGGCTGCTGAATTCGGTGGGCATCAAGAAAAACTCCAATGGCTTCTACACCCTTCCTGATGGCAGCGTCTGGCAGCCAGAACTGGTCATCCCTGGCGACTGGAACAAGGTCATGGAGCGCATCGGCTTCTCGATTGGCGATAGCTGGAAGAAGGCCGGCATCAATGTCAACGTGCGCCAGCAGGATAACGGCCAGTTCACCACTGTGCAGAATACGAACTCGCTGCTCACTATGGAACTGAACTGGAACAGTTGCGTCTTCAACGCCAACTACCTGAATTCGTGGCGCAGCATCCAGCCGGAAAATCTGTTGCCAGCAAATTCGACCAGTTCGATCAATGGCAATGCCTTCCGCTGGAACAATCCTACCGTCTTCTCGCTGATCAAGTCGAGCGAGCAGATGGAGGAGAATTCGCCGCAGTTCTATGAGAATGGCCGCTCTATCATCCAGCAGTTCATCAAGGATATGGCCTACATCAACCTCATGAACATTCCGACGACGATCCCAACGAACAGCTACTACTGGAAGAACTTTCCCAAGCAGAACAACTACTACGCGGCTCCTTACACCTGGTGGAGTTCGTTCAAGATGATTGTGCTGCATATCCAGCCAACCGGGAAGTAGCGGGCGTTCGTCTCTATCGCGGTGAAGGCTGTCGCAGAACGAGCAGCCTTCACCCTTCGTAGATGAGGTGCAACATGGGTTTCCTTCAATATGCGGCAAAACGCATCGGCGTCTACTTCCTGGTGCTCTTCATCGGGATAACTATTACGTTCTTCGTGCCCCGGCTGATGCCTACGAACCCGATTGATAACTATATCTCACAGATGCAGAGCCGGGCGGGACAGACATTGACCCCCGAGGCGACGCGCCAGCTTCGCGAATCGCTTGAGCAGCTCTACGGCCTTAAAGGGAGTATCTTCACTCAGTACGTGGATTATCTCAAAAGGATAGTTCTGCACTTCGACTTTGGTCCGTCGCTCTCATCCTACCCGCGCCCGGTGTCGGAGATGGTCTTTGCGGCGCTCCCCTGGACGGTGGGCCTGCTGCTGACAACGACGGTGCTCGCCTGGCTGTTAGGCAATCTGATCGGGCTTATCGCCGGCTACTTCCATAACAATCGCGCGGCCTCCGTGCTGGAGGTACTCGGTGTGGTGCTCTACCCGATCCCATACTACATTCTGGCGCTGATCGTCATTCTGATCTTCGCCTATGTCTGGCCGGTCTTTCCACTCGCGGCCACCTTCCCTTCGGGGGGCCTGACCTTCGCGCAGTTCGGCACGATCCTCTACAACTCCGCGCTGCCGGCCATGACGCTGGTACTGGCCGGATTCGGCTGGAACATTTTAAGCATGAAGTCACTGGCATACGCTACAAAGGAGGAACCATACGCTGTCTTCGCCCGCCTGAAAGGAACGTCGGACTGGACCAGGATGACAAGCTACGTCTTCCGCAACGCCATGCTGCCGCAGATCACGTCGCTGGTGCTCTCGGTTGGCACTATCTTCAGCGGGGCGCTGCTCACGGAGATCCTGTTCTCCTATCCCGGCCTCGGGCTATTGATGCGTACAGCGGCCGGCAGCGGGGACTACAACCTGCTCTATGGTACGATTACGATGTCGATTATCGCCGTTGCCAGCGCCGGGCTGATCCTCGACCTGATCTACCCGCTGTTCGATCCACGCATTCGCTACAGGTGATCGCTTATGAATCTCTCTCTTCTCGAACGAGACAGCAATGCTACAGCGACGGGCACGCTGCTAAAGCGCAAAACGCCCAGGCTCAATCTGCGCTTGAAGCTGGGCATCGCTATCCTGGCGTTCTTTGTGATCGGAAGCCTCGTGCTGCCCTTCTTCACATCGGTCAATCCCTCGCAGCAGGCCACCTATTTGAAGAATCTTCCAATGAGCGGGCAGCACCTGCTGGGTACGAATGCACTGGGGCAGGATATCTTCTGGTTCCTGGTGTTTGCCGTCCGCAATTCGCTGATCCTGGGCGTAACCGTTAGCCTGTGCATCACGGTCATCTCGACGCTGATGGGGTTAAGTGCTGGCTATCTCGGCGGCTGGTACGAGCGTATCATCATGCTGGTGGTTGACGCATTTATCACTATTCCGGTCTTTCCCATTCTCATCGTGCTGAGCGCGCTGGTGCGGGGAAGTCCTTCGTTCATACTGATTGGCCTCGTGCTGGTGGTATTCGGCTGGGCATGGGGAGCGCGCACGGTGCGCTCGATGGCGCTCTCACTGCGTGAGCAGGAGTTCGTGAACATGGCCCGCTTCTCCGGGGCCACGACTTTCGACATCATCACGCGTGAACTCCTTCCTTACACCTTTTCGTATATCGTTGTGAACTTTATTAATACCATCCTGTTCGCTATCAATATGGAGGCGGCGCTGGCGGTGATTGGCCTCTCGAACGTGCAGGTGCCAACCCTCGGCTCGATCCTCTTCTGGGCGCTCAACTACAACGCGCTGCTCATCGGGCAACTGTCCTGGATTGTGGCGCCCATCGTGGCAACGGTGCTGCTCTTCCTGGGACTCTTCTTGACCTCGACGGGCTACAACGAGCTTTCTGCAACGAGGAGAGGTGTAGCATGATTCGGCTCAACAACATTGTCGCAACCTACACCACGCAGCGCGGCAGCATCAATGCGGTGGACGGCGTGAGCCTGGAGATCCCCGACGGCATCATCCTGGGCATTGCCGGCGAGTCCGGCTGCGGCAAAAGCACGCTGATGAAAGTGATCTATGGCGATGTCGTCTCTCCGCTCTCGCTCAGCGCGGGATCTGTCGAGTACGGCTTCCGCGATGAGCGGGGAGGGGAGGTGACAGGCCGCAATATCCGGCGCTACTGGTTCCGGCGCATCTCCTACATCCCGCAGAGTTCGATGAGTTCGTTGAACCCTGTCGTGCGCATCAGCCGGCAGTTCGTGGACTTTCTGGAACCGGCGAAGAACAAGGCGAAGGTGCTGGAGGAGGTGCGAGCCTATGTCAAACAACTGGACCTGCCTCCTGAAGCTATCGATGCCTATCCGCACCAGCTTTCGGGCGGGATGCGCCAGCGCATCATGGTCGCTCTGGCAACCTTCTTCCAGCCCGACATTATCCTGGCGGACGAGCCAACAACGGCCCTGGATGTTGTGGTGCAGAAGAGTATCTTGCTCCTCCTGATGGAGCTACAGGAGAAGATGCGCAATACGATCATCCTCGTTTCACACGATATGGGAGTTCATTACCAGGCTACACACAGGATGCTGGTAATGTATGCTGCAAGGGCCGTTGAGTATGGGGATTCAGAAGCTATCTTCTCCCGTCCGCTGCATCCCTATACACGGATGCTCATCGACTCGCTGCCGACCATCGGGGACGATCATGCCCGGCAGGGCGTGCCTGGTCGTCCGCCGAGCCTGTGGGAACCCCTACAAGGCTGCCGCTTCGCCGCGCGCTGTCCGCTGGCTACCGAAGTGTGCCGGCAGCAGGAACCCGCACTTACCGAATACCGGCCCGGCCATTTCGCCGCCTGCCACTATGCGAACCAGCAGGCGCGGGAGCAGCCATTGCAGGTGAGCGAGGTACGCCCATGACGACGATCTTGAAGACCGAGCATTTACACAAGGTGTACCGGCTGGGAAGCCTGCGCCGCAATGTGAGTATCCAGGCGCTCAACGATGTCAACCTGACCGTTGAAAGCGACGAGCCGGCGATTGTCAGCATCGTAGGAGAGTCTGGCAGCGGGAAAACCACGCTCGCCAGGGTCATCCTGCGCCTGGTAGAGCCGACAGCGGGCAAGGCAATGGTTTACGATCATACGGTAGCTGGCAAGGGAATCAAGCCCGCAAAACGCGAGTTTCTGAGCATGGTGCAGCCAGTTTTTCAGAATCCGTTTGAGTCGTTTAGCCGCTATCGCACGATAGATTCCTATTTGTTCGAGACGGCAACGCGCGTCAAAGGTCTGGAAAAGGCCGGCGCCTCCGAGGCTGTGGGCGAGGCGCTGGCATCGGTTGGACTCGAGTACAGCGATGTGCGCGGCAAGTATCCCAATCAGTTCTCCGGCGGCGAATTGCAGCGCATGTCCATCGCACGCGCACTGATCGCGCGCCCGCGAATGCTGGTCGCCGATGAGCCGGTAAGCATGATCGATGCGTCGCGCCGCATGACAATTATCAATCTCTTTCTCTCCCTCAAGCAGGAGTACAAAACGAGCATTCTGTATATCACGCATGATCTTGCCACCGCTTACTATATCAGCGATTACATTGCCGTCATGAACCGTGGCAATATTGTTGAGTTTGGAGCGGCGAAACAGGTGTTGTCAGATCCGCAGCACGCTTACACGCGGCTTCTGCTGGA
>Ga0209061_1002949_pt1 | contig 19785 bp, 14 predicted proteins | sample Coa_R1_10_FD_187157 | JGI IMG/M metagenome (GOLD analysis project Ga0209061, IMG submission 187157) | Surface soil microbial communities from Centralia Pennsylvania, which are recovering from an underground coalmine fire - Coalmine... | ecosystem: Environmental > Terrestrial > Soil >...
CGCTTAACCTGTTCGGCGACAAGCGTCGGGTCAGTCATGGCCTGAGGGGCCAGGATCACCAGTAAGCCGTCGCTGTTTGGATCCTGCGCCGCCACTTCAATTGCTTTGGCGTAGCGCTCAGGGCTGGCATCGCCCAGAATATCTATCGGGTTGCTGTGGCTCCAGGCGGCCGGGAGTGTCTGGTTGAGTTCGGCAAGCGTGGAAGGAGCCAGTTCCGCCAGTTGACCTCCAGCGGAGAGGAGAGCATCGGTTGCCAGGACTCCCGGGCCGCCAGCATTGGTTACTATCGTAAGGCGTGGTCCCTGGGGCCGGGGCTGTTTGGCCAGCGCCCCGGCCAGGGAAAATAGCTCCTCGATGCGGTCAACGGTGAGGATACCGCTACGCCGGCAGGCCGCCTCAAATACATCATAGCTGCCGGTGAGCGCTCCAGTATGCGAGGTTGCTGCGTGGGCTGCTGCTTGCGTGCGGCCGGCTTTCAGTACAATGATCGGTATGCGTCGAGCGACTTCACGGGCGGCAGAAAGAAATGAACGGGCATCCCCAACCGTTTCCAGGTAGAGAATCATGCTCGTTGTCTGTGGATCGCTGCCCAGATAATCGATGAGATCGCCCCAGCCGACGTCTACCATCGAGCCGAGCGAGACGAAAGCGCTGAACCCCACATTTTCACTCAGGCTCCAATCCAATACCGCAGTACAGAGCGCGCCGCTCTGACTGATGAAGCCAACGTGGCCGGGCAGGGCTATTCTACTGGCAAAGGTGGCGTTGAGACCGTTCAGTGGACTCATTACTCCAAGACAATTGGGTCCAATAATGCGCAATTGCCCTTGCCGTGCCTGCTCCAGAATCTGCTGTTCGAGCGAGGCGCCCGCCGGGCCGGTTTCCTTAAAGCCGGCAGAGAGAATAATGGCTCCTTTGACATCGGCGGCAACACACTCAGCGATCAGTCCAGGGACGGTCGGCGCGGGCGTGACAATGACCGCGAGGTCAACCCGTTCTGGCAAGGCAGAGAGGCTCGGATATGCCTTGATGCCCAGAACGCTACTCTGCCTGGGATTGACAGGAAACACCGTGCCTCCAAAGGGATGGCTGATCAGATTCCAGAGCAGGGTACGCCCAACGCTGCCGGCTTTTTCTGTTGCCCCAATGACTGCGATACTTTTGGGTTTGAAGATGGCATGAAGAGACTGGCGCGGCTCTAAGCGAAAGACTGTCGTAGGGGTAGCTGAAGTGGATGATCTCTCGCTCTTTCTGGTTTCCATGTGGTTCCATGTCCTTTCGTTCATCGTACATGATTCGTACACCTGAAAACAGCATACCGGGGTGATATCACAAGAAGGTCACAGAGCCGGACAACGCTCTCACAACTTGCTCACAGCGTTCCCGCTTCCCGGACTCTGGGACTTGACATATTTTGCATATAAGTGTAGAATGCATATAGATGCTATTAGTAAGTGAACAGTTTCAGTTACCTGTTCACAGTGCATTATAAGAAAGGCAGCAAGATTATGACCGAGACAAGAGCCAAAGATGCGGCTAAGAATCTTATGCAATCCGCCCAGGACGTCACCAGGGCTCTCACTGATAGCGCGATTACCACTCAAGAGCGCAATATGACCTTTGCCCAGGGTGTTCTTGAGAACGGGATCGAGGTGCTCAAAAGCCATGCAGAAAGCTCGCGTACGCTGATGCGAGAGCTTGTTGAGCAAATGAGAAAAGAGCCGGTTAGCCTCCAGAATTTCCAGAGGCTGGTGGATGGCACAATTGCCGCCCAGGAGCGCAATACGAAGTTTGCACAGAATGTCCTTGGTAACGGGATCGAGGCGCTCAAAGGCCAGGTTGACGTAACCCGCTCGCTGATGCAAGAACTGGGGCAACAGTTTCAGAAACAGCAAGATGCTTTCCAGGCGCTCGCCCAGGAGTCGATGGAAGCGTACAAAGACGTTGTCTTTGCCCCGCTTACCTTCTGGCAGAAAACGTTTGATATGGTCGGGTCTGCCACTATGGAGGGATTAAGGGACTTCCAGAGAGCCGCGCAACAGTAGGGAGTGGGATTGGATTCTCTGTAGAAAGTTGCGCGTCAGGCTGTATCTCTAACTGAGAAGGTTGTACAGCCTGCCCACCTGGTGACGCGGAAGGCTGCCCCACCAGGCAATCCTCTGGTGGGGGTACGGGGGTGAGGAATCTGGACCCTGCCCCCAATTCTTTTAGAGCTTGACAGAGAAGAACGCTAGTTGTAACCTGCATATAGGTGCAGTTCACTAGTAAGGTGGAACATTCATGATTCTACTCTAAGGTGGAGATATGGCTGAAGGAAACAGAGACAACGCGTTCCCGCATACGGCAACCGATGCCTGGTCCAAAAACTGGCTGGTTCCGGTTCTTCTCTTAATGCTCAGGGAATGGAGTTCTTACGGATATGAATTGATGGAGAAGATGACAGCATTTGGCCTGGCTGCCATGAATCCGGGCACGTTCTATCGGACGTTGCGGCAGATGGAGAAAGACGGGATGGTTAGCTCGTGTTGGGATACTTCAGAAAATGGGCCTGCTCGCCGCATCTATTCGATTACCGAGGCAGGAGAAGCATATCTGAAGTATTGGGCGGATTCTCTCGATCACTATCAGAAAATGATGAACACCTTTTTCCAAATGTACACCGGCACCGGTCGCTCTGAGCAGGAAGAGGAGAAGCAGCAGTCCTGAACGCGAACTGCTCGTCGAACGCAAGCATAAGCTTCCTGCCCTCGAAAAATAACGCATCCGGCGCACTCGACTCAGGATCGGAGTGCAAGATCCATCCTGTTGTCTTTTCCTCAGAAGGATGCTTCATGCATCCGAAAGGAGTGCTCGCAATGACAGAAGATACAAACTCCTGGAAACCAACCGACCCCTGGGAGACCTGGGAAAAGTGGTACGGAGAGGTTTCTCAAGGATGGCTGAAAACAATAAATGGAACTGGAAGTACGTCCGCGTCTCCAGGTATGTCTGATATCTATCAGACGTGGTTGAAAAGTGTCACACAGGCCCAGGAACTGTTCAGAAAAAGCCTGGAGAGTCCCCAGCAACTGTGGAATCAGTGGTTTGAGATGACCATTGCAGCCTGGAGAAAGGTCATCACAGCCGGAGGAGATCCGCTTGGGCTGATTGCGCAATGGCTGGATATGCTGGAAGATGCTCAGGCCACGATGTCGAAGACGCCCGGCAGCTTCTCCCCTGACCCTTTTACCCTGTTCAAACAGTGGTATGACCTCACAAACGAAACATGGTCCAAAACCATTGGAGGCGTCATCGGCTCCGACAAGTTTATGGAGATGTCCAGTGAGTTTCTCAAGAACTATGCTGGCTTCTCTGAAGTCTTACGCCGTGCCAACGAAGAATACTTCCACAATCTCCAACTTCCGACCCGCGCAGATGTCGCTCGCGTGGCCGAGCTTGTCGTCAACCTCGAAAATAAGGTCGATCAGATCGACGACCGGCTGGAAAGCCTTGAAGAGCGTCGGGTGAGCCTGGCAACAGGTGAGTCCATAGCATCTTTGGATGAGCGTGTAGCGAGACTGGAAGACCGTTTGAGCCGGTTGGAGAGCAAACTGGATATGCTGCTAGCAGATCGTGAAAAGTCCGTAGCTGACACTCTCGCGCAGTCCCCTCAAACTTCTGCCAGGACTCGGCCAAAAACACGCAAATCAGACAGCGCGTCGCGGCAAAGCGGGGAAGAAGAAATATACGTTGAGTCGTAATCTCTTCCGCTACTGATTCAGTGGCGAAAGAATAAGTAAAGGACAAACGCATATGGACATGCAAAACGCTACTATCGATGTATCAGAAAGCCCCTTTGAGACCCTCCTCAAAAAATACAATACGGGGATGCAAATTCTCGTGGAGGGCGCGAAGGCGCCGACGGGGCAAACCCCCAAAGAAGTCATCTGGACCAAGAATAAAGCCAGGCTTTATCATTATGAGGCCCAGACTGAGAGAACATACCCCGTTCCTCTTCTGCTGATCTATGCGTTGATCAATCGACCCTACGTGCTCGACCTGCTGCCGGGGAATAGCTTCGTTGAGTACCTGGTGAAGCAGGGCTACAGCGTCTACCTGCTCGACTGGGGCACGCCGGGCGACGAGGATGCTCATCTCTCCTTTGAGGACTACGTTCTAGACTATATTCGCCTGGCGATACAGAAAGTATTGAGGCATGCACAGGCCCAGGAATATACCCTGCTGGGCTATTGCATGGGAGGAACAATGTCCGCGATGTATGCCTCGCTTTTCCCGGACAAGCCTCTCAGAAACCTGATCTTGCTCACCTCGCCCGTCGATTTTACTCCAGAGCATATGGGGCTGCTTGGGGTATGGACCAGCGAGAAGTACTTCAATCCTCAGTCGCTGGCCGACGCCTTTGGCAATGTCCCTGCCGGACTGATTGACACCGGCAACCGTATGCTCAAGCCAGTCAATAACTACATTGGCACCTACGTCACAATGTGGGACCGCATCATGGAGGAGAAACCAATGGATACCTGGCTGGCTATGAGTAAGTGGGTTAACGACGGCGTGCCGTTCGCCGGGGCGGCCTTCGTCCAATGGATTCGGGAGTTTTACCAGCAGAATAAGCTAGTGAAAGGCGAGATCAAGCTTCGTGGGCGGACCGTAAACCTCGCAAACATTACCTGCCCGGTTCTCAACATTGCCGGCAAGCGAGACCACATCTGTACGGTCCCGCAGGCGGAGGCAACCATGCGTCTCGTCAGCAGTCAAGATAAAGAGTTCTATGTGGTCGATGCCGGGCATGTGGGCTTGCTCACAGGCTCAGACGCTAAAAAAACGCTCTGGCCCAAGATTTCGAACTGGTTGAAATCGCGCTCGCAGTAGTAGAGGGTGTTTTATGAGGATGTGCGCTTCCGCACATCCTCATAAACTCGAAAGGAACTCGTAGAGAGCAGTTTTATGCTGCCTCAACTTCGCGCATGTATTTGACAGTCGCTTCGCCGCTTAAAACCGTCGCACCGTGCTGGTTGGTGCATGTGGTATTCAGGGTAACGATGCGTTTGTCGTCGCGCACCGCGACGACTTTGACCGTCACAGTAACTGTATCGCCGATGTGTATGGGCGCGAGGAAGCGCAGCGTTTGGCCCAGGTAAATGGTGCCCGGACCCGGCAACTCGTTCCCCAGGACCGCCGAGATCAGCGAGCCGATGAGAAAACCGTGGGCGATGCGTTGGCCAAAGAACGAGCGTTTGGCATAGTCGGCGTCCAGGTGAATGGGATTCTTATCTCCGCTCACCACTGCAAAGAGAAGAATGTCGTCTTCACTAATTGTGCGAGAAAGGGTCGCCTCTGTTCCAACAGGCGGGAGTGGGGCAAGTTGTGGTGGCATGTGACTCATGGTGATACTCCTTACAAGCGGGACTTATCGATCATTCTTGCGCATGCGTCAGCGTGCATCTATATGCATATTACATTTACATGCAGCACTTGTCAAGAGCGTTATCATGATGGAGCGAGGAGGATGGACTCTCGTTTCTGTGAGCTACCTATGAGCTTGCAGTTCCTCGCGAGAGGGAGTTGTGATAAGTGGTTGGTGCCTATTCTTCATCGGGTATCATGCTTTCTTCTGTTGATCTATGCTTCAGCAGCGCATGGTTCCTTTATAAATAGTAGGTGGAAGGGAGTTATCTCATGATAACGTTAGAAAATGCTGCGGTCGTTGTTACTGGAGCTAGTAGAGGGATCGGACGAGCTATTGTAGAAAACCTGGCCCAGGGGCGAGCAAAGCTGGTCGTGAATTATCGTCAGAATAAGGGAGCAGCCGAGGATTTAGTTGTGCAGCTTCGACAAATGGGAGCGCCAGATGCCATTGCTATCCAGGCGGATATGTCAGATTCAGAGCAGGCCAGCAGGCTCATTGAGCAGGCCGTTGAGCGCTTTGGTCGCATCGATGTGCTGGTGAATAATGCTGGTATCAACGTTGACCGGACTATAAAGAAGATGTCGGTCAAAGATTGGGAGACTGTCATCCAAACGAACCTGAATGGGTATTTTTATACCATACGGGCAGCCCAGACTTATTTTATGCAGCAGCAAAGTGGAACGATCGTCAACATCAGTTCGTTTGTCGGGCAGATGGGGAACTTTGGCCAGGCTAACTATGCAGCCGCCAAAGCTGGCGTTATCGGGTTGACCAGAGTAGCTGCTCTGGAACTGGCTCGCTACAATGTCACGGTCAATGCCGTCTGCCCCGGCTTCATCGAGACCGATATGTTCGCTGGCATACCGGAGAATGCTAAGGAGACGATTGTCAAACGGATACCGTTGGGCCGGATTGGATCGCCGCAGGATGTTGCACGCGCTGTTCGCTATCTCATCGTCGATGGGGAGTACATGACCGGCCAGACGCTCAACATCAACGGCGGCATCTATATGTAGCGCCGGCCCCAGTTGAGCAAGGAGCGGCCTCACGCGAGGTTGCAACCAGGTAAGGAGAAAAGAGCATATGGCCGAATTACAAGAAGCAGTGATTGTCAGTGCAGTGCGTACCGCGATTGGCACCTATGGCGGGGGATTGGCCGAAGTGCCAGCAGCAAAGCTTGGAGAAGTATGCATTCGAGCGGCGCTAGAGCGGAGCGCTGTCCAGCCCGACCAGGTGCAGGAGGTCATCATGGGCAACGTGCTCCAGGCGGGCCAGGGGATGAATCCCGCGCGCCAGGCCGCGATCTACGCCGGATTGCCTGTGCATGTGCCCGCGCTGACCGTGAACAAAGTCTGCGGCAGTGGCCTCAAGAGCATCATGCTCGCGGCCCAGTCGATCCGCCTAGGCGATGCCGATGTCGTCGTCGCCGGTGGGATGGAGAGCATGAGCCGCGCCCCCTATCTGCTGGAGAAGGCGCGTTTTGGCTATCGCATGGGCAATAGCGAGCTGGTTGATGAGATGATCAAAGATGGTCTGTGGGATGTATTCTGCGATTGCCACATGGGCATCACCGCCGAAAATATCTGCACAGATTACCATCTAACCCGCGAAGAACTCGATCAGTTCGCTCTGGAGAGCCAGCAGCGAGCCGTGCGCGCAATCCAGGCAGGGATCTTCCGCGACGAGATCGTACCGGTCGAAGTGCCAGGAAAGAAGGGTCCCACGATCTTTGATATCGATCAGCAGCCGCGCAGCGACACCTCGGCAGAGGCGCTGGCCAAGCTGCGCCCCGCCTTTCAGCCGCAGGGTGGGTTGGTCACGGCAGGCAATTCCTCCGGGATCAACGACGGAGCTGCGGCTGTGGTGGTCATGAGCCGGAAAAAGGCTGACCAGCTTGGTGTAAGACCGATGGCAACTATCCGTAGTTATGCCTCAGCAGGAGTTGAGCCACGCGTAATGGGAATGGGCCCCGTACCGGCCACCAGGTTCGCGCTAGAAAAAGCCGGGCTCAAGCTGGCAGATATCGATCTGATCGAGGCCAACGAAGCTTTTGCCGCTCAATCGGTTGCTGTAGGGAAGGAGCTTGGTTTTGAGAGGGAGAAGCTCAATGTGAATGGGGGCGCGATTGCGCTTGGACACCCGATTGGGGCCAGTGGCGCGCGCATTCTGGTAACGTTGCTCCACGAGATGCAGCGCCGGCAGTCTCACTATGGACTGGCGACCCTCTGTATCGGCGGCGGCCAGGGCGTAGCAATGATCGTTGAACGCTAATGCTGTGAGCAGGCTGTGACTCTGCGCGAGACGGCCGGACGGCTGCCTCGCAGCGGGCAAGTCTCGACGCAGAGCGCAGCCGGCACGGTTCCTCGAGCAAGGCGTGAAGCGTATCAAACCGCAGCATACCAGGCGTAATGATCCTTCATTGCTTTTCGCACCTTTCCCAGCTTCTTGTCCTGCTAAGTCTCGCTTTGCGGCAGGACCTCTTCTGGCTCTTTGTCCTTGTGACTGGCTGCTGCTTCTGCCTGAAAGGCTTGCTCGCTGGCGGATAGATGGCTGGTCAGTTGATGGATCATCGTCGGTACGTTGGCCGGAGTCGAACGGATGCCTTCCGCAAAGTAGGCATTGATCTCGGCACCTAGTAAGAGAATAACAGAGAAGTAATAAAGGAAGAGGAGAAAAATAAGAGCGAGTCCAACCACCCCGGCTGAGCCGTAACCTTTTAGAAAGTGCGTGGCGTAGAATGGGAAGAGCGTCAGGTAGATCTGGACGAGTACGGCAGCCACCAGTGCTCCCAGCCAGCTCTTGCGAAAACTGATGCGCTGATTAGGGACAACAATATAGATAGCGACGAAGAAAATCCACGCGATAAAGATCCCGCCAAAGAAACCACCCACGCCAAATAGCAGATTGATGCCCGGCACTTTTCCCAGCCCTATGGCCGTGAGCAGCGAGAAGACAAGCGCGGGACCAGAACCCGCGACGACCATCAGCGGCACCAGGGCCATAAAGAGCAGCATCATCAGCACTGCCATGATATTCTGCGGAATCGCGTTCCTTGAGCGGGTGTGGTAAATGATGTCGAAGTATCCCTCTAGTGTAACGAACAGGCGCGAACCACTGAAGATGGCGAGAAGAACCGCGATAATTCCGAGCACGCCAGCGGTTTGGCTGAGTGAATTCAGGGCAGGAGTCAGGACATTATGACCATTGGAGGTGAGTGTACCGGGAAAAATCCTGCTAATGCCAGAAATGATCTGTGCCTTTGCTGCTGGATTTGCCAGGCCCATAAAGAAGCCAGCGACGGAAACAATCGCGATGATAATGGGGACAAGGGAAGTCAGAATATTAAATGCCAGGCCGGATGCAAGGTTCATCACCCAATCGTTATTGAACTTTGTGAGAAACGATTGGAGAGGCTTTACGTCCTTTTCGACTCGATGCAGCAATCTCAATGATCTGGATTGCTTGCTCGCTTCTTCATGCTTTGGTGCCTGTGGCGGTTGTGATTGCGCTGCCATCTCTTTCCTCCTGGAAGCTCTGCTTACCTCTTATCTCCTTATTTCTGTACGCTGAAACGCTCAGAAGCGTTTCAGCGCTCTCCTGTGAGCGAGGGAAGCGCTTCTAAACAGCCCGCCTCTTAGTCGTTACGAAGCGATTCACTGACATCATAGCTGTAGGCTTCGATAAAAGTTTCCTGATCCGGCCTGGCTGAAAAGAAAGTCAGGTAGATGAAACCCGATCAATGGCTTAAAATGGCCTCTGTCAGTTCTTGAGAGGAGATATGATCGAAAAGGTCTTTGCCCTTTGGGTCGTATGAGTCCTTGGACATACCGGGGATGAATCGTGCTTGCTCTTTGCGTCCCCAGCCTAGAATGATAGCGCGTTTGCTATATCCGAACCAGGCAGGGCTGGTTCCTCCAAATAAGGTGATAATTTTCACTGAGTTGCGTGGTAAAAGCTCTTCACGGAATTCTTGCTTTATCTTTTTTGTCGTGGCGGCAATATGCATGATTCCGGTATCGCCGGAGATGAAGAGGTCGCTTTGGTCGATGAGCGCGGCCAGTTCGAGCAGAGAGTGCTTTGGTTCGGCAGGCATCAGGAAGATACGACCGGGAAAGCTGGGAGCGAGGGCGTGCAGCAAATTATTCGACGCGGCGCGTTTGGTGTAGCTCGGCAGTATCACAACGACCAGCGATGGATCGCTCGCGAGCGCCCAAGCTATTCCCTCTGCCAGCAGGCGCGTTGGCGGCCTGGTAATCTCAGATGAAGTATCTGGAGCGACTAGTAACAACTGGCTCTGTTCCTGTAGAATAAAGGCGTTCTGCTTGATCTGCTCTATCTCATGCCTGGCTTGCTGGATGTGTTCGGGACGAATATAGAGCGGAATGGGTACCTCGGCTTCAAGATCTTGCAGACCCTTCCCGAAATATTTGTTAATCATCCCGCGAATCAGCATTTGGAGGGGCATATTCTGGCAGGAGTGCATTTGTAAAATGACTTTCCAGCTCTCCCATGCATTCAGGAACAGAATGGGGAGGTGTAGTCTATAAAAAAAGGTGGGGGCACATATGTAGGGTAATATGGCAGAATAGTCCTGGTTACGGAGAAATTCTGCTAGCTTCATTACCTCGGTGGGAAGAAAGATGCCACGTTTCCATGTCCCTGCTTCGGACGTTGGAAAGAGTCTTTGATCAACTTCAATGACCTGATGAATACGCGGATCTTCTTTCAAAAGTTCGGCTTGCGAATGGTTGCAGAGGAGATCAATAGCTATTTTTCCGTCGGGGTCGTTGCGTGTGATCTGATCGACCGCGCTCAATCCTATGATAATGGCGTCCCCGATGCCCCAGGTCATGGTGATTAAGATCCGCTCGGTGCTGGCTCTACTCTTTGACTTTTGCATAAATACTTTCATGTCTATCCACAGTTTCTTGTATAGATAATATCACGCGAAAAAAACGCCAGGAATGACACTGCCTTGCAATAGGTGAACTGGCCGCGCACCCGGAGCCAGTGAGAAATGGCCGTGTATCCTTCTCTCTTTTTTGATCGTGGTACGTTCGTTAGCATACATCCTTGCTCATTTATCAATAGCGCCAGCATCGTATTTGCGATATGAGAAACAAGATAAAGTCAGGAGAGAAGCCGTGAAGATAGCGCCCCCTAGTTTCCGCCCCGGTGGACTCTTGCAAAACCACCGCGAGCTGGAATCGATGCCCTATGCCCAGGCCGCAATGGAGATCAAGCTGTTTGGCAAGTATCGCCGGGTGATGCATTTGCTCGTTCCTGCTTTTTTCATCATCGCCGCGTTCGGCCTCGCGTTCATTGCGTGCGCTCGCTGGTTGTATACACTGCCTGCGGTGCAAGCCTTCATGACTGCGTTTCCCGGCGTTCCACTGCATTCTTCTGTTCGGCCAGGCTATTCGCTGCTGGTGCGCATTACCCATTTGCTGACTTTTTTCTATCTCCTCTTTATGGTGCGCAGTGGGATCAACATTTTGTTTGATCATCCGCGCCTGTATGGAAACATCCATTGCACGCCAGGCACAGAGTGGATTCGCTGGCGTGGGGATGTGCCTAAGGATCGTCTCTGGAACTCTAAGGATGACTCGGTGACGGTTCCGCGCTGGCTGGGCCTGCCGGGGGGCAGACATACATTAGGTATTTCACGCCACTGGCATTTTCTCTTCGCTTTTCTCTTTGTTCTAACGGGGGTCTCCTTTATTGTTCTCCAATTTGCTCTGGGGGAGTGGCAGCGGCTGGTACCTACGAACTGGCGGCTTTTCCCTGAAGCAGTGACCTGTATCATTCAATATGCCAGTTTACGAGATCCTTCGAAGATCTATGGGATCAACGGCTATATTCGCTATGACGCGCTGCAACAACTCAGTTATTTCGCTATCGTCTACGTTGTGGCCCCGCTCCAGCTTCTGACCGGCATTGCCATGTCGCCTGCGTTCGATAACAGATACAAATGGTATCCGCGCCTGTTTGGCAATCGCCAGATAGCACGCTCGCTGCATTTTGTGCTCATGTGCATCTTTATTGGTTTCTACGTCATTCACATGATAATAATCGCCTATACCGGTCTGATAGTTAATCTCAACGGCATTACCCTGGATTCGAATAGCCCCGGCTACCTGGGCTTCTGGCTGGCGCTTCTGGCTATTGTGGGTGGTGCCATGCTCACAGTCGGAGCTGTTAACTTTTCCTGGAAGTATCCAGGCGTGCTTCAGAAGATCAGCGCCTTGACGGTAAGCCCGCTCATGGATCTGTTCTTCGACCGGAATGTGCGAGCGCAGTACAGAAAGGAGGCTATCTCGCCCTACTTCTGGGAGAATGGGAAGGTGCCTACAAGCGACGAATGGCTGAGGCTCAAGGCCAACAATTGGCGAGATTACCGTTTGAAAGTGGATGGGCTGGTCGAAAACCCGGTGGAGTTGTCTCTGGACGATCTCAAGGCCCTGGGAAAGAAGGAGCAGATCACGATGCATAACTGCATCCAGGGCTGGTCCGGCATCGCTGAATGGGGCGGCCTGCCATTCAAGAGCCTTATGGATCTGGTAAGGCCGAAACCGGAGGCCAACTATGCCTTCTTCTACTCCTATGGCGAAGGACTTGAGGGCGGTCCGTATTACGACTCGCACACTCTCACGGACCTGCAACATGATCTCAGTTTGCTGGCCTACGAGATGAACTACCAACCTCTGCCCGATGGGCATGGGGCTCCGCTGCGTTTACGTGTCGAGAATCAGCTGGGCTATAAACAGGTAAAGTGGATTAAGCGCATTGAGTTCGTCAGTCACTATAGTGAACGGGCGCAAGGCCAGGGAGGCTACAACGAAGATCACGAGTTCTATGGCTACCGGGCTGAGATTTGAGCCTGTCTCCGGCTTCCTTCAACCAGTCTGGCAAGCCGGTCGAGAGTGAGAATGTGGGTGTAGAAAGTCTGTTGTGAGCTCTGAAGATCTGTAAAAAGATCCTTGTTGTATGGAGTCTGTATGCTGAAAATAAAGCTTACACCAGCGAAACGTAACCGAGACCAGAGAGAAATCTCCTGGGGATCGCTAAAGAAAGACAGAGAAGCCATGTACACAGTCAGTGATTTCCTCTTACAGCGGCTCTCAGCGTGGGGAGTCAGGCGTATTTTTGGGTATCCAGGTGACGGCATTCTTGGCATCATGGGAGCGCTGGGGCGCCGGCCGGATCTCTTCCAGTTTGTCCAGGTGCGCCATGAAGAGATGGCGGCTTTTATGGCCTGCGGACATGCCAAGTTCACAGAGGAACTCGGTGTCTGCATGGCCACGTCAGGTCCGGGCGCGATTCATCTGCTCAACGGCCTGTATGACGCGAAGATGGATCATCAGCCCGTCCTGGCTATTGTCGGGCAGTCGGCTCGCACTGCCATCGGAGGCGATTACCAGCAGGAGGTTGATCTTGAGAATCTGTTTAAGGATGTCGCGGGCGAGTATGTCCACACTTGCACCGCTCCTGCGCAGATGCGCCAGCTTATAGACCGTGCGTGCCGCATTGCTCTGGCTGAGCGAACGGTCACATGTATTATTGTGCCCAAAGACGTGCAGGAGCTGGAGGCAGTGGAGAAGCCGCCACACAAGCATAATACCGTTCATACCAGCGTTGGCTACTCAGCTCCCCACATCATTCCTATGGCCGAAGATCTGCGGCGGGCCGCTGATATACTCAATGCGGGCAAGAAGGTGGCTATCCTGATCGGGGCTGGTGCGCTGCATGCCGGCCCGGAAGTGACCGAAGTTGCCGATCTGCTGGGCTGCGGAGTAGCCAAGGCTTTGCTGGGCAAGGCAGCTCTCCCGGATGATTTGCCTTTCGTTACCGGCGGAATTGGTCTGCTAGGTACGACGCCAAGCTGGAACATGATGATGGACTGCGATACGCTGCTGGTGATTGGTTCCAACTTCCCCTACGCGGAGTTCTTGCCCAAAGAGGGGCAGGCTCGCGGTATCCAGATCGATATTAATCCGCGGGTGCTAGGTATTCGCTATCCTATGGATCTCCACCTGGTAGGAGATAGCGCTCAAACCCTGCGAGCGCTTATTCCGCTGCTCAAACGGAAGGAAGATCGCTCCTGGCGCAGGAAGATTGAGTCCGACGTCCAGGATTGGTGGAAGAAGGTAGAAGCTTTCGCAAAGATGAACGCCAACCCAATCAATCCAGAGTATGTGACCTGGGAGCTTTCTTCGCGTTTGCCTGATAACGCAATCTTGACCGCCGATTCGGGCACGACTGCGAACTGGTATGGCCGCTCGCTCAAGATGCGTAGCGGCATGAAGGGTTCTCTCTCAGGCAGCCTGGCCTCACTGGGCGCCGCAGTTCCCTATGCCATCGCGGCAAAGTTTGCCTATCCTGATCGCGTGCCTATCGCTCTGATCGGCGATGGCGCGTTTCAGATGAATGGACTCAATGAGATGCTTACCGTGAAGAAATACTGGAAAGAGTGGAGCGACCCGCGCGTTGTCTTTATCGTGTTCAACAACCAGGATCTGAATCAAGTGACCTGGGAACAGCGCATTGAGGCAGGAGACCCCAAACTGCCGGCTACGCAGAGCATTCCTGATATGCCATATGCGGAATTTGCCAAATCACTCGGCTTCCTGGGCATTTGCGTGGATAAGCCCAGAGATGTGGGTAGCGCTATCGACAAGGCGTTGTCCGCTAACCGTCCAGCGGTAATCGATGTGTACACCGACCCGGATATTCCCACGATCCCGCCGCATATCACTTTTGAACAGGCGAAGAACTACAGCACTGCTCTGCTGAGTATGGATCCCGATGAGGCTGGCATTCTCAAGGCGACTGCGAAAGGTATGGCGGAGCGCCTGGTACCAGGCGTGGGGGAAAGGGGGAGATAGCGAGAGACCAGCTCCCCACCTGGGGAATGCGGAGCAGGTAGATGTTTCGAGAAGAGCGCTGTGCGCACAGGAGGTAAGCAGTTATGGCTACGTCTAAGACAGCAGTCAATACTACTCATGCGAGCTGGATAGAAACACCCCCTTCGAGTCCGCCATTGCGTCGTTGGAGCGGAGAAGCAATTGAGCGCCAGGGCTGGCTGGATGCACTGGCGGAGCCTTTGCAAAATTGGGCGCGTTCTCTCTCCAAAGTGCCAGCGCTCAGGAAACTCAAAGATGGGCTGCATGGTACCTGGTTTGGGCATCCAGTGCATCCGGCAATTGCCGATATCCCTATTGGCTCCTGGGCTTCGACCGTGCTACTTGATGGCTTCTGGCTGGCCAGGGATGAACCTGAGCTGGCGCGTGCCGCCGATCTTACACTCATTCTTGGTCTGGTTGGCGCGGGTCTTTCGGCGGCAACCGGTCTGGCCGATTGGAGCGAGACAGATGCGATAGACCGCCGCGTCGGGCTAGCGCACGGACTCCTGAATGCCGGCGCGCTCCTGGCAAATCTGCTCTCCTGTGGCCTACGTTTCGGCGGCCTGCGCCGGGCTGGCATAGCGGTTTCCAGCGTTGGATACGCGCTGACGCTGTGCTCATCCTATCTGGGCGGTGAACTCAGTTTTGCCAAAGGTGTTGGCGTGAATCACGTGGCCTGGGAGGCTGGTTCGGATAAATTCGTCGCGGTTATGAGAGCGGCGGACTTGCCGGAGAAAAAGCTGACTCGCGTGGAGGCCGAAGGCATTCCCGTTGTGCTCTGGAAGGATGGCGAGCAGATCTACGCACTGGCTGCGACCTGCTCGCATGCCGGTGGCCCTCTCGACGAAGGAACATGCCGGGATGGCACTGTTACCTGCCCCTGGCATGGCTCCTGCTTCCGTATGACCGATGGAGCTGTCGTCTCCGGTCCGGCTGTCTATGCCCAGCCTACGTTCGCCGTGCGCGTGCGCAAGGATCGGATCGAACTACGCAGGCTTGAGCATGCCTGACAATTTCTGTCACTATGGCTGGTTGTGTGCTCCAATGGAAGAAAGCTGATATTAAATGTGCCATTTCTAAGAAGGAGTACACTGGAAGAAGAGAAATGAAAAGAGATACCCTGGAAAAGCTGTGAAATTTTGTGACAAGGGGATTTCTCGATATACCTGCAAGGCTCTCTTTTTCGTGTAGGCAGGTGACCTTTGTGCATACAGCAGGGGTATTCTTGGAGCAAGAAGAAAGGAATTCACCTAAATGCAACATAGTCATAGAGAGTTCAGGAATGAGGAGTTCCTGGCGCGTGAACTGACCGAGGCCGATCTAGCGAGTGTTGTCGGGGGGCAAACGAGTCCTGCTTCAACGACGCCGACTACGGGAAGCACCTTCGATGGTTTTCCCCTGCCGGCTGGTTTTACTCTCCCCAACGATACTTCCAATTCTTCCAGTCCCACAGATCTGTCCAGCCTCTTCAATCCTTCTAGCCTGGGAGCGCCTGCCACTACGAGTAGCCCGGCCTCATCTAATGGAAGCGATTCGCTGGGTCTGTTCTCTCTGCTTTCCTCTCTGTTGTAAGTTACTGTAGAGATATTTTGAGCTTGATAAAGGACGCCGTTGTCCGCTTCTCAAGAGGCGGCGACGGTTCTTTTGGATAGCGGGTAATTCCTGTCAAGTAAGCAGGAGTGTTCTCGAAGCGAGAAGAAAGGAGATCACCTGAGATGCAACAGGGCAATGAAAAATTTAAAACTGTAAGTGTCCTGGCGCGTGAACTGACGGAGGGTGAACTGGCCGAGATTTGTGCCGCGAGCGGTAAGCCTAGTTCAGGCAGCCGACCGTCTGAAGCGAACATTCCTCCCAGTCTGGGGAACCTCCCTTACCCGCCGAGCTTTCCGGCTAATCCACCCGCGAGCCTTCCTAATCCGCCAGTTAGCCTGGTCGGCCCGAATGGTCTCATCGGCACGAGTGGACCCGGCTTGCTCAACCTGGGTGCGCTGGTAAGTGGCCTTGTTTGAGGTGAGCCAGACGGGTGTGTAGCCAGGGTCACGATGGCAAAAAACCATTCAAAACCTATCATAGAGAGCGCGCTGAAGCGGCTCTCTATGATATAATTCGTGTAATTGATGCGATTAATGATTTAGCATGTAGGCGAGCTATCGGGAACCGGCCAGTCTGGCCGGTTCTTTTTTGTCCATGTCCCGCCCACTGCTCAGCGATTAGCAGGGCAGCGGCGGTGCGAGGAGCAGCACGGAGGGAACCTGCTCAGGGGCAGCCAGTCTAAGCAGCTCGTAGCCGATGCCGGCCAGCCCGATCATCAGCCCTGGGGTCTCTACTCCTTGAGGAACGCCGGTTATCCATCCCTGCCTATCGGCGGAATCGAGCAGCGCTGAGATGTGGCGCTCCAGTGAGGCTTGCAGGTCGGGATTGGGAAAGCGCCGCGCAGCCGTCAAGACGAGATCCAGGTTGCCCATGTCACCGTGGCAAAGCGAATGGTTTTTGCCAAACCCTTCGGAAAGCGTGATGTTGAGTGCTGCGTCTATTTCCTCGCGCGTGGTCTGATCATCAACGAATGGCAGGGATGCCAGGCGAGCCAGGCCAATCCCCGAAGCGCCATGACACCAGGCAACCATATATGGGTAATCATCCTCGCTCAATGCCTGTCCATCGGCCGGTGCCAGTCTCTTTGCCATTACGATTCTGCGCAGATCGGGCCAGTTTTGTCGTTTGGGCGAGAACAGGCTGCGCTCGTACTCGATTGCCTCCAGCGCGACCCGGCGGAAGCGCTCCTCGCCGGTCGCAGCCGCGAGGCGCAGCAGATTTAGCGCAATGCCAGCGCTTCCATGTGCCATACCTGTGAGCGGCGCGTCTTCGTCTTTGCTGAGCCAGCCAGTGCCAGCCTTCATGGGGTGAGCCTGCTCGATAAGATGATCGCCGCAACGAATCGCTGTAGCGAGCGTTGTGGGCGAGGGAGCGACGCTGTAGAGACTCAGTAGGGCCGCAATGCATCCGGCAGAGCCGCCGACCATGTCAAGCTGCTTGTCGTGCGCAAGCATAGCAGGGATGAGCTTTACTACTTCCTCTGCTTCCCGGTAAAGAGCAGGCTCGTTCCATAGAGAGCCAAGATGGGAGAGCAAATAGATGATCGAACCCAGGCCGCTCAATGCTCCGATACCGGCAGGCTCAGGTTGCTCTTTTTGCTGCTCAAGCAGGACGCGCGTGGTGGTTAAAGCCTGTTGGGCTAGAGTGATATGCCGCTGCTCCCCGGTTAGCGCTCCAAGATAGGCCAGGAAGAGCGTGATTCCCGGCACGCCATCGTAGAGGTCGATTCCGGCGGGAGCAAGGTGCCATTCACGCTCCTTCACAGGCACGATGCCCAGCCAGCCGGCCGCGTCCTTTTCATGGAAGGCGATTTTGTGCAGCCGCTCGCCTATCGCCCGCGCCGCCGTGAGCAGGCGCTCATAAGAAGCGTTTACCTCCATTCGCGCCGGATCGAGTTGCAAAGAGGTGCGGGCGGTTTGATCGATGCCGATGCTCAGGCTAGTAAACGAGGCCCGAATGACCCAGGTCTGCCTTTCCAGGTCCTGTTCGTCAAAACAAGAGATGCGTTTCCTGGCCATCTCTAATCCCGACTCGGCAAAGAATTCGGCAAGCGCCTCTCCACGCGAGGTGAAGAGGTCGCGGGAGTCGGCGTGCGTTGTGAAGATGGGAATGTCTCCGGCAATTAAATCGGCCTGCTCGGCAGAGATAATCAGTTCGAGGTGTGGCCGCTGCTCAATCCCAATCCACAGGCGATCCAGCAGGCAGTTGCGGTCAAGCGCATCGCGCAGCGCGTCCGGGTGATAGCTATCCTGCAGAAGCCGGCCATAGATATGTGTGGGGCGCATCACGCAGCGTATCTCGTCGTGCGCGAAGCGTGGCAGCATCTCGTTCAGAAGCGCTTCGCGATTTTGCAGAAGGATCTGATAGGCCGTGCGAAAGCCTGCAACCACAGACTCACGGTAGTCCAGGGTGTTCACATCCTGATCGCGTAAGCGTGGCCGGTGCCGTTGGTTTTGCCATACTACCTCGGCCCGTTCCCATTTCAAGTGCATTTGATCGGTGCCTGTGCCGACCCATTTCGCTACAGGTGTTGGCGAAAGCTGACCGGCCCTGGCTCCCAGACCGCTGATATCGATGCCTTCACCCTGCTCATTTGTCCAGATACGCTGGGGAAGCATACCCACACGCAATACAGAATGATCGACCGCCCCGCTGCCAGGGTAGGCCCGCTTTTTGGCTGCCAGGTTGAGTACGCGCGGATGAAAAAGCGCTTCGAGATCTACCAGGATCGGGTGCTCACCGGCGGCAAGCAAGTTCTCCGCGTGGAAATCCGTTGCTTCCAGCGCGTAGAGCAGAGCCAGATAGCCTCCCTGGCGCTGGTAGAAACGCTCAACCTCTTCCCGGGAAGAGCAGGGGCCGGATTGCACATATTCAGCCCAGCCATACGAGCCTTTGTCGAGCACCTGGAAAGTACGAAAGGCAGGCTGGTACCCGCGTTCGTTTAGCCAGGTCAGCAGCTCCTGAAAATGCGCGTCAATCGCCGATGGGCGCGGTTTGTAGACCAGACGAAAGCCGGAACTCCAGACCAGGATCGTCGTGCTGCGTCCTCCTCGGTGGAGATCGCCCCATCCCACCTGGATACTTGTCAGCGTTCCAGGGTTGCTTGCGGGACTGAAGCGCGCGCGTATCTCTTCCCAATCGGCGCAAAGGCGCTCTAACAGCTCCAACTCATTCTCGGTCCAGTGCTCGATTGTTTCAGCTAGCAGACGAGCCAGGACGGGATACTCTTCAAAAAGCGCGTGCAGTCCTTCGCGTGTGCAGAGGTAGCGTAAGAAATTCCTGAAGCGTTCCTCTGCACTCTCTCCCTGCAAACGTCCCTGCACTCGCGCCACATTGAGTTCAAGGATGAGCGTTTTCTCTAGTTGCGGATCGGTGTACCGGGGAATATGAGAGACAAGCAGCAGGAGGATGGTCTGAGGATTAAAAGGCAGGTGCTGATACTTTTGCGTCAGATCCAGAATGCCGCGCTGAAGTTTGAGCAACCCTCTTTTGAGCAGAGGGAGAACAATCGTAGAAAACTCCGGCTTCCCCTCTATTTCCGGCTGCCCAGACGCGCTCACCCTCTCGGTATTCTGGAGATCTTCAAATGCCGCGGCCAGCCACTCCACCCATGCGGGAGGTGTCGCGACGCGTTCCTGGGCCGTGTCAGGCGATTCGGCCAGAAACATCAACAGATCCTCTTCGGTCAGTCCATCCCGCGCCAAGCGCTGTGCAAAATACCCATCCTGCTGAAAAGGCTTTTGTTCCTTCCAGCTAAGCAAACGCTGCCTGGCGCTCTTCTCGCCATCAGCAGAAACAGCAACCGGTTGATCCTGATAGTTCCGCAATTGCGCGGCCCGTTCAGCCAGTGTCAGCGCACGATACCAGCCGGGAATCTGC
>Ga0209061_1002951_pt1 | contig 19757 bp, 11 predicted proteins | sample Coa_R1_10_FD_187157 | JGI IMG/M metagenome (GOLD analysis project Ga0209061, IMG submission 187157) | Surface soil microbial communities from Centralia Pennsylvania, which are recovering from an underground coalmine fire - Coalmine... | ecosystem: Environmental > Terrestrial > Soil >...
CCTTGGGCACACTGATTCCCCTGAGCTTTTACGATGTGAATGAGTCCATGCTCAGAAATGATAGGCTTGATTGGCTGTCGGGAGGCCCAACAAGCGTGCTGGTACCCTTTCTCCAACCGCTCGCCATCCTCGCCGTATCGGTGTTGGTTGTCGGGAGCACCCTATTTGTGATCCTGCGACGGAGAGAAGGAGACTTGCGCTTGACGCGCCCCATCCGGGCCTTCGTGTCCCGGCAATGGCTGCCGCTGGGGCTGGTGCTTCTGATGACGCTGTTGAGCCTGTGGGTCGAGCTGGTACGAGAGCCGCTGCTTAAGCCGTGGTGGGTCGAGCTGGTACGAGAGCCGCTGCTGCCGACGGTCCTGGCCAACATCGCCATGCTCGCCTCGGCCTTTTGGCTAATCACGGTGGGCTTGCGCGAGGAACGGGGCCGACCGTTCGCCGCTGGCGTGCTGTATTTTCTGCTCTGGGCCGTCCTTCGCTACTTCGATCTGTTCGGAAGCTTCGGAGGGATGCTGGGCGGCGCGTTTATGTTCTTTTTGTGCGGGGCGACGCTGTTCGTCGTTTCTTTATACTGGCGGCAGCGCAAGCAAAGGAGGATCGCATTATGACGGATGCTCAGGCCCTTCAAACCAGGCCGGTCCCCAGATCTTTTGCCGACCGACTGGTTACTGCTGTTAAGGGGTGGGAAAAGGGGGTGCTGCTGGCCGGTATCGGCTTTCAGCTGGTTGTGTTGTTGGGCATGACGTCCTGGCGCGCTTTGGCGCTGGAGCGGGGCAACGTCTACTATGTGCGCGTGCAGCCCGTCGATCCGCGCGATCTGTTCCGCGGCGATTACGTCATCCTCAGCTACGCCTTTAGCCGCCTGCCCACAGAATTCTGGGGTAATCCCCAGATTCAGAATGGACAAACCATTTACGTCGAACTGGTCCCCGAAGGGGACGGCAAACACTGGCGGGCCGGAAACTACAGCTTCGTGCCTCCTCGAAATGGACCTTTTCTGCGCGGCAGAATAGCACACAATCGCATCGAGTACGGCATCGAATCGTTCTTTGTCCAGGAAGGCAAGGGCCGGCGCTATGAGGAGGCAGCTCGCAGGGGTCAGCTGACCGCAGAGATTAGCGTCACTCCCGACGGTCAGGCCTTCTTACGCGACCTGCACGTCGGGCGCTGATGACGCTCGTCTCACCCCACCGCGCCGGTGAACAGCGCTTCCATCACCTGCCCGCGGTTGAGCTGCACAGGCCGGTCCTGGCGATCGCGCACCTCGGAGGCGGGATCGACGCCGAGAACGTGGTAGACTGTGGCACCGATATCGTCCGGTGAGTACGGCTGGGTCGTCGGATAGGCGCCGACCTTGTCCGATTTGCCGATGACCTGTCCGCCGCGCACCCCGGCGCCGGCGAACAAGCCGAAGAAACACGGCGCCCAGTGATCGCGGCCCACGACCGTTTGGCCAGGAAGCAAACTGAGTTTCGGCGTCCGCCCGAACTCGCCCAGCATTATCACGAACGTCTCGTCGAGCAGACCCGTCGCTTCCAGATCATCTAGCAGAGCAGAAACGGCCTGATCCAAAGGCGGCAGCAAGCGATTCTTCAAGGTCGAGAAAATGTGACTGTGATTATCCCAATTTTGTACGCGGCCCATATTGGCCTGTACCACCGGCACACCGGCCTGGATCAAACGCCGGGCCAACAACAGCGATTGCCCGAACATGTGCCGGCCATAGCGATCGCGCACAGTCGGCAGTTCCTGGTCCAGCTCGAAGGCCCGTGCGATCTTGCCGGAGGTCAGGATCGAGAACGCCAGCTGCTGCTGGTCGGACAGCCGCCGGCACTCGGCCAACTCCTCGAACTGCCGCCGCTGATGGTCCACTTCCTCGAGCAAAGCGCGGCGATGGTGCAGTCGTTCGATCTCTAATCCCGGCGCCAGCCGCACGCTCTCGACGCGGAAATTCGGAGAATTGGGATCGCTGGTGATTTGCCAGGGATCATGCTTGGGTCCGAGGAAGCCAGCGTGTTGTCCGGGCCAGGTGAGCGGACCTTCCATGAGGAAGGTCGGCAGATTGACGCCCGTAGGAATGCCGTCGTTTCGCGGCCGCAGATAGTGCAAGGCAGACGAATAGCACGGCCAATCGTCCCGCGAAGCTACTTTATCGAAGAAAGCCCCTGGCTGCGGATAGCCCGTCAGAACGTGATGCGTGGCCACGAGATGGTTGTTCTCACGATGAGACAGCGAACGAACAATGGTGTATTTATCGGCGCGAGCGGCCAGGCGCGGCAGATGCTCACAAACCAGCAGTCCCGGCGTTTTGGTGGCTGCAGCTTTGAACTCGCCGCGTATTTCCGGCGGCGCTTCCGGTTTGGGATCGAATGTATCGATGTGGCTGGCCGCGCCCGTGAGAAAGATGAGGATGACGGACTTGCCCTTGCGCGGCGTCTTCACCGGTTTGGCTGCGGCTTGGGCCTGTTGCGTCAACAGCGATGGCAAGCTAATGCCCAAAAGGCCAGTGTAGCCGACTTGCAGCAGTTCACGGCGGTTGATGCCGATGGTGTGGCGATGTAGAAACGAAACAGTCACGGCGGGTATCCTTCCAGACCAGAGAGAAAAAATTCAGGTAGGACCGTCTCTATTAGACCATCAGCCCGCAACGCCAGCAAGAGCGGCTCTATTGTTTTTACGCGATCAAGGCCCACTCGGCGGCGGAGAGGAAGGTGGTTTGCGAATTTGTATCCGTTGGTTCGCAGGCGATCGGCTTGGGCTTATTGTTCTGCGTCCAGGTGACGCTGGCTCTATTGAAAGCCACGCCGCGCTGCATTGCCTTTTCTTCGGCAACGATGCCGTCGCGACGCTGGATCCACAGGTGATTGGCCGCCCCATCATGGGCCAAGATGTCCGCAACCCGCTGCGGAAAAAGACGTGGTGAGCGTCAGCACGATCCCTCCGGGCGGCGTATGCTTTCTTTATGGACATACTCATCGCTGAAGACGATGCCATCTCACGGCGCATGCTGGAAGTCACCTTGCAGCGTTGGGGGCATCGTGTCCTGGTGACCGCCGATGGCCAATCGGCCTACGAGACGCTGAGCCGAGACGACGCGCCGCCGTTGGCTATTCTCGATTGGATGATGCCACAGCTGGACGGTCTGAGCGTCTGCCGTCGCCTGCGTGTCAATCCTGCCAAGCGCTCCCTCTACATCATCTTGTTGACGGCGCGCATCGACAAAAGAGACATCGTGGCCGGCTTGGAGAGCGGGGCTGACGACTATATCACCAAGCCATTCGACCGTGAGGAATTGCAAGCACGCATCAATGTTGGAATACGCATGGCCGTTTTGCAGCAGGAGTTCGCTCGCCGCGTCGCCGAGTTGGAGGACGCGCTCAAGCGTGTCAAGCAGCTGCAAGGCTTGTTGCCCATTTGTTCTTATTGCAAAAGCATCCGCAACGACGACAACTATTGGCAGCGCGTCGAGGAATATATCGGCGCGCATTCCGATGCTCGTTTCAGCCACGGCATCTGCCCGAAATGTTTCGAGACCATTATCAAGCCGCAGCTGCGCGAGCAAGGCATGTCCACAGAAGGACTCTAAACAGCAATCGCGCGGAGTCATTGCCCACTGAAATAGGCCGGCTTCTCCTTGACTTTATCGAACAAGTCCTTGCGGACATCGAAAATGTCGCCAGGTAACTGATTACTGATAGCGAAATAGCCGAATGCGGCATCTGCTTTGCCAACTGTCAGCGTCAGCTTGTGCGGTTCTTTGTCGCCTGTCACCGTCAACTCGACGAGCAGTGCGCCTTTGTCTACGTCCAGCTCCTGATCGGCGGACGGCTTGGCCTTGTGCGCGATGAACTTCACCGCCTTGAGATCCGAGAGGTTTTTCAAGAACCCTTCCAACCGCGCTTTGTCGAGCTTGAAGGAATCCTTCGGCTCGGTTTCCCAGCCGTCTTTGGTGCGTTTGAACATTAGCGACAACGGCGTGTTCTTGCCCAGCGGTTTTTGCAGTGCGATCCAGCCGGTCAGCTTGACCTCCTGGACTTTGCCGGCGTCGAAGTGGAACACGGTCGGATCGTGTAATTCGCGCTTTAAATCGCCGACCACATTATTGCCGGCCACGACGATCATGTCCTGCAAGCTGGTGCGAAGATAGAAACCGCTTTTGTCGCTGGTCTCTTTGCCGAAATCGAACTCGAACGTCTTGGGCTTATTGTCCTGCGTCAGTGTGACGACCGCCTTGAGCTGCGGTTTGTCCAGGCCCCACTCCGCAAGTTTGACGGCTTCGGGCACTTTGTCGGTCTCGATTTTGACGGCGCGCAGATTGTTGAGATCGCGCAGGATAGTTTCGATCGCCGATCGATCGGCGATGCGTCCAGCGAAGTCGGACGGCTTGTCGATCTTCCATGGCGCATCCGGCTTGTTTTCATGGCTGATTTCATAGGTAGTCCCATCACGTGTCAGTGTCAGTTTGGTGACATTCTTGATGGCATCGAAACGATCGGTGTTGAACGGCGGCAGCTGCTTGTCGAGATAAGCAAGCGGTCCCTGAAACACCTGATCGCGCAGCGTGGATGGCACCAAGACGACCGTCCCGGTCTTCTCGTCGCCGCGCTTGCGTTCCACGGCCACGTTGCCGTCGTATAGACGGCCGAACGACAGCGTGAACGCGGGCTTGTCTTTGTCTTTTGGCTCTGGCTTTTTCTCTTTTTTGTCTTCTTTCTTCTCGTCTTTCTTTTCGTCCTTCTTCTCGTCCTTTTTTTCCTCCGCGGGTAAGCTGTCAGTCCAGATGCGGACGACGGCATCCGGTTTGTCCATACCAAGTTCTTTCTTCTTGGCGGGATCGTCCACGAAACCTTTGACCTGATTGGGCGTTGTCAGGGCGTTAATTAGCGCTTGTACCGTCGCCGCGTCGAGGGTGTAGGATTGGTCGCCGCGCCATAGCTTCCACGTCTCCTGGGTCGGCATCCCGCCGGGCGGCGGCGGAGTGGAAGGCCCGATGCGGCGGAACTCAAGCAGGCCGTAGCTATTCTGGATGTTGATGGCGTCTGGTTTGCGAAAGCTGCCCAGGGCGACGAGATTGCGGTCGCGTAGCGAATCCGGTTTATCCAGCAGCTTCAAGAGCCGGGCCACGCTGGTGGCCGAGATGGCCACGATGTCTTTGTGTTTGGGATCGTCGACATAGGCATAATATTGGTCTTTTTTCTCGCCGATTTTCGCACCGATGCCGACGAGCAGGGCGATTTTCTTGGTCTGGCGCTTCTTCTCGCCCTTCTCATCGGTGTTGATCGACTCCGTGCGCTCGATGTCGATGCGCAGGATGTCGTTCTTGGCAGGATCAAGATGGTATTTGCCGAGATCCGTGGCGTCGTCTTGGATGAAGTCCTTGGTATTCTCGACTTTCAGATTCGAGATATCCGTGAGAACGGCTTCGACGTTATCGGGCGGCTGATCGCTGCTGGCGGGATTGGCCCCCTTGTCCTGGGCATCGCCGTAGGGCGGCTGCACATAAGTCCAGCGCTCGTCGCCGCTTTTCTTCAGCTCTACCGGGCCTTTGACGACTTTATCTTTGCTGCGCTGGCTGAGGACGAATTCCTGAATATCGCCGGTCGCGGGGCTGAGCAGCTCACGCGAGCGGAAATCGGCGAGGACAGCGAGCGCCTTGCTCAATTGACTCTTCTTGACAGCCATGACTTCCTTGGGGCGATCCGAGGAAGTCACATAGATGACCGCGCTGGCCTCGCCGGGGCTGACATCGCCGAGGTTCAACATCACCTGGCGTTGCGGCTCCGTTTGTTTCTTGAGTGTGATGACGGCAGCCGGCGATTCCAGGCCGTATTGACCTGGATTGTTCGTTACATCGGATTGGGTATCGCGCCGCGCCTCAAGGACCTGGCGAATCAAGTCCTCGATGGCGAAACGATCGGCGCGATATTCGCGCGGCTCCGTGATTTTCCACACGTTGCCCTCGCGCACAAAAACCATTTTCCCTTTCTGCTCATCCGGACGCACGCGTTCGATCTCGACATAGTCGATATCTCTTTCGGGCAGAGGATTGGCCTCGTTGTGTACGCTTGGCAGCACCCAGGTGCTGGAATCACCTGTGGTCGGCCCCAAAAACAGGGCGAAAATGAAAAGCCCCAAGACTGCGGCCAAAACGGCGAACAGAATGTATGTGGTTTTGAAGTTCATCGTATGGCAACCTTGAGAATTGCTCTCCTCAACGCCGGCGCACGACCCAGACGCCGAAGCCGAGGATCAATACGCCCATCATCATCAACACGCCCGGCAAGAAAACCAGACGCAACTCTTCTCCGGGCGGAATTTTCAAGCGATAGACATTGCGCGTGCTGGTCGGAATACGCTCGCCGATGTCGTGGCGTCCGGCCAGCCAAGACAAGCTGCTGCTAAACAGCGCGAAGTTGTCCGGCGTTGCTTGCAGCAAGATGTTATTCGTGATCCAGCTGGCATCGCCGAATACGATCATCCGTGGCTCACCCTCGTTAGCCATGAACTCGTGTCCGGGAATGGGCGGCGTGGATTTGCCTTCCGTTACCGTCACAGCTAACGATAAGGGCCGCTCGCTGATCTTGTTGAGCAATTTTTGTTGGTCTCGTCTGAGTTCGTCGAGCAAGGCGATAGGATCGGCTTTCAGGTTCGTTTCGGCCCAGGCCAACGTCTGCGGTAGCACGAATATCAGCTCTTCCGCCGTGAAATGGCCCGGCGTACCGCCGGGCGTCACCGTCCGCGCATCGTAAAAGGGGAAGGTCGTCGTGGCTGCTCCTCGCGAGGTGAAAGCACGGGCGATGGCATTGCTGCTGCGCGGATTGGCCACCGTCGTCAGCGACAGCGGATCACGGCGCACAGCACACATTACCCGGTCGTTGCCGAGCTTGACGTTGTATTCGGCCATCAACGATTCCAACCCTGTCAACACCAACTCGCCCCTGCGAAGGTTCACGTCAAAGAGAACGATCAGCTTGCCCTTCTTGTTATCCTTGCGATTGGTCCCTTGCAGATAGTCGCGCAGCGCTTTGACGGCATTGTCGGGTAATTTCTCCTGCGGCCGGGCCACGACGACGATGTCGGCATCCTCCGGGATGCTGGTCGTCTTCGGCCCCAGGTTGAGCGGATGAGTTTGATAGTTGATCTTGTTCAACTCTTCCTGGAGGACACCCAGGCCTGTATCGAAATGGGTGCGGTCCTGGTCGTTCAAGTCCGGCTCACCATTGCCTTGGGTGAAATAGATGACGGCCCGCTTGCCCGAGGAGAGTTGCGTCAAGGCGTTGAGCAAAGCGTTCTCGCCCTTGAAGACGTAGCTTCTCTCTGCACTGGGGCCAGAGGCGTTCTCTGCCAGATCTTCTGTTTTGAGGAACTGAGAAGTGACGTTTGGCTCGGTGCCATAGACGACCAGGACGCCGATGCTATCGGGCAGCTGGAATTGCTTGATGAGTCTTTCAATCTCGCCGCGATTGCGATCGCGCGACAGTTGCTCCCAGGTGAGCAACGGATTGACGGCCCGGCAATTATCCATGAGAGTCTCGACATCACGCGCCAGCACGCTGCCCGTAGGAATGAGCACATAAACTTTGACTGGCTCCTTGAGATCGGCCAGCAGGTTCCGCGTTGCCGGATGCAGCGAATACAGCTGTCCCGAAGTCCAGTCCGTCGCTTCCATGGCCCAGCTGAACGGCCTGACCGCAGTATAGGGCAGCAGATTGACGAGGATGAGAATGAACAACAGCAGCAGCGTGCTGAGAATGGTGTTGTAGCCATACAGCCAGCGGCGCATGCTCATACTGGTGCGTTGGACCGGCCGGGCCAGTTGCAGGGCGAGGAACATCAACACCAGTCCGCCGATCAACGCCGCCACGCAGCGGCCGACCTCCCAGCCGTGGCTGCGCCACGACTTGGGCCCACCGGTGAAAATCTCTGGATAATTGGTCAGAGCCATCGGCATCGAGCAGAAGGGCAAGACCAGGCCCAACAGGGCTGTTAACGCCCCGACGCCACCTGCCACTATTAAGAAGATCCACCGCAGCCGCTCCGTTCGAGTCTGCACATCGGTCCCGGGCGGCGGCGGCAAGACGGCATAAAGGCCGACGCCGATCACAAACACGGATAGACACGCGCCCCAGCCTAAAACGGCCAGAGAATTATTGCGATAAAGGGCCACGTTGGCGATCGGAATGGCGGATAACAACAAACCGATCACGACCAGACCGTAACCGATCTGCTTCTCATAAGGGAGCAATCGTTCAATGCTCCAGCCGCCAAGGGCATTGCTCGACGCTTGCTGACTCGACATTTAGCTCCTCCGCGATCTCATCTACGGCTCCTCATCCCTTGCCAGCGCTTGGGGTTGGTTGTTCATGTCCACTTGCGTGCCTCAAGCACCTTGACACTTGCAAATAACCAGAAAATGGCCATCGTCCCGAAGAAGATCAGACGAGTGGGGACCAGCTTACCGTCCAGCGTGTCAAACCACACATCGATGAAGGACATATGTTTGAGAACGCCAGTCCACACCGACTCCCGGAACAGCCCCTGAAGCAAGAAAGTGAGCGTCAAAAACAACATGCCGGCAAAGGTGAGGACGCCGCTGGCGATCTGGTTGCGGGTCAGACTGGAGAAAAACACTCCCATGCTCATAAAGCCGGCACCGGTGACGGCCAAGCCGGTGAAAAAGCTGAACAGTGGTCGATAATCAAAGGGCTGGCCGCCCAAAATGCGCAGCGCCAACAGAAACAAGAGAAACGGTGTCCAGGTGAATAGAAACATGATCCAGGCAGCCAGGAACTTGCTCACCACGACCACCCCTTCATCAACTGGTGCGGTCAACAAGACTTCCAGCGTGGCCGTGCGCTTCTCCTCGCTCAAAAGCCGCATCGTCAGCACGGGAACGATGAAAATGGTGAACAGAACGGCCGTCCATTGTAAGATGAAGCCTTTCACCATCGGCTCAGGAACGGGAGGGGCCAACGGATCGAGGAGCTGCCCTACATACATCCAGTACGCCAGCCAATGGGCGAACACATAAGCGAAAAGGACAATGTAGGCGATGGGCGAATAGAATTGTGCTCCCAGCTCGCGGATGGTCATCACGACCAGGCGATTATCGGAGCAAAGAGCCAGAGAGGTCAGGCCGTACAGCGCCCCCAAGAACATGAGTAACAGGCCGGTAGGTACCAGATATTCTGGCGGCGGCGAGCTAAGCCAGCTGAAACGGTAGAACAACGACGGCAGCGCTGACCGCCCCAGGGCAATCAGGAAAGCCAACATACCGACGCCGCCCAGGACCAGGCCGGCGCGGTAAGCCAGGTCGTTGGCGAGACCACGCACCAGAATGAAAGCAGTAACGTAGGCCAGCCCGAGCAGCCCCAAGAGTAGCCCGTAGGGAAGCAGAAACTCGCCCCGGATGTTGCCGCCGGCCAGACCGACAATGGCCATCACCGCGCCAGCACCGCCGAGGATGTTCTCGGCGAGGTTGCGGAACCAGGCGTCGTCTTCGTTGCGGAGGAAGGCCAGCAAGAACAACAAGCCAAGAAACAGGCACACAAACCCTTGGCCGAACAACGCGCCCGGCTGCTTGTTGTAAGGCACGATGGCCAAAAAGCCACCGATGATAATACAGAGATAGCCGAAGGCCATGTAGACGCGGCGGATCTGGGGGTCGCCGTCGAAAGCGGCATGGAAGAGCAAGCCAGCGATGCCGACAGTCAAGAGGAAGGTGGCCCAACCGATGCCCAACGGTGTGACCCGCCCAGCAGTCTGCAGCGCCATCGCCATGCCGCCGAAGATGATGGCGACGGCCGCGGCCAAGCCGATGCCGCGCGCGATCTTCGGATCATCGCGGCGCATTACCGACGGCCCGGTATCGGGCTGGTTGCGCCAACTGCTTCCCGGATGGGTTTCGGGAGTCTGCGTAACGGCCCTACTCGGCATGATGCGATACCTCACGTTGTTACGGCCGTGCTGCCGCGGGAAATCGGCTCTGCGGCCGTGAATTCATCCCAATTATTGATTTCGTTCCAGCGATCTTGCAGGCTGCGCCGCCGCAGATCGAGACGCCGCAACGGCCAACCATTCTTGGCCAAACGTTGCGAAATTTGCTCGCGCAGATCTTGACGCTGATGCGTCCGCACCTCGAAAAAGGCCAGGCCGTCTTCGCCACCCTTGGGCGTCACCTGGGCCACGCCTTCGGTATTACGCAGCGTCACTGCTACTTGATCGCTCGGGCCACGCACCTCGACGACGATCACGTCGTCCGTCTCCAGTTCAGACAACTTCTTGGCCAGAGCGAGGTGGCCGCGGCGGATGATGATGACGCGCTGCACCAAGCTCTCGACTTCGCTGAGCAAATGCGACGAGAGCATGATAGTATGGTCCTGTCCCAATTCGCGCAGCATCCCCAGCGTTTCCGCCTTCTGGCCGGGATCGAGGCCGTCGGTCGGCTCATCGAGAATGAGGATCGGCGGATCGCTAATCATGGCATCGGCCAATCCGACGCGCTGGCGATAGCCCTTGGACAGCGTACCATTCAAACGGCGGCGTACCTCGGCGACTTTACAGCGCTCCAGGCAGTAGCCAATGCGCGCGGCTCGCTGGCGGCGATCAACTCCTTTGAGTTTGGCCCGGTAGGCGAGATATTCTTCGACGCGCATCTCCGGATAGAGCGGAATGCTCTCCGGTAGATAGCCGATGCGTTGCCGCACTTCCATCGATTGCGTCATCACATCGAAGCCGGCCACGCGAGCAATGCCGCTGGAGGCCGGCAGGTAGGTGGTCAGGATGCGCATGAGGGTCGTCTTGCCGGCGCCGTTGTTGCCAAGCAAGCCGACAATTTCGTTTTTCTCCACCTGAAAACTGACATTGTTGACGGCCAAGACAGGGCCGAAATATTTGCTGAGATTTTGAACGTCAATCATAGTCTCACCGTTTCCATCCGGTTGCCGGCGGGGTAACGGCACACTGACAGTGTGCCGCCCGCCAGGCCACTACCGGCCACGGCATATGGCGCTCGCTTCACTAGAGAATTGTTTTTTAGGGCGCAGGCGCGCGTATTGCAAGAGGGGGCGCCCCCTTCAATTCCAGCGGAACCAGCGCAGGGCCAATACGAAACTGCCCACCGCCCAGCCGGCCAGGATCGCCATTTGCGGCCACAGCTGCGGCAAAGACGTACCTTCCAGCATGACCGCACGGAGCGCGTCATTGAGCGGCGTCAAGGGCAGCGCCCGGATGAACGGTTGCATCGCTTCGGGGAATCGCTCCGATGAAAAGAAGATTCCGGATAGCACCCACATCGGCAGCATCACCAGGTTCATTAGCCCCGAGACCGCCTCCAGTGTCTTTGCCCGACTGGCCACCAGCAAACCGATGCCCGCGAAAGTCAGCGCTCCCAACAGAATCAGCACCACCAGCGCCGGCAGACTGCCCTGGATCACCACCCCAAACGCCAGCCAGGCAAACGCCAGAAGAACAAAGATCTCCGGCACCATGAAAAGCAAACGGCTGAACAGAATGCCCAGCAGGAAATCGCTCTTGCGCATGGGCGTGGCCAGGAAGCGCTTGAGCATCTTGCGGATACGCATGTCCACGATGACGAAGCCAACGCCCCACATGCCGCCGCCCATCAGGCTCATGCCCAACAGGCCCGGCACCAAGAAATCGATGTATCGGCCGCCCGGATCCTGTACGGTCTGCATCCGAATGGGCAGCGGATCGGTACGTCCGGCGGCCCTCTGAAGAGCGTCGTCTACCTTGCTTTGGGCCAGTCGGCCTTCTTCCCGTGTCGGATCGAAAATGTATTCATAATCTCCCTCTGACGAGGACGGCGGCACGACGACCAGTGCCGTCTTGCCGGTTCGCAGCCGCAGCCGGCACTGGGCCGAGTCGTTGACCTGGACCTTGAACGTCTCATCCTTCTGTAAGGCATTGCAGACGAACTGCACCTTGGTTTCCTCGGCGGCATCTCGCTGGACATCAACGATGATCTGCTCGGCCGGCTTGTTGCGAAATGCGATGCCCAGGGCCACAACCATGAGAATGGGGAAGCCGTAGACCCAAAAAATCGCTTCCGGCTCCCGATAGAATTCGCGCAGCCGGGCCAGTATCAATTGTCCCAGCGGCGAATATCTCTTCGTTCCCAGGCTTTGCTTGGGAACGTCCCGTTCGTTTGGGTAAGATTCACGGTTCATGGCTGGGTTTCTCCGTCGCGCAGGTGTCTTCCGGTCAGCGTGACGAAAACGTCTTCGAGACTGGCATGGCGCGTGGTTAGTCCAGCGAGTCGGTGGCCGGTTTGTCGCAATCGTTCCAGCAAGGCCGGCAGGGCGATGTGCGGCTCAGCCACCGAAAGACAAAAGTGTTCAGCGTCCTTGCGCACGGAGCGTACGGCGGGCAGGTCTGTCAATTCCGGCGACGGTATCCCTTCCTCGTCTTCCAGTGTGAATTCGACGACATGCTCGCCGCCCAACTCGGTGATAAGCTGACGCGGCGTGCCTTGAGCGATGACTTTACCGTGATCGACTACTGCCACGCGGTCACACAGGCGTTCGGCCTCATCCATGTAGTGCGTGGTCAAGAGCACCGTACGGCCCTGGGCCCGCAAATCGCGGATCAGGTCCCACAGCTGTCGCCGTGATTGCGGGTCCAGGCCGGTGGTCGGCTCGTCCAGAAGAAGCAAATCGGGATCGCCGACCAGGGCGCAGGCCACCGCCAAACGCTGCCGTTGCCCCCCGGACAATTTGCCTACCCGCGTAGTGGCTTTTTCTTCCAGCGACACCCGGCGAATGACCTCGTCCGGATCCAGACCGCGCTGATAGAAGCTACGAAAGAGCGTGAGCGTCTCGTCCACTTGCAGCTTCTCGGATAAGCGTGTCTCCTGGAGCGAGATGCCAATGCGCTCTTTGATAGCGGCGTCTTCGCGTCCCCAGCGCATACCGAGCACCTCCACCTCACCGGCCGTCGGCTCAGAAAGGCCTTCTATAATTTCGATGGTCGTGGTCTTGCCCGCGCCGTTGGGGCCAAGCAAACCGAAACATTCGCCAGACTCGACAGTCAGATCCAGCCCGCGGACGGCTTCAACGGGCGGCCGGCCCTCGTAGCGCTTGAAGAGATCGATACAACGGATGGCGGCGCTCATAAAGTTATCCTAGCGACTCGCCCTCTCGTGTCTCGTCTTGGTTGGAGGGTGGCCGGTGGGAGTCGAACCCACACTTCTCCGGGTCACAGCCGGAGCCCGCTGCCGCTTTGGGTTCGGCCACAGAGCTTCGACCTGGAATCGAACCAGGAACTCGGACTTCGTAGGACCGCGTGATCTCCCTTTCACCATCGAAGCCTCTCGGTTATCCGAGCCGCATCCTGGAGAGCGGTCTTGCTAACGGCTCTCCAGGACGCGGCTCGGATAACATTCGTCAGCGGAAGGAGAGGGGGGCGAACCCTCCAAGGTGTACCGTTCCGACCCATTTCGAGTGAGATGCCATCGTCCATTGGCTTGCCCTTCCGATCCGCGGCACCGGGTCTGCGGACCTAGGCTAGACGCAAAGGGCAAATAAGAGGTTCACAAAAATCGAGACTGGATTTGCATGGACATCTCATCGAGGAGTTTGTGAAGACGCTGGGTTCGAGAGACGAATTGGTGAGCAGACGGAGAAGATCCGGCAGGTAATCTTCGCTGAACAGGGTGTTCTTAACGTCGCCGTGGAACTAATCCTTGAAAGCCGCGATGAGGAATGAAGATTGCCATGAGAAGCCCCGGTAATTTCGTATTTTCTGCGCCACGCGGCTCGGAAGAATTCTGAGCTAATCAGCGATCTCAATTGTTTTCCGCGGGCTGCTGGAGAGCTGTCTCTACCGCCTCGATGCCGATCAGCGGCGCCTGACAGGTGAAATTCTGGCAGACGTAGACCGTCACCGGCCCTTGCGACGTCTTGCCCGCCAGCAGCGGTAATAGTTCCTCCACTCGTTTCTCGTCGCTGCCGGGCGCTTTCAGGGCCAGCACATGATGCGGCTGATAGGAGCTAGTGAGAAGACGCAGCACGCGGCGCGTGTCCTCCGCTGCGGGATCACCGACAATAGCGATCTCTTGTACGGGTCCGAGATGGAAATCGAGAGCGAGGAGCATCTGCCCTGCTGCCAGCGGATGGGCAGCGAGCAAGCCGCGATACAGCCGCAGCGTCGTCTCCGCTTTCTCTTGCAGATCCATACGGCCCGTCAACTTCACCAGGCGCAAGAGCGCCGTCACGGCCATCGAATTGCCTGACGGAATGGCGTTATCGTGTGGATCTTTGCCGCGGGCGATCAGCGTTTCGTGATCGCGGCCCGTGTAGAAAAAGCCGCCATCGGCTGTGTCCCAGAATTGATCGATCATCACCTCGGCCAGATCCAGCGCCGCCTCGATCCAGTACGGGGTGAACGTGGCCTCGTACAGCGAAATCAGGCCATCGAGCAAGAATGCATAATCTTCGAGATAGGCGTTTAGCTTCGGCTCAGAGCCGACGCTCCAGGTGCGCAGCAAACGACCATCGCTGCGGCGCATGCGGGTAAGGATGAAATCGGCGGCGCGGGTAGCAGCATCGGCGTAATCACGGCGATCCAGCACCTGTGCCGCCTGGGCCAAAGCGCCGATCATCAGGCCGTTCCACGAAGTCAACACCTTCTCATCACGGTTGGGCCAGACGCGTCGCGAGCGCACCTCGAACAGCTTGCGGCGGCTAGCGTCGATGCGGTGACGCAAGTCCGCTTCGCTCAGATCGTGCAACCGGGCATACTGTGCGAAAGTCTTGACGCGATGCAGGATATTTTTGCCATGTTCCCAGTTGCCCTCTGGCTCGATGCTATAAATTTCACTAAAAAGATCGGCTTCATCCTTCCCTAATATCTGTTCGATTTCCGCCGCGGTCCAGACGTAGAATTTGCCTTCTTCGCCTTCGCTGTCGGCGTCGAGCGTGCTGTAGAAAGGCCCCTCCGGACTGGTCATCTCACGCAGCACCCAACCCAATGTTTCTTCGGTAATCTCGCGGTAAAACGGCTCGCCAGTGGCCTGGAGCGTCTCCAGGTAGCAGGGCACGAGCAGGGCATTGTCGTAAAGCATCTTCTCGAAGTGCGGCACCAGCCAGCGCTCGTCCGTGCTGTAGCGCGCGAAGCCGCCGCCAAGGTGATCATAAATGCCACCTCGTGCCATGTGGTCGAGAGTGATGCGGACCATTTCCAGAGCGTACGGGTCGCGGAAGCGCTTCCAGCAGCGCAAGAGCACACGCAGGTCCATCGGATGCGGAAACTTGGGCGCCTGACCGAAGCCGCCGTAGCGTGTGTCGAAAGCGCGAATCAAACCATCAAGCGCTTGCCGCAACAGCGAAGCATCCAGCGTCCCCTCCTCCTTTTCCAAGCGGCCAATGTCGCGCAGATGGCGGGTGATTTGCGAGGCGGCTTCTTCAACTTCGGCGCGGCGTGTGCGCCAGACTTCGGCTATATGCAACAACAGCCGCTTGAAACCGGGGCGGCCATAGCGATCGTCCGGCGGAAAATAGGTGCCGCCGGTAAACGGCTTCAAGTCTGGCGTCAAAAATACCGACATCGGCCAGCCGCCCGATCCGGTGAGCATCTGCACCGAAGCCATGTAAATTTGATCGAGGTCCGGCCGCTCCTCCCGATCGACTTTGATGCTGACAAAATGCTCATTGAGGATTTTGGCGATCTCCTCATTCTCAAAACTCTCGTGTTCCATCACATGGCACCAATGACAGGCCGAGTAGCCGATGCTAAGGAAGATAGGGCGGTCGAGTTGTTTCGCGCGGGCGAGCGCCTCGGCGCCCCAGGGATACCAATCCACGGGGTTATGGGCGTGCTGTCGGAGATAGGGACTGGTTTCGTAGCGGAGCCGATTGGTGAATGGTGTTGTCGTCATCCCTTTATTCCCTGGGTTGATTGTCTGGATGTTATTCGTGAGACAGAAAATACTCTCCGCGCCGCCTGATCTTCTTCGCGCGTCGCGGCGACAACGACGCAACTCGTCGGTCGCTCGTTTGTTCCTGTCGCTCCTGGTCGCAATGAATGGCTTAAAGGTTGTAGCCCGATTCTGCCGCGCATGCTTCGCAGATCTTCCGAATTTCTTGTAGAAAGCTACCAACGCACGGCTTGCTAGATTCATCGTAATGGGGATGAACAGACTATTCAAGAACGGTTTCGTATTTAGCCCGTTAAGCGATCCGTAAACTCGCGATCGCCGCCCACGTCCGTCAGGCGCTGCTGCCGGCCCTCGAACAGAAATGTCAGCTTACGGTGATCCAGACCTAGCAAGCGCAGGATCGTGGCATGCAGATCATTGACGTGTATGCGATCCTCGACGGCGCGGAAGCCGAATTCGTCGGTGGCGCCGATGACTTGGCCACCCTTGACGCCGCCGCCGGCCAACCAGACCGTAAAGCCGTAGGGATTGTGATCGCGGCCGGCATGCTTGTCGGGATACCGGCCATCGGCAATGGGCGTGCGGCCGAACTCTCCGCCCCAGATCACTAATGTCTCGTCAAGCAAACCGCGTGCTTTCAGGTCAGTCAAAAGACCGGCGATCGGTTTATCGGTTCGCCGGGCCATCTCGCGGTGCGTCTTGTCGTTGTCGGCGTGAGCCGCGTCCCAGTCGTCGGCCCCGCTGCTACCAGTGAAAAGTTGCACGAAGCGAACACCGCGCTCTACCAGGCGGCGAGCCATCAAGCAATGAGCGCCGAACCGTGCCGAGATTTTGTCATCCAGGCCGTACAGCCGTTTTGTCGCGGCGGTTTCCTTGTTGAGATCGACTACATCGGGCACAGCGCTTTGCATGCGGAAAGCCAACTCATAGGCAGCGATGCGCGCGGACAGATCATCCACGTCCGCGCCGCGAGCGGCGCGATGCTCTTGGTTCAACCCCTGCACCAAGTTGAGAATATCGCGCTGGCCGGCAGACCTATCCAGATATAGGAGAGGCGAGCCGGTGTTGCGCAGCATCGTCGGCTGATAGGTGCCAGGGAGGAAACCGTGATCGTAGACGGGGGGGCCACCCTTGACATCACCGGTTGTGGCCAAGACGACAAAGGCTGGCAGGTTCTCCGCTTCGCTGCCCAGGCCATAGCACACCCAGGAACCGAGGCATGGCTTGCCCATGCGCGAAAAACCCGTGTTGAGCATGTACTGCGCCGGTGAATGGTTGAACGATTCATGATAGCATGAGCGGATCACGGCCAGATCGTCGGCGCAGCGCTGCAAGTGCGGATAAGTATCGGCGATTTCGAGTCCGGATTGCCCGCATTGGGAAAACGTTTGTGGACAGCCGAGAATAGCTGCGTCCATCTTGGTGAACTGGAGCTGCCGTCCGGCGACGATGCTGGGCGGCAGCGGTTGACCGTGCAGCTTGTTCAAAAGAGGTTTCGGATCGAACGTGTCGATATGACTGGGGCCGCCTTGCATGAACAGGAAAATCACATGCTTGGCGCGGGCCGGCGTATGAGGCGGCTTGGCAGCCAACGGATTTTCAGTCGTCGCTAAAGCAGCGGGTAAGCGTCCTTCGCGCAGCAACAGGTCGAGCAAAGCCCAGCTGCCGAAGCCAAGCCCCGCTCGCCGAAGCATGTCGCGACGCGACAGCAATCTCGGATAGGATGGGTAGGTCATGGCTGTCCTCAGTCCACATAAACAAATTCGTTGGTGTTGAACAGGGCCAGACAGAATTCAGCCAGTGCGGTTTCCCGTGCTGCGGGGGCGCTGCGCCGGCGCAGGAAAGCCAGGCTGCGCTCTTTTTCCGCCCGCGTACAGGGCCGGCCAAACACCAGCAACCAGGCACGGGCCACGAGCTTGTCCGGCTCCGCGCCGCATTCCTTGAGCAGTCGGCGTGCGAAAGCAGCCGATTGTTCGCGGGCCAGCGGGCTGTTGAGCAGGGTCAATGCCTGGGCCGGCACCACGGTTTGCATCCGTCGCGGACAGCTGGTCATCACCTCCGGCGGATCGAAGGAGGCAAACAGTGGATGAAGAAATGTCCGCCGCACCAATACGTAGACGCTGCGGCGTGTGTGTTCGGTGGCGTCCTGGGTCACAGGCCATTTACCGCGCGCGTCGAAGAGACCGGCCAGTTCCTCCGCACTTAACGGCGGAACCACGGGAGGACCGTACATCTTTAGGTTTAGCGTACCAGAACAAGCAAGAAGATTATCGCGGATAGCCTCGCCTTCCAGACGCCGCCGAGGAAAGTGCCACAGCAAGCGATTTTCAGGATCGATTTGCCGTCCTGGCCCCTCGGCGATGCTGTTCATGCAATAGCTGCGTGAAAGCAGGATCAGCCGGTGCAGACGTTTGAGTTTCCAGCCGTGTTCCACGAAATCGCGCGCCAGCCAGTCGAGCAATTGCGGATGCGTCGGTGCTTCGCCCTGAGCGCCGAAATCGTTGGGCGTCCGCACGATGCCCTGACCAAAGTGCCAACCCCAGACGCGGTTGACCAGCACGCGCGCCGTCAACGGATTCTCCGGCGACGTGAGCCAGTGCGCCAGCGCCGCGCGGCGCTTGTCGGCAGGTACGCCGTTGAAGTCTGGCTGGCTCGCGACGTTCCGTAGAAACGCCGGAAAAGCGGGGCCTATCGTCTCGCGCGGCTTGTTTAGCTCGCCACGATGGAGGCGATGCACCTCCCACGGCTGTGCGCGATGAAACAAATGGAAGAAGCCGGTTTGCTCTTCGGTTTGTACGGTACAGCGCGGATCGTGGAGTTTCTCTTTGGGAAGGGGTGTATCGGCCAGCAGGCCGTTGAGCACCTTGATGCGCGTTTCACGTACCTTTTTGGGAAACGGACGATCACTGGCCGCGAACACCGCCTGCAAGGCGAAATAGTCTTTTTGAGTAATCGGATCGTATTTGTGGTTATGACAGCGCGCGCAGCCGAAGGTCAGACCAAGAAACGCCGCTCCTGTGGTGTCCGCTGCATCCGTGAGCCATTCGTACTCCAGCTGCCCCGCGGTCAATGCCGATTCCGACAACACCGGCCCAACACAATACAACGCTGTCGCTTGCACGGCCTCGGCATTATCCGGCCATAATTCATCGCCGGCCACCTGCTCCTGAATGAAGCGGTCGAACGGCTTATCGGCGTTGAAGGAGCGGAGGACGTAATCGCGGTATTTCCAGGCATTGGGATAGGGTAAATCGCTCTCGAAGCCACCGGTGTCGGCGTAGCGCACCACGTCAAGCCAGTGGCGGCCCCAGCGTTCGCCGTAGGCTGGCGAAGCCAACAAGCGCTCCACGACTTTCGCCCAGGCGCCCGGCGAGCGGTCGGCCAGAAAAGCGTCCACCTCGGCCGGCGTAGGCGGCAGCCCGATCAGGTCGAAGCTAACCCGGCGGAGCAGGGTACGTTTGTCGGCCGGGCCAGCCGGTTCGAGCCCGTGTTTCCGTAGCCGCGCCCGCACGAAACGGTCGATCGGGTTGGCCGACCAGCCAGAGGGGTCCGTTGGCGGTTCGACTCGCTTGATCGGCTCGAAAGCCCAACGCTTCTCGGTGTCTGTCAGGGAAGGCTGGCCCTCCGCCCCGGCGGCGGCTGCGGCTATCCCCAATACACCGAACCAAGCTACGCACCAAAGGACCACTCGAAGGAAACCGCTCTTCAGCAAGCGGCCTTCGCCGGTCAGCTCCATCGCCCGTCCCTGACGGCACAGCAACTTCGCTTGTAACTCGCGCTCCAACGCCCGCACTTGTTGCCACACCGTCGAAGCCGACAAGCTCAATGCCTTGGCCGTCGACGTAAAGTTCCCTTCGGTTGC
>Ga0209061_1002953_pt1 | contig 19752 bp, 12 predicted proteins | sample Coa_R1_10_FD_187157 | JGI IMG/M metagenome (GOLD analysis project Ga0209061, IMG submission 187157) | Surface soil microbial communities from Centralia Pennsylvania, which are recovering from an underground coalmine fire - Coalmine... | ecosystem: Environmental > Terrestrial > Soil >...
GACCGAAGGTCACCACCCCGAAGAGGTCGTCGGGTCCCTTGGAGGCGGCCAGGCGACGTACGATCTCGGCCTCCTGCTCCAGGTTGCCGTGCGCCTTGACGCTGGCGGAGACGTCGACCACGGCCACGATCGCTCGCCGGCTCGGCAGGGTGTCCAGGCGGATCCCGGCGAGCGCCAGGCTCAGCAGGACGATCATCAGCAAACGGGTCCCGAGCGTCACCCGGCTCCGGCTCCCCGACAGCGGCGGAGGCCAGCGCCGCCAGGCCAGGTAGGCGAGCGGGGCCAGCAGGAGGAGGAGCAAGAACTCCGGGCGCAAGAAGGAGAGACCGGTCATGCCCTCGCTCCCAGGCGCCGACGCCATCGCCCCCACGCGACCAATCGGCGGGTCGGGACCCCGAGGTAGGCCAGCCACTCAAGGACAAGGGCGAGGAGCGCCGCCATGGCCAGCCATGGCCAGATCTCGAGCGTCCCCCGTGGCGCGGGCCCAGGCGGTTGGGAGGCAGCCTGGACCAGCGGCGCCGCCCCTGGGGCGATGCGGGAGATGGTGGGGTCCTGGAGCTGGACGACGAAGCGGCTCACCCGCGTGCCCCCGGCAAGCCGCTGACGGACGGTGTAGACGCCGGGCTGGGTGGTGTCGGTGAAGGGGGTTGAGGGCGAAGCGAGCGTGACCGTGCGCCCGTCCGGCGTCACCACCTGGACGGATCGGACGCCCGGCTCCACCTGCAAGCTCACCGGCTGCCCCAGCGGGAAGACCTGGTTCTCGAAGCCGCCCGGCATCAGGTACTGGAGCAGGTTCTGGACCAGGATGGGGAAGGCTGCCCGCAGCGGCAGGTCGGAGTGGTGGAGATCGAAGGTGAGCACCGCCCCGGGCAGCCCGCCCTCCCGCACCAGGAGCAGGGGGTCGGCGGCGGCGGCGATCACCGTGCGCCAGCCCGCCGGCACCGTTCGCACCACTCCCGCGCTCTGCACGTGCACGTCTTGGAGGTCGACGTCCTGGAGGATCCGGTCCTGCGGGTTGCCGGGCAGCACCTCCCCGGGGTCGATCTGACCGCCTACCGGCACCGGCCCCAACCCCGCCGGCGGGTTGACGATCAGCGCCGGCTGAGGGATGCCCCCAGGGGGGAGCCAGCCGTCGAAGACGTAGAGATCGTAGTGCCCCGGTTGGTAGTCGGCCGGCTTCTCGGTGGTGAGCTGGAGGCCCGGCCAGAGCTGGAGGGCACGCTGCAGGAAGACGTTCTGCGAGGTCACCAGCAGCGCCCGATGCGGGGGCGGGGGCGCGGTGAGGAGCCATGCCCGGTCATCCAGGGGAAAGTCGTCACCCGGAGTCAAGCGAGCCTCCAGCACCCGGGTCCCGGCCGGGAGATGGCTCCAGGTCAGGTCGGTGGTCGTGTTCCCGTCCAGGTGCACAGGAAGGACGTCGACCAGGTGACCGTCGGCCACCATGTCCACCTGGAGACTCCGTGCCTCCCGTCCGTAGTTGGCCAGCTCGAGGAAGATGGTGCCGTTCGCCGTCCGGCTGATCGACTGGATGGCGACGTTCTCCCCCGTGCTCCCAATCGACTCGTAGGTCAGCGGGGCCAGCGCCCGGGGAGGGGTCGGAGGAGGCAGACTGTGGCCGTCACTGAGCATGACGATCGAGCCGCCCGGACGGCCGGACAGGATCGCGTTGGCCAACGAGATCCCCTCGCCGAAGTCTCCTCGCGCTCCCGCGGGTCGGGCCCGATCCAGGGCCGCGCGCAGCACGGCCGGATCACCGGTGGGCGGCGCCAACAGCTCTGGGTGAGGGCCGAGCAAGATGATGGCCATCTGTTGGCCCGGCCCAAGCTGGCCGGCCATCTGCTTGGCCCGGGCGACCGCCGCCTGGAAGCGGCTCGGGGCCACATCGGTCGCCTCCATGCTGGGCGACGCGTCGAGGATCACCACCGTGGTCGAGCTCACCCCAGCGGCGCCGACCAGGCCTGGCCTCGTCAACGCCAGCCCCAACAATGCCGCCGCCAGGAGCTGGAGGAAGAGCAGGAGGCTCGGACGCAGCCGTTGCCAGGGGGCGTTGGCCTGGCGATCGGAGAGGTGCGGCCGCCAGAACAACAGCGACGAAACCTGGAGGTGGGGGCGGCGGACCTTGAGGAAGTACAGGAGCAAGATGGCAGGCAGGGCCAGGAGCGTGAGGCCGGCGAGGGGGACCAGGAAGGACATCAGCCTCGTCGTACTAGGCCAGCTTGCAGCCCGGCCAGCATCATGGTCTCCAGATCGTCGGCGCTGCTCGAGGAGGCGAACCGCCCACCAGCGGCACGAGCGGCCCGGGCCAGGCCCTCACGGTGCGCGGCGAGCGCCCGAGCGTACTCGTCGACCAGCCCTGGGGTGATGGTCAGCTCGCGCACGGCACCACTTTCCACGTCCACCAGCCGAACGTCGCCCGAGATCGTCGGGCGCTCCTCGTCCGGCGCCAGGACCTGCCACAGCACCGTCTCCTGGCGCCGGGAGGCGAGGTCGGCCAGAGGCACAGTCCAAGCTTGGGCGGCGGACTCAGCCGCCTCCACCCCGCCCGACGAGGCCCCGTCGGGGAGGAAGTCGGAGATGACCACGGTCAGCCCCGGCCGCGTCCAGCGCCGTCGCTGCAGGTCACCAGGCCCCACCCTCCCCTCCAGCGCCAGCCCCTCAAGGAAGGCCCAGGCTCGGGCAACGCCATCTCGCCCGCGAAGCGGCGGCAAGCGGGCCCCACCCAGGGTCCCGATCTGCACCCGGTCCATCGCCGCCAGCCCCAGAAAGGTGAGGGCGGCCGCCAGCCGACGCGCAGCCACCCACTTCGGGGGCTGGCCCAGCCCCATGGAGGCGCTGGTGTCCAGCAGCAGGTTGAGGCACGCCTCCTCCTCGGCGACATACAGCCGTAGCACGAGCCGCTCCAGTCGAGCGTACGCGCGCCAGTCCACCTGCCGGAAGTCATCACCGTGGACGTAGGGGCGGAAATCTGAGAACTCAGGTGAACGTGCCGACCGGGGTGAGCGCCGCTCGCCTGCGTACAGGCCGCTCTGCGGGCGCCGGTAGACGAGATCGAGCCGACCGAGGAGGGCGAGTTCGCTGGCGGTCAGCACCGCCGGCTACCCGCCGCCCCCGCCCCGGGTGGGGGCCAGCTGGTGGTGATGCCGCAGGTGGCACGCCCCCCTTCTCACGGCGTCGCCTCCAGGATTGCGGTCACCACCTGGTCCGCGTCGATCCCGGCCGCGTCGGCCTCGAAGTTCAGGAAGACCCGATGGCGCAAGGCGGGCCGGGCGACCGCGTGAAGGTCCTCCACGGCCAGGTTGTACCTCCCCTCTAGCAAGGCCCGGATGCGGCCGGCGAGGACCAGCGACTGAAGGCCACGGGGGCTGGCTCCCCAGCGCACGTACCGACGCACTTCCTCCGGCGCCTCCGGCCGCTCAGGGTGCGTGGCCAGCAGCAGGTTGACCGCCCGTTCCATGACCGCCTCAGCCACCGGGACCTCGCGCGCCAGGGCCTCCATCTGCGCCAGGTCCTCGGCACCGGCCACCACCTGCAGGTCAGCCTCGGTCGTCCCCGTCGTCCGCCGAGCGATCTCGGCCAGCTCGCTCGGGCCTGGGAAGGGCACGAGCACCTTGAAGAAGAACCGGTCTAGCTGGGCCTCGGGTAACGGGTAGGTGCCTTCCAGCTCGATCGGGTTCTGGGTGGCCAGCACGAAGAACGGGCGAGGCAGGGCACGGGTGCGCTCACCCACCGTGACCTGATGCTCCTGCATCGCCTCGAGCAGCGCGCTCTGCGTCTTCGGCGTGGCCCGGTTGATCTCGTCGGCCAGCAGCAGGTTGGCGAAGATGGGACCCGGCTGGAACTCGAACCGGCGCCGCCCGGTCTCGTCCTCGGTGACGATGTGCGTGCCGGTCACGTCGGCCGGCATGAGGTCGGGCGTGAACTGCACCCGCGAGAAGCTCAGGTCGAGGACCCGAGCCAGCGACCGCACGAGGACGGTCTTGCCCAGCCCGGGCTGGCCCTCCAGGAGGACATGCCCGCCGGCGATGAGGGCGATGAGCACCGAACGCACCAGCTCGTGCTGGCCGACGATCACCTTTCCGAGCTCGCGCTCGATGGCATGAGCGATCTCCTGGAAGCGCTCAGGCTCCATGGCCGGGGTCAGCTCAGCCGCTCTCACCCGCCCAGACCGCTGAAGTACTGCTGAACCAGCTGCTGCTCCTGCTCGGGGATGTCGGCCCGCCCCACGTCCTGGATGGCCTGTTGCTGGTACTGGGACAGCACCTGCCCGTAGGGGACCAGCTCCTGGCTCTGGCCAGGTCCGCTGCCCTGGTTGACCCCCTGGTCGGTGCTTTGCGGCTGCCCCGGCACGTAGACGGGCTCCGTTCCCCCGGCTGGCTTGATCCGAGCCCCACCACCGGAGCCGTTCCCGCCCATCCCCTGGCCTTGACCCTGACCCTGGCCCTGGCCCTGGCCCTGGCCCTGGCCTTGGCCCTGGCCTTGGCCCTGGCCTTGGCCCTGACCCTGACCCTGGCCCTGGCCCTGGCCCTGACCCTGGCCCTGACCCTGGCCCTGACCCTGACCTTGCTCAAGCGGCTGCTTCGCCTGCTGGAGGCCGTTGATGGCTTGATTGACGTCCCCTTGGAACTGGTCCTGGGCACCGACCGCCTGCAACTCTTGAGCCGCCTGCTGCAACGCCCGCTGTGCCCCCTGCACGTCGCCACGCTGAAGCGCGTCCGCAGCCTGCTGGAGGGCCTGCTGAAGCTTCGGATCACCACCGGCGGCGGCCGCGGCCTGGGAGAGCGACTGCGCAAGCTGCTGTTGCTGCTGCTGACTGGTGCGGGGTAGGGAGCTGGCCAGCTGCTTCAGTTGGTTGGCGCCTCCTTGGAGATCCTGGCTGGCCAGGGCGTGGCCAGCCGCGGCCGACTGCGCGTTCTGGGCGAGCTGCTGGCCGGCCGCGGCGGCAGCGTCCTTCTTCTCCGCCACGCTGGGATCCTGGAGCTGCCGGATCGCGTTCTGCGCCTGGCTTAGGGCGGCCACGGCCGACTGAGCATCCTGGGCCTGGCGTACCGCCTGGGCCGTCTGCTGCAGCTGCCGCACCAACGCCTGCCGCTGGGCGGCGTTCTCGCCCGGCCTAGCCTGGCTCGCAGCCTGTTTGGAGAGAGCATCGACCTGGCCGGCGGCCTGGGTCCGGGCTGCCTGGAAGGAGCGCTCCTGCCGCAGTTGCTGGAGGGCTGGGTTGGGCAGGAGGGCCAGTGTCACCACGGCTGCCATCGCCACCATGGCCGCCACCAGCCACGGGACCGGCACGGGCACCGGCCCCAGGGCGGCCAGGTCGGCCCGATCGGCGAAGGCGGCAGCGTCGGCTCGCTGGCGGGCGTAGATCCAGCTGCCCTCTGCGGCGAACTGCAGGGCAGTGGTGAGCCGCTCCTGGCCGCCGAGCCGCCGATCGGCCACCCGGGCCGCCTCCTCCCAAGACGGCCATGCGCGCAACCAGCCCGCCAATCCCACGCCCAGACCGATCCCAGCGCAGGCGGCCAACCCCGGCCAGGCCGGGTCGACCGGCCAGCGCCGCTGCAGGGCCTCGAAGCCCAGCGCGAGCAAGGCCGCCAGCGCCGTCCCCTGGATCCCCCAGCCGAGAGCCCGGTCACGGACCAGGCGGTGCCGCACCCTCCGCAGCAACCCCCTGATCTGGTTCATGCTCGGCTCCCCTCGGGCAGCTCCGGCGGCTCCCCCTGCTCCAGCACAGGCTCCTCCTCACGGCGCGGCACGAGCGGTCGCCAGCCCTGGAGGAGCTGGACGGCCCCGAAAAGGCTCACCACGATGATCACCAGTTGGACCAGGATCGTCGCCTGCCATGGCTCGATGGTGGGGCCGATCTGCAACGGTGGTCCGCCCAGGGCGAACAAGAGCTGGAGCAGCCGGCCGAGGTGCACGGGGGATCCGCTCGGCTCGTTGATCAGCTGGTTCACGGCGTAAAAGGGATTGGCGAAGAGCAACGGGTGCGGATCCGGCGAGGCGGCCAGGCTACCGGCGCGGACGTAGGCGGCCACCGTCAACATCACCCCTCCCACCAGCGTGCCCACCAGGCCGAAGAAGGCCACCCCATATGCGACCACGGTGGAGGTCAGCGTGCGCCGGAAAAGGGCGCTGCAGAAGAGCGAGGTGGAGGCCATGGCCAGGGCGGTGGTCACGGTCAGAAGCTGGGTCACCACGAACTGCTGGAAGTCGATCCCGCCGAACAGGAAGACGGCGGCGAAGAGGGGCAGGGCGGCCACGATCAACAGCAGCATGAACCCCACCGAGGCCATGAGCTTCCCCCAGACGATGCCGAGGGGGGTGACACGGCTAACCAAGAGCACATCCAACGTCCGGCGCTCCCGCTCGCCGCTGATGGCACCAGCGGCCAGGGCCGGCGCGAACAAGCTCACGAGCGCAAGCTGGATCAGGGCCAGGGCCGTGAAGGTGCTCGCCCCCACCTGGGCCGCGCCCACTCGCTGCCCCTGCGGGTAGATCGCCGCCAGCACGAAGAAGGCGTACCCGAAGAGGCCAAGCAGCCCCAGGTAGAGGGTGATGACGAACGGGGCCCGCCAGCTCCGCATCCGCGACACCCCATCCTTGACGATGAGCGGGTTGTCGAGCAGACGGGCCAATCGCTCGGTCCAGCTCATGAGCCTCCCCGCTCCGCTGTCGTCGCTGTCAGCCGCAAGAAGGCCTCGGAGAGGTCACCGGTCACCCGAGCGAAGGCCCGGACCCCTACGCCGGCGTTCACCAGGTCGGTGAGGAGCTGCTCGTCGGGGAATCCCTCCTCCACCGCCACCTCGAGGCCATCCTCGACGACCTCGACCGCGATCACCCCCGTACGATCCTGGACCAGATCCCGAGCGGAGAGCAGTTTGACCTGATCCGGCTCGACCAGCTCCACCCGAAGGCGCCGTCCTGCCAACACCCGACCGCGCACGTCCTCCATGGGCCCCGCCTCGACCATACGCCCATGATCGATGAACCCCACCCAGGTGCACAGCTCCTCCAGCTCAGGGAGGATGTGGCTGGAGACGAAGATCGTCTTGCCCATCCGGCGCAGCTCCCGGATCAGCTCCCGCATCTCGATCCGGGCCCGGGGATCCAGGCCCGAGGCGGGTTCGTCGAGGAGGAGGACCTCGGGATCATGCACCAGGGCACGGGCCAGACAGAGCCGCTGCTGCATGCCCCGGCTCAGGGTGTCTACCTGGGCGCTCGCCCGATCCCCCAAGTCCACCAGCTCGAGCAACTCTCGCGCCACCTGGCGTCGTCGATGACGTGGCACCTCGTGGCAGGCGGCGTAGAACTCCAGGTACTCCTGGGCCGTGAGCCGGTCGTAGACGCCGAAGAAGTCGGGCATGTAGCCGATCAGGCGGCGGACCCCGTACGGGTCCTCGGTCACCGGCACGCCGTCGATGGTGGCGATGCCGTCGTCGGGTGTCGTCAGCGTGGCGAGGATGCGGATGGTGGTGGTCTTGCCCGCTCCGTTGGGGCCGACGAAACCGAAGATCTCACCCCGAGGGACGCTCAGGTCAAGCCCATCCAGGGCCACCTGCGAGCCATAGCACTTGCGGAGCCCCTCGACCTCGATCACGACTGGCTGCCCTGATCCACCAGGGAGAGGTTGGCCTGATAGGGAAGCGTCTCGCGCACCCGGACTCTGACCACGTTCCCTTGCACCTCGCCGGGGGTGAGCGCCACCGGCTGTTGGGAGCGCAGGGGCAGCTGCTGCTTGGGCAGGGCGCGCCAGGTGTGGGTGCTCCAGTCGTAGACCTCGACCGACTGCACCGCAGGATCGGGGCTATCCACGAAGGTGTAGCTGAGCGCGGGGGTCGAGGTCAGCCCAGCCGGGATGTTGAGATCGTAGACATCGACCTGGGAGGTGCCGTCCGCGTTCGAGATGCCCGACACCAGGCGCGGCCGCGGCGCCATCCCCAGCAGGGAGTCGCTCGACTGCAGCCGCACCGGCTCCACCATCGCCGCCAGGGCGGAGCGGCCTGGCTGCTCACCGTCCACCAGCAGGGAGTCGGAGGCGCCGGTCAGCGCCACCACCGCCAGGTCGCCAGGCCGGCCACTGATGGCCTGGCTGGCCGCAAGGCGGACCACCGCGTCCTTGGTCGACTCCGAGGCATCGCGCACGGCGGCGGGCGCCCCACGGGCGTTGGGCAAGGCCCCGAGGTTCTGCTCGAACGGCGTGTCCACGGAGGTGCTGGCGTGCGGGCCAAGGTCGGGGGCCAGGACCACCTGGGGACCGTTGCTGCTGACCAGCACCACATCGCTCAGGGAGCGAGAGGTGTGGTTGATGACCGTTCCCTGGAGACGGCCCTTCTGCAACCGCAGCCGGACCTCGATGGGCATGGCCTGACCCGGCTGGTACGAGAAGGGATGCTCCACCGAGAGGGTCTGGAGCCCACGCATGGCCCAGACAGGGACGTTGCTGAGGAGCACGTCAGGGTGGGAACCGATCGTGATCAGGGCCCCGCCGTCGCCCTGGGAGAAGGGCCCGGCCATGATCGCGGTCGAGACCAGGGTATTGGTGGGCAGGCTCAGGTCGACGTCGCCCTTGCGAGGCGCGTAGATGCCGTCGAAGCTGTACGACATGACCGCTCCGTGGGGGCCGAGGCGGTTCACCTGGACCTCGGTCAGGAGGTAATCCGAGCCCCGTGACCCAAACCCCACCACGTAGGCGCCAGCGGTGAAGAACACGGCGATGGCAGGCACCGTGGCCCAGAGCAGGACCCTCCTCCCAATCGCACGGAGGAAGAGGTAGGAGAGGACACCCACCAGGAGGACGTAGGCGACCAGCAAGCCACCGAGCAAGCCCACCGGCGGCGAGGATGCGGCGGGCGTGTCCTGGAGGATCTGCACCAGCTGGTCCGCGCTGCTCGAGTAGCCTGGCGCCCACGATCCCAGGCCAGTGACGCTGGGCCCGCCCCCAAAGGCGCTACCGGATCCGAAGCCGTTGGAGAAGAGGCTGTGCCCAGCCCCCTGCACGCCGCTGAGGGCCCGGTCGATGGCCTGGGTCCAGGCCAGGCCAGCCAGGTCCACCTGGCTGTCGAAGGGCCCCGCGAAGGGGTCGAAGGCCAGCTCGACGATGTCGCCGGCGCCGTACGAGCCCTCCACCACCAACGGAAGCCCCTCGCTCGAGAAGAGGACCACGCTCGCCCGGCTGCTGGTGGGGCCCGTCGCCACCTGGGCCACGGCGTCGGTGCTCATGCCGGCGAGATCAGCGAGCGCCCCCAACGAGGCCGTGGCCGTGGACTGTGGAGGCATGGGGAGCAGGTCTGAGGGAAGCGGCAGCAAGGTGCGACGCCACGAAGGACCACCCGCCTCGATCAGCGTGCCACCCAGACCGACGAAGTCCTCCAACGCCTGAACCTGGGCTTGGCTTAGCGCCGCGCTGTCGAAGTCGTCCAGGATCACGCCGCTGAGGCCGCTCAGGTAGACCGCGCTGGTGGGGAAGGCCTGCGGCGAGGCGAAGCGGGTGAAGGTCGTATCCACCCGGCTCAAGGCCCGCATCGGGGCACTGATCTTCTGGTCAGCCTGAGGCAGGTCGCTGAGGATGCCGATGGCGGTGCTGCCGCGAACCGTGGGGTTGACGCTGGCACGGGCGAGCACTCGTCCGGAGCTGTCGTGCAACTCGGCCCGGTATCCATCCGGGGAGTCGATGACGTAGACCAGAACCGATCGCGTGCTGTCACGACCCACCTCGACCGGAGTCTGGTAGACGGGATAGGTCCCGGTGTCGGAGTTCCTGTCGTCCTCGGGCACCAGCACCACATCCCCCGAGAAGCTGGACTGGCCGGTGTTCTTCACCGTGACCACGTAGGGCGTCCAGGTGCCCTGGGAGCTGGCGAGCTGCCAGCGCTGGCTGACCTCCAGCGAGAGTTGAGGGACAGAGGCAGCGCCCGCGATCCCCGGCACAGAGCCCAGACCGCTCAAGGCCAGCCCGCCGACCAGGGCCATACGGATGAACCTGCGAATGCGAGCTGCCGCCGGGCGTGCGGGAGAACGACTCGATCTCATCTGTCCATCCACAGCAACGCCGCTACCGGGCGGCGACACCTCACACGTTACCCCAAAGGGATGCCCGCGAGATTGCCGATCTCGTCCCCGATGCGCCTCGAAGCCGGCGAGCATGGGGCGCGTCGGCCGTGGCCCGAGCCGCGCTCACCGCTCAGGCTCGCTGGGCCCGCTCACCACGCGCCCGACCTCGGTCAGGATCTCGGCCCGGCCACGAACCTTGATCGCCGCCGTCAGCTCTGTGAACTGCGCGATCAGCACCTCGCCCGCGTCCAGCCGCTCGGAGTGGTGCGAGCGGGTGTCCCGCCCCCGGGTCAGGCCCATGATGACGACCCCGTCCTCCAGGGCCTTCACGACCACGTAGCGGCCCAGCGATCCCTCAAGCGCCGAGCCGAGCGTGTCCATTGCGGCCGTTCGCCTTCCCGTTGCCCCCAGCCCCGGCCCGGGGCCGAACCGTCTCCAGCCGAGTGACCTCCCGGTGGAAGCAGGAGTCGAGATCCTCCTTCAGGGCGGTGTCGGCCTTGACCCGAAAGCGCTCGCCCACCTGCACGGTGACCTCGCTACCGCTCACGCGGAAGTGGAGGAAGACCTCACAGTCGCCCCGGTGCCTGGCCAGGACCGCGGCCAGGTCGTCCACGACCTCCGGGCCGCCCTCGGGAACGTCGACATGGACCACCTTCTGGCGCTCCACGGGAACGCACTCAGGGTCGTCCCACCTCCACGCCGCCTCTGCGATCAGGACCGCGGCCTCCGGCTCCTCCTCCTCGACCTCCAGCTCGTCGTCCTCTGGTGCCGGCGCCGGCCCGCGGCCACCTCGGCTGCTGTCCACGGTCCCCTGGACGACCAGGATACGGTCAGGCTCGAAGAGCTGCCGGTACTGCTCGTACACGCGGGGGAACAAGGTGACCTCGACTATGCCGGTCAGGTCCTCGATCTCGGCGTAGGCCATGATCTGGCCGCGCTTGGTCACCACCCGCCGGAAGGACCGGACCAGCCCCCCGATCCTCACCTCCTTGCCGGCCAGCTCCGCGGTGAGCTCGCTGGCCTGGGTGTCGATCCGCCGCGCCAGGTCGCCCTCGATCCGGTTCAAGGGATGGTCGGAGAGGTACAGGCCGAGGAGCTCCTTCTCCGCGCGCAGACGCTCTTCGGGAGGCATGGGATCGGCCCTGATGCCATAGTCGATCACCTGCTCGGCCTCCTCGACCAGGTCGAGCAAGGAGATCTGGCCTCGCTCCCGGTCGCGACGGCTGCGGTCCGCCCGCTGACGCGCGTGCTCCAGGGTGGCCAGAAGCTGGTTGCGCTCACCCAGCGCATCGCAGGCCCCACAGCGGATGAGCGACTCCAGGGCCCGGGCGTTCACCTCTTGCACACCCCCGAGACGTTCACACAGGTCGTCCAGGGAGCGGAACGGCCCTCCCCGCTGGCGTTCGGCCACGACGGCCTCGGCCGCCCCTCTCCCCACGTTCTTGACCGCGGCCAGGCCGAACCGAATCCTCTCCCCCACGATCGAGAAGTCCACCCCCGACTCGTTGATCGCCGGGGGCAGGACCTCGATCCCACGCTTCCGGCAGTCGACGATGGTCGTGGCCACGTCCTCCGCCTTCCCCTGCACATGGGTGAGCAGCGAGGTCATGTACTCGAGCGGGTAGTTGGCCTTGAGGTAGGCGGTCTGGTAGCTGATCACGGCATAGGCAGCCGAGTGGCTGCGGTTGAAGCCGTACTCGGCGAACTTGGCGATGGAGTCGAACAGCGCCTCGGCCTCGGCCTGGCCGATGCCGTTGGCCACGCAGCCGGCGACGAACTTCTCCCGCTGCTGGGCCATCTTGACCTTGTCCTTCTTCCCCATCGCGGAACGGAGGATGTCTGCCTCGGAGAGGGAGAACCCGGCCAGCTCGCGGGCGGCCATCATCACCTGCTCCTGGTAGATCATCACCCCATAGGTATCGCGCAGGATCGACTCCAGGCGCGGATGGAGGTACTCGATCGGCTCCCGACCGTGCTTGCGGGCGATGTAGGCGGGGATGTTCTGCATCGGCCCGGGCCGGTAGAGCGCAACCGCCGCCGCCAGATCCTCAAAGCACTGGGGCTTCATCTCCTGGAGCATCCGGCGCATGCCCGAGCCCTCCAACTGGAACACCCCATGGGTGTCAGCGGCGCTGATCAGCTCGTAGGTGCGGGGGTCGTCGTAGCCCAGGCGCAGGAGGTCGATCTCGATCCCATGGCGCTCTTTGACCAGCTTCAGGCAGGTGCTGATGATGTCCAGGTTCTGCAAGCCCAGGAAGTCCATCTTGAGCAGGCCGACCTCCTGGACACCCTTCATGTCGTACTGGGTGATGACCTGTCGGGGCTGGTCGTCGCTGCCGTTCACCGACCGGGGCCCGTACTGAAGCGGGGCGTAACGGACCAGGCGATCGGGGGCGATCACCACCCCGGCCGCGTGCACGCTGACGTTGCGTGAGGCGCCCTCCAGCGAGCGAGCCACGTCGATCAGGCGCCTCAGGTCGTAGCTGCGACCGTCGGGGCCCACCTGAGGGCCCGCCTCGTAGGCCTGCCGGAACTCCGGCACCTCGCTCAGGACGTCGTCCAGGGACTTGGAGCGGCCCTGATGGACGGGAACCAGCTTGGCCAGCCGATCGCACTCCTTGAGCGGCACCCCCAGGACCCGGCCGACGTCCCGGATGGCCGCCTTGGAGGCCATGGTGGTGAAGGTGATGATCTGCGCCACCCGATCGGCGCCGTACTTGTCGGTCACGTAGCGGATGACCTTCTCCCGTCCCTCGACCGAGAAGTCGCAATCGATGTCCGGCATCGACACCCGATCCTTGTTGAGGAAGCGCTCGAAGATCAGCCCGTGCTGGAGGGGGTCCAGGTTGGTGATGCCGAGCAGGTAGGTGACCAGACTGCCGGCGGCGCTGCCCCGGCCCGGGCCGGTCACGATGCCGTTCTGGCGGGCGAAGTTGAAGAAGTCCCAGACGATGAGGAAGTAGGACGAGAAGCCCGTCTGCTCGATGACCGCCAGCTCGGTCTCCATGCGCTCGAGGACCGCCGGCGAGGGGCGGTCGCCGTAGCGCCAGCGCAACCCTTCCTCACACAGCTTGCGCAGGTACTGGTGGGGGCTCATGCCCTCGGGCACAGGGAAGGGTGGCAGGACCGAGCGACCCAGCTCGATCTCAAGGTCGACCTGGGCGGCCACCTCCAGGGTGCTGGCCAGTGCCTCGGGCATGTCCTTGAAGACCCGCCCCATCTCCTCGGGGCTCTTGAGGAAGAACTCCTGGCTCTCGAAGCGCCACCGCTTGGGGTCGTCGTAGCTGGCGCCGGTCTGCAGGCAGAGCAGGACATCGTGGGCCTCGGCGTCCTCCTGCCGGACGTAATGGAGGTCGTTGGTGGCCACCAGGCGGAGGCCGAACTCCCTGGCCAGGCCGCGCAAGGCCTGGTTGACCTTCTCCTGGTCCTCGATGCCGTGCCGTTGCACCTCGAGCAGGTATCGGTCCGGGCCGAAGATGTCCCGGTAGGTGGCCACCGTCTCCCTGGCCCCTTCCAGGTCCCCGCCCACGATCTTCTGGGCCACCTCGCCGCCCAGGCACCCCGAGAGCACGATCAGCCCCCGGGCGTGCCCGGCCAGGGTCTCCCGGTCGATGCGGGGCTTGTAGTAGAGCCCCTCCAGCTGCCCGATGGTGACCAGCTCCATGAGGTTCCGGTAGCCCTCGATGTCGGCAGCCAGCACGGTCAGGTGGTAGGGGTCACGGTCCGCCTTGCTGTCCCGATCTCGCAGGCCGCGGGGGGCGACGTAGACCTCGCACCCCACGATCGGCTTGATCCCCGCCGCCCGGCAGGCCTTGTAGAAGTGGATGGCGCCGTACATCACGCCGTGGTCGGTGAGGGCCACCGCGGGCATCCCGAGCTCGGCCGCGCGGGACACCAGCTGCGAGATGCGGCTGGCCCCATCGAGCAACGAGAACTCGGTGTGGTTGTGGAGGTGAACGAAGGTCTGGGGGGCGCTGGGCATGGTCACAGTCCGAGGCTGGGGGTCTCTCGGCCGGGATTGTAACCGCCCCGGCGGGGCCGTGCCTCCCCGAGCGCGCCCCACCGCCGAGGGAGCGCCGTCCGCCCGGTCGCGACCGGGGCAGATGCCCACCCGGTCCCCATGCCTGTCCCGCCCGGTTGACGACCGACCCAGCCCCTCTGTGGGGGACACGCGTCAGAATCGTCCTGATGAGGGCCAGGCCGCACCGGCCGAGGCCAGGCGGGCGATCGGAGCGTCCCAGGAGGCGTCGAGGCTGCGAGACCAAGGAACCGACAAGCAGGCGCCCACGCGCCCTCCGCTGCTGCTGACCAACCTACTGAACGACCTCGAGGCGCTGGCCGACCGGCTGCCGGAGCGGGCTGCGGAGGGCGACCTGCTCAACGCCTACCTGCTGGCGGCCGGCATGCTCCAGATCGTCGACGACCATCTCCATCGAGACCCGCTGCTCCTACGCCGAGCGGCGGGACGTGTCGGCCGGAAGCTGCCGGGGCCCTGGGGGCGGGTTGGGACCGCAGCCCTCGGCATGGCGGCTGGCGTGACGTGGTGGGGGCTGTCCCACCGCCCCGGCCTGGGGAGGGAGCTCCGTTGGCGGGCAGAGCTGGCGCTGCTCGTCGATCGCCTGGCCGACGCCCTGATCGACGAGGACGCCTGGGAGGTCCGCCGCGCCCGCCCCGACCTGGAGGCCGCCGCTCGTGGTCTGCTCCGCCGGCTCCCCTGCCTCCCTCCCAGCCTGCGGCGGGAGGTGGTGCGGCTCCCGAGCTGTTTCCGCAGCTTCGACCAAGCGCCCGCGGACGTGGAGGCCCTGGCCCGCGCCGCCGTCGACGCCCAGCCGGAGCGGGGGCGGCCGCTCTTGGTGATGGGCATCCGGACCTCGGGGAGCTACCTGGCGCCGCTGCTGGCGGCCTTCCTCCGCCACCTCGGCCGCGAGCAGGTCGAGACCTTCACCATGCGTCCGGGGCAGCCCTGGCTCCCGTCCGAGGCCGCCTTCCTCCGCCGCGCCGCGGGCAAGGCCCTGGTCCTGCTCGTCGACGACCCGCCTCGATCCTGGAAATCGGTGCGCCAGGCGGCGGAGGGCCTGCGGCGCCTCGGTTTCGCCCGTGACGCGATCGCGCTCACGCTCGGCCTCTTCCCGAACGCGGACCGACCCGAGTCGCTCGCCGGCCACCCGGGGATCTTCCTCCCCTTCTCCCAATGGGAGATCCACCGAAAGCTCCAGCCAGAGGCGGTGCGGGCGACGATCGCCCGACTGCTGCTCGGTCGTGCCGAGGTCCTCGACCTCCGCGAGGTCGAGCCCGCCAGCGTCCCCCATGGCCGCGGCCACGCCCAGGCTCGCTTCAGGATCGAGCTGGGCCGGGGCGAGGTCCGTCACCAGCGGGTGATCCAGGCCAGGGGGGTAGGCCTCGGCTACTTCGGCGAGCACGCCTTGGCGGTGGGCCGTCGCCTCTGCGGCTTGGTGGGCGAGATCCTCGGCCTGGCGGAGGGGGTCCTTTTCGAGGCCTGCCCGGGGCCGGAGTCACGGCTCGCGCCCCCCCTCGACCTGCAGCGAGCCGGGGCGGTGGCTCGCTACATCAGCCTCCGCGCCCAGGCCCTCTCCCTCCCGGAGGACCTCACCCCGCGGCTGCGGCGACGTGGGACCGCGCCACAATGGGCCAGCAACACCCTCGCCGGCATCTTCGGTCGGGGCGCAGAGCTCGGCCGGCTCCTCCTCCTCCCCATGCTGCACCGCCTGCTCCAGGCCCGCAGCCCGGCCATCATCGACAACCGAACCCGACTCGAGGCCTTCGTCCTGGACGACGGCGCCATGCTCAAGACCGAGGCCGACATCAGCGTGTTCGACAGCGCCGACTTCGTCTGTTTCGACCCCGTGGCCGACCTGGCGCTGGCGGCGACCAGCGCCGAGGACACGGCCAGCGGGGAGGCGCTCCGGCTGGCCTACGAGGCCATGGCAGGGCCGGTGGGGGCGGAGCGGTGGCTGCTCCATCAGCTCATTCGGGTCCTGATCCTGATGGAGGAGCGATCTCCGGCGGAGCGAAGCCTCGACCCCCGGCCCGCACGCCTCTTTCAGCGCTACTACCGCGAGGTCTTGATCGGAGACGCACCAGCAAGCTCGGGCCCCCTCTGCGCCATCGATGTCGACGGCGTCCTGGAGACCATGCAGATGGGATTTCCAGCCACCAGCCCGGCCGGCGCTCTCGCCCTGCGAGCCCTGCTGCGGCACGGCTTCCGCCCCGTGCTCGCCACCGGGCGCTCGCTCGACGAGCTGCGCGATCGCTGCGCCGCCTACGGGCTGGCCGGAGGAACGGCCGAGTACGGAAGCGTGATCTACGACCATCACCGGGGCCGCGCTCGTTGGCTCCTCGACCCCCAGGCCGAGCGGGCGCTCGACTGCCTACGGGACGCCCTGAGCGCCCATCCCGGGGTGCACCTGGACCCACGCTACCGAGGCGCGGTCCGTGCCTTCCGCGTCGACGAGCGGGGCCGTCGACGTGCCCTCGCCGCACGCACCGTGGCCCAGGCCCTGGCCGCCTCCGGCACCGAGGAGATGATCCGACCGGTGCCGGGCTTCTTCCAGACCGACTTCGTGACCACCTCCACGACGAAGGAGGCGGCTCTGGAGGCGCTCGCGGCCGAGTTCGAGGTGGAGGGGCAGCTCGCCCTCGCCGTGGGGGACACGACCACCGACCTGGGCATGCTGCGCATGGCCCACCTGGGACTAGCGCCAGCCAACGCCGACGTCGAACTCCGCCGGGCCGGGGTGGCGGTCCTCCGCCGCCCCGCCCAGGCCGGGCTGGCGGAGGCAGTCGCCCGTCTCATCGGCCACCATCCCGGTGCTTGCCCGGCCTGCGCCCCTCTCCCGGCCACCGAGCCCACCCGCGCCTTCCTGCGCCTCCTCGCGGCCAAGGACCTGGCCCCCTGGCGGCGCCTTCTGCGGCTGCTCCGGCTCGCAGCGCTCGGCTAACCGCGGGCCGCGGGCGGTGGCCTCCGCTCTCGAACCCGACGCCCCCGGGCCTGGGTGGTGGCCGCGCGGCGCTTCAGCCCGACCCGGCCCATCGAGCTCCCCCTGGAGGGGCCCAGGAACTCGGCTGCCCCCTCGGTCGGCGAGCCTGGGTCGCAACGCCGTGCCGATGGGGAACGGCCCCACTCACCGGCTCCCTGCTCCTCAGGCGACCGTCGGGGGCATCGACCACCCTCCTCTGGACGATGACCAGGAGGCCCAGGCCCAGCTGGCGAACGCAGGTGGCCAGGGCATGGCCCTCACCGCGCGTCGGGCCAGCCCTGGGACGACCGCGCAGAGATGGCCCGCGACGCACACGGCCAGGTCGGCAGCCGCGAGGCCCGCGACCGTCCCCCGACGTCCCCGCCAACCACCTGCTCGACGAGCCCTCCGCCCCTGCCCCGTCGAGGCGCCTCACCCAAGGCGCCCACGACGTCAGCCACCCGTCCGAAGGCGAGGCCAGCGCCATCGCGCGGGCATGGGCCGACGCTCGCCCCCCGAGCGGCCCCGAACCTTCGGCCCGCTCCCGACCTCAGGGGCGAGCCGCCATCGACGTCGGCGGCCGCTCCTCAAAGGGCTCGCATCGCTCGTGCCACCGCCTCCACCTCCTCGTCGGTGAGGGAGTGATGAACGGGAATTGAGAGCATGTCGTCGGCAGCCCGCTCAGCCTCAGGACAGCGCACGTGACCGTACCTGGCATAGGCAGGCTGGCGATGCACCGGCACCGGGTAGTAGACCCCGCTCCCCACCCCCGCCTCGGCGAGGGCCTCGCGCAGACGGTCACGCGCCCGGCGCGCCTCGCCATCCACGCCGACGAGCCGTAGGGTGTACTGATGGTACACGTGCTGGGCGCCAGCCAGGCGCTGGGGTCTCGCGAACCGCTCATCAGGGATCATCTCGTCGTAGTAGGAGGCGATGCGACGCCGGCGCTCGGTGATGGCCTGCAGGCGGCCCAACTGGGCCAGGCCGATCGCGGCCTGCATCTCGGTCATTCGAAAGTTGAACCCGACCCGATCATGGACGTAAGGCTGCTGGGCGTACGCTTGGTGGCGAAGGCTGGCGCACAGGGCGGCCACCTCTGGATCGTTGGTGGTGACCATCCCCCCCTCCCCCGTGGTCAGGTTCTTGGTGGCGTAGAAGGAGTACACGGCGGTGCCGAAGCTGCCCAGAGGGGCTCCTCCGAGCGTGGCTCCCACCGCCTGGCACGCATCCTGGACCAGGGCCAACCCGTGCTCCTCGGCCAGGGCGCTGAAGGCGCGGAGGTCGCAGGGATTGCCGTGGAGGTGCACAGGGAGGATGGCGCGGGTCCGAGGGCTGATGAGCTCCGCCGCCGACGCTGGGCTGAGGTTCAGGGTGTCATCGACATCGGCGAAGACGGGCTGCGCCCCCACCTGGGCGATGGCGTTGGCGGTGGCGATGAAGGTGAGGGGACTGGTGATCACCTCATCACCTGGCCCGACACCATGGGCAAGGAGGGCCAGGAACAAGGCGGTGGTGCCGCTCGACGTGGCGACCGCGTAGCGAGCTCCGCTGGCCTCGGCGAAGGCACGCTCGAAGGCCCGGACCCGCTCCGCCTGGGCGAGCTGTCCCGAACGCATCACCTCGAGAACGGCAGCCTCCTCCTCAGGGCCGAAGGTCGGACGGGCCACGGGGATCACGATCGCGCCCCCAGGCCCGGGTGCGATCGACCGCAGCCGGGGCAGGTCCCGGCGGCGTCGAGGCGCCCGCCACACTCGCAGACGTAGCCGGCGAGGCGGGCCGGATTGCCATAGACCAGAGCGTGCTCGGGCACGTCCCTGGTCACGACCGAACCCGCCCCCACCATCGCGTGGCGGCCGATGGTCACACCAGGGAGCACCGTGGAGCCGCCGCCGATGGAGGCTCCGTCCCCGACCACCACCCCGGAGACCACCCAATCGCCCTCCCCCTTGAGCCTGCCGTCCGGGGTCGTCGCACGCGGCCGCCGATCGTTGAGCAGGCAGGCATGCGGCCCCACGAAGACCTCGTTGCCGATGCGAGCGCCGCTGAACACCGACGAACGGGTGTGGAGCTTCACCCGATCACCGACCACCACCCCGACGTCCACATAGGCTCCCTTGCCGAGCACGCAGCCAGCCCCGATCCGAGCCCCTGGACGGACTTGAGCCTCGTTCCAGATCTTGGTACCGGGGCCGATGCTGGCGTCCTCGGCCACCTCGGCCGTGGGATGCACGTAGACGGGAGAGACGCTCACCTTCATGCCAGCTCCTTGCGAAGAGGTTCAGAGTCAGGGACGAGCGGGCAGCGATGCCGCGGGGGAAGCACCCGCCGGCCCTCCACCCCCTGCCCAGCCGTGGCCAGGCGGATCACGGCCGTCCCACCGGCCGGGACCGTGACCTCAACCGGCCCCTGGCCCGAACGTCGGACGCCGTCCACCTCCAGGACGGCCGTGGGAGGCAAGTGAGGGCGTCGGACGATGAAGGTCCGCGGCGACGGGTCGGGATTGTGGAGGCAGGCCTCCTCAGCGGTCATCAACACCTCCCACCCCCGCGGGCCCAGCCGCTGGAGGTAGGCATGGCGTGCGACCTCGTCCAGGCTCATCCAGACCGGGGCCGCCGCCCGGTTGACGGCCTCCGCCCAGCCGACCAGGTCCTGGAAGGCCGGGCCCAGCGCGCGCAGGTGGCCGAAGCCCAGCACCGGGCGCCCCAAGAAGAGATCGACCAGGAAGCCGGGG
>Ga0209061_1002954_pt1 | contig 19733 bp, 16 predicted proteins | sample Coa_R1_10_FD_187157 | JGI IMG/M metagenome (GOLD analysis project Ga0209061, IMG submission 187157) | Surface soil microbial communities from Centralia Pennsylvania, which are recovering from an underground coalmine fire - Coalmine... | ecosystem: Environmental > Terrestrial > Soil >...
TGGACACACGAAGCAAGATCGTGACTCCGGCCCAGGCGCCCCGCGGCGCAGCCATCGCCATAGGCCGCTTTGACGTGCCCGGCGTGGAGCACGCCCGCGCCCTCGCCGCGCTCCGCGCCCGATCGAGCGCACTCATCGCCATCGTGCTGCCGGCCCCGAGCCAGTCCGACCCCGCCCGCGCCGCCGTCGAAAGCCTGAGCCAGCCCGATCGCGCCCGCATGGCCGCCGCCCTCCGAATGGTAGACTACGTTTTGATCGCCAATCCCCATTCCCTCCAGGGTTTGTTAGCCACTCTCGAGCCCGCTGAAATCCTTCATCTCGACGAGATTGAGGCCGCACTCGCCGCGCGCCGTCTGCGGCGGGTCCTCGAGCACGCATAACATGAACAAATCCTCCCGTGGCCGTATTCTCGTGGTCCGCCTGGGTTCGTTGGGCGATATCGTTTTTACCTTGCCGGCTGTGGCCTCGCTGAAACAAAGCTTTCCGGGATACCAGCTCACCTGGGCGGTGGAGGCGCGGTGGGCTTCCGTGCTGCAGCAAAATCCGTTTGTGGACCAAGTCCTGGTGGTGCGGCGCGATTTCCCATGGGGTCTGGCCGAAACCTGGCGGCTGCTCCGCTCCGGCCGTTACGAATTCGCGGTGGATTTTCAGGGCTTGATCAAGTCTGCCGTGGTAGCCACTCTCGCGCGGGCGCAACGCATCTACGGTTTCCCCGCAAGGCAAACCCGCGAGCGGCTGGCAGCGCTGTTTTACTCCGATACCGTAGCCAGCCGCTCGGCGCACATGGTGGACAAGCATCTTGACCTGGCGGCCGGCGCTGGCGCCGGCACGATATCCCGGGTGTTTCCCTTGCCGCCCGGACGGCCGGAAAGCCAATTGCCGGAAGGGGAGTTCGTGCTCGCGTCGCCCCTGGCTGGCTGGCGCGGCAAGCAGTGGCCGTTGAAACATTATCAGGCGCTGGCGTTTTTGCTCGAAAAGGAGCTCGGGGTGCCACTGGTGTTGGATGGCCCGCCCGCCGCCCTGCCCGTGCTCACCGCGGTTCCCGGCGCGCTGGCGCACCCTTCGAGCGTCGAAGGCTTGATCTACGCCACCCGCCGAGCCACCGCCGTAGTCGGCGTGGATAGCGGTCCCCTGCACATTGCAGCGGCTTTGGGCAAACCCGGTGTGGGCCTTTACGGTCCAACGGATCCCGCGCGGAACGGCCCGTATGGAACCAGCCTCCGCGTGCTTCGTTCCGCCGGCGTCGAAACGACTTATCGCCGGATCAATTCGAACGAAAGCATGGCACGGATTTCCCCGGAAGAAGTGTTCCTCACTTTGCGCGGGGCATTGGGCCAGCGCGGTATGGGCGCGGCAGGTGGGGGCGGAGGCTGGCCCGCCGGCTATACGGCCTGATTTTCCCGTGCTGCCGTTCCCCAAAGCTTACGCCGATCGGGTTGCCCGCCTCCGAGTCAGTGGAGGGTTTATTTTGGCCGCCGCCTTTGCCTGGTTTTCCCGGCCAACCCGTGCGTCCCTGGCATGGGGTATTCCCATTTCCCTCGCTGGACTCTTGCTGCGTGCCTGGGCTGCCGGTTGCCTTCACAAAAACCGGGAACTGGCTACCGCCGGTCCTTACAGACACACGCGCAACCCGCTTTACTTGGGCACGCTGCTGGCCGCCGCCGGTCTGGCGATTGCGGCCCGCCAGACCGGTCTGGCTGTACTCTTCGCCGCTGTTTTCCTGCTGGTATACTTGCCCGTCATTCAACTGGAAGAACAGCATCTCCGCAAATTGTTTCCGGAATACCAGACCTATGCGGCCCACGTGCCGGCGCTCTGGCCACGTTTGCGCGTTCGCCCGGAGCACAGACGCGGCAGCGGATTCGACTGGAAGCAGTATCTGAAAAACCGCGAATATCAAGCCGCGGCAGGGTATGCGGCAGGGTTGGCGCTGCTGGTCTGGAAGGCGCTCCGATAACACCTAAATAGACGTGCCAGGCGGCGGTGTTTCCGGCGAATCCTGGCAAACCGGCCCACCAGGGAGACCTTTTCTACTCGCTGCGGCACGTGGGTATGCGACAGTATTGGCGCGACTTTGAATCGCTGGAGGCGTGGTCTCGTTCTGACCCGCATCGCATCTGGTGACAGTCGTTTCTGCGCGATCGCGCCGGAACCGCAGCGGTTCCGGAAAACGAACTGTGCGGCTAACCGGACGGGGGGCGAGTGCGCCTGTCTTACAACTAGCGCTTGTGTTGCTTTGGTTTGCGGTCGAGCGTGCCCACCTGCAGATTGCCGGCGCTGGCCTCGATCTCAGCCTGCAGCGCTGTCGCCGATCCGGCGAACGCGTCGAGAGAGACCAGATCGAACTGTGAGTACTTCTGGGCGAAGCTCTGGGCAACGGAAAGAAGAATCGCCTCGGGCGGATCGCCGGGGTTGGGATAGGCGTTGAGAAAACCCTGGTAATCGCTGGTAAGCTGCGCCGGCGAGATATAGTTTGCCGCCGTGGCGCCCGAATTGTAGTCGATGCTGATGGTAATCGCGTACTGTACGGAGTTGAAGGTCGTATTGCCGAGGCTGTAACTAGAGGTGATGCCGCCCATCCCCAGGCTGCCGGTGCTACTGCCCTGCGCGAATAGAGGGAGCGATAGCGTGAGCGCGACTGCGAAGGTTGCGAGGCGTGTGGTCGTTTTCATTGATACTCATATCGGCTGAAACCGGGCAAGACTTCAACTCAGACGACCTCCAGAATCAGGCATTTCAGATAGTGCGTTTCCGGAACGGTGAGCAAAATAGGATGGTCCTGGGCCTGAGTGCGCCGTTCCAGAACCCGCAGGGTGCGGCCGGCATCCAGCGCCGCCTGCGCGATCGTCTCGAGCAGCATAGCCTCGCTGACGTGATGCGAGCAGGAGCAGGTGACCAGGATGCCTCCCGGGCCGAGCAGGCGCAGCGCGCGCCGGTTGATTTCTCTATAACCGGAGAGCGCGGCCTCGGCGCTGCGCCGCGATTTGGCGAATGCCGGGGGGTCGAGCACCACCATGGAGAACTCGCGTTGCGCGGCCGCATAACCGGCCAGCAAGTCGAAAACATCGGCTTCCCGGAACTCTATATTCGAGAGGGCGTTGGCTTCGGCATTGGCGCGGGCAATGGCGAGCGCCGCGGCCGAACTGTCCACGGCTTCCACAGTCTCAAAATGTGCCGCCAGATGCAGAGCGAACCCGCCGGTGGAGGTAAAGCAATCGAGCGCGCGCCCGCCCTGAGCGTAACGCGCGGCAGCCAGGTAGTTCTCGCGCTGATCGAGAAAGATGCCGGTCTTCTGCCCATGCAGCAGATCGGCGCCGAGCGCGAGGCCGTTCATGCGGAGGGCGACAGAGCCGGGAACATCGCCCGCCAGAATCTTCAATTCGAGCGGCAGGCCCTCTTTGGCGCGCACGGCGGCGTCGTTCCGCGCCACAATCCCGCAAGGCTTGAAAATTTCCTCTAGGCAGGAGACGATCTCACCCAGCGCCCTATCCATGCCCTGGTCGAGTGCCTGTACCACCAGATAGCCCGCGTACCGGTCTACAATCAGCGCGGGGAGCAGATCGGCTTCGCCGTGCACGACCCGGTAAGCATCCGTGCCTTCGACCACGCGCCGGCGATGCGCTTCGGCCGCGCGCAGGCGCGCCAAATAAAAATCGCGCCCGATCTCTTCCAGCTTGGGGGAGAGCGCTTTTGAGCAGAGCATGCGGAGCGCGATTTGCGAAGTGCTGCTGTAGTGCGCGACGCCGATCGGACGGCCGCGCGGATCGACGACCGTGACGGCTTCACCCGGCCGGGCGCCGTTCGGGTCCGCTATGTCGCTTGAGAAAATCCACGGATGACCGGAGGCGGCGCGGTCCGCCGCCTTCCGGTTCACGCGGACCTGGTTCATCGCATCGCCTGCAGGCGGGCAATGCGGTCTTCGGTCGAAGGGTGCGTAGAGAACAGCCGCATCATGGTCTCGCCCGTGAACGGCTTGATTATGAACATATGGGCCGTGGCAGGCGAAGCATCCATCGGGATGCGCTTCGACCATGTATCGAGCTTCTGCAGGCCATTGATAAGCGGGTATGGGGAGCCGACGTACTTGGCGGAAGCCGCGTCGGCATCGTATTCGCGCGAGCGCGAAATGGCCATCTGGATGAGCATGGCGGCTATGGGCGCCAGGATCATCATGAGGAGGCCTCCCCACATGCCGCCGCCCTCGTCTCTATCGTCGCTGCGCGGGCCGAACCAGAACGCCATGCGGGCCAGCATCGTGATCGCCGCCGCCACCATAGCGGCGACGGAGCTGATTAGAATGTCGCGGTGCAGCACATGGCCCAACTCGTGCGCCACTACACCTTCGATTTCGTTGTCGTTCATCAGCCGCAAAATGCCTTCGGTGAAGGCCACCGAAGCGTGCTTCGGATTCCTCCCGGTGGCAAACGCATTAGGGGAATCTTCGGGAATCAGCCACAGCTTGGGCATGGGCAGCCCCATGCGATGGCACAGGTTCCGCACGATAGGCTCCACCCGCCGGTACGCTTCCGGGTTCTCCTCCGGGGAAATGGGCTGCGCGCGGTACATGGAGAGCGCAATTTTATCGGAGAAGAAATAGCCCGCAAAGTTCATCAAGCCGGCAAACGCCAGCGCATAATATAAGCCCTGACGGCCGCCCAGCAGCTCTCCCACAAACAGGAAAAGCCCGCTGAGCAGGCCGAGGAGAAGGGCAGTCTTCACTCCGTTCATAAGAACCTCGGGAGATAGAAGTCAGGAGCCAGGAAACGGAATACGTCGATCATGCGGCCACCGGGATTTGCCTGGTGAACACCATCTCCTGGGCTGCGCCGACATCTACTACAATGGTATCGCCTTCGGTGAATTCGCCGTTGATCAGCCGCACCGCCAGCGGGTCCTGAATCAGCCGCTGGATGGCGCGTTTCATCGGGCGCGCGCCATATTGCGGTTCGTAACCTTCGTCGATCAGGCGTTCTTTGGCGGCCGGCGTCACCGCCAGGTCGATTTTCCGCTCTTTGAGCAACTGCCGTACACGGCGCAATTGGATTTCCACAATCTGCCCCAGATGTTCTTTGGTCAACGCGTTAAAGACGATAATATCGTCAATGCGGTTCAGAAATTCCGGCCGGAAGTGCTCGCGCAAAGCATCCAGCAGCCGCTTGCGGGTGGCATCCCTATCGGCTCCTTCCGCGCCCGTCCGGCTGTCCTTGCCGTGCACGGAAAAACCTATGGTGTTCCTTTCCACCATGCCGGTGCCGATGTTGGAGGTCATCACAATCACCGTGTTCTTGAAGTTGACGGTGCGGCCCTGGCCGTCGGTCAACCGGCCGTCGTCCAGAATCTGCAGCAGGGCGTTGAACACGTCCGGATGAGCCTTTTCGATTTCATCGAACAGCACCACGGAATAAGGACGGCGGCGCACCTGCTCGGTGAGCTGGCCGCCCTCGTCGTAACCGACGTAGCCGGGAGGCGCGCCGATCATCCGCGCTACCGCGTGCCGCTCCTGGTATTCGGACATATCCACACGGATCATGGCCCTGTCATCGTCGAACAGGTAGCTAGCGAGCGCCCGCACCAGCTCGGTTTTGCCGACGCCGGTAGGCCCCAGGAAGATGAAACTGCCGATGGGCCGGTTCGGATCGCTCAAGCCGGCGCGATTGCGGAGAATGGCATTTGAAACCAGGCGGACGGCTTCGTCCTGCCCGACCACCCGGTCCTTCAGCCGCTCCGGCATGTGCACCAGCTTCTGCACCTCTCCTTCGAGCATGCGCGTCACCGGAATGCCGGTCCATTTGGCTACGATGCGCGCGATATCGTCTTCGTCGATCTCTTCTTTGAGCAGGGCGTTTTCCTTCACCGCTTCGAGTTCCTGCTCGGCGGTCTGGATGTCTTTTTCGATTTGCGAGAGGCGGCCGTAGCGAAGCTGGGCGGCTTTTTCCCAATCGCCTACATTGCGGGCCTTCTCTTCCTCATTGCGCAGGTTCTCCTGCTCGGTTTTCAGTTCTTTCACGCGGTAGATAGCGGTTTTTTCGCGGTTCCAGCGCTCCTTCAGGCCGGCCGCCTCGCCGCGCAGCCGCTCCAGTTCATTTTCCACGTGACGCAGCCGCTCAAACGATGCCGCATCTTTTTCTTTGGTCAGCGCCTGCCGCTCCACTTCGAGATGCGCAATCCGCCGGTCCATTTCATCGATCTCAATCGGCATGGAGCCGATCTGGAGCCGCAGTGCGGAGCCTGCTTCGTCGATCAGGTCAATGGCTTTGTCCGGCAGGAACCGGTCGGCAATATAGCGTTGGGAAAGCACCGCGGCAGCAATGATAGCCGAATCCTTGATGCGCACGCCGTGGTGGATTTCGAATTTCTCCTTGAGCCCGCGCAGGATGGCGATGGTATCGTCCACCGACGGCTCTCCCACCATCACGGTCTGGAAGCGGCGGGCCAGAGCGGCATCCTTCTCCACGTGCTTCTTGTACTCGTTGAGGGTGGTCGCGCCGATGCAGCGCAGCTCGCCCCGCGCCAGCGCGGGTTTGAGGAGGTTAGCCGCGTCGATTGCGCCCTCGGCCGATCCGGCGCCCACCAGGGTGTGCAACTCGTCGATGAAGCAGATGATCTCGCCGTTCGAGTCGATGATTTCGCGAACCACGGCTTTGAGACGGTCCTCGAACTCGCCGCGAAACTTGGTGCCCGCGATCATGGAGCCGAGATCGATCATGACCAGCCGCTTGTTTTTGAGCTGGTCGGGCACGTCGCCGCGCACCATCCGCTGGGCGAGGCCTTCCACGATGGCCGTTTTGCCCACTCCCGGCTCGCCGATCAACACCGGGTTGTTCTTGGTGCGGCGGCTGAGTACCTGCATAATGCGGCGGATCTCATCCTCCCGCCCGATGACGGGATCGAGCTTGCCCTGCCGCGCCGATTCGGTGAGATCGTGGGCATAGCGCGCCAGAGCCTGGTATTTCGATTCCGGATTCTGATCCGTGATCCGCTGCGTTCCGCGGATCGCCACCAGGGCTCTCAGGATCGCATCGTGCGTGGCGCCGGCGCGGTCGAGCAACTGTCCGGCCGGATCCTGGCGCTGTTCGGCGAGCGCGAGAAGCAGGTGCTCAGTCGAAACAAACTCGTCTTTGAAGCGCTCCGCTTCGGTGAAGGCGCGCTCCATTACTTCATTCAGCGGCTGGGATAGGTACATACCCGGCTGCGGGGCCGACGTGCGCGGAAACTGCGCCAGCAGGCGCTGCGTCTCGCCCAGGAGAGCATCCGGCTGCACTCCGATTTTTTCCAGAACCGGCCGAACTACCCCTTCCTTTTCTTCGGCTAACGCCGCCAGCAGGTGCAAGGGGAAAATCACCTGGCTCTGATTCTTCTCGGCAATCGCCTGGCACTGCTGCAAGGCTTCCTGGGCTTTTTGGGTTAGTTTGTCTAAACGGAACATTTTTCCCTCGGAGCAGGAACACACGGGACATGAGCCGGGAAAGGTCCTGCCCCTGACCCTGATTCCCGGCTCCTCATATTTGATGCGTCAATTCTTCACTTCGATTTTAACTTGACGCGGCTTGGCCGCTTCCTTCTTGGGAAGAGTGACCGACAGCACCCCATTCTGGTACTCGGCTTTGATGTTATCGGTGTCGAACGTGTTCGGAATGGCGAAGCTGCGGACGAAGCTCCCGTAACTGCGCTCCATCCGGTGATAGCCCTTCTTGTCGTCGGTTTTCTCGAATTGGCGCGTTCCGGAAATCGTAAGTGTTTGATTTTCCACGCGCACGTCGATGTCTTTCTGGTTTATTTCCGGCAAGTCGGCCTTCAGCACCAGCTCGTTCTCCGTCTCGTAGATATCGACGGCGGGCGACCAGGGACGATTGGAGGAAGGCTCGGTCAGCATGCGCGTAAAGGCATCCTCGAACATGCGCAGGTTCACAAGCGGATCGAAATGGCTCAGAGACATTGTTTTGGCAACTCCTCTAGTTTAGTTCGGAAGGCTTACTTAACCTTACCTGATTACAATAATAAAATCTGCGCTTATATTTGTCAAGAATATTTAAGCGATATAGTTCGGCACGGACAATGAACAGCATTCCGCGCCCCGCAGGGGCGCGCAGTTGGCGTGGATGAAAAAGGGCGCGAGCGCGCGAAAATGGGTGTGCCGTCTCGCGAATCGAAGACCGGTCTCGGCGGCAAGCGCATAAGTGGGCCCCCCCCGCAAGGGCAACCCCTACGTGCGGCGCGTGCTTTGCCCGGGCAGTATCGCACAAGAAGGATTGCCATCTGACTGGCTCTTCCGGCGGGTGCGCAGCCCGCGCGGCGAGCAGAAGGCCATCCTGGCGGTGGCCCATCAACTCCCGGTGATCATGTTCTACGTGGTTCGAGACGGCAGCCTATACAAGAAGCTAGGCAAAAAAGCCTACTACGACCGGCGGAACGAGGCGAAGGCTACGCGACAACTGGTGGAAGGGCTGCAGAAGCTTGGCGATTATGCCACCCTGCAGCCGATGCCCGGGGAGATTCTGGCGACGCCTGCCATTGTCCCGCCCGCGGCAGAAAATTTTTCGTAGGAACGCGATTTTCAAGCGATGTGGGCGCCTACGGTATCGACGTAGACGGAGTAGAGCGACTGGCTGGCGGCCATGAAGAGGCGGTTGCGTTTTGTGCCGCCGAAACAGAGGTTGGCGCAGGTTTCCGGCAGCCGGATCATGCCGATGCGCTCGCCGGCGGGGGTGATGACCTGGACGCCGGGACGGGCGCCGGCCCAGATGTTGCCCTCGATATCGCAGCGGATGCCATCGGCGGCGGAGGGGGGGCCGCCGGAATTCGGCTTGGACGGCTGGCCTTTTTCGGAAGGCATATCGAGCACTACGAATTGTTTTCCGTTGCGGAGAGTTTTGCCTTCCAGATCGTAGACACGGATATCGCGGCCGGAGCCGGTATCGCAGATGTAGACCTTTTTGTAATCGGGCGAGAAACAAATTCCGTTGGGCTGGTCAAGGTCGTCGGTTACTTTATCCATCTGAGCGGTTTTTCCATCCACGCGGTAGACGGCCGGCTTCAACTCGGAGTCACCCTTGAAGCCTTCGTAGTAACCGCGGATGCCGTAGATGGGATCGGTGAACCAGATGCCGCCATCGGGATGGACGACGATATCGTTCGGCGAGTTCAACCGCTTGCCCTGATACTTGTCGGCTATGACGGTGAGAGTTCCATTATTTTCGTAGCGGGACACGCGGCGGTTGCCGTGCTCACAGGAGAGTTGGCGGCCTTCATAGTCGAAGGTGTTGCCATTGCTATAACCTGAAGGATTGTGGAACACGGAGACGTGGCCATCTTCTTCGATCCAGCGCATCTGCACGTTATTAGGGATGTCACTCCAGACGATGTAGCGGCCCACGCCATTCCAGGCGATACCTTCGGCCCAGAGAGTGCCGGTGTAGAGACGCTTGATGGGCGAGTTGAGAATGTAGCGGCGGAAGCGGTTATCGAAAGCGACGATATCGGGATCGGGATATTGGATAGGCTCCTGTTTGGACCAGTCGCGCGGGGTGGGAGTGGAGAGGGCCGGCAGGTTCTGCGCGTGGGCGTGGGGAAGCGCGGCGCCCGCCAGCGAGGTGGCGAGGAAGGCGCGCCGGTTCCAGAAATGTTTATCATTCTTAACGGGCTCGATCATGTAGGTAAGGTATATCGCACTTTGTGGAACGGATGAAACCCGCTTCAGCGGCATGGCGTCACGAGAAACATGCGGTCCCGGCGCGTCCCCGGCTGCTCGACGTGTTTCTCTTTTCTGGAACGCATATGCCTAAAACGTCACTTCTTATTTTGTTTGGAGCGGTTTGCCTGACGCCTGTGGCAGGTTTGGCGCAGCCGAGCCGGATTGCGGGCCGAATCGATAACACGCAGCGGATCACGCTGGCCGGCCATGTGCATCCGCAGGCGCTGCCGCAATACGACCAGGGCGCGGTGGATCCGAACATGGTTCTTCCGCGGGTCACGGTGGAGCTGAAACGCTCGGCGGCGCAACAGGCGGCGCTCGAACATTTGCTGGCCGAACAACAGGACCCGGCCTCGCCGAACTATCACAAATGGCTCACGCCGCAACAATTCGCGGCGCAATTCGGGGCGAACCAGGACGATATCAACAAGATCGAGGCATGGCTGCAGAGCCAAAATTTGCAAGTGACCGGCGTGGCGCAATCGCGCAACGCGATCAGCGTGAGCGGAACGGCGGCCGCGGTGGAGAAGGCATTTGGAACGCAGCTTCACCGGTATGTAATCAATGGCGAATCGCATTTTGCCAACGCGACGAATCCGTCGATTCCGGCGGCATTTAGCGGTGTGATCGGGGGCGTGAGGGGGCTGAACGACTTCCGCTTGCGGGCGCGTGTGAAGCCGAGAGGGATGGCTCCGGGCGCAAAGCCGGACTACACCGACGCCTCGGGCGACCATTACCTGGCGCCGGAAGATATTGCAACGATTTACAATCTGAAGCCGCTATACAACGCGGGGTTGAACGGGGCCGGGCAGAGCATTGTGGTGGTAGGGCAGACCGATATCCGTACGGCCGATATTCAGCAGTTCCGAAGCGCGTTTAATCTGCCGGCAATGAGTTTCCCAGCGCCTAATCAGGCTTGCACAAGCACGCCATGCTTGCAGCAAGTGCTCGCCGGCCCCCAGGACCCCGGGATTGTTCCGCCTTGCACGGACACGACGCAAACGAACTGCGGGGATTTGAGCGAAGCGGATCTGGATATTGAACTGGCGGGGGCGGTGGCGCCGAACGCAACGGTAATTTATGTTTACTCGACCGATGTGCTGGTCTCCGCGCAGTACGCGATCGACCAGAACCTGGCGCCGGTGTTGAGCATGAGTTACGGCGATTGCGAATACGCGTATCAAGCAGCGGAGGTCGTGAGTCTGGAGTCTCTGGCGCAGCAGGCGAACGCCGAGGGTATCACTTGGTTTTCGGCGTCTGGAGATAGTGGCGCGACCGACTGCGTCGGCGACCCCATTCCGAACCCGGAAAGTATCATCTCGGTGGATGTGCCGGCCAGCATTCCGGAAGTGACGGGGGTGGGGGGTACGGAATTCAGCGAGGGCACCGGGAACTACTGGAATGCGACGAACGATGCCGGTGGCGGCTCCGCGACGGGTTATATTCCGGAGATTGCGTGGAACGACTCGGCAGCCGATGGGAGCCCTTCGGCCAGCGGTGGCGGAGCGAGCATATATTTCGCCAAGCCATCCTGGCAGACCGGCGCGGGCGTGCCTGCCGACGGGGCGCGCGACGTGCCGGACGTTTCCATCAGTGCTTCGGCCGACCATGATGGCTACATCATTTATTCGAGCGATTATACGCGCGGTGGCTGTCCCGGCACCCTCCCGCCAAACCCGTGCCAGATGATTGTGGGCGGCACCTCGACAGGCGCGCCAACATTCGCGGGTATGTTTGCATTAGTCAACCAGCACCTGATGACTTCCGGAGCGCAAGCGACGCCGGGGCTGGGAAACATCAACCCGCAGCTTTACAGCCTGGCGCAATCCACGCCGGCGGGTTACCACGACGTTACGACCGGCAATAACATTGTGAGCACTTGCCGGACTTTCCAGCGCGGCTGCGATACGGGGAGCGCGGGCTTCAACGCGGGGCCGGGGTACGACCAGGTGACCGGAATCGGGACGGTGGATGCGGGCGCGCTGCTGACGGCTTGGAAGTCTTCGGGCGGGGGCGGCCAAATCACGCCAGCATCTCCCTCGATTGCCGCCATCGTCAACGCGGCGTCATATAAGCAAGCGATCGCTCCCGGGGAGCTGATTTCCATTTTCGGATCGCAACTTGCGCCCGGGGCTCAAAGCGCCTCTAACGTTCCCTTGCCCATAAGCATGCAGGGCGTTACCGCGAGCGTCAATAATGTTCCGGCGTATCTGCTTTACGTTTCTCCGAACCAGATCAACTTGCAGGTGCCTTATGAGACTCCGGCCGGCAATGCCACGGTGACGATCAGTAACAATGGCCATACGGCTTCGGCGCCGTTCACGGTGGCGGCCGCGGCGCCGGGCATTTTCGTGGATGCCAGCGACGCTCCGGTGCCGAACGCGACGGCGGATCGCGGCCAGACGGTGACGCTGTTTATTACGGGAGCGGGGGCGGTGATGCCGGCAGTGGCGGACGGCGCGGCGCCGGCGGCGGGCACGCCGATTGCGAATCTGCCCGCGCCGGCGCAGCCGGTGACGGTGACGATCGGCGGGGTGAACGCGCCCACGACTTTCGTCGGCATCCCGATGGCGCTGGTGGGGGTGGTGCAGGTGAACTACACCGTGCCGGCTAATGTTCCGACGGGCCAGCAGCCGGTTGTGGTGACGGTGGGCGGAGTGGCGACACCGGCGGCTATGCTGACGGTGCAGTAGGGGGGGCGGCTCCCTGACGGGGGCCGACGATGCTGGTAGACTGTTGGTTTCGCGTAAATGGGAGACCACCGCAATGGCCATAGCCAGCATCAATCCCGCGACGGGCGAACTTCTCAAATCGTTCGAGCCGCTTTCGGAAGCCACCGTCGAAGCGAAACTCGCGCTTGCCTCCGCCACTTTTCCCAAGTTCCGCGCCCTTTCCTTCGCGGAGCGCGCCGCCATGATGAGCCGCGCCGCCGAAATCCTGGAAGCGGAGAAGGAAGATCTCGGCCGGCTCATGACCACGGAAATGGGCAAAACCTGGCGATCGGCCGTGGACGAGGCGGTCAAGTGCGCCTGGGCCTGCCGCTATTACGCCGAAAATGCCGAACGTTTTCTGTCCGACGAAATCGTGGAAACCAACGCGCGCCGCAGTTACGTGCGATATCAGCCGCTGGGCGTGGTGCTGGCGGTGATGCCGTGGAATTTCCCTTTCTGGCAGGTCTTCCGCTTCATCGCGCCCAGCCTCATGGCCGGTAACGTCGGACTGCTGAAGCACGCCTCCAACGTGCCGCAATGCGCGCTCAAGATCGAAGAAATTATGCGGCGCGCCGGTTTCCCCGAAGGGGCGTTCCAAACCCTGTTGATCGGTTCGCGGCAGGTGGAAGCGGTGCTGGCGGATCCGCGCGTCGCCGCGGCTACGCTCACTGGCAGTGAAGGCGCCGGCGTGGAAGTGGGCGTTTCCGCCGCCCGCCGCATTAAGAAGGTTGTGCTCGAACTGGGCGGCAGCGATCCTTTCGTCATCATGCCCAGCGCCAACCTGGAGCAGGCCGTCATTTGGGCGGTGAAGGCCCGGCTGATCAACAACGGCCAATCCTGCATCGCCGCCAAGCGCTTCATCGTCGCCGAACCGATTGCGGATGAATTCGAGCGCTGTTTCGCGGCCAAAATGCAGTCGGTCACCATCGGCGATCCCATGGACCCGAAAACGGAACTCGGCCCGCTCTCCTCGAAGGGAGCCGTCGAAGAGCTGCAGAAAGAAGTGGAAACTACTATCAAAGCCGGGGCCCGCCTGGTCACCGGCGGCCATCCGCTCAATCGCCCCGGAGCCTTCTATTCGCCCACGATTCTGGCCGATATCCCCGAAAATTCACCCGGCTATCGGGAAGAACTGTTCGGCCCGGTGGCCTGCGTGTTTCGCGCCAAAGATATCGGCGACGCCATCCGCATCGCCAACGACACCCGCTTCGGCCTGGGAGCCAGCGCCTGGACCAACGATCCGGCAGAAACCGAGCGGTTCGTGAATGAACTCGAAGCGGGCCTGGTCTTTATCAACAAAATGGTTGCCTCCGACCCCCGCCTCCCCTTCGGCGGCGTAAAATGGTCGGGCCACGGACGCGAACTGGGCGTTCACGGCATTCGCGAATTTACCAACATCAAAACGGTTTGGATCGATTAACCTCATGGCTAAGCTCGCATTCGCCGGCCTTGGTGTGATGGGCGGCCGCATGGCGGCCCGCCTGCTGAATAAGGGCCACACCGTTTTCGGCTATAACCGGACCCGTTCGAAGGCGCAATGGCTGCTGGATAAAGGCATGAAGTGGGCCGATTCGCCGCGCGCCGCGGCTTTATCCGCGGATGTGGTGCTGTCGATGGTGACCAACTCGCAGGCGCTCGAAGATATCGCAAATGGCGACGATGGCGTGATCGCCGGGTTGGGCCCCGGCAAAATCTGGGTGGATATGAGCACCGTGAGCCCCGATGTCAGCCGCGCCCTGGCGGCGCGCGCGCGCGAAAGAGGCGCCGAAATGATGGACGCGCCGGTTTCCGGCAGCGTGATCACTCTCGAACAGGGCAAGCTCTCGTTCATGGCCGCCGGCCGCCGCGAAACTTTCGAAAAGGTGAAGCCGCTCTTGCTCGAGATCGGAAACAAAGCCACGTACGTGGGCGAGAACGGGCTGGCGCTGGTGATGAAGATCGCCACGAATTTAAGCCTGACTTCGCAAATGCTGGCGTTTTCCGAAGGGGTGCTGCTCGCCGAAAAGAGCGGCATCTCGCGCGAGACGGCGGTCGAGGTTCTGACCCACAGCGCGATCGCATCGCCCATGGTGCAATACCGCGGCCCGTTTGTCCTTGGCATGCCGGAAGAAGCCTGGTTCGATTGCAACATGATGCAGAAGGATTTGACGCTGGCTCTCGATCTGGGACGCGAACTGGCGGTGCCTCTGCCCACCACGGCCATCTCGAATGAGTTCCTTAGCGCCGCGCGGGCCATGGGCCTCGAGAAACAGGATTTCGCCATTATGTTTCAAGTGCTAAGCAAGATGTCCGGAGTAAACAAATGAGCACAGTCGCCGTTCCCCATTCCCCAGTACCGAACTCCCAGTCTCCGGAGCTAGAGCGCGGGCTGCGCATGTACCGCCGGATGCTGATGATCCGGCTGTTCGAAGAGCAGGTGAACGACCTGTACACGCGCGCCCTGATGCCGGGGCTGGCGCATTTATACATCGGTGAAGAAGCCGTGGCGGTGGGCGTGTGCGAGGCGCTTACCCGCGAAGACTACATCACCAGCACGCACCGGGGTCACGGCCACTGCATCGCGAAAGGGGCCGCGCTCGACCGCATGTTCGCCGAACTGCTGGGTAAAGAGGCGGGCTACTGCAAAGGCAAAGGGGGCTCGATGCACATCGCCGATCCCGATACCGGCAATCTGGGAGCCAACGCCATTGTGGGCGGCAGCGCCGGCATCGCCACCGGGGCGGCGTTCGCGGCCAAACGGCTGGGCAACGGCCGTGTGTGCGTCTGCTTCTTCGGCGAGGGCGCGCTCGGCCAGGGCGTGCTCTACGAAGTAATGAACATGGCCGCGTTGTGGAAGCTGCCGGTGATTTATCTTTGCGAAAACAACCTCTACAACGAGTACACGCACTATTCCGACACCACCGCCGGCGACATTCTGACGCGCGCCCGGGGCTTCGGTCTTCCGGCCGAAAGCGTGGATGGCCAGGATGCGCGGGCCGTCTACGCGGCCGCGAAGCAGGCCGTGGATCACGCGCGCCAGGGCGCGGGACCCGCTTTCCTGTTAGCCAACACCTACCGGTTCCACGGCCATCACGTGGGCGACGTGAGCCGCGATTACTACCGCTCCAAACAGGAAGAGCAGCGCTGGAAAGCCGAGCGGGACCCGCTAAAGGTCCTCGAAGACTGGCTGGCGGAACAGGGCGTTCCGCCGGCCAACTTCGACTCGATGCGAGCCGAAGTCCAAACCGAAGTAGACCAGGCGGTGCAGTTCGCCATTGCCGCCCCATATCCCGCAGCCGATAAAGTAGACCAGGATGTCTATGCCTGAAACAGCCTCCATGATCAAAGAAGCCACCCGCGAAATCACTCTTGGCGAAGCCGTTCGCGAAGCGCTCGCCGAAGAGATGCGCCGCGACCCGCGGGTACTCGTCATGGGCGAAGACGTGGCTGAAGCCGGGACCGCCTTCAAAGTGCTGAACGGCCTCGTGAACGAATTCGGCCCGGAGCGCGTGCTGGATACGCCCATCTCCGAAGCCGGCTTCACCGGCATCGCCGTGGGCGCCGCCATGACCGGCCTGCGGCCCGTGGTCGATATCATGTTCGGCGATTTCATCGGCCTCACGATGGACCAGATGGTCAACCAGGCCGCCAAGGTGCACTACATGTCCGGCGGCAAATGGAAAGTTCCGATGGTGATGCGCGCCACTCTCGGCGCTACCCGCCGCTCCGCCGCGCAGCATTCTCAGTCGCTGCATGCCTGGATGTGCCACGTACCCGGTTTGAAAGTCGTGCTGCCGTCCACTCCCTATGACGCCAAGGGCCTGCTCAAATCCGCGATTCGCGATGACAATCCGGTGGTCTTCTTTGAAGACAAGATGATGTTCCGGATGAAAGGCCCGGTGCCCACCGAAGAGTACACCATCCCGCTCGGCGCCGCCGATATTAAGCGCGCCGGCGACGATATCACCATCGTGGCTACCAGCAGCATGGTGCAAGTCGCTCTGGGGGCGGCCAAACTGCTCGAAGAATACGAGATCAGCGCGGAAGTGATCGACCCCCGAACTCTGTGGCCGCTGGACGAGAAAACCCTGATCGAATCGGCCCGGAAGACTTCCCGCGTCATCGTCGTGGATGAAGGCTATGGCCGCTACGGTGCCACCTCCGAGCTGGCCTCGGTGATCGCCGAAGGCGCGTTTTTCGACCTGGAAGCGCCGGTGAAACGGATGGGCGCGATGCACGTGCCGATTCCGTTTTCGCCGCCGCTCGAGGATGCGACGGTCCCGACTGAGAAAGCGGTATTCGAAGCGGCGAAGGCACTACTAGGCAAATAATGGATTCACAATTAACCCAGGAGTTTCATATGGCACTCAAGACTCACGGAACCATGGCAGTCGATTGGGAGCAGCGGATCGATTTCGACCGGCTGCGCCGGGACCGGCTGGCGCGCGCCAAAGCGCTGCTGGCCAAGTCGGAGATGGGCGCGCTGCTCTGCTTCGACATGAATAATGTCCGCTATCTGACTGCCACTCACATCGGAACCTGGGCGCAGGATAAGATCAGCCGGTTCACGTTGCTGCCGCAAGGCGATGAGCCGATCCTGTGGGATTTCGGCTCGGCCGCCAAGCACCACCAGCTCAATTGCCCGTGGCTGGGCGAGCGCTCCCGCGCCGGCATTCCGCTGCTGCGCGGCGCCATGTCCCCGGAAATGGGACGAGCCGAAGATGTCGCGCGCAAAATCAAGATCGAGCTCGAAATGCGCGGCCTCCACAAACAGCCGCTGGGCATCGATGTGGTGGAGCCGCCCATCCTCTTCGCCCTGCAGAAGGAAGGCATCACGGTGGTGGATGGCCAGCAGCTCATGAGCGACGCGCGCGTCATCAAGTCGCAGGATGAAATCGCGCTGCTGAATACCTCGGCCATGATGGTGGACGCCGCTTACGAGGAACTGTACCGCGCCATGAAGCCCGGCTTCAGCGAAAACGAAGCCGTCGGTTTAGCCTCTAAGGTTCTTTACGATTTAGGGTCGGAATACGTGGAAGGCATCAACGCCATCTCCGGCGAGCGCTGCAACCCGCATCCCCACCTGTTCTCCGATCGCATCCTCCGGCCCGGCGACCCGGTGTATTACGACATCCTCCACTCCTACATGGGCTATCGCACCTGCTATTACCGCTGCTTCTCGATCGGCTACGCGTCGCACGCGCTGGTGGATGCCTACAAGCGCTGCCGCGAATATCTGGACGCCGCCATCTCGCTGGTCCGGCCCGGCTGCACCACTGCGCAAATCGCCGCCGTCTGGCCCAAAGCCCAGGAATTCGGCTTCGCGAATGAAGAGGCGGCTTTCGCCCTGCAATTCGGTCACGGCATTGGGCTGGCGATTTGGGAAAAGCCCGTCATCAGCCGCCTGGTCTCGCTCGAACATCCACACGAAATCAAGCCCGGCATGGTTTTTGCGCTGGAAACGTTCTGGCCGTCGAAGGACGGCTGGAGCGCCGCCCGAATCGAAGAGGAAATCGTAGTCACCGAGACCGGCCACGAAGTGATCACCCGGTTTCCGGCGGAAGAACTGCTCGTGGCCGGCACGCAGTATTTTACGGTGAACGGGCCGCTTTCCACGGTGCGCGAAACCGAACCGGCTCCGAGCCGCCGGGTAGCGGAGATGGTGGAGGCCAGCGCCAAGGCCGAACAGGTAGGAGTGTCCCGCTAACTCATGGCCGTCAGCGTCGTAATGCCCGCCCTGGAACTCGCGCAGGAAACCGGAAAGATTTTATCCTGGATCAAAAAGGAAGGCGATAGGATCTCAAAAGGCGAGCCGCTGGTGGAGATCGAAACCGATAAGATCACCTTCGAAGTGGAGGCCCCGGCGGATGGCGTGCTGGCCGGGGTGCGCTCCGCGGAAGGCGAAGACGTGCCGGTGGGCCGCACCATTGCATGGATCGTGGCGCCCGGCGAAACCCCGCCGGCCGAAGAAGCGACGGCCGCGGCAGCCGTGATCGAACAAGCGCGTCACGCGCAAGCCGGCGCGCCGCCGGTGGCTGCGCCGGCCTCTGGCAAAGCCGCGGAACCCGTCACCGCCAAAGCCTCTCCCAAGGCCAAGCGCCTGGCCAAAGAGTTGGGCATCGATCTGAGCAAGGTGCACGGCACCGGCCCCGATGGCGTGATCACCACGGAAGACGTGGAAGCCGTGGCGAAGGCGCCCGCCCCTGTTACGGCGCCGCTGAGCGCGATCGCTCGCCTGATGGCGGAGCGCACGACGCAAAGCTGGACCACGACCCCGCATTTCTTCCTGGTGCGCGACGTGGATGCCGGCGCACTGATCGAGGCCCGCGAACGGGCCGGGCGCGACAAGGTCACCCACACAGACCTTCTGGTTGCTCTCACCGCCCACACGCTGCTCAGACATCCCAAGCTAAATGCGCATTCGACGGGTGAATCCATCGAGTTCAACCCCGCAGTCAACATCAGCATCGCCGTAGCGGTTAACGATGGCGTTGTGACCGCTGTCATTCCCAATGCGAGCGCGCTCTCCCTGGCCGAAATTGCCGCCCTCCGCGCCGAACTGACCGAACGCGCCCGCAGCGGCAAACTGCGCGCGCAGGACGTCGCCGGCGGCACCTTCACCATCAGCAATCTCGGCATGTACGGCGTGGACGCGTTCAACGCCATCATCACTCCGCTGCAGGCCGCCATCCTGGCGGTCGGCCGCATCGCCGATCGGGTTGTCCCGGTGGATGGCAAGCCGGGCATCCGTCCGATGATGACGCTCACGCTCTCGTGCGACCACCGCGTCACCGATGGCGCCCAGGCCGCGCTGTTCCTGAAGGACCTCGCCGAAGCCATCGCGCAACCCAGCCTGCCCGCCCTCGATGCGCGAGTATGATGTCGCGTTCAAGCTGGTGCTCCAGTCAGCCAGCCTCGCCCTACGCGAACTCACTGGCACTACTGTGGCCCGCCGGCTAAGTGTCGAAACTTCCTGAGGTTCGCAACACCCGCCTCGACGTGCTCGGCGGAACGGCCGCCTTCGGCCCCCTTCCTACTTGGGCCGAAGAACGGCTCCAGCAATTACCGTGGCAGGAACTAGACGAACTCAGCGAACGCGTTCTCGACGCCCGCACCCTCGAAGACGTCTTCCGCTGCTAACCCAAGTTCGTCACCAAACCGGCGAAACCTCGCCTAAACTATTGAAGTAATGCGGCGCAAGCGGATCTCGCGGCCATCGGTGGTCGGTGGAACGATGTCTGCGCTTTGCAGCATGGAGAGCAGCGCGATCGCTTTCATCGGCGTCATCGGTTGGGCATTTTCGACTCCGCTCTCTGATGGCTTGGGGGCGATCGCCGGCCGGCGCTTCAGTA
>Ga0209061_1002955_pt1 | contig 19728 bp, 15 predicted proteins | sample Coa_R1_10_FD_187157 | JGI IMG/M metagenome (GOLD analysis project Ga0209061, IMG submission 187157) | Surface soil microbial communities from Centralia Pennsylvania, which are recovering from an underground coalmine fire - Coalmine... | ecosystem: Environmental > Terrestrial > Soil >...
CCCGCGAGTACGCGCCGCTTTTGGCCGTCTGGCCCTCCTGCGACGGGCACCGCCACGACGGGCTGCTGGCGGACGTGGGGGCGAGCGTGCTGCGCTGGGTGGCGGGACGGGACGCCCCCGGTCTGCCGGGGGAGCCGTTTGTGTGAGGCGGCTCCCGGCTACGCTGCCGGCGATGAGGAGCACGCCAGGCTCCGAGGCCACCCAGCCCGTCCGGATCACCGAGGACGCCATGCTCCGGCTGGAGTTACCCGGCATTGAGATGGAGCGATGCCGAGCTTGGGTATGAGCGCTTCGAGCTCAGCCGAGCGGCCTGGCAGCGAAGCATCCTCGCCTCGCGGCGGAGCCCTCAGCCACGAGGCCGAGCCCGTGGAGCGGATCGAACGGGCAGAGGTGGTCGTCTTCGACGTCAACGAGACGCTGTCGGACATGGCTCCGGTGATGCGCAGGCTGGCCGAACTCGGGGTGCCGGAGGCGACGGGGAGGCTGTGGTTCCCCACGCTGCTGCGCGACGGCTTCGCCCTCACCGCCGCCGGCGCCAGCGAGCGCTTCTCGATTCTGGCCCGGGGCGTGCTGCACAGCGTCCTGGCGGATGCGGCGGGCGAGCTGGATCTCGATCAGGCGGTGGAGGAGGTGATGGAGGTCTTTCTGACTTTGCCCGTGCACCCGGACGTACCCGAGGGGGTGAGGGCGTTGGCGGCTGGCGGGGCACGGCTCGTGACGCTCTCCAACGGGTCAGCCGAGGTGGCCGAGCGCCTGCTTGGCGGAGCCGGGATCCGGGACTGCTTCGAGCGTCTGCTGTCGGTGGAGGAGGCCGGTGTGTGGAAGCCGGCGCGGGAGGCGTACGCCTACGCGGTGCGGGTATGCGGGAGCGAGCCGGCCCGCATGCTCATGGTCGCGAGCCATCCCTGGGACATCGATGGTGCGGCGCGGGCGGGCCTGCGCACGTGCTGGCTGAACCGCGGGGATGCGCAATATCCAGTCTATTTTCACCCGCCCGATCAGACCGTCGGTTCCCTGCCCCAGCTCGCCGGGATGATGCCGCCTCTCAAGTAGGAGGCGCTCTGGCCCAAGGGCGCCGCGGCGTCCTGAGCGCTGGTGCCTGCAGACGTTTGCAGTTGACAGGCTGGCCGGGGCACACTAGGGTATTGCAAACGATTGCAGTAGCGGCGCCAGAGGTCCGGCTGTCAGGAGCGATCGAGATCAGTGGCGGGAGCGTTCTAACGCACCGGCTGGCCGGGTCGAGGTGAGGTTGGACGGAGGAACGCCGCGAGCGGTTGAGACACCGATAGAGGAGAGGCGATGAACATCTTTCGCAGGTGCGCCGTGACGGCACTGGCGATCGCGATGGTTTCCCTGCTTGCCGCGTGCGGGAGCTCCAGCAAGGGAGGGGCGGGTTCGGGCTCGGGGCCGATCACGATCGGTGCCTCGCTATCGCTTTCGGGCGACTTCTCGGCCGACGGCCAGGCGTTCGAGCGTGGGTATGAGCTCTGGGTCCACGACCAGAATGCGAAGGGCGGGTTGCTGGGCCACAAGATCAGGCTGGAGGTGCTCTCCGATGCCTCAAGTCCGGCGCAGGTGGTCAGCAACTACGAGCGCCTGATCGGTTCCGACCATGTGGCGCTGGTGTTCGGCCCCTTCTCAACCTTGCTGACCCTGCCATCGGCACGAGTCGCCGCGCGCTACGGGTACGCGTTCGTCGAGGGAGCCGGCGGCGGCCCGGCGGTGTTTGGCACCGGACTGCACAACGTCTTCGACGTCTCGGTGCCGATCAAGGACAATCTGGTGACCTTCGCGCAGTGGGTGGCCTCAATGCCGGCTGCTCAGCGGCCGAAGACGGCCGCCTACGCGACCACCAACGATCCCTTTACGCAGCCCCAGATTCCGGTGGCGCAGCACATCTTGCAGGCGGCGGGGGTGAAGACGCTGTCCTCGACCGTGTTCCCCTCGGAGGTCACCGATTTCACCCCCATCGCCAGCAAGCTCGCATCAGCCGATGCCGACATAGTGGTGCTCGGCTCGGTGGACGTGCCCACGGTGTCCTCGTTCGTGCACGCCTTCATCCAGCAGCACTACAACCCGAAGATCTTCATCGCCACCGCCGGACCAGATCAGGGAGCTGCGTTCGTCAAGGCGGTTGGAGCCGGCAACGAGAACGGCATCTTCGTCCCCAACGGCTGGTATCCGGGCTTCCAGAAGGCCGATAGCCTGCAGATGGTCAAGGAGTACATCGCCAGATACGGCGGCTCCGCGTCGGATATCAACGCTGACGTCGCCGAGGCCTATTCGGTCGGGCAGGTGCTCGCACAGGCGGTGGAGGCCACCCATAGCTTCGACCAATCGAAGATCATCAGCTACCTGCACAGCGGGGTGACTCTCAACAGCGTGCAGGGGCCGGTGAAGTTCGACGCCCTGGGGGAGAACACGGCGCAGAAGACGCTCACCTTCCAGTGGCAGAACGGGGCGTTGGTGCAGACGCTTCCGACGAACACCCCGGGGTCAAAGCCGCCGCTCTACCCGAAGCCGAACTGGGTGGGATGAGCGTCCGAGGAAATCCAGAACCATGTCCGTGACAGATCTCCTGCACGCGATCGTGGATGGGATCCTCACCGGGGGCGTCTACGCGCTGATGGCGGCCGGGCTGACGTTGATCTTCGGGGTGATGGACATCATCAATATCGCCCAGGGGATCATGGTCGTGCTCGGTGCCTACCTGAGTTATGCCCTCTCCACCCACCTCGGGATCGGGCTGCTCCCGGGTCTGCTCATCACCGTTCCCGCGATGTTCCTGCTCGGGGTGGCGATCGAGTTCGGCTTCATGCGCAGACTGCGCGAGGTCGACCGAACCGGGATGTCGATCCTCATCACCTTCGCCGTCGCCATTCTGATCGAGGGGGTGCTGAGCGCGGTCTTCGGCGTCGACTATGTCCAGCTGCACGCCTCCTACGTCGATCGGTCGGTAAGGGTGCTGGGGTTCTATCTGCCCTACATCTACCTCATCGGGTTCGGGCTGGCGGTGGCCCTGTTGGTGGCGCTGTATGCGGTTCTGTACCGGACGAAGTTCGGGCGGGCGATCCGCGCCTCGCTGCAGAATCGAACCGCTGCCGACCTGATCGGCGTCAACGTGAACCGCACGCGCACGATCTCGGTCGGGATCGGAGTGGCGGTGACCGCGATCGGTGGGATGGTGTTCGGCGCCACCAGCGCGTTCAATCCCAATAGCGGCTACGACCTCATCTCGCGGCTGTTGGCCATCGTCATCCTCGGCGGCTTGGGCAGCATTGGCGGCGCGATGGCGGCGGCGATATTGATGCTGGTGATCAATGATGTCGTCGCAGTATGGTGGTCGCCCACGTGGGCACCGCTGGTGTACTTCGCGGTGCTCGTGGTGGTGCTGTCGGTCCGGCCCCAAGGCCTGTTTGGACGAACCGCGGTGCGGGCGCAGTGAGGGCGGCGGGCGTGAAGCGGGCGACCGGCTCCGGGAGCGGCTGGAGGGTGCTGGCGGCGGTCGCCGCGCTGGCGGTGGCGCTCGTCTTCGCCGGCTTTCCGCTGCTGGTGACCGACTCCACCGCGACCTCGATCGCGGTCTTCACGCTGATCTTCATGGTGGCCACCAGTGCCTGGAATATCTTCAGCGGCTATTCAGGCTATCTGGCCCTGGGCCACGCCGTGTTCTTCGGCAGCGGCGGCTACGCGGTCGCACTCGCGGCACGGGACTGGCACGTCTCCGGCGGCTGGGAGGTGTTCGCGCTGCTGCCGTTCGCGGGGATCATCGCAGCGGCGATCGCCCTGCCGTTCGGCATGATCGCCCTGCGCACCCGCCGTCACACCTTCGTGGTGGTGACGATCGCGATCTTCTTCATCTTCCAGCTCGCCGCGTTCAACCTCGCCTTCACCGGTGGCACGTCAGGGATCGAGTTTCCGATCACGCCGTTCTCGGCCGCCAACTACAACCAGCCGTTCTATTACGTGGCGCTGTTCATCTTGGTCATGACGGTGGCGCTGTCATGGGGCGTGCGACGGTCTCGGTTTGGGCTGCAGCTGCTGGCGATCCGTGACGACGAGGACCGCGCGCGGGGTCTGGGAGTGAAGACGGGTCGCATCAAGCTGGCCGCCTTCGTGCTGTCGGCGTTTCCGGTGGGGATGGTGGGCGGACTGTACTTTTACTTCCTCGGGCAGATCTTTCCCCAATTCGCCTACGACCCGCTGTTCGACGTCTCCCTGGCGCTGATGGCTTTTCTGGGGGGGATCGGCACAGTGGTCGGCCCGCTGCTGGGGTCGATGGTGCTGGAGTCGCTGCAGCAGTACTTCACGCAGAGCTTCTCCGGCAGCGGGACCTACCTGATCGCGTACGGCATTCTCTTTTTGGTCGTCATCCTGCTGCTGCCGCGGGGGGTCGTTCCGACCCTCGCGCAGCTGGTGGCCAACCGCCGCGCTCGTGCGCTGACTCGTCGAACGGAGGAGGTGGCGGACAGCGGCCCCGCTGTCCGCAGTGGCGTTGCGGGGGCGGTGCATTGACCCCGTTGCTCGAGGTCGCCGGGGTGTCGAAGGCCTACGGTGGCGTCAATGCCCTCTCCGATTGCGAGGTGCGTGTCGAGGAGGGGGCGATCCACGGGCTGATCGGTCCCAACGGCTCGGGCAAGACGACACTGTTCAACGTGATCACCGGATACGAACGGATCACGCGCGGGGAGATCCGCTTCAACGGCAGTGAGATCACCAATGCCCGACCGGACCGCGTATTTGCCCTTGGGATCGGACGGACGTTTCAGCTGACGAGGATCTTCGGGCGGCTGAGCGTGCTTGAAAACATGCTGGTGGCCACCCCGCGCAGGGGAGGTTGGCTGCGCGGGATCGTCCGGATCGCCGGATCTGCGGCGGAGCGGCGGCGCGCGATGCAGCTGCTCGAGTTCGTGGGGATCGCGCGGCTCGCCCACGACCGCGCCGAGACACTGTCCTACGGGCAGCGGAAGCTGCTCGAGCTGGCCTCGCTGCTGGTTGCCGATCCCGATGTGCTGCTGCTCGACGAGCCGGCTGGCGGTGTCAACCCAACTCTCATCAACCACTTGGCCGAGCGGATTCGGGACCTGAACAAATCCGGCAAGACGTTTCTCGTGGTCGAGCACAACATGGAGTTCGTGATGGGGCTCTGCCACCGGGTCACGGTGCTGAGTCAGGGTAGGCCGCTGGTGTCGGGGACGCCGCAGGAGGTCCGCTCCAGCCCGGCAGTGCTCCAAGCGTACCTGGGCGGTCTGGATGACACGGCCACGGAGCGCCAGCTCACCGCCCGGGGCGACCCTGTAGGCGAAAGCTCGGCCCCGGTCCGCCCTGCCCCGCCCTCGGCGCGGCCAGCGCCAACGCATGGGCGGCGGGAGCGCGTGAAGGGTGCCCAGCCGCTGTTGGAGATCGACGGTGTGACAACCGGCTATGGTGGCGGTGACATCCTCAAACGCGTCAGCTTCGAGGTGCCCGAGGGAGGTATCACCTGCATCGTCGGTCCCAATGGGGCCGGCAAGTCAACGCTGCTGGCCACCATCAGCGGCCTGCTGCGCCCGCGTGTGGGCGAGATCCGCTTCCGGGGGCGGGTGATCTCAGGCCTCACGCCGCGTCAGATCCTCAAGCTGGGGATAGCCCAGGTTCCGCAGACGCACAGCCTGTTCCCGGACATGAGCGTCCGGGAGAACGTGGAGATGGGTGCGTTCACGATCGCCGACAGTCGGCGGGTGCGCGAGCGGCTGGCGGCGGTGGAGGAGCTATATCCACTCGTGCGCGAGCGCGCGCAGGAGAAGGCTGGGAGCCTCTCAGGCGGTCAACAGCGGCTGGTCGAGTTCGCCCGCTGCCTGATGCTCGACCCCGCGCTGATCGTGCTCGACGAGCCGTCAATGGGCCTCGACCCGCAGATGCGCCAGGTGGTGTTCGAGATGATCGAGACCATGAACCGGCAGGGAAAGACGATTCTGCTGGTCGAACAGAACGCACGGGCTGGCCTGAGGCTGAGCTCGCACGGGATCGTGCTTGAGAATGGACGGGTGCGCCTGAGCGGCTCGGGGACCGAGGTGCTCCAGCACCCGGAGATCGGCGCGCTCTATCTCGGCGGGGCGGTGGCCGGCGAGGGCGGGAGAGGCGACGAAGCCACACCCGGCGAGGGGGACGCGAACCTCTCGCACGCGACGGACGCTCAGCGGGGATGACGGCGCAGATCGTTGTCGCCGGCGCGGGCCACAACAGCCTGATCGCGGCCGCCTACCTGACTCGGGCGGGCTACCGTTGCCGAGTGCTTGACGCGCGGCCGGTCCCGGGTGGTGGCGTCGCCACGGAGGAACTGCTGCTACCGGGATACAAGCTTGACTCCTGTTCGACGGGCCACACGCTGATCCAGACCAACCCGATGCTGACTGACGACGAGCTGGGGCTCATCGCCGAGCGTGGGCTCGAGTACCTCCAGCCGGACCCGGTGGCCCACGTCATGTTTCCCGACGGCGAAACGCTGACCATGTGGCTTGACGCCGAACGCACCTGCCAGGAGATCGCGCGCTTCTCCTCCGCGGACACCCGCGCCTACCGTCGACTGCTGGCCGAGTACGACGCGGTCAAGGATGCCTTCACCCGGGAGCGCTTCACGCCGGTCGGCTTTGGTCCCAGCCTCGAGGAGATGCTGCTCAAGCGGCCCGGCGGTTCGCGATGGCTGCGGCGAGTGCTGCTGAGCGCGTACGAGATCGTGCTGCACGAGTTCTCTGACCCTCACGTGCAGGCGTTCATGCTGTGGATGGCCTTTCAGACCGCGCAGCCGGTTGACTCCGCCGGCTCTGGACCGCTCGCCTACTCGATCGTCTTCGGCCGTCAGCGCCGCAGCTGGACGATCCCGCGCGGCGGCTCGGGAGAGCTGGTGCGGGCGCTGGTGGGGGTGATCGAGGAGGGCGGTGGCGAGGTGCTGTGCGGACGAAGGGTTGTGGCGCTCGTACTCGAGCACGGACGCTGCGTCGGTGTGCAGACCGAGGATGGGGAACGTCACCTGGCCAGCCAGGCGGTGCTCTCCACGATCCACGTCAAGGATCTCGTCTCGATGGCCCCGGCCGAAGCGTGGGGGGAGGAGTTTCTGCACGGGATCGCCACCTACGATGTCGGCGTGTCCGCATTCGCCGCACACTACCTCACGTGTGAGCCGCCGCTCTACCGTACGCACGAGGGAGGCCAGGTGACGGCGGTGTCGGCGGGGGTCGCCGGCTGGCCGGAGGAGATTGTGCGCCTGGGCAGGGACGTCAAGCAGGGGCGGCTCGTGCGGGATGGGGCATGGCTGTTGTTTCCGACACCGACCGTGGCCGATCCCTCACGGGCGCCAGCCGGACGCCATACTGTCAAGCTACTCGGCATGCAGCCGTATGACCCGGGCGGAGGGCCTGAGCGCTGGACGGATCTGCGCGAGGAGATCGCCGCCGTGCATCTTGGCCACCTCCGGCGGGCCGCCCCCAACCTCACCGACGAAAAGATCCTCGCGCTACTGGTGGTGGCACCACCCGATCTGGAGCGGGCAAACCCGCACATGTGGCACGGCACCTTCCACGGGGGAGACCGATCGCTTGCTCACAGCGGGCGCCTGCGCCCGGCGCCCGGTTGGGCGCAGCACCGGATGCCGATCCCCGGGCTGTATCAGACCGGCGGCACCACCCACCCGGGCGGGTCGGTGACCGGCGGCCCAGGGCGAAATGCCGCGATTGTGATGCTCACCGACTTTGGGCGAGAGCCACGGGAGGTGATCGCCCCCCGGCGCCGGGCACGAGCGGTCAGCCGGTGAGCGGGGCCGGCCACACCGGGACGGGCGCTCCCGCGCGCCCGCGGCGGACGCGAAGCGCCGCACCAGCGCGCGGGACGGTGACCATCCGGGACGTGGCCCGGGCTGCTGAAGTTCACCCGGGAACGGTTTCCCGCGCGCTCAACGAGCGTACCCGCGCGCTCGTCAATCCGGCCACCGTCCAGCGCGTGTTGAGGGCCGCAGACCGGCTCGGCTATCGACCGAATCGCATCGCCCGGGGGCTGAAGACCAATCGCTCCCACACGATCGGCGTGCTGATCCCGGACATCACCAACCCCCTGTTTCCCCCGATCCTCAGGGGAATCGAGGACCGGCTGGACGAGGCGGGCTACACCTCGTTAATCGTCAACACCGACAACGATCCCGAACGCGAGCGCGTGTACCTGGACGCGATGCGGGGACGACAGGTGGATGGCTTCATCTCTGCCACCGCGCGGCTGGACCGCGAACTGCTGGCAGAGCTCGCAGCGGCGGGAACACCGCTTGTGCTGGTCAACCGAAGCCTCGAGGATGAGTCGGTGCCGGCGGTGACGGTCGATGATCGGCGGGGGATAGCGCTTGCGGTCGAGCATGCGGTTGCCCTGGGCCACCGTCAGATCGGGCACGTGGCCGGCCCCCAGAACCTCTCCACCGGGCATCGCCGCCACCTCGGGTTTGTCGAGGCGATGAGACGCCTGGGGCTGGAGCCGCCCCCTGAGCACATCCGCTTCGGTGCCTACTTCACCGCCGATCAGGGAGCGCGGGCATGTGCGGAGCTGCTGGACGCGGCGCCGGAACTGACCGCGGTCATCGCCGCCAACGACATGCTGGCGCTGGGTTGCTACGACGTGTTCGAGCAGCGTGGCCTCAGCTGTCCGGAGCGGATCTCGATCGTCGGCTTCAACGACATGCCGTTCGTCGAGCGCCTGCGTCCACCGCTCAGCACGGTCCGGGTGCCCCAGCGCGAGATCGGACGGGTGGCGGCCGAACTGCTGCTTGAGCAGCTGAGCGGCAAGGCCGAGCCGGCGAGGGAGATCCTGCTTGAGCCGACCCTGATCGTCCGGAGCTCGACCGCGCCCCCGCGGGCATGATCTCCATGGCCGATGCCCAGGTGCCCAGCGGCGGATCCGACTCGTCGCTGGGCGGCGCGATCGACGTGCACGCGCATGTCATCGTGCCAGAGCTGCTGCGAGAGGTCGATCCGTCTGAGCCCTGGCGGCCGGCGATCCTTCGTGACGATGGGCGGCACGTGATCGAGTGCGGACAGGTGCGGGTGCGCTCGGCGGTCCACGAACTCGTCGATGTCGAGGCCATCCTGGCCATTCAGCGGAGCCGTGGCATTGAGCGGGTTGTGCTGTGTCCCTGGGTGGGGCTGTTGTTCTACGACGTCGAGCCAGAGGAAGCACTGCGCCGCTGTCGACTGCAGAACGAGGGGTTGGCGCGAGCTCGCGCGCGGTGCCCGGAGCGGGTCAGCGTTCTGGGCTCGGTACCCCTGCAGGATCCGGAACTGGCCGCCCACGAGCTCGAGGTGCTGCTGGCCACGGGCGAATTCAGCGGGGTGGAGGTCACCGCCAGCGTGAATGGCACGTATCTCGGGGACGCGCGGTTCGAGCCCTTCTGGGAGACGGCCGAGCGGGCCGGCGCACTGGTGTTCGTTCACCCCGCCACCGGCCGGTTCAGCGATCCGGTTTTCGGCCAGCGCTACCTGCATAACCTGGTGGGCAATCCAATGGAGACAACGGTGGCGGCGGCACATCTGGTGCTCGGCGGCGTGATGGAGAGTCATCCAGCGCTGAAGGTGCTCCTTGCCCATGGAGGCGGCGCGATCACCGCTCTGCGAGGTCGACTGCGCCGCGGTCAACGGGTGGTGGAGGCGGCTGGCAAGGTGCTGACCGAGTCGGCGGACCGCTCAATTGGCCGCTTTCTGTTCGATACCGTCACCCACGATTCGGCGGTGCTGCGCGAACTGGTGGGGGTGGTCGGCGCCGACCGGGTGCTGCTGGGGTCCGATTACCCGTTCGACATGGGGGATCCGGATCCGCTGCGGACCGTTCGTGAAGCTGGGCTGGACCCGGCCGTGCAGGAGGCGCTGGTCCGTGGCAACGCCGAGCGACTGCTGAAGGTTGGGTGAGGGTTTGCCGGACGCACGCGTGCAGGCGGCCATCGACAACTGGGCACCGCGGCTGATCGCCAACGGCGTCGACTACAACGACTTCGTGCGCACGACATCCGCGATCGCACGCTGGGATCAGTGGCTGGATGCCTGGACGGCGACGGCAAGGGTGCATGAGGACCTCGCGCTGGCTGCGCGCGAGGCCGGGCATCTGCGCAGCGCCGGCGAGGCCTTTCTGCGTGCCGCAGTGAGCTATCACTTCGCCAAGTTCGTGTGGGTGGTTGATCCGGTGCGTAACCGACGGGCGACCGAGGCGGCGGTGCGCGCGCAGTACGAGGGACTGCGGATCCTCGATCCGAGCGCCCGCCGGATCGAGGCGGAAATCCCCGACGGGAGGATCGCTGCCAACCTGCGTCTGCCAGCCGCGGTTGCGAAGCCGGCGCCGCTGGTGCTGCTGCTGCCCGGACTCGACTCGACCAAGGAAGAGTTCTTCTGCTGGGAGTCGGTGTTCCTGCGTCGGGGCATGGCGACGCTGTCGCTGGATGGTCCCGGCCAGGGAGAGACGGGGCTGCGGATGAATATCCGCCACGACTACGAGGTGGCGGTCCGGGCGATCCTGGACGCGCTTGCCGCCGACGATGGCGTCGACCTCGACCGGGTGGGGGCCGCCGGCGTCAGTCTCGGCGGCTACTACGTGGTACGGGCGGCGGCATTCGAGCCGCGGCTCAAGGCGGTGGCGGGAATCAGCGGCCCATACGACATGGCCGCCGCTTGGTCGGCGCTGCCGTCCCTGACCCGCGAGACGTTCGCCCACCACAGTGGCGCCGCCGATGAGCAGCAGGCCCGCGACAGGGCGGCGATGCTGAGTCTGGCCGGGATTGCCGAGCAGGTGACGCAGCCCTGCCTGGTCGTCACCGGCAAGCTGGACCGGATCGTCCCTTGGGAGCAGACCAAGCGGATCGCCGACGAGGCGCCTAACAGCGAATGGGTGCTCTACGACGAGGGGACGCACGTGTGCAACAACATTCCGTTCAAATACCGCCCGCTGGTGGCCGACTGGCTATCCGATCGCCTGGCGTGAGCGCTTCCGTGCCGCCGCGGCTGACCGGACGACCTCTCCCCCGTCGCGAGGATGAGCGGCTCGTGCGCGGTGCCGGCTGCTACGTTGACGACATCTTCCGGCCCGGGATGGCCTATGCGGCGTTCGTGCGCTCCCACCATGCGCACGCGGCGATCAGCGCCATCCACGCACCCGCCCCCGGCGTGGTTCCTGGCCTGTTGGCGGTGATGACCGCCGAGCGACTGCGAGGTCGCGTGCGTCCGTTCCCCTTGGCCGGGCCGCCCGGAGTCGAGCTGGCCGATGAGCCGCACCCGATCCTTGCCGAGCACGAGGTTCGCTATGTGGGGCAGCCGGTGGCGGCCGTGATCGCCACCTCCCGTGCCGCGGCCGAGGACGCGGTCGAACGGGTCGAGGTCCAGTACGAACCACGCGAGGCGGTGGTGGATGCCCACGCCTCGCAGGTCGTGTTGGCTCGCTGGTCGGCGGCGGGCGGGGACGTCGAAGCCGGGTTTGCTGCCGCGGCCAGGGTGGTCGCTGGGCGGTATGCGCTGCCGCGGCTGGTGGCGGCGCCGATCGAGCCTCGGGCGGCGCTGGCCGAGTACTCGCGACCGACCGACCGGCTGACCATGTGGTGCTCTATGCAGGATCCCCACCGTCCGCTGGCTCAGCTCAGCCACATCCTCGACCGCGACCCCGCGCGCCTGCGCGTGATCGTGCCGGATGTCGGCGGTGCGTTCGGCAGCAAGGGCGTGATCCCGGCGGAGGCGGTGGTGGTGGCGGTGGCGGCGATGGAGCTGGGGATCCCGGTGAAATGGGTGGAGGACCGCACTGAGAACTTCCTCGCCGCCTACCAGGGGCGGGGGATCGAGGGGGAGCTGGAGCTGGCGCTCTCCACCGACGGGCGGATGCTCGCCCTGCGGGCGAGGCTGACCGCCGATCTGGGCGCCTACCTGCTGCCGACCACGGCGGTGCCGCCCCACACCACCGCCACGCTCTTGACCGGGTGCTATCAGATCCCGGCCGCGGCCATCGAGGTCGTCGGCAAGCGGACGAACAAGGTCCCCACCGGCCCCTACCGCGGTGCCGGTCGGCCCGACGCCGCCTACCTGCTGGAGCGGCTGGTGGACGACGCCGCGCGCCAGCTCGGGGAAAATCGAATCGAACTCCGCCGGCGCAACCTGATCCGGTCCTTTCCGCATTCCACACCGCTCGGTCTCAGCTACGACTCGGGTGACTACGAGCGCTGCCTGGACACGGCGATCGCGCTCCTTGATGAGGCGCGGCCAGAGGAGCCACCGGGCGTCTGGGGGTCGGGGATCGCTCTTTACGTGGAGCGCGCGGCCGGGCAGTGGGAGAGCGCCACCGCCACGCTTGAGGCCGATGGGAGAGTGGTGATCGCCAGCAGCGCGACGCCGCACGGCCAAGGGCACGAGATGACCTTCGCTCAGATTGCCGCCGACCGGCTGGGAGTCGAGCATGAGCGAATTGCCCTGCGCTTCGGGGACAGCGACCTGGTGCCCCCGGGCGTTGGTACGTTTGGCAGCCGCTCAACGGCCGTGGCCGGGTCGGCGATCGTACTGGCGCTCGACCGGCTGGTCGAGCAGGCGCGGACGCTGGCGGCGGGGGTGCTGGGCGCCGCCCCCGGACGGGTCGAGTTCGCGCGTGGGCGCTTTATCGCTGGCGGGCGTTCGCTCGGGTGGTCGGATCTGGCCGCGCATGTGCACCGGGCCGAGAGCCTGCCGCCAGGGGTCCAGCCGGCGCTGCTGGCAAGCGCCCGGTTTGATTCCGAGCGGGTGTTCGCCTCGGGTGCGTATGCGGCACGGGTCAGGATCGACCCCGAGACCGGCCAGCTGACGGTCACGCGGCTGGTCGCCGTTGACGACGCCGGCACGATCATCAATCCGCTGCTTGCGCGGGGACAGATCGTCGGTGGAGCCGCCCAGGGACTCGGCGAGTGTGTGATCGAGGAGGCCGTATATGACCAGGAGGGGCAGCTGCGCACCGCCTCCTTCCTCGACTACGGTCTGCTGAGCGCCGAGGGGATGCCCGAGGTCCTGATCGGTGAGGTCGCCACGCCCTCTCCCCGCAATCCCCTGGGGGCCAAGGGGGTCGGCGAGGGGGGTGCCATCGGGGCTCTGCCGGCGGTGGCCAATGCGGTCGCCGACGCGCTCGGCGGTCGGCATCTCGACCCTCCCTACCGGGCCGAGCGGTTGTGGCGGGCACTGGCCGACGGTGGCCCTCCAGAAGCCGGTGCGGCGGCGGGATGAGCGCAAAGCATGCGGCTCGGGCCGCGCCGGCGGCTACCCCACCGTCGGCTGTGCCAGGTCGCCGCTCGGCCTGACGGTCGCCAGCTGCGCGTCAGGGTCAAGCTCGGTGTTGAGGTTCGATTGGGTCTCGCGCTCCAGCGGCAGGCTGCCCGCGGGGGTGAAGTACGGGCGCCCGGCGATCAGCAGCTCCTCGGCCGGAAACCTGGTGATGACCTCGCACCCGTCGGCGGTCACCACCAGCTGCTCCTCGATGCGTGCCGCCGACCAGCCGTCGCTGGCTGGCCAGAACGTCTCCAGCGCAAACACCATTCCCTCCCGAATCTCCTCCGGATGCTCGAGCGACACCAGTCGGCTGAACACCGGCTTCTCCCAGATCGACAGCCCGACCCCGTGACCGAACTGCAGCGCGAACGCCGCCTCCTCGTCGGCGAAGCCGAACTCCTGCGCCCGCGGCCACACTGACGCCACCTCGCCGGTGGTGGCGCCGGGGCGGATCAGCTCGATCGCGGCGTCCAGGTAATAGCGGCAGCGCCTATAGGCGTCGCGCAGCGCGCGCGAGGCGCTCGCCACCGCGAACGTGCGGTAGTAGCAGGTCCGGTAGCCCATGTAGCTGTGGAGGATGTCGAAGTAGGCCGGGTCGCCGGGACGCAGCGCTCGATCGGTGAACACATGCGGATGGGGGCTGCAGCGCTCGCCGGAGATCGCGTTTACCCCCTCCACGAACTCGGAGCCCATCTCGTACAGGGCGCGGTTGACCAGCGCCACGCACTCGTTCTCCCGGATTCCCGGCCGCAGCGCCCGGTAGAGCTGTTCGTATGCGGCGTCGACCATCCCGCAGGCCATGTTCAGGAGCGTGATCTCGTCCCGCGTTTTGATCACGCGCGCCTCCTGCATCAGCTGCTGACCGTCGGCCACCTGGATACCCTCGCGTTGCAGCGCAAACAGGACCGGCGGCTCGATCGCGTCCACTCCGATCGGCTCGCCGAGCAGGTCACGCTTCTCAAGCTCAACGCGGATCTTGCGCGCCACGTCCTCAGCGCGTCGTGCGTGGGGGGCCATTGCGCCCCGAAGCGTGGAGATCCCAGCGCGCGAGCGTCCATCGCCGAGCCACGGGTTGTAGAGCTGGTGATGGCGGGCGGCTGACCCGAAGTCCCACATGATCGGCTCATCATCCCGTGGGAGCAGACAGAAGCGGTTCAGCTTGTCGGCCGCCCAGGTGCCGATGTGGGTGGCGGTGACGTAGCGGATGTTGGCCATGTCGAAGCAGAGGAGCGCACCCAGCTCCGACTGCGCCAGCAATTGCTTGATCCGGGCCAGCCGCTCCTCTCGCAGCCGATCAAAGCGGACCCGCTCCTCCCAGTCCACTCCCATCGTTCCGTAGCTGTGAGTTCCCATCGTCACGCCTCCGAAGTGCCTCTGGCCAGATCCCGACCCGTCCTGTGCGAAATGGCTCCCGGTTGCTGCCGCGCTCGGTTAACTCGGGTTGGTGGCCCCGGTTTTTGCAAACGTTTGCATGAGCCTACCGCGCAAGTCGGTGCGCCGCAATGGGCATTCGGGTCGATGATCCCGGCCCTCGCCCTGGGAGACCGGCATCATCCTCGCCACGGGTGCGGGGTCTCAGCGGGCACCCGGGCCGCCTGGCTTGACCGGCCGCCGGCGGTCGAGTACGCTCCTGCAAACGATTGCAGGAGGTTTTCTGACGTGCCTCGAATCCGCCGGGGAAGGATGGCTGGATGAGCGTTGAGCAGCCGGTCCGGCTCGGTTGGATCGGCGTGGGTCGGATGGGCCAGGTGCTTGCCACCAGGCTTTTGGAGGCGGGGCACGATCTGGCGGTGTACAACCGCACCCGCGAGAAATGCGCGCCGCTGGTGGAGCGGGGCGCCACCGTCGTGGAGCGGCCGGCTGACCTGGCCGACCGGGAGCTCGTGTTCACGATGGTCGCGGGATCCGCAGATGTGGACGAGGTCCTGAACGGGCCGAACGGGCTGCTGGCAAACCCTGGCTCAAAGCCACGCGTGGTGGTCGACTCGACCACGATATCCCCGGCGGTTGCCCAGCGCCTGCGCGCGGTGGCGGAGGGACAGGGAACGGCAATGCTCGCCGCTCCGGTTAGCGGCAACCCGAAGGTGGCCGCCAGCGGCCGCCTGACGATTGTTGCCTCCGGGCCGCGGCAGGCGTGGCTTCAGGCCCGCCCGTACCTGGAGCTGTTGGGGCGGCGCGTCACCTATGTTGGCGAGGGCGAGCGGGCACGGTTGGTCAAGATCTGCCACAACCTGATGCTTGGCGTGGTCGCCCAGTGCATGGCCGAGATCACGATCTTGGCCGAGAAGGGGGGCGTGTCGCGGGCCGACTTCCTCGAGTTTCTCAACGACAGCGTGATGGGCTCTACGTTCACGCGGTACAAGTCGCCGGCATACGTGAACCTCGACTTCACCCCCACCTTCACGCCCGAGCTGCTGCTCAAGGACTTTCACCTCGGCTTCGAAGCTGCGCGGGAGCTGGACGTGCCGATGCCGGTCGCGGCGGTCACCGAGCAGATCGTTCAGGGTCTGGTGTCCCTGAGCGGCAACGATGTCGACTTCGCGGCCCTGCTCGAACTGCAGGCTCGAGCCTCGGGAGTGCAGCTCACGCCCGAGCATGTTGAAGTCGACGATGGCCTCAGCCCGATCGAGCCGAGCCTCAACGGCGGCGACAGTCAGGCTCCGAAGGCGACGCCTCTGCGACCCGAGCGAGACTAGCCCGGTCTGGTTGGGGGGTGTCTACAGCACGAGCGCGTGCGGGTGCTCCAGGAGTTCCCGCACGCGGCTCAAGAACCTGGCCCCATCGGCGCCGTACAGGACGCGATGGTCGCAGGCCAAACCCAACCTGATCGTCGACCGGGCGGCGAGCTGCCCGTCGTCGAGCACCACGGCGCGCGGCTTGAGCGATCCCACCGTGAGGATCGCCGCCTGTGGCGGGTTGATCACGGCGGAGAAGCTGTCGACCCCGTACATGCCCAGGTTTGAGACCGTGAAGGTCCCCCCCTCCAGCTCGGCTGGCGTGATTGATCGATTGTGGACGCGCGCGATCAGTGCGCGGCTGGTACGGGCAATCTCTCCGAGGGAGATACGGTCGGCGTCGAAGATCGTGGGGACGATCAACGCGTCATCGGTGGCGACTGCGACGCCGATATTGATCCGCTCATAGCAGTGGACGGTGCCGTCGTGATAGGCGGCGTTCACCCGAGGATGGTCGCGCAGCGCGAGCGCTGCTGCCTTGACGATGAAGTCGTTGTATGAGGGACTCGGGTCGGCAACCGCGGCCAGGTTTGCTCGAAGCTCGACCGCGGCCGTCATGTCGACCTCGCAGCTCAGCTCGAAGTCGGGAACGGTCGCGCGTGACTGCGTCATCCGGCGGGCGACCGTCTGCTGCAGGCGGTCCAGGGGATGGATGCTGACCGGGCCCTTACGCGCGTCGCTTGGCGCGAGGGTGGTCGGCCTGGGCGCGCTGGCCTGTTCGGCGGCACCGGCGCGCGCCCGTTCGACGTCGGCCCTGATCACCCTGCCCTGGGGACCGGTGCCGATCAGGGTCGAGAGATCAACGTTCAGCTCGGCCGCGAGGCGTCGCGCGAGCGGCGAGGCCCTCGGTCGCTGGCGAGCGGAGGGAGCGGGCGATGCCGTACGGGGCGACGTGGACGGAGCGTGCGGAATGACCGGAGTGCCGATCGACGCGCCACCATGCCGAGCTGGCGAGCCGGCGGGGTCAGCCCGGCTGGCGTCGGCATCTGCGGGAGGGCGGCCGCCGGCGGCCGCCAGGCTGCCGGGCTGTGGACCGGCCGGCAGCTCCTCCCCCGGACGACCGACAACCGCGATCGGAGCCCCGACCGGTACGGCGGCGCCCTCGCCGACCGCCAGCGCCAGCACCGTCCCTTCGCTCTCGACCTCGTAGACGACCGTCGCCTTGTCGGTTTCGATCTCGGCCAGCGGCTGACCGGCCTCAAGCCGATCGCCCTCTGTCACGAGCCAGCGCAGAATCGTCCCCTCCTCCATCGAGTCGGACAATCGCGGCATGGTGATCTCGACGGCCACTCGCTCCCTCCTGGTGGGCGCCGCGACTTACCGGGCGCCGGGCCACTGCAAACGTTTGCGATAGTATCGCAGGCCTGATCAGGGCAAGCACAAGGAGGCCGGATGGCAAAGCCTCACGCCGCCCAGCGGGGTGAGCAGGGCACGACTGGAGATTCCGCCGTGAGCAGCGAATCCTCCCCTATTGGCGGCCATCCGACCCCGGACGGGCCCACCCGCAGTCAGACCCCAGGCGCCCGCGTTCGGTCGCCGGTGGATGGCTTGGGGGTGGACCGCTTTCTCGAGGGCTACGGGAGGATGTGCCTGATCCGTCAGTTTGAAACGGCGATGCATCGCCTGTTTTTGGCCGGTGAGGTGCACGGCACCACGCACCTGGGTGCCGGACAGGAGGCGGTGGCGGTGGGAACCTGCATGGCGCTGCGGGCGGAGGACTATGTGGCCGGCACGTACCGCGGCCACGGCCATGCGCTGGCAAAGGGGACACCCCCGGAACCACTGGTCGCGGAGATGCTCGGGCGAGTCAGCGGCATCTGCCGGGGACGGGCGGGTTCGATGAACGTCGCCGACCTGCAGCGCGGACTGATCGGCTGCTACGGAATCGTGGGAGGCTCGATCGCGGCCGCGGTCGGCGCCGCCTTGGCGGCCAGGCGGCAGGGACGGGTGGCGGTGGCGTTCTTCGGCGATGGCGCGGCCAACCAGGCGTACTTTCACGAGTGCCTGAACATGGCCCGGGTGTTCCTGCTGCCGGCCGTATTCGTGTGCGAGAACAACTTCTACGGCGAGTTCACCCCGATGGCCTCCGTCACCGCCGGCGCGAACATTGCTGGTCGTGCCCGAGCCTACGACATGCCTGCCGCAGTCGTCGATGGCAACGATCTGTGGGCGGTGCATCACGCGGTGAGCGAGGCCGTCGAGCGAGCTCGCGGCGGAGACGGACCGACGCTGCTCGAGTGTCAGACTTATCGCCACTACGGTCACTCCAAGAGCGACCCGGCGCCCTACCGGCCCAAGGAGGAGGTCGAGCGTTGGCTGGCACGTGACCCGCTGAAGCTCGCACGAAGCCGTCTGCTCGAGCAGGGCGTGTCCGAATCCCAGCTCGCTGCGGTCGAGGCCGACGCACTCCGTGAGATCGAGCAGGCCGTGCAGGCAGCCCTGGCGGCGCCCTATCCCGATCCCGAGCAGGACCGGGGCAGGGAGTTCTGCCCATGAGCACGCTCGAATTCCGGGATGCCATCCGCGACGCACTGGCCGAGGAGCTGGAACGCGATCCGACGGTTGTCTTCTTCGGCGAGGATGTGGCGGCGGGCGGGGGGGTGTTCAAGGTGACGACCGAGCTGTACGAGCGCTTCGGACCGGAGCGGGTGTTCGACACGCCGATTTCCGAGCTGGCGCTGGCGGGCGCGGCGTACGGGGCGGCGCTGACGGGGCTACGGCCCGTGATCGAGATCATGTTCGGGGACTTCATGGGGCTGGCGATGGACAGCCTGGTCAATCAGGCGGCCAAGTTCTGGTACGTCTCCGCCGAGCAGCACGGTGTCCCCTTGGTCGTCCGTTCGGCCGTGGGGGCCGGCGGCAGGTTCGGAGCGATGCACTCGCAGACGCATGGAACCTGGTTTCAGGGGATCCCGGGGATGAAGATCGCCTTTCCCTCGTCTCCGGCCGACGCGAAGAGCTTGCTGAAGGCCGCGATCCGAGATGAGAATCCGGTGCTCTTCCTTGAGCACAAGCGGCTCTACTCGGTCAAGGGACCTCCGCCCGAGCGGGAGGTGATCCCCCTCGGTCAGGCCGAGGTGGCGCGTCCCGGCGAGGACCTGACGATCGTGTCGGTCGGCAAGGGGGTGCCGGATGCGCTGGCGGCGGCCGAAGCGCTGGAGGCCGATGGACTGTCTGTGGAGGTGGTCGATCTGCGGACTCTCCGCCCCCTGGATCTGCAGACGGTGCTTGAGTCGGTGGCGCGTACCAACCGGCTGCTGGCCGTCGAGGAGGGGCCGCGGACAGGAGGGTGGGCTGCCGGGCTGCTGGGGCTGGTCGCCGAACAGGGGCTGCACGACCTCGACGACGCATGGCTTATCACCACGCAGGAGACCCCGATCCCCTACAGCCCGACTCTGGAAGACGCCTACATTCCGGACACCGATGCCATCGTGGCCGGGGTCCGGGGCCGGGCGGGTCTGGTGGTTAGCTGAGGAGCGATCGCGGCGCAGAGGATCTGCCCTGAGCCCGCCCGTGGGCTCACGCCAAACGTCCGCGCCACCCCGGTTCCGTCCGCGCCCACCCGGTTCCGTCAGCGCCCACCCGGTTTCCGTCCGCGCCCGCGCCTATGGTCGGGCCAATGGTCACCGCGGTGCGAGACCTGCAGGAGCTCGAGCTCTCAGAGCTCGAGGCGGCGGTCGGCGCCCGCTCGCTTGAGCGTGGGCGGCGCTACGCGCGCGGCAACC
>Ga0209061_1002956_pt1 | contig 19695 bp, 16 predicted proteins | sample Coa_R1_10_FD_187157 | JGI IMG/M metagenome (GOLD analysis project Ga0209061, IMG submission 187157) | Surface soil microbial communities from Centralia Pennsylvania, which are recovering from an underground coalmine fire - Coalmine... | ecosystem: Environmental > Terrestrial > Soil >...
ATATCGAATGGAAGGAACACTGCCTTGAAAGGCTCAACGGCATGTGGGCATTCATAGTCCTCGACCAACTCACCGGCGAGTGCTTCTGCGCACGCGATCGATTCGGGGTGAAGCCGCTGTATTACCACCTCGCACCTGACAGGCTGCTGGTTGCTTCGGAGACGCGCGCAATCCGCGAATCCGGCCTTTGCGACGTGGCTACGGACATGTCGACCGTCGCCAATTATCTGCTGCTGGACGAACTCGATACCACGAACGACACGTTCTACTCCGGGGTAAAAGCGTTGCCGCCGGCGACTTACATGAGGGTGACCTCGGACGGCAAGGTCGCGCAGACCCCCTATTGGACACTCCCCAATGAGCGCTCGAGCCGCGTGGATCCGACGGCCGTCCTGGGCATCTTCCGGGATTCGGTAAGGCTCAGATTGAGAAGTGATGTTCCCGTTGGGGTGTTTCTTTCGGGAGGCCTCGATTCCACGAGCATCATCTGCGCCGCTGCGCGCGAAATCGGCGGGGGCAGCACTCTCCGTGCCTATTCCTACATGTCTGAGGAATTCGACGAGCGCCCCTACATCAACGCAACCATCGAACAAACGGGTGCGACCCTCGTTCCGCTGAAGGTCGGCGACGAAGACCTCTGGACGAAGCTGCTGTCCATGCTGGAGTACCACGATGCGCCGGTCCACACCCCCTCGGCCCTGATTGGATATGCCTTGGCGCGGGCGGCGAGAGATGATGGCGTCAAGGTCGTGCTGAACGGCCAAGGCTCAGATGAAACCTTTGCCGGGTACCCGAGCTACCTTGAAAATTTCTGGTACTCCCTGCTTGCGACCGCCGAGTTTCGCAGGCTGCTCAAGCAACTGAAGCGCTATGGTGCGTTTCACGATGTGCCGGTTGCAAGGCTCCTAAGAGGAGTCGTTCTAAAGTTCATCAAGGTACATTTGAACAGGATACGAACCTATAGGAGGCTGGCGGAACTTCGCCATCGCCAGATGCATGGGAAAAGTCTCTTCTACAGTGACGAGCTCGTGCGACATCTGCCTCCCCGGTGGGAAATGTTTCAACCTTTTGACCTGGATTCGGCCCTTGACCGCGCGGTCAAGGTTCAGCCCTTGCCGCTGTATCTTCGGATCGAAGACCGGAACTCCATGGCGAATTCCGTTGAGGCAAGATTGCCTTTCCTGGACTACCGGCTGGTAGACGCGATCATGGGAATTGCGGGCCGTGTCAAGATCGACGGCGTGCTGATGAAGATCGTTTTGCGTCAGGCCATGACTGGAGCCATACCTGATGTGGTCAGGAACCGGACCGACAAGATGGGCTTCCCTACGCCGGATGCTTTTTGGATACGCCAATGGGCGAGCAAAATCGAGGATGTTTTTGCGAGCAGGTCATTTGCCGAGCGCGGCATCTTCCATGTGGATAATCTCTTGCGGGCGCTGAGGCTGCACGCGCAGGGCAAGGCGGATTACCAGTGGGACATATTCAAGGCCCTGCAAGTGGAGCTGTGGCTGCGATCATCGGGTATCCACGGTCGGAAGTGACAGTTGCCACGCGCCAGCCGCGCCCCATCGTGAGCATTGCAAGGGCGGCGGAGGATGCAGAGCTCGCGACCTGACCGAACAGACCGGATACTAGAAAGCTTCGGTACGCGAAGGGAAACATCCATTCCGCGTGGTGAAGCGGCAGTTCCGTTACTTGAAGTGCGCTACGCGACCTCGCGAGGAATGCTGCGCAGGCGACGTTGTTCGCGCTGGACAACCTGTAGATGGTGCGACGACGCGTGCTCGCTGTAGGTTAAGTACCGACAGATGAGGAATGGCTCGCGCAGATCCACCCGGTGACCGGATCACTGCAAGACGCCGGAATGTTATCAATCCGGCCGGTTCCGTGATCACGATTGCCCGGTGTACGCAGACCAGGATTGGCCAGTCCTTGTGATCGGCTGACCGCAGTGCACCTTGGCTGCAATCGCAGAGCGGTCCCTACTGTCCTGGTCAGCGCTTGCTGCTCAGGCAGCATGCCTGGTCAAACCGTCTCCGCCATTCATCGAAAGCGGCAACAGTTCTCCACCGATGGCCTGCATCCTCGAAGTGATCTCTGCCTGGCCCACCTTGCTGCTTCTGCGGGCGACGGTACCAGCAACGAAAGCGTTGACCTCAGGATCGTCATCGAGGCCAATGAAGGCCAGCATTCGCGCCACGGTGGCCGCTGGTTCATCGACAAAATGCTCGTAATTGACTTCGACGAATGCGTTGCTGGGCATATTGCGCAGAAAGCCAACGACAGACTCGGTGCTCAATCTCCACTCAAGCAGGCCCTTGTGGAAGGCGTCCGTACACAGCGGCGGCAGTCCTTCCGTCTCGCTCTTGCCGCGGGCATATTCGACGAGCCTGTCCCATTTGTACGAGTTCGCCCCAAACCAGTTTCCTCTGTCAACCAGCCGCTGAATCGACCGGGCGACCTCCAGCCCATTACGATAGATATGGACATAGCGCGCCGCGGGAAAGATCTTGTGGAGAAAGGACAGCCGGAAAGTATTGATCGGCAGCTTTTCGATCAAGACAGGCCGCCGATGCCGCAGGGTTTCGAAACGAAGCAATCGCGCCAGCTTCCTGCTCCGGACCGGATCAGCGTCATCGGCCGTCATCCACAACTTTCCACCACGTGCAGGCGCGGCCGCAGACCAGATGTCGGTGTTGGGGTAAGCAGACACCCACAGATGTCGTGGTTCATCCAAATAGGTAACGTCTCGGTGCCTTGACAGTGCGGTCCCGAGGATCGTCGTGCCCGAGCGTCCGCACCCGATAATGAAAATGGGGTTGGCAATTCCCGGAGAGGGAAGAGCCGCGTAAATCTTCCCGCAGGCTGACGTTCCTGTCAGCAGCAACCATCGCCGAAAACTCGTCAGAATTCCGGGAACCGGCTCCGGACCAGCTGTTAAATCGGCTGGACTATGGGATTGGACCATGCTTTTCACGGATTGCGACCAACCACGATAGTACCGTTAGACCTGTCTGCGCCGCGAGTGGACTCCAGAACACCGCGGTCCGACTCCTATAAGAGCAGGTTTGCTCCGCAGATCGTCGCCGACCTATCATGGCGACTACGCCTTCCGTGCAAGCGAACACAATTATGAGACCGCCTGAGGAATTGGCGCTCCAGCCCGCAGGATTGGACTCCTGCCGCATGCCATCGGCGAATCGAGCAACGATGAAGCAACGGCTGCTCGAACTGCTGCCGCCGCGGATATATCTCGAGCTGAAACGTTGGGACTACAAGCGAACCCGAAGGGAACGGTTCCTGGATCAGCAGACACGTAGGCAGGTCGTAACGGAAGATGGCTACTCATACAAGCCATTCGATGATACGGGGTCCATCTTTGTCCATATTCCCAAATGTGCCGGGGTGTCCATGTGCAGGGCGCTGTTCGGCGGTTTGGCCGGGGGTCATACGACTCTTGAAGAGTACTTGACCATCTTTGAACCGAAACGCATTCGGAACTATTTCAAGTTCACGGTTGTTAGGAATCCGTGGGATCGGGTGGTTTCGTCCTACTTCTTTCTGAAGAGCGGTGGCTTCAACGAAAAAGATCGGTTGTGGTCGGAGAAAGAGTTGGCCGGTTTCTCCAGCTTCGATAGCTTCGTGCGGAACTGGCTGAATCGCACCAACATCTGGAAGTGGGCGCACTTCAACCCGCAATATTTCTACATGCTCGACAAAAGGGAGAAGGTACATCTGGACTTTGTCGGCCTCTTCGAAAATCTCGAAAGCGACTTCTCCCACATAAGCCGGCAACTGGGTCTGGGTCGCACCCTCACAAGGATGAACAAAGGCGACCACCGCTCTTACATGGATTATTACGATGCAACCACCCGTAGGATCGTCGCTGAGGTGTATGCCGAGGACATAAACATGCTTGGCTATACATTCGACAACTCGAGCCTGAACGATCAGATCCTCAGTCGCAATCGTGGCAAGGTCTATTCGTTACGCGCGTGAGGCCGAGGCTTTGGCTCGCCTACCCCGCAACCCGCTCATAACTCCGGTACATATCCGCCCACGTAAACCTTTCTGCAACGTCCTTCCGGAGCCGAGCGCCGACTTCAGCCATCGTTGGATCATCGAGGATCCTCAACAAAGCCGCTGCTAACGCACCTGCATCCTCTGAGTCGACCAACAGCCCGTTCTCACCGTCCACGATCAGCTCCGGCACGCCCCCAACACGCGTCGCAACGACCGGCAGCGCAGCGGCCCCTGCCTCAAGCAGTGCCAGTGGAAAGCCCTCATCCCGCGAGGGGAGCACGAAAACATCGGCCTGCATCATCAATTTTGCCACTTCGTCCGGCGTGGCACCGCACCTCCACTCCACGTGCGGTCCTATCCCCAATTGCTTCGCCATGTCCATGAGTTTGTCGTCGTCCCCCCCTGATTCCCCCACGATCATCAACTTCACGCCGCCATGCGCGGATACGACTTCACTGAAAGCCCGCAAAAGAACATCGAGTCCCTTCCTCAGCTCGAAAGCGGCAACGCAAATGATCGTCTTTTCATCCTTGCGCTGCTGTACGGCATCTGCGTCAGGGTTCCTCGCTGGGAACCTTTGCAGATCGACTCCGTTGTAGATGACCTCCACCTTTGGCGCAATTTCCTGCGTTCCATTGATGATAGTCTCTACGAGCTGCCTGGAGACGGATACAATGACATCCGACCTCTGCAGCAGCTTCTTGTACAGATAACGATTTACACCTCGCAGTTTCAGGTTTTCCGTAGCATCGGAGTTGTGGAAGGTGAGAATCAGCCTTCCATGAAACAGCTTGAATTTACGCAGAACGATAAAAACTACTGAATCAACCGACGGATAATGCACATTGATTATCTTTACGCGAAATTCCGCGACAATTTTCCGTACCTTGTAGAGCACAAGCGGTAGCGTCAGAAGATACGTAATCAAGCTGCAAATTGTGCAACGTCTCTTCGCGCCAGGCGCGACTGGCGCACGCAATCGCATTCGAAACGTCGGAGTCCCACTCCATGGCTTGCGGTATGAACCAGCACGATTCCAGTCATTTTCCAGCAGGACTGCCGTGTATTTGCCCTCCGCATCCATTTCACGAATAAGGTGCCTGACCACACCGTTCACGCCACCTTGCTCGGTAACCTCCCAAGGCATGACGATCAAATAGCCGGGTTGACGATTCATGGGCATATCAGTTGTTCGCTAATGGTTTGAAAAATCCAAATCAAAGCAATCGGACCCATCGCTACCACCCACAATCAACCACTCGCCCGGCTCGGCCTGACCTCCTGCTGGGCCACCCCAGACGCTTGCAGTCGCGGTGTGCCGCTCGGCTGTCAAATTGGTCCAGTACATCCGACCAGCTATACTTTCACCCATCAACGGATGCACGTAAATACGTAACCGACAAAGGTCGCGCGATGCCTCGCAAACGCATGTTTTGGCTTCACGTCAAGAAATCCGCGGGGATGAGCACCCGCGCCTTGTTACGTCCCTATTACACGGAAGTCGACAGAGGAATTAAACCAAAGACATTCATTCAGGCAAGCCCAGACGAATACAATGATATCCTTAATAACTACCGCGTAGTCCTTGGCGATTACCAGTTCAAGCGGTGCCTGTTTGCCAAGACCTACCTTTACCCTGACTGGGAGGACATCTACTCGTTCGCATTCTCCCGAGAGCCTGTCGACAGATGCATCAGCATGTTCCGTTATCTATACTGGAAAGATGTCGGCGTTATAGGGAGACTGCTGCGCTCATTCAAAAAAGGACTCGCCTCAAGAAGAGTATTTACCACATCTTATGCGTTCGATGTCTTCCTGGACCACGTACGGGAAGCACGTTCAAGCGCGTCGATATATGAGCCACTTGGGCTTGTCTTTACCACTCATACGGCGCCGATGTGGGACGATGTTACTGATTATGACGGAAAGATTCTTCTTACACAAATATTTCGCCTCGAAGCAATGGTTGAAGGGATCAACAAGGTGTTCAGGGAGTGTGGTATCGATCACTCGATAGAGCATTCCGGCGTTCGGATCAACGCAAGCAGGAAAGACTGGACCTACGCGCCCACGAGACGACAAATCGGAATCATCGAGGAGATTTATCCAAAAGATTTCGAGCTCTATGAAGCTGCCGGCCGTAGTTGTCCGAGCAAAATCTGATTCCCCTGCTTAGGGCAGCATTATCTTGTCGAGCGAAGGATTCATGAGTTTCGGCGAGAATTGCAGGGCGCGTGCGGGTACGATGAGAACGGCTGGAGTCAATGCAAAGCATCGATTCGCGGCGCCCTTTTTCTCCCCGCGCCAATCATTCTTGGTGGCAACATGATGGCACTGATTTCGACGTCATCCATGTCTTCGAACAATACGTCCCTAAAGGCTTCCGGACTGAAACGGTAGAAGTCACCCGGTTCGTCATGAATCTGGAAGGTTATTGTTGCCGTAAAGAACATGTTGAGGTATTGATTGGACTTCAGGTTTCTGATTAATGGCGTTTTACCAAGGATACGCTTGACTCCTTCCGCACGAAAATAGGTGTATCCGGGCGCACCGATAACAATGAGTCCGCCCCGCTTCGTGACTCGTTTGATTTCTTCTATTGTTTTCCAAAAATATTTGTCGTGCTCAATCACGGCATTGCAAATGACTACGTCAAACCTCTCATCTTCAAACAAACTCATGGAGTTTGCATTGCCCTTGTGAATCTTGAAGTCCCTGTAGCTCGTCGGGTCGGCAAGATTCAATCCAACCTTTTCGCTGGCCCCTTCCAATGATTTCATACACAGAAGAGTTTCATCGTCCGGCTGGGCACCCACCTCCAGAACGGAGCCGGTAATTTTTCTCTCCGAGCAAATCCTCTCGAATTCGGTGCGTACTCTAGGGTGCATGGCTTTCTCTCATCCGTTACCTTCAACCACACGTCGTACCCATTGCCAATTTTGCTGCCGCTTGACTCGTCCAGGCAGGCGGCAGTGTCGGTGCGATGCTCGCACGTGAGCACATCCGTAGCAAGCACTGGAGTCGCGGAGCGCTTGCTCAGTGTTCGCCGTAGAGGGTGTTGGACAGGGCCTGCTCCGCATACCGCCAAGCAGTACGTAATGGATTGTGCGGCAGAGGACGGCAGCCAGGCCCCGCCGTAACCGCTTGCGGTGGGCGGCTCGTATACGTCGCGGTTTCCACGTCATGCATGGCTTGCAATGCCGAACACACGCGCTCGAAGCGGCGCTTGACGACCTTGTTAATCCGCAGCCTGTCACGGCTGAGCAATTCGAAGCTGTGTGAAACAAGTGTCATGGCAGGCTCGTTCAGGCGCGACGCATGGCGCAACGCCGCAATGATTTCGGCACCGCTGATCGCCGTCAGCTGGAAGTGGCGCAACCTACCCCAAGGCCCGGCTATGCAGCCCACGGGGACTTCGATCACGCCACAGCACGAGACCGGCTCGCGATCATTTGGTCCCAACGAAATGGCGCAGTCTGATTCGGCAATGCCGGGACAGTGGCTGCTGTCGAATCGCATCCCGATCGAGGAGAGCGCCCGCAGGGTATCGTCGTTGGCGCCATAGTTGCCAGCGCGAAACGCAACTGGAGGTGATGCTCCCGCCGCGACGAGCACGCCCCGTGCGTAGTCGAGCAACGTGCATTGCTCATCCAGCGTGAAGTTCTTGATGTCGCGCCCGGTACGGCCGGGAACAGGATTTTCTGCGCCTGCGAACGCCAGCCACTCGCAGTGCACATGCAGCTGCACATCATGTCCACGAGCCGTGATCGGACCGACAATATCTGCCACAGCCTCGACTCCCCAGACGAGTGCCGCCATGGGATCCACAAAAAAAACCGCCTTGAGCCCATGTCGCTCGAGCATGTCCATTTGATAGAAGATGCCGGCTTCGCCGTCCGGCGTCCGCCCCGCGATCGACCGCAAGAAGTTTTCTTTGCGCGCCTCCTTACCGCGATTAGCAAAGTGGCCTGAAGAATATTCGGTATCGATCGTAATGTAGAGAGAAGTCATCGTAGTTGATTGGGTAGCACGGCGTTGGACCTATAACCCGAGGCCAGTGCGCTGTGGAAGAGGCAATATATTTATTCGTCAGCAACAGGACCGCGTGCGGAGTGAAAGGCGCGGCCAAGTACTCGGTGTGACAATAGCGATCTGAGCATCGTTTGTTCACTTCCGCCCTCAGATCCCTCGTACTCGCCGAAATGCAAATTCGTCGCACGCTGAGCCCAGGAAGCCAGGAAAGTAGCGCCTCGGCTTCCTGACGAATTCACGCTCAATGGCAAACCCGAGAGTCGCCAGCAGCGCGTGGCATTTGTCGGGAGAAATTGATTCATACGGGTAACCACCGAGCCAATCGTGCACGTCGTTATAGAAATCCATTCCCCGCTTTCCGCCGTAAGCGCGCACATTGTCATCGAAGTTGCGCCCCTCAATCATTGCCGAAACGCGAGTAAGAAAAACATACAAGTGGAACGCTCGTCGTTGGCTTGTCGTGCCCGCACGTGAATACCAGCGCTTGATGATGCGCCACATGCCGCAAAACGGGGTTTTCTTGTATAACGCCAGCAACAATATCCCGTCCGGGCTTACAAGGGAGCACGCACAAGCGATTGCACCACGCATGTCACCTGTATGATGCAGTACTCCCCATGAGTACACGACATCGAAGCTGCCGCATTTCTCGGGGCTTATGTCGAAAACGCTTCGAACTTCGAAGATCGCCGGTCCAGCCGGTGCAAACTTCGCAATCGTCGAACGCGCGGCCGTGACCGAGTCAGGGTCGATGTCATAACCGACAACGCGCGTAGCCCCCATGCGCAGCGCGGCCAACGCGTGCAGTCCGGAACCGCAACCGATGTCCAGAAATGATTTCCCGCGCAAGCTCTGCACTCCGCTCAGACGCTGCAGGTCGGCAACTGCCTGGTCGATTCGGCCAGGGTCGATTTTGCTCGCGTAGTCGAGCCAGTTTTTACCAAAGGCAAAATGTGTCTTCTGATCGAGCAAGTTCTCTGCGTTCATGCGCGCTCCGCTCGCTTTGAAAGAAATCGGCTGGATCAATTGAACCTAAGTGTGGATCGTACCCGCTCGTGCAGCATCGTTGCAGCGTTCGTTATTTCGAGGGACAACGGATGCTTCAACAGGAAGAGTCCCGCCAGCCACGACACGGCGGCTCCCCCTGCTGCCACCAGGAACTCGGAAACGTAGTGCTGACCAGGAGTTCCAGGCCAGAGCACCAACACCGCAACCGGAATGATGCTGCTGACAACGGTCAATGCCGCACTCGGCGCAAGTGAAGCGATCAGCACGCGGGGCCGCAGGGCGTCATGCCGGAAGAGTTTTCGGTAATAAAGGGTCACTGCCACCACGTAGACCAGGATCTGGGAGGCCGCGACGGCCTCGAGGCTGTAGAAAGCGGCCAAGATGGCCAGGACGACCCTGACGAGCTGGTACTCCACCTCAATCCAGGTGACCTCGCGATAGTTGCCCATTGCCGTCAAAAGGCCATTGACCTGATAGATCAGCGAGCCCACGATCGCTGCGCAACACAACCAGCGCATGAGGGGTACGGCAGCCATCCATTGACTTCCGAATGCCAGGTGGATCAGGGGGGCGGCCATCAGCGCCGCAAATGCGAAAAACGGCCATGCAACACCCGTCAAATACACCACGGATTTCCTGAAAAGCGCGGGAGCTTCATTTCCCTCCCGGTGCTCTCGCGCGTAGGCAGGAAATGCCACGGCGGCTACTGCGCGTACGAAGTTCACCCGGAAAATATTGACAACGCCGTAGCCCCTTGAGTACAACCCGGCAGCCGCCATGCCAAGCATTCTTCCCACGACGATGTCCGCAGATTGTTGACCTATCTGGGCGGCGATGTCGGCGATCGTCCGGTTTGAACCGAAATGCAGGACGCGTTTCCACTCCGCAACTCCCAGGCCGCTGACGCGGTACTCCCCGCCCCAAATGACGCATCCGATCACGACGACCCCCATGGCGGCGACAGAGCCCCAAGCCATGCTCATGTAGGAAAAACCCAGATAGGCGAGGGCGATCGTCGTGATGCTTCGCGTTGCGGTTTCGGCCGTCTGTATCCTGACCAGCAGGCCGAACTGCATATCCCGTCTCATGTAGGACTGAGTGGTAGTGCCGAACGGCATCAGCAGAAACACCAAGCTCAGTACCTTGGCCACCTGGGCAACGCCAGGATTTCCATAGAACTGCCCGATCAAGTTGCTGAACCCGAATACGGCTGCCGCCAATAACCAACCGATGATCAGGTTGATGGTGAACGCGGTGCGGACGACGTCGTGACTGAGGTTCCTTTCCTGCACGATGAATTCGCTGACCCCGAAGTCCCGCAGCATCTGGACCAAGGCCACGAATGCGACGGCCACAGAAAATACCCCGACTTCGGACGGTGTCAGCAAGCGGCTGACGATCGTCACCGTGGCGACATTGAAAGCAAAGGTGATACCGCTGCGCGTGAAAGACAGCGAGAGCGCCCTGCGCACGCTGGGCTTCGCGCGCTTCATGCGGCGAATTCGTACAGATGCGGGCCGGGCAACCCGCCACAGCGGCCAAGGCCGATGCCGACCCATGGAAGCTCATTGCCAGCACGCGACCAGCAGGGTACGGCGAAGTCCAAAATTTGCATAGGCAGAAAGCTCACTGCGCGCATTCTCGTCTGGCGAATCACTGCTGCTTCAGCCTCAAATTGGGCCCACTCAATGTCCAAAGCGACGCCGGCTCCGCCGGAGGCGCCATTTGATCGCAGGAGTGCTGCCCACCTCTTCCGGTAAAGACGCACAGTCACATTACCCCCACAGTCGGCGCATCACCTAGGCCGAGTCATCCCGCTCTCGCCGTTATCCTCGGCACCACCTAGACGGACTGCCACAACCATCAGCACTTTCATGTATTCGCAGCAAGAGGGCATTGGTCGTGAGGTGTTCTCGTGTGCAGCAATTCCAGCTCTTTAGATGATCTGCGCCAGGTGTAGCAGCAACAAATTTGCCGCAGGCTGAGGCCAGTATCGCTGCGGGTCAAATGTCACCCAAGGGAAACGCTCGATTAGGTCGCGGTCAGTAAGGCCGTTGAGGTCGCATCGTAGCCGTAGTTGAAATCGCCTATGGGGGAGTGCTCCTATCGATGCTGCGGGGAATCACCGCATATTGCGGGTTGTCCGCGTAGTCGGGCTTCACCGACCGGTCCATGAATATCTCCCAAGCTTTTTTCGCATTTGGGATATCGGAATCAGCGGCGACAGCCAACCCAATCTGGAAAACGGCCGGGTATCCGGACGGTGATCGCGGAAAGCCAACCATGACATTTCTCGGGTACCGGTATTTGCCCCGCTTGCTGATTGGCGCTGTCATCCGGTCGCTGTTACACTCGACTCCCTGCAATTTGGGGAAGGTCTTTGCGTAAACCGTCGCCAGCGAGTCATAGAGGGGACTGTCCTTCGAATCCCTCACCTGCAACTCGTAAGCGGAAGCCTGGGTCCAGCAGAAGCCTGGACTGGTCATCAGGTTGACTTGGAACACGCCGACCCAATTCAGCAACTTGTCCGCTCCGGGGAAACCAAGGTCCTTCAAATTGCCTACGGCCCATGTGAAGTAGGACTCCTGCCACGTGGCAATTCCCGTGTCGGGTATGCCGTGGTTCGGATACACAACGGCGCCTTGCAGGATGATGTGCAAAGCGTTCGCTGACGGATTGTCCGCATAGTTCCGGTTGTACCAATCAATGTTGTTCTGGACGACCTTGTTCAAATATGCCTTCAGTGGGTCGTCATCGGGAAGTCCGTACGCGGCGAAGCCGAGCGTGCGCAGTGCCCAAGCCTGTCCCCGCGGGTTGGCTTTGTCGATCAATCCCGTTCGGTAGCCACGGTAGACCGGGTTTTGCCTGAATACCACCCAGTCGGCCCAGAACTTCAGTTCCGTCAGGTAATACCAGTCGCCGGTGACAAGGTACGCTACGTATGCTGGCGAAGGATGATGCGCCTCATTCGGCCTCAGCGGCGATTTGCATTGCGCAGCGCAGTGCGGGAAGCTGTCCTTCGCGTGCGGTGCAACCGGGCAGCGCGAAATTTCCGCATCTTCGAAAATCGTGGCGCAAGGATGCATCTCCACCGAAACGGGCTGGCCGGTGAGCTGGTCGCGGTAATGGATACCATACGAACCCAGCGCATCGCTGTTGGCCAGCATCCAGTCATAGGCTTCATGCGACGGATCGACAATATAGGCACTCGTCCAGCGGGGCAGTGGACCGATCCCGGGTTGCGAACCGGCGTCCGACATGTTTTTGGTCTGATCGCAGCGCTGCATGGGACCACAGTGCTGCTGCAAATGTTGCACCGCCGCCTGCAAGACGCGCGGCGATATCTTCACGTTCTCGTAGCGCGGCACTGCCCGGGTCGCCTGCAGGTATTGCGAGTCTTGCCGCGCATAGACCGGATCGGACTTGCCCCACCAGAACGCCTTGTGCCAACGGGCCTGGCGATAGTGCTCGAGCTGATGGACGGTATACGGTGATTGTCCGTTTACGGTTATTTGCGCGTCATACGTAATGTTCTGCGGGTCCGGCGCATAAGCCCAGTCGTTCTCCACGATGACGTCCACCCGCACCCGACCCACCGGGGCCGGCCCGTACGCACGAACCGCAAAGTACGCGGCCAAGTGGCGATTCGGCTTGCCGTGCGCGTCAAGGAGCGGACCGCCGACGATCCATTCGGACACCAGTGGCCCGGACAACCATTGGCTGCACTCGCGACCATAGGGCTTGCATGGCCTGCTGGAGGCGTGCTGAAGGAGATCCCGCGCATCCAGGCGCCAAGGTTGCCCGGCAATGTTGATTTCCACCGACGCATCGAAGCCGGACTCCAGGACATCGTGGAGACTCAGGGCGTGACCTGTCGGGGCACTGGCTTCAGGTATTCCACGTAGGCTCAGCGGCATGGAAGCGCCTCCCCCCAACGACGGCAGTTCGACGGTCACTATTGCGTGCCGCACCGAGCCGTCGGGATTGCGCGCTTTGATATCGGCCTGGGTCGGCAACGCCTGCCCATCCGCATAGGCGACAATGGTGCTGCCTTTCGGAATGTCACCGGCAAGAAACGGTTCGCCGAAAGTCATCGGCACCTGTTGCAATGCCCGGTGGGACAAGTTGACCGCGGTCACCTCTGCTTGCGGACGGGCGCCAACCGGCCTCATGACGGGCCCCCTGGGTGCGCCCTGCGCACAACCGGCAAGCGCCCCGGCGAGCATGAAACATGCCGAACAGCGCAACAGGGGTTTCCTAACCGCAAACTTCGGCGTTCTCTTGCCCAGAGCGATCATTCTCTACCTCTTTCGGCAATGGGGAACACCGCGTGGCAGCGCGGCATTCGACTGATCAGCAATGGACACACGCTAAATCGCGCCTTGGTGGATCGAATCCAACATTACTGCCTGATCCGGTGGTCTCATTCATGCCCATACTGCCCGTGTGCCTTTCGCCGCCACCTCGTCCAGCAAGCGCGCAAGTACCGCTGTGCCCTCTTTTCTTGAGTAACGGGCAATCGCACCGGACGAAACCTTCGGCGCGTTGCCTGCGCGCAATGTCATGATGAATTCGCGCAGGCCTGCTTCGATGGCGTCTGGATCATCAAGCGATACCAGTTTGGCGCCACCGGTATTTCGCAGGAGGTTTGCCGTGTCGCCACGTTCCCCGACGAGTGCGAAGATCGGCCTTCCTATTCGAAGATATTCATATGCCTTCGCCGGGATCTGCCTGTCGAACGCCTCGCCCTGAAACAACAACAGCCCGTCGGCGCCGGCTTGCTCGACCAAGGCTTCCCGGTTTGATACCAGCGGTGCCAAGGTAACCATATCCTCGATGCCCAAACGCTGGATCTCCCGCGCGTACGCAGACTCGGACCCGCTCGCGCGCAGGACCACCCTGACAGTGTCAGACCCGATTGAGCCGGCGGATTTCAGCCGTGCAAGCGCCGTGAAAAATGGAATCGGGCTTCGCCCTTCTGGATACAACAATCCGCTGTGGAGCAGTACCAATGGGTCTCCAGTCACTCGCAATGGCTGTGGGAGGTCACCGAACGCGGCCTCGTCGAACCCGTTTTCCACGATGCGCAAGCGATCCTGGGCCTCGGGAAAGTGTTCGGCACACAGTCGCATCGCGCCGGGCGTCGTAAACACCGAGCGCGAAGCATGTGAAACAACTCGATGCTCCCAGCGCAATTGCGACCTCGCCGTCCGTTCGTCGCTGTGAGCGACGGAGGCTGCGACCGGGTCTCGGAAATCCGCAATCCACGGCAGGCCGGTCAAGCGGCTCAGAGTATAAGCAACGCAATGCGACGTCATCACAGGATACGTGGACCAGATGGCACACACTTGATAGCGCTTGATTAACCGTAGCCCCAGCATGACCGCGCCCGGCCACCAACTTGCCCAGCGGTCGGGTCGAGCGAGAAAGGAGGGATACTTGCCGAAGACGCCCAAGTGTTTTTTTGCATCGAGCCCCAACACCCGATGGACATGGCACCCCTCGGGTATGGACCGGACGCTGTTCGGATCGACAGACTCGTAGGCACCTTTTGTTCCGCAAAGCACTACCGGATCCCAGCCAAGTTCGGGCAGGTATTTGGCAAACGCGAGTAGCCGCAAGTGACCGCTGCTGACGGAAGAGGGCGGAAAATGAAACGCCGCCATAATTACTCTTTTGCTCATGGCAGTTTTGGTTGTTCAGGCTTCGCCGCCCAGACCGCAACGTTGCCGTTATGCAATGCTCCAACCTTCACCAAGGCAGTCCTACCTGCCCTCGCGGCTGCCGTGCTCCTCGCCCCCAGCATCGAAGGCAACAAGGCACACATCGCCATGAGTTGGTAGCTGAGGTCAAAATAGCTCGAAGTGGATGCCGCGCCTGCGGTCATGAAGGCCAGCAGGCTCACCTGGAGCATCGACGCAAGGTCGAATGCCCATTTGTCGGGCGCCGAGTCCTGCGTGATTCGTCGCACCCGTGTGCAGTTAAGCCAACTGACGAGCAGCAGTGCCAGGAACATTGCGAGTCCGGGAAATCCCTGTTCTGCCAGGACACGGAAGTAGATGCTGTGCACAGCACGCTGGATCGCACCTGCCGGCGCATAGCGGCTCCACATTGCGGCGCTTTCATATCCCATGAAGCCACCGCCGATCAATGGACGATGAATGGCGACGTTTGCCGCAAATTCCCAAGACTGTATGCGCGTTTGCAGGGAGCCGATCTCGCCTGCATTTTGGAGAGTGTCCATGCGCGTCGTCCATTGCGCAGGCATGAAGTGGTATGCAGCAAATGCCACGGCCAGGACCATGACCCCGAGCACGATTCGCCTGCGCCCCTTCAGGAACAACGCGCCAGTCACAACGACCAGCGCGATCAAGCCGCCACGCGAGTAGGTTCCAAGGATCCCGATACCTGTAAGAAACATCGCGAATCCCAGCCCCAGCTTCATGTACTTCCTTGATGCCTGCAGTTGGAGATAACGAATCAGCGGCAATGTCATGCACAGCGCCTGCGCCAGGTCGTTGTTGTTCGCGATGAAGCTGTCGGGCGGCCCCAGCACCATCCCGCCACCCCTGTGCACGATAGTGCTCAAGCCGCCCTTCATCCCGTAGAAGCAAAGTGACACGACGATCATCCATACGACCCACTGCATGCGCTCCTTGGTGTTGACCAGCATCAGGGTCACGAACACCATGACGAGAATCTTGGCGAATACCTGCCACTGGTCCCATGCGGCATCGGGAACGAACGCATAAGAAGTCGTAAGTACCGTCCATAGCAGGAATACCACCAACAGCACGCTGTATGGAGACAAGGGGATTTTTTTTCTCTCGCTGCTGAACAGGATGCTCACCATGGTGATGATCGCAACCACCATCACCCATGGAAAAGAATACGCAAAGCCGAAACACAGCCGATGAGGGTTCATGTAGCCAAGCCACGACCACACGAGCAGGCCCACGAACGGGCGCGTCAAGATGAACGGGATCAGCCCGACCATGAATACCGCGAACACGAGATCTCGCATGTCGCTAACCCACTTCCAACTGCAGCATCAATGCGTCCATGAAGAACTTCGCCGCCCAGTTCGGATAGCGATGCTTCATGTAGTGGCCTTTCAATGGATGGGAACCCGGTATGCCGCCACGCCTCCCCGGGTCTTCCGAAACCAGATCCTGGATTGCAAGATTGAAACGATTTGCCTTTTCGGCCGCCGGTTTCCAGGAAGCGTCGCCGGTTTCCGCGGCAAGGCGCTGCCAGATAATCGCCATTTGCGCGTTGCCGGTGGCGCAGCTCCAGCGGGCTGCTGAACGCCAATTTGCATCCAACCTGCCAGGCAACGCGCCATCGCTGCGCTGGCTGCCGGCGACCTGGCGTGCCACGCGCGCGGCTGCATCGACAAAAGCCGTTTTGGCGGCGATCAGGCCGGTTTCCAAGATTCCACGCGTGGCGTAAGCGATGGTGTGCGTGAGCGGCCGGCTGTTGTCTTCGAGATCATTGTTCTCGAGCCATCCGTTCGGATGCATCTGCGTGATCGCCCACTCAACGTTGCGTACCGCCGCGTCCAGATACCGCCGCTCCCCGAGCGCATCCCCCGCCTTGGCCAGTGCAAAAGCGACACGCGTGTTGTAGGTGTTCAAACCATGCGCGGCAAACGGGGAAGCGTGGCGCCGCCACGCGCCATCGGCATCCTGCGCAGCCACCAGCCAGTCTGCGGCGCGCGTGGCCGAGTTGCGAAAGCGGGTGTCCCCGGTTTGCCGCCACGCGCACAGCCAGCCAAACAGCACCTGGCCCGTATTGAAGATGGTCGGCACAACCTGTTTCGCATCCATCGTGCCGGCACGGACCCCGCCGTCCGCGAGCTGGATTTCAGTTTCCCATTCCGCCATGTGGATGGCGCGCTCGCGCCATTCGCCTTGACCGGAAAACGCCGCATAACGAAAGAACGTTGGAATGATGTAGCCGGTCGTTTCCGGATACGCTCCGGCCCATTGGCCTTTTGCTGTGTCGTAACACGCACTGACGCCACCACATCCACTGGCATCCTGGGCGCGCGCCAGCCACTCGGCTGCAGCGTGCAGACCCCGCCGTGCATCCACCGGTCGGCCGGCCGGATGGCGCGAAAGGAATCTGGACACGACGCTCACGGCTTGCTCCCGGCGGGTCGCGAACCCGGCATCATTCTGGCGGTTCGGGTGTGCAGCGCATTGCGAACGCGCCGGAAGTTTTGTATCAGCGCCGGCACCGGATCACTCAGCCGCCACAATGCGTCCACGACCCGACTGCCGCGCGGGAAGCCTTGTCCCGGCTGCTGCCCTTGCAACATGGCAGACTCGTTATCGTCGGCTCGCACCCTCCATGCCGTCGTTCGGCGGGTGCGGGTGGGCTCCGGGAAAGCGAGACCCAACTCGCAGCACCAAGCCGCATGGGGAAGGTTGACGCCGTTCAGCGCCGCGACTTCCTCCTGATAATCGGTGCGGCCGATGGTCGGTTCGATCATCCGGAACTCCCTGGTTCGCGTGTCACGCTTGTATTCCATCCCAGCCATGCCGACCACACCTGCGGCCCTGAAAAACCGGGCGGTAAGCTGCGACAGCTCGACGTGTGCCTCCGGTGCTGCCGTACAGCTCGCTGTGCCGCCGACGTGCGGGGGCCAGGAACGAATCTTGCGGCCGGTGAACGATGCGACAGCCTTTCCATTCCCGTCCAGATATTGCAGGCAAAAATAAATATCGGAGTCTTGGCCCTCGATCCACTCCTGTACTACAACGTCCGGCATCACTACGAGGATGCGGCGCACCAGATCCACAGCCTGCCCAGCGTCGTCCGCCCGATATGCTTTTTTGAATTGCCGTCCATAACCGGCGTGCCGCTCACCCGGCTTCACCACGACAGGATACGCAAGTTGCTCCAGTCGCGGCAGATCGGCAGTATTGCGCACGTGCACCAGTGGCGGGATCGGTCCGCCGAGTTGCTCGGCCAACTGCTGAAAACCGTGCTTGTGCAGCAATGCGTCCACGACCTGCTTCGCGGGCAGGCTGAAGCGGTAAAGGCCCGTCAAGCTGTCGCGGTGGTCAGACACGATCTTGACCACTTCTTCCTGCGTCAGCAGCAAGACCGGACGGAGGCCGGAAAAACAGGTCGTACCCAGCCGCTGGAGTTCACCAATCAGCGCCTCGCCGTGCAGTGTCGATACGATCACCGGTTTTGCGGCCCGCGTGTACATTTCCGGCCGGCGCTCGGAGTCGACGAGCCAGACCGGCACGCGCGCACGCGCCAAACTCCGTACAACACCCAAGCCATTGATGCCCGCGCCCAAGACTACGGCCGGTGGACAATCTGGATGTTTCGAGACGGACGACATCATGGCGCCAACCGCGGGTCCGGGGCACGGAACCAGCGAATCGGTTTCCTCAGATTGCGACGACGTGGCGGAAGCGGCTGTGTCGATCCCGCGCTATCCGGTTGGACCAATCGCAGGTTCATCATTCCTTTCCCACGCGGCTTGTGAGCGCACGATCGTAAACGCCGCGATAGCGCGCCACGCTCGCCCGCCAGTTGCGTTCGTGCTCCACGTAGCGCCGCCCGTTTGCGACAATGTCGCTCCAGCTCTCTGGAGTTTCCAGCAACTTGATCAGACAACGCGCTAGCGCCTCGGGCGATCCGGCTGCGAACAAGTGGCCATTGTGACCGTCACGAATGAGCTCGCGGTGACCGCCTACGTCCGACGCCGCGACCAGCTTGCCCATGGCCATGGCCTCTAGCGGCTTCAGCGGCGTCACCAGTTCTGTCAGACGGCGCGAAATGCGCGGATAGACCATGACATCCATCGCGCTGTAGTAACGGCCAATTTCGTTGTGCGGTACGCGACCGACGAAATGTACGTTGTCTTCCAAGCCGAGCCGGGCTGCCAAAGTCTTCAGGTTCGCGTCTTGTGGGCCGCCGCCGAGCAGCAGCACGCGAGCCTGCGGAAAAATCCGCAGCACGTGCGGCATTGCGCGAAGCAGTACGTCGAGGCCTTCGTAGGCGTAGAACGAGCCTGCAAATCCCAAGGTCTTACCTTGGATCAAGCCGAATCGTTCCACCACGTCGCGATCAGGCCCTCCCGCGAGCCGGAACTCGGCTAGATCCACGGCGTTCGGAATGACGGTGACCTTGTTCGCCGGGATGCCGCGTTTCAGGATGTCATCGCGCAAGCCTTCGCAGATCGTCGTCACAGCGTCGGCTTGCCGCAACGCGCGGGTTTCCAGTGCACGCGTCAGGCGATAACGCGCGCCCCACTCTCTCGCCGTGCCGTGATCGGCGGCGGCATCTTCCCAAAATGCGCGGACTTCGTATACCACGTGGATCCCGAGCTCCCGACCGACGCTGATCGCAGGCAGCGCGTTCAGCACGGGCGAGTGGGCGTGCAGGATATCGGGTCGCACGCGTTCGACGACTTCGACCAGGCGGCTGCGCAAAACGGTCATCAATGCACGATGTCGAAGGACCGGCAAACGCGACGCGAGTCCCGTTGCCGCCGGCGTGCGGTAAAACAGCCAGTCTTCGACCTGTTCCTCACGCGAATCGCCGCTTTCCTGCTTGGGGCTGGTCAAGTGAAAAGTCTCCCATCCCATCCCGCGCTGCTGCGAA
>Ga0209061_1002959_pt1 | contig 19672 bp, 14 predicted proteins | sample Coa_R1_10_FD_187157 | JGI IMG/M metagenome (GOLD analysis project Ga0209061, IMG submission 187157) | Surface soil microbial communities from Centralia Pennsylvania, which are recovering from an underground coalmine fire - Coalmine... | ecosystem: Environmental > Terrestrial > Soil >...
AGGATGTCCAGAATGATGTAATGCGGGATCGCCGCTATCCATTTGAACAGCGGCCACCATCTGCTGAGCCGCTCGGGATAGAGGACATCGTACTGGAGCAGCGTATCGGTTTCCATCTTGTTGATCCCCTCTCCGCGCTTGTCGCGCTGCTAAACGGCCGCGCCTCTTGAATATCCTTGCAGGATAGTATGCGCGTTGTGTGATCGTTTTGATAGCCAACGGTAGCCCGCCTCCGCGAGTCAGGCATAATCTTCGCGCTGGCGGCCTTGGCAGCGCCGCCGCTGGCTGGGTAGCATGAAAGGCGTTCTGGCGGCGCGTCTCGGGCGGAGCCTTGCGCGGCTGCCGCCCTTGGGTGTTTGTTCACAAAGGAGGCCACCCATGCCCGCGCTCGACCGTATGCGCATCCTCGACCTCACACAGTACGAGGCCGGCACATCCTGTACCCAACTGCTCGCCTGGCTGGGCGCCACCGTGGTCAAGATCGAGCCACCCGGCCGCGGCGACCCTGGCCGCCATACCGAAGGCACCGCGCACGATTCGCTCTACTTCCTCAGCTTCAACGCCAACAAGCGCAGCCTCGCGCTCGATCTCTCGACACCGCGCGGGCGCGAGATCTTCTTACGCCTTGTGCCTCGCTTCGATGTCGTCGTCGAGAACTTCAGCCTCGGCACGATGGAGAAGCTCGGCCTCGGCTACGAGGTGCTCAAACAGGCGAATCCGGCGATCATCTACGCCACCAATAAGGGTTTCGGCACCTCTGGCCCCTACGCGCACTTCAAAAGCTACGACTGGGTCGCGCAAGCCGCGGGCGGCTCGTGGAGCGTGACCGGCCCTGCCGATGGCCCGCCGGTGCGCCCCGGTGCAACCATGGGCGATACTGGCTCGGGCCTGCATCTCGCCATCGGCATCCTTGCCGCCTACATCCAGCGCCTGCAAACGGGCGAGGGACAGATGGTCGAAGTCTCGATGCAGGAGAGCGTCGCCAGCTTCATGCGCTGCGTGCTCTCCTGGCGCGAACGAACGGGCGACCCCGTGCCGCGCAGCGGCAATCGCCGTACCGCACCCACCGATCTCTACGTCTGCGCCGGCGGCGGCCCCAACGATTACGTCTACATCATGGTCACGACCACGCGCATGTGGGACGCGCTCTGCGCGGCGATCGGCATGCCCGAGCTGACCGTCGATCCGCGTTTCGCCACCACGCGCGCCCGCCGCGAGAACGCCGAGGTGCTGCACGACATTATCGAATCGTGGACATCGCAACGCCCGAAGTTCGAGGTGATGGAGCATCTGGGCGCGGCCGGCGTACCCTGTAGCGCCGTGTACGATTCCGCCGATCTCTTCCGCGACAAACACCTGCGTGCCCGCAACGCCATTCGCACCGTTGTGCATCCCGAGCGCGGTGCCTGGGAGTTCATCGCTCCACCTGTGCGCCTATCACAATCAGAGGTCGAGATGCAGCCCGCGCCGCTGCTCGGCGAGCATTCGGCAACCGTGCTGAAAGAAGAACTGGGGCTCTCCGAGGAAGAACTGCGCGAGCTGGCCGAAAGCGGCGTGATCGCCGCGCGCGATCTGCCCACACCTGCGGCCACAACCGAGTGAGGCCAGCGGCGCACCACGATCCAGCGCCTCGCCGGGTTCGTGCCCGATGGGCCGCTTGCGCGTAGACCGGCACCGTCCGCGGTCAGCGGCGCACGGTCGCGCCGCGTTGACAGCGACGCGCCGCGCTTCGTACGCTTGCAGTTGTACAGGCTGCGACGGAGACGAGTACGCGAGGTCGCCCGGCCCAGCGAGTCCGGTCTGGTGCAAGCGGACGCCGTGGTCCTCGCGGAACATCCCTCCTGAGCCGCCGGCCGAAACCGCCATCGCGGGAGTAGACCCGGCCGGAGCGCCCACCGTTATCAGGGGCAGGGGCATTCGCCATTGGGATGGCACGTGCCCCGAACGAGCGGCCGCCATGTGGCGGCAAGCAGGGTGGTACCGCGGGTGCAACGAACCCGTCCCTGGATTCAGGGACGGGTTTTCTGTTATGCCCGGTACCTCCCGCTCGAACAGCACGATCACCAGGCGCCGCCGAGCGCGAGAGAGGAGCGCGCATGACAACGACGCAACCGTTCCGCCCTGTCTCCAGCGAGGTCAGCTTCCCCGAGCTGGAAGAGCGTATCCTGGCCTTCTGGCGCGAACGCGATATCTTCCGCAAAAGCGTGGAGCAGCGCCCCGCCGATAACCTCTACGTCTTCTACGAAGGGCCTCCAACCGCGAACGGCCGCCCCGGTATCCATCACGTACTCGCCCGCGCGTTCAAAGATGCTCTGCCGCGTTATCACACCATGCGCGGCAAGCGCGTGCCGCGCAAAGGCGGCTGGGATACGCACGGCCTCCCTGTCGAACTCGAGGTCGAGCGCGAGCTGGGTTTCCGCTCTAAGAGCGACATCGAGGCGTACGGCATCGAGGCGTTCAACCGCCGCTGCAAAGAGTCGGTCCACCGCTACGTGCAGGACTGGGAGCGGCTCACCGAGCGGATCGCCTTCTGGGTCGATATGACCGATGCGTACGTCACCTACAGCGACGACTACATCGAATCGGGCTGGTGGATCCTGAAGACGCTGTGGGATGGCGGCTTGATCTTCCAGGATTACCGCTCGTCGCCCTACTGCCCGCGCTGCGGCACCTCGCTCTCCTCGCACGAGCTGGCGCTGGGCTACGAGGAAAACACGCCCGACCCCTCGGTCTACGTGCGCTTCCGCCTCGCGCCGGACGCCACCGCTCCCGAAGCGCTGCGACTGAGCGACGGCGTGCCGACGAGCCTGCTCGCCTGGACGACGACACCCTGGACACTGCCCGCCAACACGGCGCTGGCAGTTGATCCCGACGCGGAGTATGCGCTTGTCGAGGTGCCGGAGGCGCCACACACCGGCGTGCGCGAGCGGATCATCCTGGCTCGGGCGCTGGTCGAGCGCGTGCTCGATGGCCAGGAGTACGCCGTCCTGACCACGTTCCCCGGGAGCACGCTGCTCGGGCTGCGTTACGAGCCGCTCTACGAGCCGTGCGAGTGGGGCGTGCCCGCTATGGTTTTCGATGATGAAGGCCGCGTCGTGCCGCTGCCGCCCGGCGCGCCCGCGCCCGAGCGGCAGGTGCACCCGGCCGGCTTCGTCTCGATGGAGGATGGCACGGGCATCGTCCACATCGCGCCGGCCTTCGGCACCGACGACCTCGAACTGGGCAGGCAGCGGCGATTGCTCTTCGTGCAGCCGGTCGATCTGCGCGGCAATATGCTCGCCACGGGCACACCGTGGGACGGCCTGTTCGTCAAGGATGCCGACCCGAAGATCACGGCCGACCTGCGCGCGCGTGGCCTGCTGTGGAAAGCAGGCACGATTCGCCACACCTACCCATTCTGCTGGCGCTGCGGCACGCCGCTGCTCTACTACGCCAAGCCCTCCTGGTATATCCGCACCACGCGGGTGAAGGACCAGCTCGTCGCCAACAACCTGCGCATCAACTGGTATCCGGAGCACATCAAGACCGGCCGCTTCGGCGACTGGCTGGAGAACAACGTCGACTGGGCGCTCTCGCGCGAACGGTACTGGGGCACGCCACTGCCGTTCTGGCGCTGCGAAAGCTGTGCCGCGGCCACGTGCGTCGGCTCCGTTGCCGAGCTCCGCGAGCGCGCGATCGATCGCGCCGCCGCCGAGGCGCTGCCCGAACTGCACCGGCCGTACGTCGATGCGATCCTGCTCCGCTGCGACGCCTGCGGCGGGCAGATGCGGCGCGTGCCCGATGTCGCCGATGCCTGGTTCGACTCCGGCGCGATGCCCTACGCGCAGTGGCACTATCCGTTTGAGAACCAGGCGATCTTCCGCGAGCGCTTCCCGGCCGACTTCATCTGCGAGGCGATCGACCAAACGCGCGGCTGGTTCTATACGCTGCACGCCGAGGCGACGCTGCTGCACAGCCTCGAAGCCGTGCCCGAGGGGATCGCCTATCGCAACGTCATCTGTCTCGGCCACATCCTCGACGCACGTGGCGAGAAGATGAGCAAATCGCGCGGCAACGTGATCGATCCGTGGGAACCGATCTCTCGCTACGGCGCCGATGCGACGCGCTTCAACATGTACACCGCCGCTCCCGCTGGGCAGCCACGCCGCTTCAGCACCGAGCAGGTGGGCGAAACGGTCCGTCGCTTCTTCCTGACGCTCTGGAACACGTACAGCTTCTTCGTGACCTATGCCAACCTCGACGGCTGGACGCCGCGCGCCGCCCAGGGCACGCCTTCGGAGCTGGATCGCTGGGTGCTCTCACGCCTGCACTCGACGGTGGCGCGCGTGACCGAGGCGTTCGACCGCTACGACCCGACCGATGCTGGCCGGTCGCTCCAGGAGTTTGTCGAGGAGCTCTCGAACTGGTACGTGCGGCGCAGCCGGCGGCGCTTCTGGCGAGGGGGCACCGACGAAGATAAACTCGCCGCCTACCGCACCCTGCACGAATGCCTGGTGACGACGGCGCTGCTGCTCGCGCCGCTGACGCCGTTCATCGCCGAAGAGCTCTGGCAGAACCTGGTCTGCTCGGTCGATCCGGCGGCACCGGAGAGCGTCCACCTGGCCGATTGGCCCGTCGTGCGCACCGACCTGATCGATGAGGCACTGGAGCGCGATGTTGCGCTCGTGCAGCGCATCGTCAGCCTGGGCCGTGCCGCGCGCACGAGCGCGGGCATCAAGGTGCGTCAGCCGCTGCCCGAAGTGATCGTGCAGGTGCGCACGTCTCAGGAGGCCGAGGCGCTGCAGCGGCTGGCGCCGCAGGTGCTGGAGGAGCTGAACGTCAAAGAGCTGCGTGTGCTCGACACGCCGGGCGATTTCGTCAGCTACGTCATCCGCCCGAATCTGCCGGTGCTCGGCCCGAAGTACGGCAAACGCCTGGGCGAGCTGCGGCGCGCGCTGGAAGCCGCCGATCCGCGCGCCGTCGCCGCTGCTGTCGCCGCTGGGCAGCCCGTCGTACTGGACGGCTTTACGCTCGAGCCGAGCGAGGTGCTCGTGTCTGCCAGGGAACGGCCAGGTTACGCCGTAGCCGAGGAGGCGGGCTACACCGTCGCGTTGAACACCTCGATCACGCCCGAGCTGGCCAGGGAAGGTCTCGCGCGCGAGCTGGTGCGCCGCCTGCAGGAGCTGCGCAAGGATGCTGGCTTCGCCATCTCCGACCGCATCACGATCGCCTACCGCGGCGATGCCGAGATCGCGAACGTCTTTCGCACGTACCACGACTACATCGCCGCCGAGACGCTCGCGCTCGACATCGCCGACAGCGACCCGCCCGCAGGCAGCCATGCCGAGCAGCAGCAGGTCGATGGCCACGAGGTCATGCTGGCAGTCAAACGGGCATAACGCACCAGCAGGCTAACACGGGCGGGGGGGACTCGCTGCATTGCGAGTCCCCCCGCGTTGTGTGCCAGAGCGAACGGCGCATCTCAGGGTGTGAGCGCGATCTTGAGCACGCCTTCCTTGCGGCTCTTGAACAGCTCATATGCCTGCAGCGCATCGGCGAGCTTCATGCGGTGCGTGAACAGCGGGCGCAGGTCGATCTTGCCGTGCTCGACGAGCATCATCATGCGCCGCAGCCGGTCGGAGCCAACGGGGCAGAGCGTCGTAACGATGCGGCGGTTCCAGAAGTTGACGGTGGTCGGCAGGGTAAGCTCAGGATGCGCACCGTACACGCCAACGCTGCTGATCGTGCCGCCCATACGCGTGACGCGCGCGCACGCTTCGAACGTCGTCTGGCTGCCCAGCGCCTCGATCGCCACATCGACGCCACGGCCGCGCGTGATCTCCATGATCTCGTCGACCGCGGCCGCTGGCTGCACCACGATGTCCGCGCCCAGTTGTTTGGCAACTGCCACCCGCTCGGGCACGCCTTCAACGGCGATGATCAACCCCGCGCCACGCAACCGCGCCCCTGCTGTTGCGCAGAGGCCCACCGGCCCTTGCGCGAACACGGCGACGACATCGCCACAACTCACACCACCGTTCTCGGCCGCAGCAAGACCGGTGGACATGATATCCCCGGCGAAGATCACCTGCTCATCGGTCAGGCTCTCCGGGATCGGCGCAAGCGAAAGCTGCGCGCCGTTGACGGTGAAGAACGTGCCCTGTGCGCCGAAGAGCAGGTTGGACGGCGCGCCATACGTCTGGCAGATCGCCTGCATGCCGCGCTGACAGTTCTCGCAGAAGCCGCACGAGGCGAGGCAGGAGACAACGACGCGATTGCCGGGCTTCACCGAGGTCACGCCCGGCCCTACCTCCTCGACGATGCCGCAGGCTTCGTGACCCATCGGTAACGCGGGTACGCCCGGCGGCATGGGAAACTCGTCGAGGATGTGGATGTCTGAGCCGCAGATCGTGCTCAGGGTGGTGCGGATCACGACTTGATTCGGTCCGGGATTGGGCACGGGCAGATCGACCAGCGCGAGCTGTCCCATCCCTGTTTTCACCACCGTCTTCGAGAGTGGCATGCTTCACCCCTGCGTAGCAGGCGAGCGCCTGCATCGTGATGCGTGCAGTGTAGCATCGCCGCCGCTTGCCAACCGTGTGCGCGGAACGCACGCATCGCAGCCCATGCCGTGCCCTGGAGAGCGAAAGTCCGTACACTTGCCATGTGGATGCTTCGCACGCTGCTCCAGCGCATCGTGCCAGGCGGCTAGCGCCGATCCGCTACGCCCGGCAGGGTTACTTCGTCACGCTCGTCATTGCCGTGGGCGGGGGAATGGGGCTGGTCGCGGTCGGCTTCCAGGAGATGCTGAAGGCTGCACAACGGCTCTTCTTCGGCCCGCTCAGCAACGAGATCGATTTCAGCACCACGCTGCTGCAAAAACCCTGGGTAGCGCTGATCCCGGCCCTCGGTGGCCTGATCGTCGGGCTGTACTTTCGTTTCGTCGTCCGGCGCCGGGCCGGTCATGGCGTCTCTGAAGTGATCCTCGCGCTGGAGACGCGCCAGGGCCGGCTTGCCTGGCTCTCCGGCGTTCACACCGCGATCGTCTCGTCGATCACGATCGGTTCTGGTGGCTCGGCAGGGCCGGAAGGGCCGATCATCTCGATCGGCGCCGCGCTCGCCTCCGGGCTCGGGCAGGCGCTGTCGCTGCCGCCGAACCGGCTGCGCACGCTGCTGGCAGCAGGAGCAGCCGCGGGGCTAGCAGGTATGTACCACGCCCCGCTGACCGGCGCGGCTTTCTCCGCCGAAGTGCTGCTCGAAGATCTCGATCCGCGGACTTTTTCGCTGCTGGCGCTGGCCGCGGTAGCCGCGAGCGCCGTGGCCGAACAGTTCCATGTCGCGGCGCCAGTAACCGTCCCGGCTTTGCCGCCCGCCCCCTGGCAATCGGTACCGATCAGCGCGTTGCTCGGGCTGATCGCAGCACCGATCGGCGTGGCGTTGCTGCTCTTCGTGAACGGCCTGCACGAGCGCACGCAACGTATCACGCTGCCCGATCCGCTCAAGCCCATGCTCGGCGGGCTGGTCGTCGGCATCATCGGCCTGTTGCTGCCGCGCGTGCTGGGCAGCGGCGAAGCCGGTATCGATCAGGCGCTGCACGACGAGATCGCCGCCGGTCTGCTCTTCACGCTGCCGCTAGCGAAGCTGGCAGCAACATCGATCACGCTCGGCTCGGGTGCGACCGGCGGCGTGTTCACGCCCTCGCTGTTCATTGGCGCAACGCTAGGCGGCGCGTTCGGCGTGGCAGCACGCACGATCTGGAACGGCTCCGGGCCAGAAGCAGCATTCGCCCTCGTGGGCATGGGGACCGTCGTGGCCGCCGCCGTCAACGCGCCCCTGACCGCCATCTTGCTCGTCTGCGAGTTCACGCACGATTTTACCCTGCTGCCGCAGATCACCACGGCCGTCGCGGCGGCGGTGGCGCTGGCACGCTGGCTGCACCCAGAGTCGATCTACACCCTACCGCTGACGTTCGAAGGGATCGATCGCCATCTCTTCCGCCGCAGCCCGCTTGTGCGCGTCCACGTGCGCGACGTGATGGACGTCTCGTGGCCGGTCGTCGCTCCCGATGACCCCCTGGCAACGGCACGAGCGAGCGGCATCTCGGCACTGCCCGTCGTCACTGCCGATGGCCGGCTCGTGGGCATGATCGATGAGCGTGCCATGCACGCTGCTGCACACGACGACGCAACGCCGGCTGGCAAGGCGGCGCTGCCGCCACGCGCCATCGCCCGGCCCGACGAGAGCCTGCACGATCTCGCGCTGCGGCTGGGTAGAAGCAGCACGATCCCGGCGGTTGTGCCTGTGATCGATGAGCGCGGCCATTACCTCGGTACGATCGAGCCGGGAGCGATCCTGCGTGTCTACAGTGCAGCTGACTGGCCGGACGAGCGGCTACGGCGGCGCATCACGCACATCTCCGGCATGCCGCGGGAAACGCTTGCACGTCTTCACGCACGCTCACGCTCTAAGGAGACCTAAAGCCTGGCAACGGATACTGATGGTGGCGAGAGAAAGAGCCGCGCGGAGCGGCGCCAGCACACGAGAGCGAACGAGAATGTCTTTCGCGGACGCGCTGCACACGACGAACGCACCGGCGGCCGGCGCCTCGCCAGCTTCGAACCGGAGGAGCAAGCTGCACGCGGCTCTGGCGTGCTCCTGGCGGCGTCCCGGTTAGCCGGCACTAGCCGGGGCGCCGCTCTGCTGTGCCGCACCGCGGCCGGCGCCCAAACAAGTTTACCAGCCGTGCCAGGTTCCCCTTCTCGCATGAGCGCCCTGGATGTGCCGCCAGGGCGCTCATTGCATCTGCCGCGCACTCCTCCAAATGCCTAGCTGTAGAACTCGCGCACCGCTGCCACGACCGCCGCGATCTGCTCGGGCTGTAGCTCGGCGTACATCGGTAGCGATAGCATGCGCCGTGCCAGACGCTCGGCGGCAGGAAAATCGCCACACCGATAGCCGAGAGCAGCGTAGGCGGGCTGCAGATGGATCGGCACCGGATAGTGGATCCCGGTCGCGATACCGCGCTCGGCGAGGTGCTGTTGCAATGCATCGCGGTGATCGGTCTCGACCACGAAGAGATGGTAGATATGCGTTGTCTCCGGCACGCGTTGCTGGAACGCGAGATCGCCCACGCCCTCGAGCATCGCGCGGTAGGTCTCGGCATGGCGAGCACGCGCCGCGTTCCACGCGGGCAGATAGCGCAGCTTCACGTTGAGAACCGCCGCCTGGAGCGCGTCCAGACGCGCGTTGAGACCTTGCTCGACATGTTCGCACTTGACGCGCTGGCCGTAATCGCGTAGACGGCGCAGGCGCGCGGCCAGCTCGAGATCGTTCGTCGTCACGGCGCCGCCATCGCCGTACGCGCCCAGATTCTTGCCCGGATAGAAACTGAAACAGCCCATCAGGCCAAGCGAGCCGCAGGGTCGTCCCCGGTACAACGCGCCGTGCGCCTGCGCCGCGTCCTCGATCACAGCCAGGCCGTGCCGCGCCGCAATCGCGAGCACCGCATCCATCGCGGCGGGCTGACCCGCCAGGTGCACGGGAATGATCACGCGCGTACGCGGCGTGATCGCCGCCGCGATCCGCTCCGGGTCGATCTCGTACGTCCGTGGGTCGCAATCGACAAGCACCGGGCGAGCACCAAGCGCGCTGACAGCGAGCGCTGTGGCGATATACGTATTCGCCGGCAGGATCACCTCGTCGCCCGGGCCGATATCGATCGCCATCAGCGCCAGCCGCAGCGCATCGAGGCCGCTGCTGACGCCAACAGCCTCGCGCGTACCGCAGAAGGCCGCGAACGCCTCTTCAAACTCAGCGACGGCCGGCCCGAGGATGAAGCCCGCGCTCTCCAGCACGCGGTCGATCGCCGCGCGCACCTCTTCGCGTATGGCCGCGTACTGCGCTTTGAGGTCGACGAAGGGCACGGTCACGGCTGTTGCTACGGGCACGGTTGCACTCCTTCCTCGGTGATGATATAGGTGGCGGAGCAGGCGGCGCAGGTTGCCCGGCCGGAGCAGACGGCGAGTTTTTCGCCGCACCGGCAGACCCAGCCCGCGCGACGCGCGGGGTTGCCGCGAACGAGTGCGTAGGGCGGCACATCGCGCGTGACGACCGCGCCCGCGCCCACCAGCGCGTACGCACCGATCCGCACCCCGGCCACGATCACCGCGCCGCCGCCGATCGACGCCCCGTCTTCAACGACTGTCGGCACGAGCCAGCGCTCGCGTGAGCGCGCGACCCCGGCCAGGCGCGCCGAGCGTGGTGCGCGGTCGTTCGTGAACACCACGCCTGGTCCGATAAACGCGCCATCGCCGATCGTTACGCCTTCCCAGATCAGCGCGCCGTTCTTAACCGTCACGCCGTCGCCGATCCGTGCGCCGGTCTCGATAAAGGCGTGCTCGCCGATGTTGCAATCGCGCCCGACGCATGCGCCGCGCATCACGTGCGCAAACGCCCAGACGCGCGTGCCCGCGCCGATCTCTCCCTCGACAAGCGCCAACGGGTGCACGAACGGCGCGGGGTTCCCTGCGGCGTCGCTCATACCCATTCCTCCCAGCGGTCGAACGCACCCGCCAGCGCGGCGCGAAAGAGGCGGGGACCGTCGTAGCGCGTGATGAACGTGCGCGGCACGGTGCCGGGCGAACACCGCGCCTCTGCCTGGGCGTAGATCGTCGCGTATCCGGCCGCTAGCGCCTCCTCCTGCGCCGCCATGCTCCAGTTGCGCGCGCAGCCGAACGGGATCGCGAACTCGTGCGTCTCGATCCCGAGCCGGGCGCGGATCGCCTCGCGCGAAGCGACCAGCTCCCACCGCGCCGCTTCGCGTGGCAGCGTGCCAAAATTCGGATGGCTGACGGAGTGGCTCGCGATCGCCACGCCACGCGCCGCCAGCCGCTCGATTTCGTCCCAGCCAAGGATCACGCCGTCACCGAACGGGTGTCGCCCATCTGCCCAGGCGGTCACGACGCAGAGTGTCCAGGGGATGCCGTAGTCGGCGAGCAGCGGCGCGGCGTTACGCGCCACGCTGGTCAGGCCATCGTCGAAGGTGAGAGCGATATCGCCCGGGCGACCATCACGCCAGACCTCGGCAGCGAGGCGGAAGCGCGCTCCTGCCTCGATCAACGCGGCGATCTGGGCGCGGAAACGTTCGGGTGGCACGTCGTTGACGCCCCACGCGGGCGTGCCCACGCTGTGGTAACAGAGGATACGCGGGCGAGCCAGCAGCGGCCCTGCGGGAGATCGCCAGGCCAGCGCATAACGCTCGACCGCCATCCGCGCCGCCGCGACGCGCGACCGCCGCAGCCCTGCCGCCCGTGCCAGCGACTTCAGCGCCGCCTTCACCGCACCACCCGATCGAGCGCCTCCACCACGCGCTGCTGCTCCTCTTCGCTCAGACCCACGTACAGCGGCAACAACAGCGTCTCTTCCGTCGCGCGCTCGGTCTCCGGCAGAACAACGTCGGGCATGCGCTGCCTGTAGTACGCCTGCAGGTGGATCGCCATCACGCCACGCCGCGTGGCGATGCCAAGATCGGCCATCTCCTGCCGCACCTGCAGCAGCGGCTTCCGCGTGCTCAGCCGCACGCAGTACGACTGGTACGTATGCTGCCGCCCGGGCGGCTCGTACGGGGGCGCGATGCGCGGATGGCCGGCGAACAGCGCCGTGTAGCGCAACGCCAGCCGTCGTCGCTCGGCCAGAATCGTATCGAGCTTCTCTAGCTGGATAAGCCCGATCGCCGCCTGGATATCTGTCATGCGGCAGTTATAGCCCAGCTCGTGGTACTCCTCCTCGACAATGGTCGCCGCGCCATGGCGGGCGAGATCGGAGAGCGACGCGCCATGCGACCGGATCGCGCGCAGATGCCCGGCGGCCGCATCGTCGTCGGTCACGATGATGCCGCCTTCTCCCGTGGTGATCGACTTGCGCGGGTGAAAACTGAAGCAGGTAAAATCGCTCAGCGCGCCAACCGGCGTCTCGCCGATCGTTGCCCCAAGCGCCGGCGCGGCATCTTCGACCACCCTCAGGCCGTGGCGGGCGGCGATAGCACGGATCGCCGGGATATCCGCTGCCAGACCGATCTGGTCCACCGGCATGATCGCGCGCGTCCGCGGCGAGATCGCTCGCTCGACAAGCGCCGGATCGATCGTGTAGGTGCGCGGGTCGATATCGACGAAGACCGGCGTCGCGCCGGCGTGCACGATGGCGTTCGCCGTCGCGATGAAGCTGAACGAGGGGCAGATCACCTCATCCCCGGGCCCGACGCCTGCGGCGATCAGCGCGAGATGCAGCGCCGTGGTGCAATTCGTGGTCGCGATCGCGTGCCGAATCCCGAGCCGGCTGGCGATCGCTTCCTCGAAACGCTGCACGCACGCCCCCTGAGACAGCCAACCGGAGCGCACGACCTCGGCGGCGGCGCGCGCCTCCTCTTCGCCAACGAACGGACGCGTGATCGGGATCATCGTGTTCCTCCGAGCGCCAGCGCGGCCTTTGCCCGCGCGTGCCAGCGCACCAGTTCGCGCAGCCCCTCGCGCAGCCCGATCTCGGGCGTCCAGCCCAGATCGGCGCGGATGCGGTCGATCGCGGCGCGGCGGCGCGTGGCGATCGGGTTCACGCGCCGCGCTGGCTCGAAGCGCGGTTCGATGTCGGGATGGCCGGCTTCCTCGCAGAGCATGCGGCAGAGGTCGCGCAGGCTGGTCTCTTCACCCGAGCCAACGTTGTACACACGATCGTCGAGGTCGGACTGCGCGGCGAGGATGTACGCCCGGGCCACGTCGCGCACGTGCACGAAGTCGAGCGTCTGCAGGCCGTCGCCGAAGATCACCGGCGGCTCGCCGCTCTGCAAACGGTCAAGCCAGCGGATGAGCACCTCGGTATACGCGCCGTGGATATCCATGCGCGGGCCATACACGTTGAACGGGCGCAGCGCCAGGTAGCGCAACCCGAACATCTCGTTGTAAGCCCGCAGCATCTGCTCGTTGGCGATCTTCGCCGCCCCGTACAGCGTGCGGTTGTCGAAGGGAGCTTCTTCATCGACGGGCAGGTAGCGCGGCTCGCCGTAGACCGATGCGCTCGACGCGGCCAGCACCTTTTTCACGCCATGCCGCACGCACGCATCGAGAACGTTTTGCGTGCCGTTGATCATCACGGCGATGGCGCGTCGCGGCTCGGCGGCGCAGTGCGTAATGCGCAAGGCCGCCTGGTGAAACACGATGTCCGACCCGTCGATCGCGCGATCGACGAGCGCTTCATCGACGATATCGCCGATAATCACGTCAACGTGGCCCGCGCGCCGCGCGGCCTCGAGGTTCTCCAACCGGCCGCGCACAAGATCGTCGATCACGATCACGCGTGCCGCGCCCGCTTCCAGAGCCTGTTCAACGATGTGCGAGCCGACGAACCCGGCGCCTCCCGTTACGCAAACCGTCGCGCCACGTATCTGTGCCATGCTTTCTCCTCACACGTGTCGTCGTACTGTTGTCCCGCGCTACCACGGCGTCAGGCCATCCGCAACCGCCAGCACAGCGCGCGATGACCGCCAGCACACGCTTTCTCACGGAGCATCGAGCGCAATCAGCTCGCCACCGCGCTGCGCCGAGCGCTCGGCGGCTTCGAGCATCCGCACCACCCGCAACCCCGCAAGACCATCGGTGATGGGCGTCGCCCCCATCCGGACGCACTCCACGAAATGCCGGCACTCGGTGATCAGCGCCTCGGTGTTATCGAGCGTCGGCGCGTAGACATCGCCGAGACGGTAGGCCACGCGCTCGCGCGGCGGCGCATCGGCGGCAAGATTGCAGCTCACGCCGCGGTCGTAGATCTTCACTTTCTCGGTCGGCTCGACATCGTTGTAGACGACCATGCGCCGATCGCCACCGATCAGCGTCTGGCGCACCTTCACCGGCGAGAGCCAGTTGACGTGGATATGCGCCAGCAGATCGTGCTCATACAGCGCGGTGATGTACGCGACATCGGCACGTCCCGGCACGATGTGCGCCGAGGCAACGGCGCTGATCGCGCGGGGCTGCCGTGCGAGTAAGTAATCCATGATTGAGAAGTCATGCGTGGCAAGGTCCCAGATGACGTTGATATCGTGCTGCACGCGCCCGAGGTTGATGCGCACGGAGTCGTAGTAGTACAGTTCGCCCAGCGCGCCTTCGTCGAGCAGCTCTCTGATCCGACGCACCGCGCCCGTATAGGCGAAGGTGTGATCCACCATCAGGACGCGATCCAACTGCGCCGCCGTCTCGATCAACGCCTCGGCCTCGGCAGAGCGCAGCGCCATCGGCTTCTCCACCAGCACGTGCTTGCCCGCGCGCAGCGCCCGCAACGCCAGATCGGCGTGCGTTGAAGCGGGCGTGGCGATCGCGATCGCGTCGATACGCGGATCGCGGAGCAGGTCGCCGAAGTACGCCGTCCCCTCCACGCTAGGGTGCCGCTGCAGCAGCGGCCCCATGCGCTCGGGCTGGGCATCGCATAGGGCGATCACCCGGCAGTCCGGTGTATCGAAGAAAGCGCGCACCAGGTTCGGCCCCCAGTAGCCGCAGCCCACCACCGCCACGCCGACCAGACCGCCGCGGCCACCAGCTGCTGTCCCTGGCGCGGGGAGAGCGCGCAGTTTCGTACACGACGCCCTGCTTCGCCGCCGTGGCGTTGGGCGTGGCGTCTCGATCGGTGGCTGACCGGGCATCGCGTTACCTCGATCGTGAGAGAGTTCGGCGCGGCAATGTCGTGCCTGACACGGTGGAGTATCGTCGCGTGGTGAAGCGCGTCCGTGCCGCGCCGGTGGAGGTTCGGTCGAGAAGGTGCCGCGGCGTTGTCGTGGCGCACCAGCCACAACCGACAATATCCGTAGGCGCGCAACAGCGCGCGAGGAGGCCAGCCATGTCCGTACCGTGCGTCTCCGTGATCGTGCCAACGCGCGACCGGCTCGCACTGCTTCCCGCTGCTCTCGCCAGCGTGCGCGCCCTTGAAGGCCCGGACCTCGCGATCGAGCTGCTCGTGGTAGAGAATGGCGACGGTGATCACGAACGGACGGAAGCGATCGCGCGTACGTACGGAGCGCGTCACCTGCGTTCCGCCGCTGGCGCGAGCAACGCGCGCAACACCGGCATGCGCGCCGCCACGGGCGAGTTTCTCGCCTTCCTCGACGACGACGATCGCTTTCTTCCCGGCCATCTACGCCCGCACGTGCGCTTGCTCCGCGAGCGTCCGGAGCTGGCCGGCGTCGTGGGCCAAGCAGTGAACGCCAGCGCCGATTTCACCACCACCGGCACGCCCTGGCCCGCACACCTGCCCGATAACGGCGATCTGTTCGCGGCGTTCCTCGGCTACTGCCCGCAGATCGGGGCGACGGTCGTACGGGCATCCGTGCGCGAGAGCGTCGGCAGTTTCGACCCCGATCTCACCGGCGATGAAGACTGGGACTGGCACCTGCGGCTGGCGCTACGGCATGCGGTTGGCTTCGTGCCGGTGCCGTGCGTGCTTTTCCGCCAGCGTCCGCCTGGCGCCGATATCGACATCGACCGCGCGCGCCTGCACGATAGCCGGCGTGTGTTGCTGCGCAACCTGCGCCGAGCGGGCTGGCGCCGCGTGTCCTGGCAGACGGCGCTGCGAAGCTACCTCGGTATCAACGCCGCCTTCTCGCACCGGTTGCTGGGGGGCGCGTGCGCGCGTCTCGCCGCCGGAGATGAGGCCGGGGCACGACGCGCTCTGCGTGCGGCGGTCGCCGCCTCGCCACTGCACGCCGGCCGCGCGGCGCTGCGCGACGGCGCTTTGCGCCGGGAGCTTGTGCGTAGCTTGCTGCCACGCTGATCGCCGTGCCCATCGCGCGCAAACGTCCAGCCATCCTGACTTCTTGCGCCGACCACGCGGTCAGTCAGCAGCAACCCACGACCCAGCCACCAAAGCGCCATGCAATCCCAGAAGCTGGCTACCGCTCGTTGATAGTCAGCAGCCGCCATACCAGCCCGTGGCTAGAGGAGGCGAGACACCCGTGGCACGCGACGCCAGCTCTACGGCAAAGCAACGCGCCAGCCGAAGAATCGCGCCGATTCAACGAGGACGGGATCGTTGCGCACGGCAGGCATGGCATAGAGGATGTCCAGCGCGGGCCAATCGGGCGGCAGAACGCGCGCAAGTCTGATAGCCACGTACGCATACGCCTGAACGATGCAATACAGGTCCCGGCACCTTTCCACCTCTGTGAACACATAGATAGGGCCATTCGACCGCCACAGGTCGTAGTTGCTCGCTCCTGGCACCGTATGGCTATACGCACTCAGATCGCGGAAGAGACGGCGCATGCGCCCTGCCTTTTCGCCATGGCCCTGCGCAAACAGCGTCCGCCCCGTAACCACGTGCAGGCGTTTTTCGAGCGGCGCAGCCACGGGCGCGTTCATCAGCCAATCGCACGCTTCTTTGAAGAACACATTGCGTTCGTTCTTGCCGCTCACCCAGCGCGCGTAGCGTTCCGTGTCGCCTGCAAGCTCGAAGAAGGCGCCCATAACAGCCAGCTCCAGCGCGCTACGCAGGCAGCGCAGCGCCTGGCTGTAGAAGCCGTGCAGGAGCAGAAAGGCACAAGCCATGAACTCGGCGTGTGCGTCCAAAAGCGCCCGATCGAGCGGCCCGCGCTCGCAGTCTTCAGTAACGGAGACCAGCGCCAGCCAGGCCTGGCCGAGCGCGTGGAGACGCTGCAAAAGCGCAACGTGCCGTTCTGCTATCGTCCGTGCAACGTCTTCACCCAGCGCGAGCAGCTCGTGCCAGTCGCCGTCCGCTGCCACGACAGGTTGCGACCGCCGTGCATCCAGCGGCATCGCGGTTCTCTCTTTTCGCTGCGTCGTGCTTGCATTATCGCGCGAGCACGCTGGCGAGCCGGAGGCGAGCGCGAGGGTCGTGTCACGGCTGCGGCGCAGCGGCCGAAGCATCGCGTCGGCTCAACAGCTCCTCGGCATCGGCGAGGTCGGCGGGCGTATCCACGTCGAGCCAGAAGGCACCGGTGAGGTCGACGGTGTAGAAGGGCACCCGCCTGGCGACGGCGGTCAGCAAGGCGCTCAGTTCGGTCGCGGAACCGAGGCGATCGAGGTCGGTGAAGAGGTTGGGTAGCAGACGGAAGATGCCAGCATCGATACCATGCCAGCGCGTCAGGTGTTTACCGAGCGCCACAACGCGACCATCGCCATCGATCTCGACTTTCGTCGCCTCGGCGATGCGGTCGGCGGTAAGCGACGAGCGATCGATGCCGACGGCGTACGGATGCGCGCTGCGCAGCATGCGGGCGATCGCTTCGGTGCTCAGCAGATGGTCGGCCATCAGCAGCAGGAACGGCCGCGCGCCGATCCAGGTGCGCGCGGCGGCGAGCGAGCTCGCGTTGGGCAGGTCGTAGCGCGGGTTGAGGATCGTTTGCACACGCCGGCCGTCGGTTCGCAGCGCGCGCAGCGCCCGTTCGACCTCGGCAGCGCGGTAGCCCGTCACCACGCAGATATCGGTGCAGCCGACCTGCCAGAGCGCGGTGAGCGTATGTTCGATCAGCGACCGCCCGGCAACCGGAACGAGCACTTTGGGGAAACCATTCGTCGCCTCTTCGAGGCGGGAGCCGTAACCGGCAGCGAGAACAACGGCGGGCAGAGGCGAGACCCGCTCCAGAGGACGTGCGCTGGGCTCTTGCATGCCTGCAGTATACGCGCTGGCAGATGGAGCGATCAGGCGCGCGCGCCTACATGGGGATCTGGCAATATTCGCGCCAGGCGGATATACTTCGTTACGATCTTGACGCGGCGATTTTGCCGCGCAAGGATATGGCGGTAACATTGAGGAAACACCGGTCTGCTAGTGTAAAGGCGGACCGGGCGACCGAGCTACCGTATCGGAGGAGAAGCGGCCACACTTCCCACGCCAGACCCTTCATGGAGTCTGCCTCCCTCCATGGAGGGCCGCTCTCTCCTCCAGCCGGGCGTCGCGATCGAGCCAGGATCGCGGCGCCCGGCCCTTTTTTGCCCGGCCCGCGCCAGGCGCTTGTCTCCCTGACCCTGCGCGCCGCATGCTGAATATAGAGGCGCGGGAGGGATTGGCGATGCGCGGCGTGTGGTGGACGGCGCTTCTCCTCGGCGGGTTGATCGGCGGCATTATCGGCGCGGGGACGATGTTCGGCCTGACGCAGGCCTTCAACCACGCCTCATCCAGCACGGCGAGCAGCAGCACCAGCAGCGGGCGCGGCGTGCGCACCAGCAACATCACAGCGCGCAACGGCGTCGATGCCGAAGCGATCTACGCCAGCGTGCGGCCCTCGGTTGTCGAGATCGACACCAGTACGCTGCGCCGCCGTGGCCGCGAGGAAGGCACCGGCACCGGCATCGTGCTCGACACCAGCGGCCATATCCTCACCAACGACCACGTGGTGGATGGGGTCGGCTCGATCCAGGTTGTCCTGGCGGACGGCCGGAGCTACTCCGCGACCATTGTTGCCACCGATCAGGATAACGACCTTGCTGTGTTGCTGATCAACGCGCCGGCAGCGTCGCTCCACCCGGCGCGGTTCGGCGATCCGAGCCGTCTGCGCGTCGGCGATCCCGTGCTGGCGCTGGGCAACCCGCTCGGCTACGAAGCCACGCTCACCGAGGGGATCGTGAGCGGTCTCGACCGCACCTTCGACGACGGTACATCGCCACCGATGTACCATCTGATCCAGTCGGACGCGGCGATCAACCCGGGTAACTCGGGTGGGCCGCTGCTCAACGCGGACGGCGAGGTCGTGGGTATCACCACGTTGCTCGACAATCCCGATGGCACCACTGCCTTCGCCGGGATCGGCTTCGCGGTGCCGATCGATGCCGCGGCGAACGTCCTCAAACAGGCCGGGGTCACGATCAAGCGATGACGGCGATCGCGGGCATGGCGGGAGGCTCGGGAGACGGCACGGCAGCGAGCCGCAAGGCGGGCTGGCTGCCGTTCGCGCCACCGCGGCCATCGGTCGCGGGGCCCCGGCCGCCCAGCGCGCGTGATGCCCTCGCCAGTCTAGCAGCCGCCGCGGTCAACGCCGCGCTCGATCGGCTCGCGCAACAGCCCGCCTCCGCGAACGCACAACCGCGTCCTCCCGCGCGCGCCGGCGACCGCCCACTGCCGCCCGATGGTTCGCCGCCACCGCGCAAGCGCCGCGCGGAGGTCGCACCGGCCACACAACCATCCTCGACGGCATCGGCTGCCCGACTCGTAGCACCGCCAGGCCACGCATGTAGCGCCAGACCGATCGCGGCGCCGCAAGGCGAGTTCCGCTTCTTGTTGCGCTGCTCCTGCGGCCGCGAACGCATCGTCGCCGTCACGCGCGCGATGCTTGCCAGCGCGGCAGCGGCTGGCCGCTCGCCCGCCGATGCGATCGTGCGTGCGGAACAAGCCGCGCTCGACGCGTTGCACCGCTCGTGAGGCGCGCATGAAGCTGCCACGCTTCCGCATGGCCCAGCGCCCCGTGGCGCATCCGGCGCTGCCGTTGCTGCTGATCCTGCTCTGGGTTGGCTTCTTCTTCAGCAATCTGGTGGCAGCCGGTTTCGCCCGGCTTGGTCTGCCGCGCCCGGTGACAATGCTGGTGCTGCTGGCGAGCATCACCGGCTCGGTCATCAACATCCCGCTGCGGCGGCGGCTGCGTGTCAGCACCCCGGGCGTCCTGACGCCGATCGGGCCGTGGCTGTACTACCGGCCGCCGCAAGTG
>Ga0209061_1002960_pt1 | contig 19666 bp, 19 predicted proteins | sample Coa_R1_10_FD_187157 | JGI IMG/M metagenome (GOLD analysis project Ga0209061, IMG submission 187157) | Surface soil microbial communities from Centralia Pennsylvania, which are recovering from an underground coalmine fire - Coalmine... | ecosystem: Environmental > Terrestrial > Soil >...
TGGCAGCACCTGTTCTGGTTCTTCGGCCATCCCGAGGTGTACATCGTGGCGATCCCGTTCTTCGGCATCGCCACCGAGATCCTGCCGGTCTTCGCCCGCAAGCCGTGCTTCGGGTACAAGGGCATGGCCGGTGCCACGATCGCGATCGCGGGCCTGTCGCTGACGGTGTGGGCGCACCACATGTTCACCACCGGCGCGGTGCTGCTGCCGTTCTTCTCCTTGATGAGCCTGCTCATCGCTGTGCCGACCGGGATCAAGTTCTTCAACTGGAGTGGCACCATGTGGCGCGGCGCCCTCACCTTCGAGACGCCGATGCTGTTCACGCTCGGATTCATGGTCAGCTTCCTGCTCGGGGGCCTGACCGGCGTGATGCTTGCCTCGCCGCCTCTCGACTTCGCAGTGAGCGATACATACTTCCTGGTCGCGCACTTCCACTACGTGCTGTTCGGCACGGTGGTGTTCACGATGTTCGGCGGGTTCTACTTCTGGTGGCCGAAGTGGACCGGCAAGAAGCTGAACGAGACCCTGGGCAAGTGGCACTTCTGGACCTTGTTCCTCAGCTTCAACGGCACCTTCCTGGTCATGCACTGGCTCGGGGTCATGGGCATGCCGCGCCGGGTGGCGAACTACCCGTTCCTGCCGCACCTGGCGACGGTGCTGAACGACATCTCCTCGATCAGCGCGTTCGTCCTGGGCGCCTCGACCCTCTTCTTCCTCTACAACGTCTACTGGACGTGGAAGTTCGGGGAGCGGGTGCCCGAGGGCGTCGAGGATCCCTGGGGGTTCGCCAACTCGCTGGAGTGGGCGACGACCTGCCCGCCGCCGCGGCACAACTTCACCCGGATCCCGCGGATCCGCTCCGAGCGGCCGGCGTTCGACCTGCACTACCCGCACATCAGGTCAGGGCGACCGCCCGCTCCGGGCCGACTTCCCGGCCATGCCGGCCACGCCTCCGGCCCGGCGCAAGACCGGAGATCGCCGCAAGAGCGCGCGGCTGCTGCAGGCATCGGCGCGGCGGCAGGGCAAGAGCGCGAGCCGACAGCCGGGCCAGGGCACGACAATGGGCGGATATGACGTCGGTTACCGGGCCGTAGGCCGGGAGGTGCGCCATGCCTTATCTTCTGAGAATGCGGCTGACCGAGGCCGAGATCGGAAGCAGGGTCGTGGTGCGGTGGCGCCGTCCCGCCCAGGGCGGCCGGGACGAGGTGGCGGACGTGCTCGGAACGCTCATGGCCGCCGATGGCAGCAGCGTCACCGTGCGCAGGTCCTCGGGTGAGGTCGTCGTCATCCCGCGTGACCGGGCGCTGGCCGGAAAGGTGGTTCCGCCGTCCCCGCGCTGAGCTGGCTCCTGGTGCTCCTGCCAGATCTGCACGTGGTGTGCCTGCCGGATCGGCTGCTTCACCCTGGCCCGGGCTGTACCACCATGCCGGACCCGTGGTATCCCGGCGTGTTTTGATCGCTAAGCTATGCGGGCACAACGTCGCCTGGGAGGAATGTCATGGCTGAGCCCGCCCGTGTCGAGCGGACTCTGGTGCTGCTCAAGCCCGATGCGCTGGCGCGCGGCCTGGTTGGCCGCATCCTGGCGCGGTTCGAGGACGCGCTGCTGAAGATCGTGGCTGCCCGCATGGTATGGATGGACGCCGAGCTGGCAAGGCAGCACTACTTCGACGTGGAGCAGCGACTCGGCCGCGAGGTCTACGAGACAATCGCCGAGTTCATGCAGACCGGCCCGGTGCTCGCGCTGGTGCTGGAGGGCGTTGAGGCTGTTAGCTGCGTCCGCAAGCTTGTCGGGGCGACCTATCCGGATCAGGCCGCGCCCGGCACGATCCGCGGTGACTTCGCGCACACCAGCAAGGCGTACGCCTTGGCCCGCAGTATCCCGGTCGCGAACCTCGTGCATGCCTCGGCCAGCCCCGAGGATGCCGAGCACGAGATCGGCGTCTGGTTCACCAAGGCCGACATGCACGACTACCAGACCCTGGCCGACAAGTACGTCAGCTAAGGCGCCCGGGAACCAGGCGGATCAGAGTGGCGCGGCTCGATCGAGCGGCGTGGAGTTTTGGCGAATGGCTCTCCGGGTAGCAGGCCATGGTATAGCATCCGGAAATTGCTAGTGGGGCGCTCCGCTACTCGGGAGGCGGGCGCCTCGCTGTCGGGCTTTTGCGCGCTAAGACGCGCACCGGTAACACAACGGAGTTTCCATGAATCGGTCGTATGCCAGCCCTGTCCCCGCCGGCAACCTCGCCGATGCCACCTGGACGCGCAGTTCCTATTGCTATACGGCGAACTGCGTCGAGGTGGCGGCCCTGTCCGGGCGTCGCGTCGGCGTCCGCGACAGCAAGAACCCAGATCACGGTGTCCTGGTCTTCGGCGAGCGAGCCTGGCGGGACTTCCTGGCCGGCCTGCGGGCTGGAGATCTCCGCTAGCAGATCACTCCGCCGCCCGGTCGTTCTGACGGCCTCCTGGTCGTCACCGGGATCGTGCGCGGAACCTGCGCCCTGTCCTCAGCGCCCCCAGCCGTCCAGCGTCGCTGCCGGCTGGGGAGCGCGTCATCTGTTAAGCGTCTGCCTCTGTCAGTGTGCGCGCTACGGGCACGCTCCGCTGGCGATCCGTGGCGAAGACCGACATGCAGGCAAGCGCATCCGCGCAGCCCTGCCGTCGTGCATCGGCCCAGATCGTATGTTCCCGTGCGAGTTGCGCGGCGCGGGCTCTCGCTCGCGTCAATTCGGCCTGCAGGCAGGCCATCTCGGCTCGCATCTCCCGGTCAAGCCGCGCAAGCGCGGCCGCGCCGCGAGCGCGGGCCATTCGCCAGGCGAGCACCGCGGCAAAAGCGGAGCACGCGAGGATCGCGATGACTGTCAATGCACTCAACCCCCCGGTCCGTGCTACTCGGCGGGCCCGCTCAGGGACCGCACCCAGGTACCTGGCACCTGCCGTTCCGCTGAGGTTCCGGCCCTCTTGCTTCTGCCGCCTCGGACTGTAGTCTGTGGCAATGTCATGATTCTCCTTCGGTGACGATCTCCGGATGGATCTTGACAGCGACCTGGGCTGGCGGGCTGACCGTCAGCCCAGCGCTGTGAGAGTGCGCCAGCGCCGCAGTGGCGTTTCCTGGCGATGGGAGCAGGCGGCGACCTCGAACGTGCGGTCCTCGGGCACCGGGCTCCTCGGGCCTGCGGCCGGGACCTGGCACGCAACGGGTGAGGCCTTCGTCTGCTCCCGCTGCTGACCATGGCGAGGCCTCCTGGGCCGCGGGGATGGCTGCCTAGCTCGATTGTGAATGGCGTCCGACCATTATGCAACTTGCAGGACATGTTGCAGTGAATCTTCTTATGAGCCTTTCATTACAGTTCGAGTGAGGCTAGCCTGCTGCTGTGACTCCCGTAACCGGTGCGACTGCTGGCTAGGGAGAGGCGGGCTGCTGTGGCCGATAAGGTTGGGACGGTTCGCCGGCTGCGGCTGGCCGCCGAGCTGCGGCGGCTGCGGACGCTGGCCGGCCTGACCGCGGACGACGTGGCCACTGCCCTGGGCTGGTCCGGGTCCAAGGTCAGCAGGATTGAGCTGCACCGGACCGGCGTCAAGCCCGGCGACCTCGACCAGCTACTCGACGTCTACCAGGTCAGCGAGCCGCACCGGCGCCAGCTGCAGGCACTCGCTCAGGGACCGGAGGGCAGGGGCTGGTGGGAGGCGTATGCAGGCACGATCGGGGAGGAGTTCGCCACCCTCATCGCGCTGGAAGCCGAGGCTGTCGCCGAGTTGTACTGGTCGGCTGAGCTGGTGGCGGGCCTGCTGCAAACCTACGGGTACGCGAAGGCGGTGCTGAACGCCCACTTCGGCCTCACCGCGCGGGTGCCGCCCGGTGAGCTGGAGCGTCACCTGGAGGTCCGGATGCGGCGACAGGAGCTGCTGTCCCGCGACGAGCCGCTGCGGCTGAGCGCGGTGCTGGACGAGTCGGTCCTGCTGCGCCGGTTCGGCACTCCCGAGGTGATGCGCGAGCAGCTCAGGCACCTGATCGAGATGTCCGCCATGCCCAACGTCACGCTGCGGGTCCTGCCATTGGACGGCCGGCACCCGATTAGCACGGGTGCCTTTACTCTCCTTGAGTTCGGAGCCGATCACGGCCGGGCGCTGAACGACATCGTCTTCCTGGAGCTTTTGAGCAGGAGCGGTATGTATGAGGACGAGTCCGAGGCATACGACCACCGGCTCGCCTTCGATGAGCTCGCGGATGCGGCCCTGGACCCCGACGAGTCGGTCGCCCTGATCGGCAGGACGGTACGGGACCGCTGGAGCTGATCCGATGGCAGCCTCACCGCACATGGCGACGCCGGCCGGCAAGCCACGGGCCCGGTCGCTCGGCATCCCGTTCGCGGGCACGCCGGGCCAGTGGAACGCGATCACCGACGTGCCGGGAGTGCAGGTCGGCTACGCGACGCTGATCCGCGGCCAGGCGGTCCGCACCGGGGTGACCGCCATCCACCCGCGCGGGCGGGCCGGGGCGGCGGATCCGGTCGCCGCGGGCTTCTTCTCGCAGAACGGCAACGGCGAGATGACCGGCGTGAGCTGGATCCGGGAGTCGGGCACCTTCTCCGGGCCGATAGCGATCACGAACACGCATGCCGTGGGAATCGCCCACGCAGCGATCATCGCGTGGACAGTGGCACGTCACCCTGCGCTCGCGCAGGCCTGGCTGCTCCCGGTCGTCGCCGAGACATGGGACGGGTACCTCAACGACATCAACGGCCAGCACGTCACGCAGCAGGACTGCCTGGAGGCGCTGGAGTCAGCGGCCTCCGGCCCGGTCGAGGAGGGCTCGGTGGGCGGTGGCACCGGGATGAGCTGCTACGGCTTCAAGGGCGGCTCGGGAACATCCTCCAGGGTGGTGGAGCATGCCGGGACCCGCTACACGGTCGGCGTGTTCCTGCAGGCCAACTTCGGCTCCCGGAAGGAGCTCACGCTCGCCGGCGTGCCGCTCGGGGCTGCCCTGGCCGGCGACAACCCGATGGCGGAGGCGGCCGCCGCGCCAGAGGGGACCGGCTCGGTCATCGTGGTGGCCGCAACGGATGCCCCGCTGCTGCCCGGCCAGTGCACCGCCCTGGCCCGCCGGGTCACCCTCGGCCTGGCCAGGACCGGGACGACGGGCTCGCACTTCTCCGGTGACCTGTTCCTCGCCTTCTCCACCGGCAACCCCGGCGCGATCACGCCGGGCGCGGCCGCCTTCCGGGCCAGCGCGGCACCGGGCTATGACGAGCTGCGCTACGTGCCCTGGGGTCAGCTTGACCCGTTCTTCGCTGCGGTCGTCCAGGCAACCGAGGAGGCGGTGGCCAACGCGCTGGTCGCGAACGAGGAAATGACCGGCAGGGCCGGCCATCGCAGCCCCACCCTGCCCCGGGAGCGAGCAGCCGAGCTGATCAGGGCCGCCCGGCCCGCGTTACCTGCCTTGCTTCTCCACACGATCTGCACGTCCCCTGCAGGTCGGCTGCACCCGCCTGCCATTTAGTGATGGAGTACCGCACCGGGATTGTCCGATGCGGTGCCGGGACCATCGCCGGATCGTGCAGGGCTGATCGCGACTCCGGCTACAGGGGGGGTAGGGGACCCTGGCGGCTCTGCCGCCAGGGTTCCCATTTCCTTGTCAGGGCCGCTCCGCCGCCTCGGACGGCCAGCCTGCCGCTCCGGCACGGGTCACCGCCGCCTCTTCCCGGCCGCCGAGCCAGCGGTCGAGCCAGCTGAACTGCTCGGCCAGCACGTGCAGCACCGATTCCCGGGCCAGGTAGCCATGGCTCTCGTGGGGCAGGAGCACCAGCCGGCTGGTCCCGCCGCTCCCCTGCAGGGCCTGGAACAGCCGCTCCGACTGAACCGGGAACGTCCCTGAGTTGTTGTCCTGCTCCCCGTGGATCAGCAGCAGCGGCGCGGCGATCCGGTCGGCGTAGCGGAACGGGGACACCCGGTCGTAGATCTCGGGCACCTCCCAGAAGCTGCGCCGCTCCGTCTGGAAGCCGAACGGGGTGAGCGACCTGTTGTAGGCGCCGCTCCGGGCGATACCCGCAGCGAACAATCCGGTATGCGCGAGCAGGTTCGCGGTCATGAAAGCCCCGTAGCTATGACCGCCCACGGCCACCCTGCCCGGGTCCGCAATGCCAGCCTCGGCCAGTGCGCGCACGTGCGCCTGTGCCGCGGCGGTGACCTGCTCGATGTAGGTGTCGTTCTTGGTCTCCGGATCGCCGATCACCGGCATGGTCGCGTCGGCGAGCACGGCGTATCCCCGCAGCACGAACCAGGCGGGCTCAAGCCCGCTCAGCCTGGTGAACCGGCTGGCGCTGCCGCGGACCTGGCCGGCGGTGCCCGCGCTGCCGTAGTCCATCGGGTAAGCCCAGATGACCAGCGGAAGCTGGCCATCGCGCTCCGGGGAGTAACCCGGCGGCAGGTACAGCATGCCCGAGAGCGGGACGCCGTCTGCCCGGTCGGTCCGTACGAGCCGCCTGGTAAGCCCGGTGAGCTCGGGATGCGGGTCCGGCCACCCGGTGAGCGGGCGGAACCCGGAGCCGTCCAGCGCGACCAGGCGCAGATTGGGCGGTTCGGAGGGACTCTCGTGCCACATCACGACGCGGTCCCGCCCGCCCTCGGCAAAGCCCACCACCTGTTCGAGGCAGTCGGCCGGGGACTGGGCGAGCCGCGTGGCCTGGCGCGTGAACAGGTCAAACCGGTCCAGGAACGGACGGTCCCCGTCCGGGGTGGCCCCTCGGCCGATCAGGTAAATGACGGAGCCATCCTGCAGCGCGGTCCGGGTTCCGTCGGGGTGGACGGTCAGCAGCGGCCAGCCGGGATCGCTGTAGTCGTCGTCACGGTCCCGGTCGAACACGATCCGGTCAGGCTCCGCGCCGCCGAGCCGGTGCAGCCACGTCGTGTCCCAGCGGCGATCACGGTCGTGCTCGGTGATCAGAAGCGTGCCGGGCTCGTCCATGTCGAGCCAGCCCTGGCAGCGGTGGCGCAGGCGCAGATCCTCCTTCGGCTCCGCGCCGGTCCCCGCCGCCAGCACCATGATCCGGTCACGGTGCTCGGCGGGCGCGACAGGATCGCCGCCGTCAAGCGCCTCGGCCCAGACCAGCGTGGCCGGTTCGCGCTCCGCCCAGGACACCATGCGCGGCCCGGTCGGCACGCCCTGTCGCGGCACCTCATCGCTGACCGGCAGGTCGGCCACGGCCCGCTCGGGGGTGCCAGCCGCGGACCAGACGGTTACGCTGCGGGCGAACAGCGGAAACGGCACCCGGAACGAGAACGGGCGGGCGAGCTGGTGCACCAGCAGGTGCTGGCCGTCAGGCGACTCGGTGATGCGCTGGTACAGCCCGGGCGGGCCGAGAGCCGCCGACGCCCCGGTTACCGGGTCGACTCGGAGCGGAACCGAGGTCGCAAGCGCCTCGAACGCGTCGGCGTCGCTGTCGGTGCGCAGCAGATCCCGGAAGGTCGCCATCTGAGAGCGCTTGCCCGCCGTCTCCTCAACGCGCGGCTCGGTGACCGGTTCCGGAAGCTCGACCCGGCCGCCGGGCGCTCCCAGGACCAGCAGCGAGCCGGAGTCCCTGGACCAGCGCGCCGCCGCTGCTGGCGTCAGCGGATCGCCGCCGAGCACGTCGTTGACCCGCAGGCCGGGCACCTGCCAGGCCGTCGCTTCGGCCGCATCGGCCACCCAGAGGTCCACGCCGTCGTCGGAGTCCACGGTGAACGCGAGGTGACGTCCGTCGGGCGCCCAGGTCGGCACCGACACCTGCGCACCGGGCGGGAGCGGCAGGTCTCGCTGCTCGCCGTCGGCGAGGCGGAGCACCGACAGCCCGGTCAGCCGCCGCAGCCGCCTGCGCGCCCGCAGCGCAGGATCGATGCGGATTCCGGCCAGGGCCAGGTACCGGCGGGCGAGCAGCGCCACCGGCGGATGGCTTTCATAATGAACGAGAACCAGGTGCCTGCCCCCAGGGGACAGGCGGGCCAGCGGAGTGGGCGGCGCATCGACGATCCGGGCGATATCGGGTCCGGGGAGTAGATAGGGCACAATCGATCTTCGCATACCGGGCGAGCGCGCCAGACCGTCCGCTGCGCCCGGTGCCTGGGCCGCATCGCCCGGGGGACGATCGGAACATGCCGCGCTGGATCCTGCACCTCGACCTCGACCAGTTCATCGCGGCAGTGGAACTGCTCCGCCGCCCGGAACTGCGCGGCCTTCCGGTCGTCGTGGGCGGGGACGGCGACCCGGCCAAGCGCGGCGTGGTCGCGACAGCCTCGTACGAGGCGCGCGCCTACGGCGTTCAGTCCGGCCTGCCGCTGCGCACCGCGGCGCGGCGGTGCCCGGATGCGGTGTTCCTGCCGGTCGACCGGCAGGCCTACGAGGCGGCCTCCGAACGGGTGATGGCGGCCGTCCGGGCGGCGGCGGCCGGCCAGCCCGGGGCGGTGGTCGAGGTCGCGGGGTGGGATGAGGCGTTCCTCGCGGTGGAGACCGGCGATCCCGAGGCCGTCGCCCGCCGTATCGCCGAGCGGGTCCGGGCCGAGACGGGGCTGGCGGCCACCATCGGAATCGGCGAGAACAAGCTCCAGGCCAAGCTGGCCGCGGGGTTCGGGAAGCCCGCCGGGATCTTCCGGCTCACCAGCCAGAACTGGTTCGAGATCATGGGTGGCAGGCCGACCGAGGCGCTGTGGGGCGTCGGCGCCAAGACCGCCCGCAGGCTCGCGGCCCTCGGCATCGGCACCGTGGCCGAGCTTGCCGCCGCCGACCCGGAGTACCTGGCAGCGCGGCTCGGGCCGGCCACCGGGCCGTGGCTGGTCCTCACCGCCAGGGGCATCGGCTCCACCAGGGTCACCAGCGAGCCTTACCAGCCTCGCTCACGTGGCAGGGAAGTGACCTACCAGGAGAACCTCCGGGACTGGGACGAGGTGACCAGTGAGGTGATCCGGCTGGCCAGCCTGGCCGCCGCAGACGCGGCAGCCGAGGGGCGCCCGGCCCGGGCCGTGGTAGTGAAGGTGCGGTACGCGCCGTTCGACACCGTCACGCACTCCCGGCGGCTGGAGGCGCCCACCACGGACCCGGCGGCGATCTCCCGGGCGGCACTTGACGCGCTGGCCAGGTTCACCTCGCGCCGGCCGGTCCGGCTGCTCGGCGTCAGGACCGAGCTGAGCTCCTGATCAGACCCGCGCGGTGTCCCTGCGGAACCGCCAGGCAGCCCCGGCCACGAAGATCACGAGCCAGGCGAGCAGGTTGACCAGCCACCAGCCGTCCACGCTGCCGCCGAGCAGCGGCGCGTGCACAAGCTCGTTCAGCCCGTACAGCGGGGTGAACTTGGCAAGCACCTGGAACGCGTGCGGGTACTGGCTGAGCGGGATGAACAGGCCCCCGGCGAACGACAGCAGCATCATGATCAGCCCCATGATCTGCATGACGTTCTCGGTCGGCAGCAGGTACCCGATGAACAGTCCGAACGCCGCGAACAGCAGCGAGCCGAGCCAGACGCACAGCGCGGTGAGGGCCCACAGGTGCAGCGGCATCGACGGCTTGCCGGTGATCCCGCCGACCACGTTCACGATGACGACGGAGCCGAGCCCGAGCACGAGCGCGGTGCACACCTTCAGGGCGACATAGGCCACCGGCGTCAGCGGAGTCAGCCGGAGCTGGCGGCTCCAGCCGGCGGCCCGCTCGATCGAGACCATGGCGCCGCCGCTGGTCGTGGCCAGCACAGCGCCATACAGCGACATGCTGATCAGGATGAACGCCGACACGTTCCCATGACCGGCCTTCTGGAACGCGTAGGCGCTGTTCAGGCCGAACGCCAGGAAGAAGATCACCGGCGCGATCATCGTGAAGATGACAGTGCGGCGGTTTCGCAGCAGCCGCCGGATCTCCAGCCGGAGCGCCGTGATGTTGAAGCCGCCTGCCGCGGGCACGCCCCGGGACAGGCTGGCCGCCGATAGCTGGCTGGTCATCGGGCTGCTCCCGTCGTCTGCGCGCTGGCATCGGCGCCGTCGCCGGTCAGGGCGAGGAAGGCGTCCTCGATGCCGCGAGTGGTGATCTCCAGGTCCCGGGCGGGCGTCGCGGTGAGCAGGTACCTGGCGACTGCGTCGCTGTCCTTGCAGTGCACCAGGACGGTGTCGCCGCGGATCTCGGCGCTGTCGGCACCGGGAATCGCGCTTAGCTCGTCCTCCCGCGCTCCCGGCAGGGTTGCCCTGACGGTCCGGCCCGCTGCGAGGGCCTTGATCTGCGCGGGCGTCCCGTCGGCAACGATCTCGCCAAGGCGGATCAGTATGATCCGGTCGGCGTAGGCGTCGGCCTCTTCCAGGTAGTGCGTGGCAAACAGGACCGTCCGTCCGCGCTCGGCATCCTCGCGGATCGACGCCCAGAAGTTGCGGCGGCCCTCCACGTCCATGCCGGTCGTGGGCTCGTCCAGGATCAGCAGCTCGGGGTCGGACAGCAGGGCCATGGCGAACCGCAGCCGCTGCTGCTCGCCGCCCGAGCACTTGCCGACCTTCCGGTCGGCGATCCCGTCGATGCCGGCCCGGCGCAGCACCTCCGCGGCCGGCCGGGAGCGCGCGAACAGGCTGCCCGTGTACTCGACCGTCTCGCCGACGGTGAGGTCCTTCAGCAGCCCGCCGGTCTGCATGACCGCGGACACCAGCCCATATGCGACCGCCCGGCGCGGCGGCATTCCGTAGACCGCGACCTCGCCCGCGTTCGGCCGGGACAGGCCCAGGATGATGTCGATCGTGGAGGTCTTCCCCGCCCCGTTCGGGCCCAGGAAGGCGACGATCTCACCGGACTGGATGCTGATGTCGACGCCCTTGACGGCGTGGACATGGCCGAAGCGCTTGTGAATGCCGCGCAGGCCGACGGCCAGGCTGGTAGCGGCGGGTGCGCTGAACGTGCTCGATGCGCTGGATGCGCTGGATGCGCTGGATGCTGTCATTCGGTCTCCGAGGGCACACGGTCCGCCAGCAGCCCGCGAGCCCGCCCCCTCTCGCTCGTATCCGGGTCACGGTGGGTGCATCACCCCTATCGTGGCATCCCGGCGCGGCGCCGCGCTCGCCCTGTATGTCACCTCGGTGGCGTGACACGTGTCACGGCGTGCGGACAGGCCGGCACCGACGTACCCTCGAGCCCGCCGGCCCAGAGGCCGCGGAACGGGCTAGCTGCCGCGGTAGGCGCGGGCCAGCTCGGCCAGCCGATGGTGCACGCCCCGCATGATCTCGGGACGGCCCGGCAGCCAGTCCTTGCGCACCTTCGCGACCGAGGTGTAGTTCGGGTCGCACACGTTCGCCAGCGGCGCCTCCACTGCCTGGCTGACGAACTGGTAGGCATCCATGGCCGACAGGCCGCATGCTGCGGCCACCCAGCCGACCATGTCGGCCTGCGCGATCCGGAAGGCATCCTCCAGCGGACGGGCTGAGCCGGCGGACATGATGTGGGTGTCGGACTCCAGCCTCGGCCAGGGCGTGGCGACGCCCTTGAGCAGCTCCACGATCAGCACCGTGTCCATCGCGCACTCCACTGCCACCCCGCAGGTCTCCCCCTCGCCCTGCCGGGCATGCCCGTCGCCCACCGACAGCAGCCCTCCGGCCACGTTCACGCCCAGGTAGCAGGTCACGCCCGGGCGCATCTCCGGGGTGTCCATGTTGCCGCCGAACGCATCGGGTACCAGCGCGGACCTGACCTCAAGGCCGGCCGGGGCCACGCCGACCGTCCCGTGCATGGGGTCCATCGGCAGTTCCGCGCTCGCGTCACCGTCGGCGGCGGCAAACCGGCAGGTGCCGGCATCCCGGTCGAGCTCCCAGATCCACACCACCTCGGGCAGCGGGTCCTGCAGCGTGGCGGTCAGGTGCGTGGAGGTGAGCGCGCCGAACAGCGGCACGGTGGTCGATGCGGCCCAGTCCCGGCTCGGCCGCATCGAGACGAAGTGGACCGCTAGCGTGTCACCAGGCTCCGCGCCCTCGACGTGGAACGGCCCGGTCTGCGGGTTCAGGAACGGGAACTCACAGACCTGGGAGACGAGATCACCAGGGCCCTGGACCCGGCCTGCGTAGCAGTCCTCGGTCCACAGTTCCAGCACGGTCCCGGGCTCGATCCGGGCGAGGGGAGCCACGCCGCCGAACGTCCACGCATACTGATCCGGCGTCGGCCGGAACGACACGACTCTCGGGTCGCTCATGATCTTCCTCCGGGCTTACGTCCTCGGGTGATGCCGCCGCCCTCTCGCGGCACATCCGATCATGGCGCGTGAGCGGGCAGCCTGTCAGACGACCTCCGCGATCGTCCGGGTGAGCAGGATCGCCGCGCAGAACGACCGGTAGATCCCGAGCAGGTCATCGCCCCGGATCGCCAGTTCCCGCGGCCCGGTCCGGTCCACTCCGCGCACCCAGCTAGCGGCCTCGGCGATGTCGGTGGTCCGGACCGAGACCTCCAGGCTGGCGGGCCGCGCCAGCGGCGGCGGGTCCGTCCCAGGGGCGGCCGCCACCGCCTTCCTGGCCGCCTCCCGGATCAGCGCGCGGGCGCGCCGGGGATGCAGGCTGTGCGCCGCGTTCCGGCTCACCGGTTCCTTCACGACCGCGGAGTGGATGCCCGGGATCAGTTCGGCAGCCTCCTCGCAGGCCACCCGGTCACCGGTGACCAGCACGACCGGCACCCCGTAGTGCGCGGCAACCAGCGCGTTGATCCCGGCCTCGCCGGTGACCGTGCCGTTCAGCCGCGCCTCGACCACCACCCTCGGGCTGTAGCTGTGCGAGAGCCCCGCAGCGGCGCCGACCGAGCCGTGGTAGGAGACGAGCAGCACGGCGTCATAGCTGCCATCCAGGCCCTGCATCATGTAGAGCGGCTTGTGGCTCCCGGATATATAGGAAGCCTCGCCCGCCAGCGCGTCTGCCGGCAGGTTGCGCATGGCGGAGTGGGAGTCGTTGACCACCACCTCCGTTGCGCCCCCCTCGATAGCGCCCTCGATCGCCGCGTTGACCTCGGCCAGCAGCAGCGCCCGGCCGGCCGCTGCCTGGGGACCGTCACCGACGCACTGCTCCCAGTCAGCGATGCCGGCGGTCCCCTCCATGTCCGTGGACAGGAAGACCTTCATGGCACTCTCACCTCGCCGTCATCGCGGCTTCGCCACCTTCTGCCGCTCGACGATCCGGAACTCGTCATCGTCGGCAGTCTGCACCGAGTACGTGGCGCCGTCCCGGGTGGACGCGCCGCCGTGGCGGCCGTCGGGGGTCAGGCAGAGCGCCTGCAGCGGCGCCCGGTACTCGTCGGGCAGGCTCAGGGTCTGCGCCAGCGCGGTGGCGCACGCGGCCGCCGGGTCCTCGCCCGCGGCGACTGCCAGGAGAACCGACCGGGCGGTGTTGCCGCGGATCGCTAGCTCGCCCCGGCCGGTGCAGGCCGCGCCGCCCACCCTGTTGTCGCAGTAGTTGCCGGCGCCGATCAGCGCGGAGTCACCCACCCGCCCGGGGTACTTCCACGGGTAGCCGCTGGTGGACACGCCGACAGCGAGACTGCCCGACGCATCCAGGGCGAGCACGTTGACGGTTCCCCAGGGGCCGTCCGGCGGTGACATCGCCCTGATCCGCTCCAGCGCCTGCCGCCGGTAGGCGGCCTCGCCGGCCCAGGTCGTGTGCTGGGCCAGGGCATGCTCGGAGAGGCCCTCCCGCCATAGCCTCCTGGCCTCGTCGGTCAGCACCCGGCCGCGCTCGATCCCGACCTCATCGGCGAACCGCTCGGCGCCCGCGCCCACCAGCAGCACGTGCTGAGGGAGCCTGTCGCAGACTGCCCGGGCGATCGTTATCGGGTGCGGGAAGCCGCGCACCGCCGCGACGGCGCCCGCGCGCAGTGACGCGCCGTCCATGATCGACGCGTCCAGCTCGACCTCGCCGAGCAGGTTCGGCAGCCCGCCCACGCCGACATAGTGATCCGATTCGTTGGCCTCGGCGACGCGGACCGCGGCCTCCACAGCATCCATGGCGGACCCGCCGGCTCGCAGCACGGCCACCCCGGCCGCGAGGCCGACCTCGCCGCGCTCGCTGGCGATCATCACTGGCCTGCTGATGACTGCTCCTTCCGGGTGCCTTCACCGGGCGCGCGAGCGGCTGGCCGCGGCTCGCGCGCCCGTGGGACGATCGGTAGGCGGCCGGGCAGCGGCCGCCGCACGGACTCTATCTCCCGCCGCGACTGGAGGTCGATCGGATGCCGCCCGTGCTCTCCTGCTCCAGCCTCGGCCTGGCCGGGACTGACGTCCCGGTGATCCGGGTCACCGGAACCGCGCCCGGGCCGCGGCTGACCGTGCTGGCCGGCATCCACGGCTGCGAGTACGCCCCGATGGCGGCGGTCCGGGAGTGGTCCCGTCAGCTAGCCGGCCGGGACCTGCACGGAACCGTGGTCGCCGCCCCGGTGGTCAACATGCCGGCGTTCCGGGCGCGGAGCCCGTTCGTAGTGCCCGAGGACGGGAAGAACCTGAACCGGTGCTTCCCCGGTGACCCGGCGGGCACGCTGGCGCAGCGGCTGGCCCATGCGGTCTTCACCGAGCTCATCGAGGGCTCCGACGCCGTCGTGGACGCGCACGCGGGCGACATGGTCGAGGCGCTGGAGCCGTTCTGCCTTTATGACGCCGGCCCGGCCGAGGCGAGCGCACGGGACCTTGCTGCCGCCTACGGCCTGGGCTACGTCATCCGCCAGGAACCGGGCCCGGACCGCGCGGTCGGCGGGACGACCAGCTCGGCGGCGGCGGAGATCGGCATTCCGGCGATCATCGCCGAGGCGGGCGGGTGCGGCCTGGTCACCCGGGAGGCGGTGGCCGCGCACCTGCACGGCCTGGACCAGGTGCTTGCCCACCTCGGGATGACCGGCGCGGACGCGGCACCAGCCGCCCGCGGCCAGCCCTCCGCCCGGCAGCCGCCTGTCCACCTCAGCCGGTTTATCTGGCTGCGCAGCACGCACGCGGGCTGGTGGGAGGCCGCTGTCTCGGCCGGGCAGCAGGTCACCAGGGGACAGCTGCTCGGTACCGTCTCCAGCCTCGACGGGGCACGCCAGCTCGAGGCCGTCACCGCCCCGGACGACGGCGTTCCGCTGTTCCTGACGACCTCGCCCGCCGTGGCTGCCGACGGCCTGCTGCTCGGGCTCGGCGCCCGCTAGGTGCGCCCGGCGGGCGGCGGACGCCGTAGCGGCGGCTGCCGGCCGGAATATCACTGGACGGCGCGAGGCAGGGCGAGGAGGATCGCTGGGTGAGCGACGACGAAGGCCGGCTGAGCGGCGCAGACTCACCGGGCGGGGAGGTGCCGGCCCGGTGGGCGGCCTCCGCCAGGCACCCGGATATGTGGGTGGATCCTGAGCGGGACCCGCGGGACACCGGCACCGAGCTGACCGACGAGCGGTCCACGCTGACCGAGTACCTGCGGGCGTACCGGCTCACGCTGGAGATGAAGTGCGATGGCCTGGACGCGGCGCAGCTTGCCCGGCGCTCGGTGCCGCCGTCAACGATGTCGCTGCTGGGCCTGGTCCGGCACATGGCGGAGGTCGAGCGGTACTGGTTCCGCCGGGTCATGGCGGGCCACGAAGCGCCCCGGCTCTACGTGACGCAGGACAGTCCCGGCGCGGACTGGGACGGCGCGGTGGCCGACCCGGCGGTCGCGGAGCAGGCGTGGGCCGCCTGGCGTGCCGAGGTGGGGTTCGCCGAGCGCTTCGCGGCCGATGCCGCCGACCTGGGGCTCACCAGCCGCGGCCGGACCCGGGTAGATGACAAGCCGATCTCGCTGCGCGAGGTACTCGTGCACATGATCGAGGAGTACGCCCGGCACTGCGGTCACGCGGACCTGCTCCGAGAGCGCATCGACGGCCGCGTCGGCCAGTAGCGGCCCGGCCGAACACCGGGGACCGGCGGTCCGTGACAGACGCCCGGATCAGCGGGCCATCGGGACTGAGACCCCGCCGCGGCCCTGACGCCACCGGCCGGCCATCGGGCTTCCGGCCCGGCTCGCTCCTGCCGCGGCGGCAAGCCGTCCGCCTGGCTGGCGGCTGATCCGCCGCCAGAGTGCCTCCCGGTCGGACCGGGTCAGGGCGCTCAGCCGAAGCCCGAACACCTCCGCCGCGGCATCGAGCCACTCCGTGACCGATGTCAGCTCCCGCTTCGACCGGTCGCCGTTGCCGTTGTCGCGGCCCAGCACGCGTCCGTGGATGAAGTCGATTCCGGCGGCGTCACGCCGGTAGACCTGGCAGAGCCGGACGAACAGCGAGGACGGCGAGGTGGAGAGCTCGACGTGGTGAGGCAGGAAGTCCGCGAGGGTGGCCGGGGCCAGCGTGAAGTCCATGGCGTGGAAGGACCGGAGCGCCGGATCCTGGATGAACCGCCAGCCCGCCGGAGCCCCGGCACCGTGCGCCAGGCTCTCCAGGCGGAAGGTGAACGAACCCTGCCGGTGCTCTCCGGCGGCAAGCGGCATCGGCTCATGATGGGCGTTGCCCAGCCCCGCGTCCACCATGAACACGGTCCCGTCGATGCTGACGGTCAGCGCCAGGTGGTTGCCGTACTGCTCCGGGCGCGGATCCTCGCTCGCCCCGTGCACGCAGCCGCGGTGCCAGGCGACCCCGAAGCCCAGTGCCGCGAGCAGGGTTGCGAACGCGCCGTTCAGGCTGAAGCAGTATCCGCCCCGCCCGGCGAGGATCCGGCGTATCGAGATGGCCGGGGCTATCCCGGCGGGCCGGCCAAGCTGGATGTCGATGTTCTCGTAGGCGATCCGCTCGACGTGGGCACGGTGGACCGCGAACAGCGCCTCCGCTGACGGCGGCCCGGGATGCTCGAGGCCGAGCCGGTCCAGGTACGACCGCAGCCAGTCGACCATGGGTGAAACCCTACGACCGGGCGCGCGGCCGGGCGACGGCGCCTGTAGCGCCGGCGGCCGGACGGCGGCACGCGGGCTCTGGCAGTATCGCCTGTGTGACCGAGCCCGTGCCCGCGGGATCAGGGGCACCGCCGGAGGCAGCCGATGTCATGGCTGGCCAGGCGGCTGTGCCCGCCGGCGGCCCGCTGATCATCCTGGTCGGCGGGGTGGCAGGGACAGGGAAGACGACGGTCGGCAGCATCCTCGCGGCGCGCCTGGGCTGGGAGTTCGCTGACGCCGACGCCTTTCACTCGGCCGCGGCGATCGCCAAGATGCGCAGCGGCCAGCCGCTCAGCGAGGCCGACCGGGCGCCGTGGCTGGCGCGGATCTGCGCGTGGATGGACGAGCGGATCGCCGCCGGGCAGCCTGCCGTCGGCGGCTGCTCCGCGCTGCGGCGCAGCTACCGGCAGCGGCTGCTGGCCGGGCGGCCGAGGGCCCGGCTGGTGTTCCTCACGCTGAGCAGGGCCGAGATTGCCGCCCGGCTGGCCGCCCGGCACGGGCATTTCTTCACCGAACGGCTGCTGGACAGCCAGCTTTCCGAGGAGGAGCCGGCAGCGCCGGACGAGCCGGTGCTGACCCTGGATGCGGCCGGCCCGCCCGTGGTGGTGGTCGGCGAGATCCTCCGCCGCCTCGGGCTGGCCGCATAGGATCGGGTGGCAGCGAGCGAGGAGGTGGCGTGACTGGCAAGGGCGTTACCGCCGCGGCGGCCCAGGCGGAGGTCTACCGCGCGGCCAGGCAGGACAAGCCTTGGGGCTATGAGCTGATCTTCGCGGCGGTAGAGGGCTGTTACGTCGGCAAGATCATCCACGTGAACGCCGGGGAATCGCTCAGCCTGCAGTACCACCAGCAGAAGGACGAGACGATCAGCGTGCTGTCCGGTCAGGCGCAGATCGAGTACGGCGCCGCCGCCGGCGAGCTGGCGAGCGAGCGTTTCGGTCCCGGCGACACGATTCACCTGCCGGCGGGCGCGCTGCACCGGATCACCGCGGTCGATGAGCTGACCTTTGCCGAGTCATCAACGGCATACCCCGGGTGGCGCGAGGACGTCGTCCGGCTCGAGGACCGGTACGGGCGCACCGGCACGACCGCGCCCTGAGCTGCGGGCGGCTGCCGCCCCGCTCCGGGCCGGCAGCGGCCGCGGCCAGCGCGTCCTGGTTATCCTGGGGCCCGCCCGGAACCGGTCCGGCGTGCCGGGCGGAGTCACTGATCGTCGGCCGGGCCGCGGAGCCGCTTGAGGCGCGACCGGTGCCGCTTCTCGGCCAGCCTGCGCTCCCGGGCGGCACGGCCTGGCCTGGTCGGCCTGCGCGGCCGGGCCGGCGCCGCGGTCGCCTCGGTCAGCAGCGAGGCGAGGCGCGCAGCCGCGGCCTCCCGGTTGCGAAGCTGCGAGCGATGCTCCGACGCCGCGACCGTGAGCACGCCGCCGGCCAGGCTGCCCGCCAGGGCCGTCAGCGCGCGCTGCTTGAGGATGGCCGGCAGCGCATCGGATCCGGCAAGGTCATAGCTCAGCTCGGCACGCGTGTCGGAGGTGTTCACCGACTGCCCGCCCGGACCCGGCGACCGGGAGAACCGCCAGGCCAGCTCGTCCTCTGGAATTTCGATGCCCCGCACGATCACCGAGATGGCCATGGCCCTTCCTGCCTGCCGCGCTCTGGCATGCCGTCAGCCCGGGCCGGTCCGCAGCAATTCCGGTCAAGCACGGGACCGGCCTGGCTGCTTGACTGCTGTCATGAACGCTAAGGCAGATCCCGGCATGCCCGTGGCGCTGGTGGCGGGAGCCACCCGGGGAGCCGGCCGCGCCATCGCCGTCGAGCTAGCACGCGCCGGCATGCTCGTGTACGCCACCGGCCGGAGCAGCCGGGTGTCCGGGCGCTCGGAGATCGGCCGGCCGGAGACCATCGAGGAGACCGGTGACCTGATCCGGGCCGCCGGAGGGCGCGGCGTGGCACGAGTGGTCGACCATGAGGACCCCGAGGCGGTAGCGGATCTCGTCGCTGGCATCGAAGCCGAGCGCGGCCGGCTCGACGTGCTGGTGAATGACATCTTCGGCGGCGACAGGTACGCGCAGTGGGACAAGCCGCTGTGGGAGCACGACTGGGCGGGCGGGCTGCGGATGCTGCAGATGGGCGTGCACACCCACCTCATCACCTGCCGCGCCGCGATCCCGCTGCTGCTGCGCACCGCCGGCGGCCTGAACTCCCGCGGCCTGGTCGTCGAGATGACCGACGGCACCGCGGAGGCGAACGCTGAGTTCCGGCGGAACGTCGGCTTCTACTATGACCTGGTCAAGGCGAACGTTGAGCGGATCGTGAAGGGCCTGCACGCCGAGCTCGCCGGCCAGCCGGTGACAGCCGTCGGGGTCACCCCGGGCTGGCTGCGCTCGGAGCACATGCTGGAGAACTTCGGGGTAACCGAGGGCACCTGGCGGAATGCGCTGACGAATACGCCCGGGTTCGGCATCTCTGAGTCTCCCGCGTACGTGGCACGCGGCGTGGCCGCGCTGGCGCTGGACGCCGACGTCGAGCGGTGGGGAGGCAGCATCCTCAGCTCCCGCCAGCTTGCCGATGCCTACGGGTTCACCGACACCGACGGCAGCAAGCCGGACTGCTGGGGTTATCTCGCGGCCTACGGCTGGGAGCGCGAGGACGGCGCGGGGGTCGAGGACTTCCGCTAGACGAGTGATTCCCTATGCCTTCAGTGGTCGTAGGCGATCAGCGACCGGCTGACGGGCTGCCCGGTCTTGTTGTTGTGCCAGATCGCTGCGGTCATGGCCAGGATGCGCTGGGCGACGCGGATG
>Ga0209061_1002961_pt1 | contig 19649 bp, 11 predicted proteins | sample Coa_R1_10_FD_187157 | JGI IMG/M metagenome (GOLD analysis project Ga0209061, IMG submission 187157) | Surface soil microbial communities from Centralia Pennsylvania, which are recovering from an underground coalmine fire - Coalmine... | ecosystem: Environmental > Terrestrial > Soil >...
TCCTCCTCTTCAATGCCCAGAGCGCTACTCTTGAAGTTGACTATCCCTCCGTTCTGATAGTTGTCCCAGGCGGTCAGGTTGTCCGTCTCGTACAGGGTCGCGCCTGTGCCATACATCATACGATTCGAGTTAAACGGATCGATATTCATGCCCTCGATCATCCAGCCCAGCTTGACGGCGGGAACAGGAGGAACGGGGTTAGTATCTCCAAAATTGAGCCAGGGAGCGTTCGAGACATCAATCGTGTAGTACAGGTTGCGATTGGGATAGCTGGCCCACGACCAGATGGGTTCCCAGCTTGCGCCGCCGTTGGTGGTGCGGAAGAGCTGCGCGTCCGGCCACCACGAGTTCACGCTCGCGACCACGATAGTTCCGGGGTGCTGCATATCGACAGCCAGGCCACCGTAGCCAAAGTAGTCGCTCGATGAATTGGAGCCGGGGACGGGACTGATCAGCGTCCAGGTGTTGGTGCTGGGAACATATTTCCAGACATCCCCGTGATCGCCGTTATACGGGCCATCGAAGTCGCTGTAGGTAACGTAGAGAGTGCCTTGCGAATCGAGCTTGCCCTGGTGCGGCAGATAACCGGTGGTGTTGTCCGTTGTGGTTTGCCAGGTCGCGCCCCCGGTGCAGGTGACAGTGGTCCCGCTCACGCTGCATGTTGGTTCGCCGGGGATAGGAGCCCAGGTCGCGCCACCATCTGTGCTGCGATAGATGTTGTCCGCACCGCTGCGATTATCAGCCACACCAACGTAGATCGTTTTGGTAGGGCTGCCGGGTGTACCAGTTGAGGGATCAAATGTGACCCAGACAACGCCATCAGGGTCGCTCTGGTAGCCGCTAGTATCGCTGGGGTTCTCAGAGTAGGGACCGGTATCCGGGAAGTTCGTCACCTTGCTCCAGGTCACGCCGTAATCGGTGCTCTTCCACAGGCCGTTGCCGCTACGCGCCCCGTAGTAGAGAATGGCATCATCGTTGGGATCAACAGCCAGGCGCTCGCCCATACCGCGTCCGGGCATGTTTCCTCCGACTTTGAAGGGCAATTGCGTGATCTGCCACGTGTTGCCCTGATCATCCGAGCGCAGAATCGCCCCATTCATACTTGTCCACGAGTTCGTGTACAGGCCAGCAGCGACATAGAGACGATTGGGATCGACCGGATCGGTGGCCACGCTTTCCGCTCCTGCCCAGTCCCACTCATTCTGGGGTATCCAGTCCATCAACTGCGTCCAGGTGCCGGTGCTCTGATTCCAGCGGTAGACACCGCCAATATCTGTCCTGGCGTAGATCAGATTCTGCTGCTTCGGGTTGAAAATGACATCGGTGATGAAGCCACCGCCGCCGCCAGTGACGACGTTTTGCCAGGTATACGCCTGTGTAGTAGCAGGAACGGCGTGAGCAACCGTGACCCTCCCAAGAAGCAGCGCGGGTACCAGCATCGTTGCTACAATCGTCAGAGACATCATCAGGAACTTCCATCTCAGCCGCCCATAGGCCCGGTTGAAACCGGGAAACTTCCTTGCCATTGCAAAACCCTCTTTCTGAAAATAGGGAAAAGGAACAGGACCACGTTCCTATTTGGGAACGTTCCCATTCGCCGCGACAAAAAAAAGTTGCATTAAGAACAACCTGCTGCTATTAAAAAGTATAATTGTCCTGCTTGAGAGAGCAATGACAGGTACTGAGCAGGTATTAGACAGGTGAGCAGCACCGGGCATGGCTAATCGTAGCTATAGGCTGGCTGAGCAAACGCGGCCTGTATGAGCACCGGAGGATGCTTGGGCTGCACAAGGTAGCCGCGCCCTGGAGGAAGCGAGCTGGCCGCGACTCCGTAGAAGATCTTGCCCTCCATCGGGTCGCCGCTCATGATGATCGCCGCAGTGCCCATTTCGCGCAAGCGTTGGAAGACCGTTTCATAGCTTGCACGCCCAATGCCGCCCACGCGATGAGCTACTATCAGGTGAAATCCTATATCCTGGCCCGGTAGCAGATAGTCGGCCAGTTGCGCAACCGGACTACTACCGCCGCTCATGATTGACTCATAGTCATCGACGAAGAGGAAATAATGGCGCCCCTCGAAGCGCTGGGGCCTGCGCAGCTCGTTGAGGGGAACGTCGGATGACTTTTGCATACGCTTGTCCAGGTCAACCTTGAGATTGCCAATACAGCTCGCCAGCGTCTGCGCATTATAGGCGTAGGTCAGCAAATGTTTGCTATCTGCCAGATCCAGCAGCCGCTTGCGAAAGTCAACAATCGCAAAGGAAATTTCTTTGGTAGAATAGCGTTGCTCGATTCCATGCATCCAGGCACGCAGGAGCGAGGTTTTTCCGCATTCGGTATCACCCAGGATGATGAAATGTGGACCGATGGACGAGAGCAAATCGACATAGAGCGGGCTCAGGCGAAATTCTTCCAGGCCAAGCGGCACTCCTGCTGGCTGGTCTGGAGCAGGGGCCGGCAGATCTTCCCACTTGACCAGTTGAGGCAGCATATTGATCGGTGGAGCCGGCTCTCCTTTCCAGGCAGTCCGTGTGCGCTGGACAAGGGCATTCAAGGCTTCTTGCACTCCGGCATTGAGTCCCTCCTGCCCCACGTGGTCATCGACGATTGGCAGCGCCACCTGGAAATGCAGTTTGTCTCTATTCGCACCTCGCCCTGGCACTCCTACGGGAATAGAGGACGCGACAGCTTTGCCCAGATCCGACTCCATGATATCATTGAGGCGCAGTTCCAGGCGCGTGCCAATATTATCGCGTATCTTTGCGCGAATCTCGGCCCAGCGGTTCGTTGCCAGAATCAGATGGACACCATAGGCAAGTCCGCTTGCTGCAATTTCGATCAGTTCCGGCTCAAGCTGATCAAACTCCTGGAAAAACTGCGCGAAATTATCGATGATCAGGAAAACATCTCCAAAGGGCACATCCTCCAGCTGGCCTTGCTGGCGCCGCTCGCGGAAGGTAGCCATGCTATCAATACCGCGTTCACGGAAGAGGAACTCGCGCTCCTCGATGATTTTGCGCATCTGGCGCACCACGCGACGAATCTTATCGCGGTCGGCCTTACCGCACACGGCGCCCACGTGCGGTGCCTGCTCAAAGACGCGCAGTAAACCGCCACCCAGGTCAATGCAATAGAACTGAACACTGCGTGGCGAATGGGTGATCAGGAACGCAGTAATCAGCGTGCGCAGAAGCGTGCTTTTGCCCGATTGGGGCGCGCCAACCAGCGCCAGATGTCCACCAATACCAGAGAAATCGAGCCAGAGCGCTTCCTGCGCCTGTTGAAGCGGCATATCCACCAGGCCCGTAGGTACGCGGAGCTCACCAAAGGGCGGAGATACATCCCAGTGGCTGCCATCCAGGTCGGTGCGCCCATACTTTTGCAACACCTTGCCCAGCGGCAGCACACTCTCCAGCGGCGGCAACCAGACCTGGTGAACGATCTGCCCCTGCCCGGCCTGGCGCAGGCGCTCAATGATGACATCCATCTCTGTGCGCAGATCGCTTGGCTTGATCTCGCCGGTGCCCATGCGCTCATAGTGCAACAGTTTGCCATCGGAGGTAAAGAGTCGCACCTTGCTTGCAAGCGAGGTCTGCTCGCGAAACGGCACATAGGGAACCGAAATCAGAGCTGTTTTGAAAAATTCATATACATCGGTATCGACCTTGAAATAGCCAACGCCGGGCATAGATGGGAGATAATAGGCATCGGGTGTCCCCAGTACCGTCTTACTCTCCATAGCGCTATAGGTGCGCAGGCAGATCCGGTAGCGCAGATGGCTCTCCAGGCCCTTGATACGCCCTTCCTCCAGACGCTGGGTTGCAAAGAGCAGATACAACCCCAGGCTGCGCCCGACGCGGCCCATCGTCACAAAGAGGTCGAGAAAATCAGGGCGATTGGCGATGAGTTCTGCAAACTCGTCCACAATGATGACCAGGTGGGGCATCGGTTCCATTTCTGGATGTAATCGCCGCATCTCCTCGTATTGCTTCAGGTTATCGAGATTACCTGCGTCATGCAAAATATTCTGCCGACGCTGCTGCTCGCCCAGCAACGAGGAATAGGCCCGATCAATCAGAGATTGATCGGTCTGCAGATTGGTGATGATACCCGCCACATGGGGCAAAGCCGCAAAGTCAGCAAACGAGGCGCCGCCTTTGAAGTCCACCAGCACAAAGTTCAGCGTTTCTGGATCATGCTTGATGGCCAGGGCTGTCACCAGGGTACGCAGCAGTTCGCTCTTGCCTGAGCCAGTCGCGCCAACGATCAGGCCGTGCGGCCCCATGCCCCCGGCAGCCGCCTCTTTCAAATCGAGGAAGATCAGGCGACCATCCGAGCGCACGCCAAGCGGGACGCGCAGCAGATCGGATCGGGATCGAAGCTGCCAGGTCGTAGAGGGGTCAACCAGATCCGCAGACGGCACTTCCAGCAGATCAAGCAGTCGCACATCAGCTGAAATATCTTGCTGCCCACTGGTCTCAGCCAGCATAATTGGCGCGATGCTGCGCGCGATGCGCTCGCACTGCTCAGGCTCGGCGGAATCGGGCAGCAATCCTTCGCGGCGATGACCACCATACCTCAACTCTTGAAAATTCAGCCCGCCCGTTGGCACAATCGAGAGGCGCGCCTGAACCTGAGCCGGTTCCTGGCTGATATCATCAACCAGGCAGACCGTAGTAATGCCCATAACTGGACTCTCGCTGAGCAACATCTCCAGCTCCGGCAGCGGCTCCAGAGAACGAGTCGGCGAGAAACCATCTACAAAGATCAACAGATGTGGTAGAGAGATCCTGCTGGCCAGCGCTCGCTCCGGTTCGAGATTGTTGCCCGCCTCCTCCAATAATCTGTGGCGTCGATCCAGTTCCGGCTTGATCTGCTGAGAGAGCAGCAGGCGAAAATCTTCAGCAGTAGTAGCAAGCATACAGCGCTGCTCAGGAGCGTAGCGTTGTTCTGCTTTGACCTGGCGTAGACGGCGCGCATGCGGAACCCATTTAAGCCAGGTCCAGTCTCGCGCTTGCTGGACAGGAAAATAGACCAGGCAACGCAGATCTTCTGGCGAGTGGTTCGCAACAGCCTGGGCAAGCAGGGCGCGGGCAAGAGCGCGCGTGCGCGTTCGCTCGCCCGTGATTGTGATCACGCTGAACAGGCGCAGGGGAATCGTCGCCGAAAGATCATGCAGATAACTGTACTCATTGATCAGCGCATCGGCCTGAGCACGCAAATCGGGAATATACTGGACCGAAAAGTCGCTCCTGCCCTGGTCAAGTTGCAGGCGACAGCAGAGCAGGCCAGGCCCGGAGCCAATCCTGACGGACAAAAAATCGTTGTCGGCCGGCCGGCGCTCCCATAAATATGCGCGTTGCTCCACGCGCGCGACGAGTTCGTCATACGACGGATAGAGACGCGAATCGATCAGGCGCTGCTCCTTTGCGAGGAAGAACAGGCGCTTACGCAGGTGTGTGAGGTATTCCAGATAGCTCGTTCTCAGCTGCTGGCGCTGCTTTTTGACCGTGTGCCGCTGGATCACTCCCATGATGATCCCTGAGCCAACGAAGCTGACAGCCATAACGATGCCCAGGATAATCATAATCGGGTTGAAGCCAAAGGCGAAAATAAATACGGCTGAGCCTAACATACCAACGGAAGGCAGGACATACTGAAGCCAGCCCATTGCCCCACTCTGAGCTGGTTGGAGAATCGGCGGTGCGCTCACAATAATGTCATCTGAAGGCAGCACAGGAGGATATACCCGCGCCGGTCGGTAAAATGTCGTTCCTCGCATGGCCATCTTAAAGTCTACCTATCTCCTCGTCAGAAACAATGCTTTCCAGTTAGAACGTCCAGCTCCTCTCCCATGAGACGCCAATCATGCCACTTTGTGGACTGGCGGCGATTGGCCGAGGTGCGCCTTTTTCTCTGGTCTCTCCGATCACCGTACCGGGCGCTTGCAAGAGCAGGATATCGCCATCGAGCACACCTCCTTCCGCGAGTGTCTGCGTTGCTCCGAGTGGTTGATTGAGATTCGTTACATAAAGTGTCCAGGGAGATCTGCTCTGGTTCGCGCCAAATTCCATGGGCTGGTTGCACATCTCCATTAACAAAGGAATAAGCTCGCCAACGGGCACGTCAGCCGGCAACTCGACATCGAGCCTGCGTTGTGTCCCCTGGATCGTGACCAGAAGAGTCTGCTGCATATAGAGGGATCCATCAACCTGTTATGATGGTGCGCATGCGCACCATCATAACAAATCACCAGGCTCAGAGCTAGCCACCGAAGCCTTTAAACTGAGCCGCCAGCTGCGCATCCAGATCGGTCAAAGCGCTGGAACTGCCTTTGAGGCGAGAGGTGATTGCTTCGAGATCCGAGACAATTTGTCGCGCATCTCTATCCCACTGGGCCATTGAAGCCTGATATGCCACAGGGGCTGAACCGAACCAGTCACTCATTAGCGCCTGGACTGCACTGGAAATCTGTGAAAGGGACGTTGTAAACTGCTCAGCCTGAGAGACAAACCTGCTGGCAGTCGCGTCCATTTCATGAGTTTTTCCACCGATCAGATCGGACATTGACATATGTGTTGCTCCTTTCTTATGGCACTGGTGTCAGTGCCACAAACAATAAAGAATAGGTGTTGACAGTGAGTAATCATCAGATGTCGGCCTTCTTTTCTTTTGACAGAATAGACTCCTTTCTCTTGATTCAACGTTGAAGCCAGCGTTTTTCCTACGAACAATCTGACAGTAAAGCTGTAGCCCAGTCCCTTAATGGGGGACAATCCAACAGGGTACGCGAGAACCACGCCTGATCGAAAAGCGCGAGGAGCTTTGGATTGAGCGTATATAAGGTGTCGCGCACGGCCTGCCAGCAGGGAGTACCGGGTATCTGTAACTCTTCTGGCCGGAAAAGCGTCTCAGACCTGTCGGCTACGCGCGCGCGCACGAGCGGATTCCACCAGGTCAGCATTTCGGTCAGGAGCACTGCCCCCGCGAAACGATCCCCTTCAGGACACCATTGTCCCGACGGACCCAGACGCGCGTGCTGATAGCCAGGCGAGCCCTGGCTCAACCTGGGTGGCGGGGGCATACCCGGAATATACATATCCTCGATATCAAGGAGCTGAACCTGCTTCCTATCCAACGATGGCACAAGATTACTCCCGGCAACATCAGCGTGAGCCAGTCCCTGGGCTTCAAGGCTCCATAAAGCGCCGGCCGTTGCCCTGGCCAGATCACACGCCTGCTCACGCGTATAGGTCGCGCTGACCTGCGGATTGAGCAATATCCCCGCCCAGGTTGGGGTGTCGATCCAGGGCATCAGAATCGCAAATTCCATCTCAGGATACATCTCGACAAGTTCAGGGTAGAGATTTTTCGTGATGCAAAGTCGCTGTTCGGGTCGCAGTGCCGTTAGATGCGTGTAGCGCGCAAGCAAAGCTGTAACCTGGGCCACATGCTCATTGCGGGAATCACGCTTAAACACTTTGAGGGCGCAAAGCTGTTGGGTAATCACATTGCGAACTTTGTAAATGAAGGATGTGCCCCCTTCCAGCACAAAGACGGTCTGTCTGTCCTCAGGAAACAAAGGATGAGGCAGAAACTCAAAACGCGTCCCCATCAATTGTAGTTGCATACCGCAGAAAGGCTGAAAGACAGTAGCACGCACGTTTTCAGATTCCCCTCGAATGTTCTTTATCTTCAGTATCATCGCATTACTTCAATTGCGTCGCCGTCGAGGCAGCGAAGGCCAGGCGAATAAGCTCAGTATGCTCGCCCGGAAAAAAGAGCGCGGCCCCAGGTTGCAAATTATATCCATAATTATTCATATTTTGGCGATATGTCTCCGGCAGCGGCGAAGAAAGCTGGAAAAGCAACCGGCTGTATTCGTTAGCCAACTGGCTGGGCCGGCTGACCCCCGGCCATTGACGCCAGTCCCGCACCGGACTACGCAGCATCTTATCTGCGACGTAGACGTTTTCTATCAACACATTCCCATCGGGCACCCCCATGCGCTGGATGCGCTGGACGACAGGCGTCGGATCGCTCGCGGTAATCAGCGCGTCGGTCAGGTGACAGACCAGCGGGGCCGGGCCATGCTGAAATTCCCCTATATGCTGTTTAAGAAGGTTCTCGACAGCCGAAAAGCCCAGCGCTGTATCCGTCTCGCCGCCAGCATGAATGATCGGCTGACCACGCTTCACCAGATCGGGCAGATCGCACACGCCATCCAGGACATCCACCACTACGGTACTATATGCCAGAATGGCGACTCGATATCGCCTCTGCACAATGCCATCGCGCATAGAGCGTCGGATCATATCCTTGATCGCCCCTTTCAGCGCATTGTTGACGATATCTATTTTTGTTGTCCCATTACAGGGATCGTTCATCGAGTAACTTGCATCAATCAGATAAATAATGAATGCAGGGTTAAGAGAAGTTGCAGGTTGAGTATACAACAACTGATCTTTCACGCTTAACCATCTCCAGTAACCAATGAATGCGCCTTAGAGAATAGCGCCCACAGATTTTAATAGGCAAGCAATACTTTTCTATTCACTTGCACAAGTATAACATATCATGGTATGCTTTTGAATGCCTCATAGCTATCGTTTCTTTGATTGTATCTCTTTCTAACGAATGAGGCAAAGGGACCTCTTCTCAAGCGGAGGGCAGAGTATATCTGAGCTTCAACGCTTTCGTCTCCTTCTGCTGGCTACTCGCGGCTCTGCCGTGCCGATGATGGATGAAGTTGTGCGGAATATGCGAGTCTCGCATATTCCGCACAACTTCATCCATCAAGCGAGCGTCGCAGATGCGGAGCATGCAAGCCAGAACGGAGATCAGACGCACACTGAGGCCGGTAATGAGATGAAACTGTTATGCCAGAACGTTCTATAACTAACAGGGCAAAGGTACTCTTTTCCTAGATGGAGGCAAAGACCAGTGACAAGACGGATCTTTCTATGCCATAACGTTGCTCGCAGCGAGCAACGGGAGTCACAGCTCCTTAACGAATTGCACCTGAAACTTCAAGAAACTGGGGCCAAAATTATTGAGTACCCCGGTTCTCCCTCCGAGGCAGGCTTTCTGACCTTTTTTCAACAGCAATCGCTCTCCTGCCAGTGGTTCATTCTCTTCCAGACTCCCTCCCTTGCCTCTATTCCCGCTGTCCAACAGGCTGTCAACATGACACTGAAGCTGGTTGAACCGCAGGGCATGGAGGGGATCGCACGCATTATTGCCACACCAGGTTCTCCGCACGAGGTACCGGCAGTATGGGCAGTCATTCCTACCTTTGACGCAACTTACGACCCCGCGCGCGCCCTGGAAAAACTGCTGCTTCATATATCCAGCAGCAAGGTAGCGGCTGAAGCGACCGCGATCATGCCTCCCAATTTTACTCCACTATTGAACAAGATCACGATCAATCCCGCTCCCGCCCCAAGCAGCGCTCCGGCCTCGCCCATACCAGCTTCTCCTCTGAGCAATGCCCCGGCCCCTCCCACGCCTGGCCCACCTCTGGGCAATGTCGTAGTCACACCGGTTCCGCCCCCACAGCCAGATAATATCATGCCTCCGCCGGTCTTTACGCCGCACCTGAGCAATGCTGTCGTCTCCCCTGCGCCTACTCCGCATCTGAGCAACGCGTCACCCCCTTCTAACTATGATCGCCCTCCCAAGCCGCCCGGAGGCTTGAGCAAGCTGGGAAGAGCCATCCGCAACACCTACGAGGATATGCGCTATGCCCACAAACGACTGCTGATCATCATTCCTTTGCTCATATTCGTCGTGCTTGCAGGTTCAGGAGTGGGCCTGTTTCTCTACCTGAGGCCGCAGACGCCACGCCCTCACCCCAGACCAGTTGTACATATTCCGGTCTATGGTCAGATCTACTTCTCAAGCACAAATCCTGGCCTCTTTCAGTTCTCGACCCCTCATGTACTTGATCGCGTAGATATCTACCTTAATAATTTAAAACCTCCAGCCTCAGGCAATAGCTACTATGCGTGGCTGATGCCCGATCAGGCCCACACCGCCGGTCAGACCATCGCTTTGGGCCAGTTCACTCCAGACAATGGTTCGGCGCATATTACTTACGTGAGCCCAACTCAGAGCAATCTGCTGGCAACGGAGGGCGGTTTCTTGATCACCGAAGAGCCAACTTCTCCCCAGCCCCAAACGCCAACAGCCAACCGCGCCAAGTGGCGCTATTCCGGTCAGATCGCTCAAACTCCTAACGTGAATGACACCAACGGCTTTAGCGCACTCGACTACCTGAGAGAACTGCTCGCAAACGGTCCTGTTTCGATGAATGGCAATAGCGGGTCTCTCTCGGGTGGCCTGGGCTTCCGCTTTGTACTGGAGACGGAACTGATTTTCGACGAAGCACAGGACGCCACCGGAAATGATTCTTCTCTCACTCTGGCCAAAAATACGTGGGCTGATAGCGTCTGCATCCTGGATATGCTGGATGGAGCGAATCTTGTAGGCCCCGACGTGCCGCAGGGTACGCCTGTCATATGCAATCCGGCCAAGCCTCTCCTCACGGTTAACCCTAACTCAGCGACGACCGGCTATATTCACGACATTGAGATAGATCTGCGGGGTTTTGCCAGCTCACCCGATGTCACGCAAGCCCAGCAGACGCTAGCAGGAAATATCGACGCGGAACTGAACCAGGTTGACGGCATTCTGGAGCAGGTACGCAACGATGCCAAACAACTCGCGGGCATGCAGCTTCAGGATCTTCTCCAATCCTCGGCGGTCCCTTTGCTGGACGACATGACCAACCAGGCCCTGAGCGCCTATGTTGGCCAGCTCGACCCTACCACAGGTAATCGCCAGGGAGGAGCAATCTCCGTTTTTGATCAATTGCAGCAGCTCGCGCAATTTCCGGTCTTCGCGTATAACGCCCAGGGGTAGTACCGACAGACCTTGCTTGCCTGAGAAGGCGGTGGGAAAGTTGCGGAAAAACGCAACTTTCCCACCGCCTTCTCAGGCAAAAAAGCTCACTCGTCTTCTTCCCAATCATCGCCCACAGCAAAATCCGGGCAAACGAGCCCCAGATACTTCGCTACCTTGCTCCAGCTGTGACCAAGCGAACCCGGATACCAGGGCGCCTTAGGAATCATCAGCACGCCACCGCCGAAGAGTTCTCGCACGACTTGCGCGGGAGCCTTGAGCACAAACTCGCGTCCGCCCAGGTTGTCCACCATCTCCGGCCCAAACAGGTTGATATCGTAGAGCGTGTATGGCTTACGCTGCTCCAGGTAGTCGCTCTCGGTCACAGGGATAGCGTTGTTGTGGTTCCAGGCATAGGCGTAGAACGGGCGATAGAGATCATAGAGTACCTCCACGATGCCCAAAAAGTGATCAAAGGCGGCAGCACTGTCCTGGTCGTTTCTTTTGATCACCCAGAAGTCATTGGTATAGTTGAGGGCGAGATACTTCCTTACAGGAGCCAGGTGAAGATCGAACTGGTGGTTATGAAGCGGGCCGACACGTTCTATCGAGCGTGCTCCGATATACAAGGTCTCCTGCTGGCCTTCCTTGAAACGCTCGATTTGCTGGCGTAGTTGCTCCGAGACGCCGGGAGTGAAGATGCGCTCCAGGTAGGGAGCTGCCTGTTCCTGGTTTTGCGCCCGCTGCTCGGCGCTCCAATGCGGCCAGGGCGGGTCCAGTTGCAGCAACCAGGCAGCAAAGACGAGACTGTCCTCTTGCCGGGTGAATAGAAAGTAGCCTCGCTTCATCAGTTCTTTCACAAGCTGTTCGACCCGCTCGGGATCAGTTAACGCTTCTGAACCAGACACGTTATAGAGTAAAGATTCGTTATCCTTCATCACCACACCTCGCTTTCTCTTTTACCACATCTGTCAGGCTTCATACCCCAGGCGGCTATGGCCAGAATTCGATGGTAATCCCGAGATTCTGGAGTTGTTCTAGAATGTCTTTGGGCATTCCACCCTTACTCGTATCAAAGACATAGGTAATCTTAACGTTTTGCCCATACGCTTGCCTGTACCTTTGAACCTGCCTGATAATCCTATCCACTGTTGGCTGATCCTGCGGGTACGGCCTGCCCCACTGATACGATTTGAGGTCGACGATAGTTCCGTCGCTAAGCGTAACATCTGGCCCTTGCTCATCGCCAATCGGTGTTTCAACGTCGCTAATATAAGGACCATTGGGATGGTCTGTGACCCACTGATCTAGCCATTTGAGCTGATACAATGCGCCGTCAACCGTTGTTGTCGATGTACTGGCAGCACTTGTTGGCGCTCCCCTCATGATATAGTACAAGATCCTGTTGGCATTGGGAACACCCTGGACTTTCTGATAAAGGCTCCAGATTTCAGGTACTCTCGCAACCTGGTTTGGATTCGAAAAGAAATCGATGATCTTCTGCGAGTCCGCCCCCGAATCTTGCAATGCCTGTAAGAAGCGCGCGACATCTGCTTCGCTCATGCCGGCCGCCTGTAGCGCTTGCAGGATATTCGCGATCTTCCTCTGGCCCAGACCAGCGTTTTGCAGGTACTGTCTAAGCTGCGTATATCCATCGTCTTCCGGCAGATTGCCGCCGCCTGTACCCGTGAAGTCGCTTTTTGTGAATGTGGGCAGAGGCCCTCCTAGCGTGAAACCGGTGGCGCAGGCTTTGGCAAACCCTGAGTTCAGGCCACGAATGGCTATTGCCATGGCATCTAGAATCAGGTTGATATTACCCAGGGCGGCCGTCAGATTATTTATCTGCTGAATCCAGCCCTCGACTACCTGCTCGGTAGGCGGATGAGCAAGGCAGGCAGATTGCAGCACATGTATGTTCTCTATGGCAGCCATTCCTGCCTGGAAGGTCCCCTGGTTTTCCTCCAGAGTGGAGCGCAGGGAATTGCCACCCAGGTAGCCATTGGACGTAATCGTTACCAGGGGTTCGTGTGCGCCGTTGAGATCGGTCTGCGTGTAGTGCCAGGTGCTGGCCAGAGCATCAGTCGCTTTGCCCGAAGAGGTCGTGATGACATCGTTCATGGCTCCGCCCGTCTGACCCATAATGGTGCTCAAATGGCCCGAGGACGTCTGAAACTTGCCGTTTGCCGTATCTATCGCATCGGCCAGCCCACAGAGTAATTGATAGGCATTGGACGGTATATTAGGTATAGAAACACTTAGATTCGGCGGCAGCGGCGCAGGGCCCGGCGTTGGTGAGGGTGTCGGCGTTGGCGTTGGGGTCGGTGTCGGCGTTGGCGTTGGGCCTGCCGTTGGCGTTGGTGTTGGTGTTGGTAATGTATCAGGTGGCATAGTAGCGAACTCCTTTTCTAGACGATGAGATCTTTGTTACATTCTCATTCGACAGAAACGCCTGCTTTAAGCAGCGGCAGCGGCCAGCCCCAGGAACGCTAGAATCGCGCCCCAATCTATAGCTGCCGCGCCTGCTGCAACAGCATAGGCTCCGACGCCCACCAGCACAATAGCACCGCCAACTTCCGCGAAATGCAGGGTGGTGGTAGACAGGGAAACTCCGCTGCTACTGGCGGCACTACTGGCGCTGCTACTGGCAGAAGACAGGCTGAGCGAGTTCAGCGCCGCGATGGCTGCCGCAGACGCGACAGGCAAGGCCACACCGGTTGCAGTGCTGGTAAAGTATCCTAGCTGCCTATCTAGCTGCGCGAACGTTCTCGCCAGCGCGGCGTCGGTGGCAGAGAACGCGGCAGCCGCAGCAGCTAATCCGGCACCTACCACCGCCAGATCAACGCCTACACAGGCCAGCGCACCAAGCATACCAGAACCAAACTCTTCCATAGCGGTCGCCAGATTCCTGGAACTGGACAGGAAACCTACGGCGTTCAACGCCTCGAGAAGCCCCTGAACTGTCATCATAACGTCCTTAGTAATATCATTGCTATCCGTGCTTCCCGTTTTAGCAGGGGTAGAAGCTGCATTCCAGGTGGTTGGAGACATCTCAATTGTTCCATCGGTATACCTCATAGATCGAATCTCCTTTTAAGCATTGACAACTCTCTCCAGCTTTTTCAACACCTGTGCGACGCGGGGATCAGACTGGCCAAAGGCCACTTCTCTCACGGCGCGCAGGCGCTCCAGGTACATTCTTGCCATCTCAAAATGCCCGCGCCCGATCTCAATATCGGCCAGGCCATCGAGTACAGAGTCCAGAGCAAGATCCTCGGCTTTTTGCGCTTTCTGATAAATATAAAGAGCCTGCAGCAGCAGCGGCTCCGCCCGCCGGGGCTGTTCCTGCGCGAGATAGAGCGATGCCAGATTGCTGAGGTTTTCGACGAGATCCAGATGCTCTCCGCCCAGGCTTTGCCTGCGTAGCTCCAGCGCCTGCTCATACGTTGAGATTGCCTGTTCGTAGTGCTTCTGCGCCGCCTCTAGCGCGGCTCGTGTATCCAGCAGATCTGCCAGCGCGAGCTTATCCAGCTCTGTTTGCTCGTCGTAGATGCCGCGCGCGCGTTCCAGCAGAGCAAGCGCTTCTCCGTACTGTCCACTTTCCAGGTCAATCCTGGCCAGGCCGTTCAGACAACTTGCCAGCCTGGGTCGCTGATCCTCCGGCTCACGCTCTCTAGCCGCGAGAACACGCTTCAGAGCCCGTTTGGCCTCGACGAGATTGCCTCTGCGCCGAAAAACATCTGCTGCCCGTTCCAGGTGATCTAGCGTCACCGGGTGCTCTTCGCCCAGCAATTTCTCGCAGACTGGCAGGGCACGCCAATACGCAGCTTCCGCTCGCTTCCAATTCTTTAGCCGCACACACACTTCCGCCAGGCTGAACCATGCAGCTATGGTTGAAGGATCTTGCGGGCCTGGCGACCAGTCCCGCGCGGAGCAAACCTTCTGCAACAGCGCCTCTGCTTTGACGAAATTCTCCTGCTCGATATACAGCAGAGCAAGGTCGTACATGGCGGTGACGTGAACAGGGTGTGCGCGCAGCCCAAGCCGATCGCTTAGCGAGATGACTTTTTCATAGCACAGTCTGGCCTCTTTCTGCTTGCCCTGAGCCGCGTAAAAATGACCGAGGTCATCAAGGGCGAACAGGACATCAGGATGGTTTACGCCCAGCGCCTCGCTTTTGCTGATAATAGCGCGGTGCGCGAGCGCTTCTGCTTCCACATAATTTTTTAGCAGGCCGTTTATGGTCGCCAGATTGCCTAAGACCGTAGCCACCGTCGGATGCGCGTGCCCCAGTTCACGTTCCCAGATGTTCAGCGCTCTTCTCAATAAAGGCTCGGCCAGGCCAATCAAGCGCTGTTCCCAAAACAATGAGGCAGCCCAGGCGAAGGTCTCTGCGGCCTCGACAAAAGAGAGTTCCTCTCCTCCGCTGAGTGCAGCCAGATGGCAAATAGATCCCGCTATCCTGAGGTGTGTGGGCAACTCTTCTTTTTCCAGCAATTGAAGTCGCCGCTGAAGCAAGCGCAGGGCCAGTTCTACTCGCTGCTGCCTGGCTGGCTCACAAAACTGACACACGAACGCCTGGATAAGTGGATGGATGCTCAGCACGGAGTCCTCGTTCTCGCCGTTCAGTAACCCGAAGGTCAGCAAGCTTCGCAGAACCGCCTGATGTGGATCAGGTTCGGCGCTGCCGGACTCGACCGTTTCTGCAAAAAGCACACGCGGAAGTGTTTCGGAGGAGAGCAGCGCGCAGATATGCAGAAGTTCAAGCGCGGTCGGCTGAGCCTGCTCTAGATGGACAAGGCTACGTTCGCAGGCTCGCATCACTTCCTGGATATCCTGTGCATTCTGGCCTTCCGGTGTGCGCAGCCGCGACCGTCCGGCGCGGAAATCGTCCAGATAATCCTGGATGTTGCACCCGGTTCCCCGCAGATAGCCCCCGGCAAGGCTGAGAGCCAGCGGCAAACCGCGCAAGCTAGCAGCCAGTTCAAGCGCGGCGGTACGCAACTCTTCTTCCGTCTGCTCCAATGGTGCCTGTGCATCGAGCAAGCCGGCCTGGCGCAACACAAGCAGCGCGCCCTCGCGTTCGTCTAGCCCGCTGAGTTCCAGGCGAGCAATCCCAGGGGTCGCATTGCGCGCGTGGGTAATCAGCAAGAGATGGCTGCCCGCGTGTTGCTGCTCAGAAGATTCCAATGGCGTAAAGGAAAAAGGGAGATCATCCAGCACGAACAGCACGGCCTCTTGCCCGTCCAGATGGCTGAGAATAGTTTGCAGGAGGTCAGCAGCTCCCCGAGTCAGATCAACATTCAGAGAGAGCGACTGCGCAGCCGCACAGAGATCGGCCAGAAACGTCTCGTCGCGGGCCGCGTTGACCCAGAAGATTGACCGGTACTGCGACGAAACACGTCGAATATACTCCCGCGCTGTAGCAGTTTTACCCATCCCGTCTATACCAGCAACGACCGCTCTCCGTTCGCGCTGAAGTGTTGTGTGCAGGCTCTGTAAAAATGCCTCGCGCCCAACAAAGCATGGAGTGCGGGGGAAGTTCATTGTATACCTCCAGAGTAGCTAATCCTTATTTAGCAATATATCCCGACCCATGCGCTACCACGCTCCAAAATGCACAGCGAGGGAATTCCTTCCACTGAGATATCTATTAGCTTCGCACTACAAGGCAGTAATTGCACGTATTGAATAGATCAATAACTCTATTATAACATAACGCTGGCCGACCGCTGTTTAATAGTTCACATTTTGCCTGGGATCGGCGCACATTTCCAGCAGCGGCAACTTATCTCGCATTTAATCAGCTTTTTAAAATCCTTAATATTTCTATTTCCTCGTGTTAACATTGATTGTGTACAGTCTATCTGGCAGGAAAATCCTGCACGGGTGATTTCAAAGGATGCCATCACCCGGCTTTGTATCCTACCATCCCAGAATCTATGGATTTTCCACTTTTGCGATGTGTCACATGTAATGAAGGAGGAGTTCATGGACCAAAAACGAGCGTCCTTCGCTTATTTTTCCCGGCGTCTTCTGCTGTTTGCTTCTCTCCTGATTCTGCTGCTCGGCGCGGTTGCCACGCTACCGGCCACGCCCCCAACCGCGCAGGCTCAGGCAGTCGGCGCGGACAGCGGCTGCCGCCTGGGGAACGGCATCCAGCACGTGATCTATATTCAGTTTGACAACGTACATTTCACGCGCGATAACCCCAACGTTCCCTCAGACCTGGAGCAGATGCCAAACCTGCTCAATTTTATGCGCGATAATGGCGTACTGCTCACTGATCAGCACACGCCCCTGATCGCTCACACGGGCGACGACATTGTTACTTCTCTGACCGGCCTCTACCCAGATCAGCAGGGCCTGGCGGTGAGCAACAGTTATCGCTACTACAAGCCGGACGGCACCAGCAGTTCCGCCAGCGCCTTCACCTACTGGACCGATCCGGTCTCTGCGACCGATCCGAATTTCAACGTGATCGATGCCGCCGGGCAGAACACGCCCGCACCCTGGGTGCCCTATACCAGAGCTGGCTGTAACGTGGGCGGCGTTGGTACCGCGAACATTGAGTTGGAGAATATCGGCTCGGATATCAACACGGTGTACGGCCCTAACTCGCCCCAGGCCCAGGAGGCCACGAGCAACCCTGATCAAGCCAACGCCGATTTCGTGGGCATTAGCGTCCACTGCGCGTTGGGCAACAGCCTCTGCTCCACAGCCAATCACGGAGTAGCCGATGTGCTGCCCGACGAGCCAGGCGGCTATACTGGCTACCAGGCTCTCTTCGGCAACAAGTACGTCGCACCGCAGATCAGCCCCAATGGCCCGGTGACTGATCTCGATGGCAACGTGATCGAGAGTGATACCGGCAATATTGGCTTCCCTGGCTTCGACGGCATGTCCGCTTCCGTCTCGCTTGCTTATGTGGCGGATATGCAGGAGCACGGCGTACCCGTGACCTACGCCTATATCTCCGACGCCCACGACAACAATACTACGGCTTCGCCTCCCACCTTTGGCCCGGGTGAAGCTGGCTACGTCGCTCAACTCAAGGCATATAACGAAGCCTTTGGTAAATTTTTCGCGCGTCTGGCGCATGACGGGATTACAAGCAAAAATACGCTGTTTGTCGTTACAGCCGACGAGGGTGATCACTTTGTGGGCAGTGCGCCGAGTCCCGCCAACTGCGACGGCGTGACCATCCCCTGCACCTACAGCCAGGTTGGGGAGGTCGATGCCAATCTGAGTGGCCTGTTGGCAACCGAACAGGGCATCACGACGCCTTTCTCAGTCCACTCAGACTCGGCCCCGGCTATCTACATCAACGGCGACCCGGCTCGCAATAATGAGACGGTGACGCGGCCCTTCGAGCGCGCACTGGGCAAGCTTACGGCGGTGAATCCGTACACCAATGTCACACAGAACATCACGAATTACCTGGCCGACCCGGTGGAACTGAACTTACTGCATATGATTACTGCCGATCCGGCCCGCACGCCGACGGTGATTCAGTTCGCCAACCCCGATTACTTCCTCTATACCGGCGGGACAAGCTGCACAACCGCGTCACCGTGCATCAGCTTTGATACGGGATTTGCCTGGAATCACGGAGATGTAGCGCCCGATATTAACACTACCTGGTTGGGCATGGTCGGGCCGGATGTCAAACATCTGGGCATCGTCAACGGCATCTGGTCAGATCACACGGACACGCGCCCAACTATGATGGAGCTGCTCGGCCTCAAGGATGATTACCAGCACGAGGGGCGAGTCCTGTTCGAGATTATCCAGCCCTGGGCGCTGCCGGATGCCGTGCGCGCCAACGAAAACGCACTGATCCGGCTAGCCGAGGCGTATAAACAGATCAACGCGCCCGTGGGCGAGCTTGGCCTGGCCTCCTTGCAGATCTCGACCGCCGCGCTGGAAAGCAACACGCCCAACGACGCGACGTATACCAGGCTGGAAAATCTGCTCGGCCAGATCACGCAGGCGCGCAACACCCTGGCCAGCCAGATGATCACCATCCTGGAAGCAGCCGAGTTCGGCGGCGCTTCCCATGCTAGCTCCCAGGTAAATACTCTGGTGGTCGCCCACCTGGTGACGCAGGCATACACGCTGATAAATCAGCTTCTAAAGACGACCGGGAAGGAGTAAGCCAAAAATTAGAGAGGGCCGATTGATCGAGGGATTCCTGTCGATCAATCGGCCCTCTCTAGGAGTTACGGCTTTTATCAGCAGGCCCAGTTTCCAGAAACCTGGACTTGCGTCCCCTTGCGGGACCCAAAGCCGCTCAGAACGGCATTGATGCTCCCCGTTTGTTCTCCCTTGCTGACCGTAATGCCGCCGGTATCGGTGGGAGCAACATTTCCCCAGCCGTTATTCGTCGCCTCTCCCGGCAGATCCAGAAGAATGACTGCCGAAGCCGTGTCGGCGCTATAGGTCCCTGGCCCATGATAGCGATTGATGACGAAGCCAAAATTATAAAGCTGCTCTCCAACCACGCCTGAGAGACTGACCATCCATGTGCGGAAGCTCCCGGTGCTCGTCGCCTGACAATCGGGAGACGCACTCACCGTCAGCGGGCCAGAGACAGCGCCGGAAAAGACGAGCCGCGTCACTCCGGCGTTGCCAGCGCCCGGTGTATGTTGCGTACACCCGGACTGCTGGCCCGTACACTGCGAGGCCGCGCCTGCAAGCGTGTTCTGGCGTAGCGCTACGAGAGCGCCGACACCTCCTGCCAACACTAC
>Ga0209061_1002962_pt1 | contig 19648 bp, 14 predicted proteins | sample Coa_R1_10_FD_187157 | JGI IMG/M metagenome (GOLD analysis project Ga0209061, IMG submission 187157) | Surface soil microbial communities from Centralia Pennsylvania, which are recovering from an underground coalmine fire - Coalmine... | ecosystem: Environmental > Terrestrial > Soil >...
CCGGCCGAGGAGGGCGCTTTGCGCGTGCGGCCGCGGTGATGCCGCCCGCGGGCGGCGGCGCTTGCTTCCGGCCGCCGCGCGCGGCACAATCGGCGGCCGCCGCGGACGGCGAACGAACAAGCGGCCGGGCCGGCGATGCGGGCGTGGCGGAATGGCAGACGCGGCAGACTCAAAATCTGTTGTCCGCAAGGACGTGGAGGTTCAAGTCCTCTCGCCCGCACCAAGCTAAATCAAGGTATTACACAGCTCACCGCGGTCCGGCGCACCGGTGCCCTGCTAACCCGGCTACCGCCGGGCTACCGCGGCGCGCGGATCCGTAGCGCGGGGGCGGTTCCCGGCGCACCGCAGGTAGCGCGCCGGTGAATGTGAAGCGAGTCTACCGGGTCATGAAGGCGCACGGCCTGATGCTCGAACGCCATACCGGGAACGGCGAGGCGCGGCGGCACGATGGGCGGGTCGTGGTCGACCGGCCCGACACGCGCTGGTGCTCGGACGGGTTCGAGATCGGCTGCGACAACGGCGAGACGGTGCGCATCGCCTTCACGCTCGACTGCTGCGACCGCGAGGCGATCTCCTGGGTGGCGACTACCGGCGGCATCGACAGCGCCGATATCCGCGACCTGATGGTGGAAAGCGTCGAGCGCCGCTTCGGGCCGGTCGACAAACTGCCCGAGCCGATCGAGTGGCTGTCGGACAACGGCTCGCCCTACATCGCCGCGAGACCCGCGCCCTGGCGCGCGACATCGGCCTCAAGCCGTGCACGACGCCTGTTCAAAGCCCCCAATCGAACGGCATGCTGAGGCCTTCGTCAAAACCATCAAGCGGGATTACGTCCGCGTCAGCGCCACGCCCGATGCGGCCGGCGTGCTGCGCCAGCTCGATGCCTGGTTCGAGCACCACAACAGCGTGCATCCGCACAAGGCGCTGGGCTACCGCTCGCCAAGTCCGCCGGGCCAGGGTTCTCAGGCTCTCTTGACTATGTTGTATCGCGCGACGGACCGTCTCTGTCGTGGTGGCGCAGCCGTGGAGAACCTAGCCCATAGCGGCTCCTTCCATGCTGGCGAGAAGAATGCACCATCAAAGCCTGGGACCAAACAGCTAGCCACAACGCGCTGCATGGATAAATTATCCGATTTTCCTGGCTCTAATATTCTTGTTGAAAGACAGCAGTATGGCTTCTATATTGCACGACAATGACACCGGATTTGCTGAAAAAAAATCTTTGTAAATGGAGAATGAAATGGGCGGATCAGTCGCAGTAGAATCGAACATAAGCGCCAGGAAAGCGTATGACAGGCGAGCTAAATTCGTTGAGTTGGCTGAGAGCCGGACGGTGAACGCAATCCGCGCAATCAGGGTGATCGGCAAGCTCGGCAACAAGTCGGCCTACGAGTACGATGATGGCGATGTGAAGAAAATCATCACGGCGCTGTCGCGTGAGGTCGATGCGCTCAAAGCTCGCCTCAGCCAAAAAAGAAGGAAGACAGAAGTGGAGTTTAAACTTTGAGCATCTGGCACTTCGAGAAACGGGATCCAGCTGGTGTTCAGATTATCCCGAAGGACGAGGAATATTTTTCTTCTGTTAGCGGGATCGTTACTTCGCTGGTCCGGGAGACTACTCAGAACAGCGGCGATGCTTGGGCCGGCAGGGACCCAGTAAAGATGCACTTTCGGTTCGGCCGGCTCGATGCGAATCGGTTCGCCGACTATACGTCCGGCCTTGATTCTCATCTGACCAACTTTCCAGTTCAAAGAAAAACGTTGGCAAGTGGGGGAAAGGTCCCCTATCTCGCCATCGAGGATTTCGGCACCCACGGCCTGTGCGGAGCGTATGATCTCGAGGCGGGGGTCGAGAGCAGCTACGTCGCGTTCTGGCGGCGTTATGGCGAATCGAGCAAGAGTGAAGGCGCAGGCGGGCGTCACGGTCTTGGGAAGAGCACGATCTACAACGCCTCGAAATTGCGCCTCTTTTTCGGAGCTACGGTTCGCTCCGATGATCCGGAGCGCCATCTGCTATTGCAGGGTCAGATTTCGCTCCGGCCGCATCGCATTGGCAACGATATCTTCGACGCTTACGGTCTATGGTATGATAATTCCGACGGGGAACTGCGGCCGTTCATAGACAAAGCGGCGAGGCGGTTCATTCATGATTTCAATCTGCGTCGCTGCGCGGATCCCGGCCTCTCCGTCGTCATTCCGTTCCCCGATGACGACTTGACGCCAGACGAGATCATCAAGGCCGTTATCGAGAACACGTTCCATCAAATCATCACCGGGGACTTGATCGTAGAGGTCAATGACACGATCATCAATCCGAGCACGATTTTTCGGCTCGCCGATAACGCTGGACTCGAAAGGCTCAAGGCGGCAATGGCGCTGAGCGCCGATGTTAAACAGAATGGGTTTCCCGTCTTTTCGCCGAGGCCTGATACGACGGAGCAACGGTTGAAAGCCGAGCACTTCAGCGATGCTGAGGTCAGGACGCTTCGGGAGCGCTGGGCGAGCGGAGAGATCGTCTCCGTGAAACTGCCGGTGCGGGTTACGAAGAAGCAACAAAAGCCCCAGACCGGATCAGTCAGTTTATATGTCCGTCGAGAGCAAAAGCCGGAGTTTCGCAAAGAGACCTATGTGCGGGGCCGAGTCACAGTGGGTCTGCGGCCGGTCGCCAACCGCACCAACTGCGTCGCCCTACTGGTAGCGAACGCCGACATCGTATCAACTTTCCTTGGTGATGCCGAACCGCCTGCTCATAATCATTGGTACATCAACCGCCTCCGCGCAAGCTATCAGAACCCGAGGCAGCCGTTGCAGCGGATTCTATACTCGTTGCGCGATCTCCTCGATCTCCTCGAAGATGTCAAGATTGATCAGCCGATCAAGGATGCATTCCTTGAGTATCTCTATACGATCAGACGCGAGGAGGAAGATAACCCGGGGCCAAGACCGAAGCCGACACTCACTTCTGAGTCGATCTCATTCTCGATTCCACCAGCAACAGTGATGCCGCACCGGCTGCAACGGATCGAAGGCGGGTTCGCCTATTCATATCATCCTGAGGGCCTCGAAGCCGGAGGTGCAGACGGCGCTCGCATAGTCGTGAGCTATAGGCGCAGAACGGGCAAGAAAGCGCCGAAGTCGGCCAAGTTCCGCGACTTCAAGAATAAACTCCCTGTCGAGGAGACCGGCTCGGCCGAGCTTGATCAAACTGTCGAGCCGCATCGGGTGACGTTCGTGCTCCGCAACGTTTTACCCGGCTACGAGATGCGGGTGACTGGCTTCGACACAAATCGTGATCTCGAGCTTCGCCTTGAGACGGTGACCGCATGACCAGGATCAGCCGACACTTCAACTACACGCATCGGGTCCGCATCGCCGCGTCCAAGATCCATGTGGAGGTCGAACGCGGCGAGGACGGTAGGCACCGGGGGATCATCAAAAAGCTCGACCTAAGCGATCACGGCCGGCACCGCGAGGAAGTGTGGCGGGCCGCGCACGTAATCGTCGAGGCGCGCCGCGTCAGCATGGGCCTCTATCATAAGCAGGTCCTCGGAACGGTTGCCGAAACCCAGCAGCCGATTGCTCCGATCGAATTGACTGAGTTCCCCGATGATGCCGAGATTGTCTTCCGGTTCAAGGTTGTCGATGCGGATAAAAAGCTTCTAGGCGAAGTCGACGGCATACGGACGGGTGAGCGCATCGAGACCGAGAAGGAGCCCCTAATCCCACTGATCCTAACTGATCTTAAAGAAGAACTCTGGCGGGTGGATACCAGCGATGAGGCCTTGGGACCGTGCGTATTCGTCAATAAGCGGCTGCCGAACGCCGGCGGGCTTCTGACGCGGGATCCGGTTACACGCGGCTTAATCATGCCTCAAATAGTTCGCCAAGTACTTACAGTTGTAGCGAAGACGGAGCAACAATCCGAGCCGTGGGCGGCGAACTGGATTAGTTTTGCCGAGCAGCTTGGCCATCCCGAGCTACCCGATGCCGAGGATGACGAAGCCGTCCAAGGCTGGGTTGAGGAGGTAGTCGAGTCGTTCACCGTTAACCTAAAAATGGCGAGCGCGGCCGAGGCCTATTTGTGCGCGGAGGAAGCATGATCGAGTCAAGAGTGTGCGCCTTTACGGAAAAGGGGCTGGAGGCTTTCCGGTCCTGGCTAGACCGGGCCGAGAACAACGTCCCAAAGCGCAAGACATCAGAACCGCCCCCGACTGGGATACTGCTCGATGACCAATACTCCAGGCCGCTTGGCTTCGGGGGGGTGTTGAAGCAGCGGCCCTTCAATCGCAAATACGATCTCGGCATGGAGGTCTGCCGAGCGCTCGGTCGGGAGAATGTTGAGAAGATCCTCAATGTGCCGAATGCATGGGCATGGCTATCGCTGTTCTTCTACGAAACCACGTTCCCGCGGGACAGGGAAGAGCGATGGTTTACGGGCGAACGATCTCGCCACATCATCCAGACGATCCAGGGTCGGAAGCAGGATCAAAGCCATCGGCACCTTGTAAAGAGCGCCGTAACGAACGTGCTGCGATTCGGCAAGTATGCGGTTGTGTTGATGGGGACTAAGATCGGCCAGAGCAAGATCGAAGAACAAGTGATGAGTCGGAGAGTTGATCAGCCTCTCGCATATCACAAAGAATTTGTAAAAACTTTATATCAACTTTACTGGGATGAAGAGAAACAAAACCTAAAAAGTGGAGCTCGTGGTGAAGGTCCTGGTTCAATCATGCATATGATGGACCTGCTTACGCAATTCGACCTTACCTTCGACATTAGCTCATTGCAGGTCGAGGATTTCATGCGCTTGCTGCCAAAGGACTTTGATCGGTTTCGGGGCCCGAATACGAATCCTTCATCTACGCGGGCCTCACGGCAGTCCTGGTCACAACGGTTGCCGGGGGTCGTCCGAACCCCTTGACTCCCTGATTGAGCATTGCCAGTTTCGGCATCAATATATTGACGCCGAGGAAGATAGATGCGAGTCGCCGACTTGTTCTGCGGCTGCGGCGGCCTGAGCGGGGGGTTCCAGGCGGCAGGCCACGAGATTGTCTTTGCGGCCGACGCATGGTCGCGCGCGTGCCTGGCGTATGATGCGAATTTCGATCACGCATCAAGGCGATTTGATCTGTCGGACGTGATTGAAGCCGCGCATGCGGTGTCGCAAAAGTCACCCGAGATCATCATTGGCGGTCCGCCTTGTCAGGATTTCTCCGCTGCGGGGCTGCGCACGGAAGCCAAAAACGCCGACCTGACGATCGCATTCGCCGAGATTGTCGCCGCGTGCCGACCTTTATGGTTCGTCATGGAGAATGTGCCGGCTGCTGCGAGCAGTCGGACGTGGGCTATTGCGCGGCGACGGCTCTGCAGGGCCGGATACGGCCTAACTGAGCTCATACTTGACGCTTCGCTGTACGGGGTGCCGCAGCTTCGCAAGCGCGTCTTCATGATCGGACGGATCGACGAGAGGGATGGGTTCTTAGCCAAGGATATCGAAGACCATAAGGCCGATCGAGCCCTCACCGTCCGTGAGTATCTGGGCGAGGAATTTGGGGTCGAGTTCTACTATCGACATCCCCGGCATTGGGGGCGGCGGGCTATCTACTCGATCGACGAGCCGGCCGCGACGGTGCGTTCGACTAACCGACCGATACCGCCCAAGTATAAGCCGCATCCGCTCGACGCTGCGCCGATCGATGGCGTCAAGCCGTTGAACTGCTACCAGCGAGCACGACTACAGACGTTTCAGTCGGAGTTTTCGTTCGATAAGTCGTTGGCTCCTTGGGAGGTTGACATGATGGTTGCCAACGCGGTTCCGGTCCGACTGGCCGAGATCCTAGCCGATTGCATCATTGATTATGAGGTGAAGCATGAGATGAGCTTGGAAAGAGATTTCCGGGTCTGGCTGCGCGAGATCAAATCCTATACCGATAGAAGCGCTGGGAACGTGGTATCGCGTCTCAAGAGGGTGCGAAAGTTAATCGGGCCGGCGATGCGCTTCAACGAAACTATCGACATCGTGCATGCTTTAGAAAAGACACCTGAGTTCTCGCGCTTCTCGCCGAGTGTAAAATCTCAATTAAAACGAGCTATCTACCTTCGCTCGGAATTTGCGCGCAGGTCGTAGCTTGGCAGCATCTAACGCACGTCGCACTTCCAATATCCAGTTGCCCTTTAGTTGACATTCCCAAACCACTAGAACGATCCAGCCATTCTGCTCCAGAGCAGCTTGGTTAGCCTTGTCTCTGGCGACTGTCCTCTGGAACTTCCTGCTCCAGTAATCCTGTCGCGCAACTGGTAGTACGACGCCTCTCCTACATCCTTGATGCCGGTGCCAGAAGCACCCATGCACGAATAGAGCTATACGCCGAGAGGGGAAGATCACATCGGGGTTGCCCGGCAGTTGGCGAGAATGCAGACGAAATCGATATCCGAGTCTGTGCAGAGCCGAGCGCACGATTCGCTCTGGTGTCGTGTTGCGGCTGCGGACGCGAGCCATGATCGCGCTCCGCTCGGCCGGAGTAAATTTGTCTTTCCCTACCATAAGCCACTCCCGGATCAGGATTGGTTCGACCTGCTGGAAGGGCGGTTCGCGAGCGCATCCGCGACTTCGTCGAGGAAATGTTGGAAGCCGAACTGGATGCCGCCCTGCAGCGCCGCCGCCATGACCGACGGGTCTCATGCGCGACCATCGTCACGGGCACCGCGAGCGCCGGCTGACGGCACTTTCGGCCCGGCCAGCGCATCGGTGCCGCGGGCGCGATTCCCTGGGGCGGGCGGGCGGATCACGGAGTGGCGCAACCGCATTCTGCCAGCCTACCGGCGGCTCACCCGGCGGACCGAGGCGCTGATCGCCGCGATCGAGGAGTGGACCATCTCCGCCCTCGACACCGTCACCGCCCAGGATGCCAGGAGTTGGCTCCGCCATTGCGGCTATGCCTCACACCGACCCGAAAACCGTAACGCCGCGCGAGTGTGCGCCGATGCGTCCCTTCTGTCGCCGGGATAGGGGATCATTCCGTCCCCGTGCCCGCCTTCGCTGCGCGGCTGTCTGCGGGAGGGAACGCGGCCGCGCGCCGCCACAGATAGGGCAGGAGGCCGATCGCGATGCTGCCGGCGCCGAGGAGGTTGGTGGTCAGGTCGAAATGCGGCACGCTGTAGGCGACGATCGCAAAGCAGAAGCCGACGCCGAGCAGCGGCCACAGGCACAGCAGCACGAATTTGCCGACGCTCTTGAGCGCCGCCGTCCGGAAATACCAGGCGCAGGCGAGCCCGGTCAGCCCGTAATAAAAGGCGACCTGAAAGCCGACGGCGTTGATCGAATCATCGACGACGGTCTTGAGGCTGGGCAGCCACAGGGATCCGCCCAGCAGCAGGAGGCCGAGCCCGGTGATCGCCAGCGTGGCGACCCACGGGGTGCGATAGACCGGGTGCAGGCGCGCGTAGCGGGGATGCAGCGCCCCGTCGCGGCTCATCGCGAACAGCGTGCGGGTGAATTGCAGGATCGAGGTCTCAAGCGTGCCGATCGTGCTCAGCATGACGGCGACGACGGCGAGATAATCCCAGGGATATGGCAGCAGCTTGCGCGCCACGACGAAGACGACGGCAATGCCGGCGCGGCCGATCTCGGCATCGCTCAGCAGCCACAACGCCAGGGCGTTGAAGCCGACCAGCAGCAGGACGACGATCGCCACCGCGACGATGCTGCCGGCGCCGGCGATGCGCGCCCCGTCGCGGGTCTCCTCGTTCAGATTGGCGGTGACGTCCCAGCCGCTCAGCGCGAACAGCGCGGTGGCGGCGCCGCTTGCGAACAGCGCCGGGGTGAAGCCGGCGCCGGTGAACCAGGCGGCGGAGAAGGCGTGCGCCGGCGGCGGGGCGGCGAGCGCGGCCAGCGCCAGCAGCAGCGCCAGCACGCCGACCTCGACCACCGTGAACCCGATCTGCAGATAGCTGCTGAGCTTGATGCCTTTGGCGACGACGATGCCGATCGCGGCGAGCCACAGCGCGGCCGCCGCGGTGACGGCGCCCTGGCTGCCGGCCAGAGCGGGCGCCAGCAATTTCAGCGTCGCGGCGGCGGCGGGCAGGGTGCCGGAGACCATGAACACGGCGGAGCTGATGAGCAGCGCCCAGCCGGCGATAAACCCGAGCGCCGGCGAGAAAATCGCCGCGACCCAGGCGTAGGAGGCGCCGGCGTTGACCGCCATGCGGTTCAGATGGCGGAAGGCGAAGACGATGCCGAACATGACGAGGCCGCAATAGAGCAGGCTGGCCGGCGCCAGGACGCCGACGGCGCCGACCAAGGTCGCCGTGCTCGCCGCGACGCTGTAGGCGGGGCCGCTGCCGGCGATGCCCATGATCACCGATTCGGCAAAGCCGAGCGCGCCGGCGCGCAGCCCCGGGGCGGCGCGCGCCGCGCGCTCCGCGCCGGGCTCCCCGCGCGATCCATGATCGCGCGGAGGGGCCGGCGGCCCGCGAACCCCCTCCGCGGGCGGGATCGCCTGGGGATCGCGTTCGTCGGTTTTCCTCAGCGGGGCCATGTCCCTCCGGCTCCTCGTTCCCGATCCGAGGGAGTGATTATTCCGAATAGGAAGGAGAGGGAACCGGCGCAAGCGGCGGGCCGCAAGCCGGCCATGCCGGCGCGCCGCGCCCGGCCTTGACGCGAGCGCCGCCGCGGATCAACCGTAGCGACCGCCCTGCGCCCGGCAATCCGGGCGAGGAGATACCGCCGCCGGCGGCGAACGGGACCGGCGCACTCATTTTTGCGGGAGGAAAACGGCCATGACACGAGTCGGCGCAGGCCAATACGCCTACGAGCTGATCCGCGATTTTCTCAAATTGCCCGGCGGAGAAACGTTCGGAATGGTCAGCCGGGTGGCGAGCGACGCCCAGGACCGCATTTACGTGTTCCAGCGCAAGGACCCCCCGGTCGTGGTGTTCGACCGCGAGGGCAAGTATCTCGACGCCTGGGGCAGCGGCGCGATCAGGGATCCGCACGGTCTGAAAATCGTCGGCGACGTCGTCTACACCACCGATCGCGCCGACTCGGTCGCGATGTCGTTCACGCTGGACGGCAAGCCGCTGCTGCAGCTCGGCCGGCGCGGCGTGCATTCCGACACCGGCTGCGAGGGGCCTCCCTGGCTCGCGCTGCGCGCGGCCGGGCCGTTCAACCATCCGACCGAGATGATGGCCCATCCGAACGGCGACATTTACGTGACCGACGGCTATCGCAACTCCCGCGTGCACCGCTTTGCGCGCGACGGCCGGCTCCTCCATTCCTGGGGCACGCCGGGCAAGGCCGCGGGCCAGTTCCATCTGCCGCACAGCCTCGCGATCGATCCCGACGGCAGGCTCTACGTGGCCGATCGCGCCAACAAGCGCATCCAGATCTTCTCGCCGGAGGGCGATTTTCTCGGCATGTGGACCGGCATGGGCGGGCCGAACGACATCACCCGCGGCCCGGACGGGCTGTTCTACATCGCCGAGCAGGAGGACGACGGCAAGCCCGCCTGCGTGTGCATCCGCGATGCGCGCGGAACCGTGCTCGCCCGCCTGCACAGCCGCCACGTCCACGGCGTCGGCGTCGACTCGCGCGGCGACATCTACGCCGGGCTGACGCAGGACCGCAGCGTCGACAAGTTCGTGCGGATAGGCTGATGCCCAATCTCTCTGATCAGAACCCAGAGAGACAGCCGCCATTGCGAGCAAAGCGAAGCAATCGCGCGCCGGATGCACTATGCCGCCGAGATTGCTTCCTCGCTTTGCTCCTCGCAATGACAGGGGGAGCGTAGGTTCTCATCATCGGGATCCGGTATCAGGGCCGCCGGCTACGCTTTTTCCGCGGCGCGGATCGCCTGCCAGACGCGCGCGGGAGTGGCCGGCATCGCGAGATCGGCGATGCCGAGCGGGGCCAGCGCATCCAGGATGGCGTTGATCACGCACGGCGTCGCGGCGACCGCGCCGCCCTCGCCGACGCCCTTGACGCCGAGCGGGTTCGACGGGCTCGGCACCGGGCTGAAGGCGACCGTGAAGGCGGGCAGATCGGCGGCGCGCGGCACCGCGTAATCCAGCAGCGAGCCGGTCAGCATCTGCCCGCTCTCGTCATAAAGGACCGCCTCGGCGAGCGCCTGTCCGGCGCCCTGCGCGACGCCGCCCATGACCTGGCCCTGCGCCAGCAGCGGGTTGACGACCCGGCCGAGATCGTCGACGACGGTGTAGCGGTCGAGCGCGACCGCGCCGGTCTCGGGATCGACCTCGACTTCGCAGATATGGCAGCCGTTCGGAAAGCTCGGCCCGCCCGGAGAGAAGCCGCCGGCGCCCTGCAATCCGACGCCCAGCTCCGAGGGCAGCCCGGCCGGCATGAACGAGCGCCGCGCCAGCTCGACGAGCGAGATCGCGCGATCGGTGCCGGCGATCGTGAAGACGCCGTCGGCGAAGACGATGTCGGCGGCGTCGGCTTCGAGAAAATGCGCGGCCAGGCGGCGGCCGCGCGCGATGACCTCGTCGGCGGCGGCGCGCAGGGCGCTGCCGCCGATCATCATGCTGCGCGAGGCGTAGGTGCCGCGGCCGATCGCGATCGCGTCGGTGTCGGCCTGCACGAGGCGGATCCGCTGCGGCGGCAGGCCGAGCCAGTCGGCCACCATCTGCGCGTAGCTCGTCTCGTGCCCCTGGCCGTGCGACAGGGTGCCGGCGAAGATCGTCACATCGCCGTCGGGATCAAAGCGCAATTCCATGCGCTCGTTGAAGACGCCGGTATTGTCGAGATAATAGACAAGGCCGCGGCCGCGCGAGCGGCCTCTTGCCGCGCTCGCCCGGCGGCGCGCCTCATAGCCGGACCAGTCGGCGAGGGCCTGGCATTTATCGAGCGCGGCCCGGTAATCGCCGCTGTCATAGGTCCAGCCGGTCGGCGTCTTGTGCGGGAAGGCCTCGGGCCGCAGCAGGTTTTTCTTGCGCAATTCCGCCGGGTCGAGAGCCATCTCGCGCGCCGCCCGGTCGACCAGGCGCTCGATGATATAGACGGCTTCGGGCCGGCCGGCGCCGCGATAGGGGACGGTCGGGGCCGTGTTGGTGAAGACCAGGCGGCTTTCGACCGCGACCGCCGGGATGTCGTAGACGGTCGGGGCCAGCATCAGCGAAAAGATGATCGGGATCGCGCCGGCGCCCTCGATATAGGCGCCGGCATTGTGCATGCCGCGCCAGCGCAGAGCGAGAAAGCGGCCGTCGCGGGCGAGCGCCAGCTCGGCCTCGACCTGCTGGTCGCGGCCCTGATTGTCGCCGACAAACGCCTCGCTGCGCGCGGGGATCCATTTGACCGGCCTGCCGACCCGGCGCGCCGCCCACAATACGACCGCCTCCTCGGGATAGACTTCGCCCTTCATGCCGAAGCCGCCGCCGACGTCGCGGGCGATGACGCGCACCCGGCTTTCCGGGACGTGCAGGATGTGAGCGAGGACATGGCGGGCGCCGTGCACGTTCTGCGTGCTGGTCCACAGCGTATAGCGGCCGGCGCCGGCATCGTATTCGCCGATGGCGCCGCGCGGCTCCATCGTCACCGCCGTCACCCGCTGATTGCGCAGGGCAAGCCGGGTGATATGGGCGGCATTGGCGAAGGCGGCCGCGGCCGCCTCGGCATTGCCCAGGCGCCAGGTGAACGAGACGTTGCCGGGGGCGCCGTCATGGACCAGCGGCGCGCCGGGACGGATCGCCGCGGCGGCGTCGACGACGGCCGGCAAGACCTCGTAATCGACCGCGATCCGCTCGATCGCATCGCGCGCCGCAGCCTCGCTGAGCGCAATGGCGACCGCGACCCGCTCGCCGACATAGCGCACCCGCTCCTGCGCCAGCGGCGGCCGCCGCGTCCGAAAGCCCTTGGGGCCGCCCATATCCTCCGGCATCGTCTCGGGGTCGAGCGTGCCGAGCCCGTCTGCGGCCCAATCCGCCCCGGTCAGCACGGCGAGCACGCCCGGCAGCGCCGCCGCCGCTTGCGTGTCGATCGCGCGGATGCGGGCGTGCGCGTGCGGCGAGAACAGAAAGGCGGCATAGGCCTGCCGCGCCAGATCGATATCCGCGACGAAGCACCCGCGTCCGGTCAGAAAGCGCGGGTCCTCGACCCGCGTCACCGGCTGTCCGATGCCAAAACGCATTGGCGCCTCCTTTGTTCGCGCCGAAACTATCCCGCCGCCGCCCGGATTGCGAGCGGGCGCGAGAGAGCCCCCGCGGCCGCCGCCCGCCGCCCCGGCCGGAACCGCACGCCGCCCGGGCTCATCCGTAGTCGGGCCGGCGCTTCTCGCGGAAGGCGGCGATGCCCTCGCGGAAATCGGGGCCGTTGCGCACGCGCTCGCCGAGCTGCTGCTCCAAGGCCTCGCGGCTGCGGGCGTAGTCGGCGATGGCGGCGCTGATCTGCTGCTTGACCGCCTGCACCGCGCTCGGGCTGTTGGCGGCGATCGTCTCGGCCGTCGCGCAGGCCCACGCCATCAGCTCCGCGGCCGGGACAAGGCGGTTGACGAGGCCGAGCCGCATGGCGGCGTCGGCGTCGATCAGCCGCCCGGTCAGCAGCAGGTCCATCGCGTGCACATAGCCGATCTGATGGACGAGCTTCACCGTCGCCCCGCCGAACGGGTAGATCGACCACCGCACCTCCGGCAGGCCGAAGCGCGCCTGCGGCACGGCCGCGCGGATGTCGCTGGCCAGCAGCAGCTCGAGGCCGCCGGCGACGCAATCGCCGTTGACCGCGGCGACGATCGGCTTGGCGAACGGCGTGGTCTTCAGCAGCGCGCGGTTGATGATCGCCGCCGTCTCGGGACCGGCGCTCAGATCGCCGCCGAGATCGGCGCCGGCGCTGAACGCCTTGTCGCCCGCCCCGGTCAGGATCACGCAGCGGCACTGCGAGGCCTCGATCCGGTCCCACAGAGCCGCCAGATCGGCCAGCATCGCGCGCGTCATGGCATTGCGGCGCCGCTCGTTGGCGATCGTCACGACGACGATGTGGCGGCCGTGATCGCGCGTCTCGATCCCCATATGCGACCTCCTGCAAAGGGCGACAGCGGCGGGTCGATTGATCAATAATACCATCATGCCGATGCCCGCAGCCCGAACCCTGCCGGCCCTGCTCGACGAGATGGCGCGGCGGTTCCCGACCCGCGAGTTCCTCGTCGACGGCGGGCGGCGCTGGACCTATGCCGGATTCCGCGAGGAAGCGCGCGCGCTGGCGAAGGGGCTCATGCGGCTCGGCGTGCGGCCGGGAGACAAGCTCGCGCTGCTGATGGGGAACCGGGCGGAGTGGCTGCTCGCCGCATTCGCCGCGCTGGCGGCGGGCGCGACGCTCGTCGCCGTCAACACCTGGTTCCGCGCCCGCGAGCTCGGCTACGTGCTGCACCATTGCGACGCCGCGAGCCTGATCACCGCCGACCGCTATCTCGGCCAGGACTATCTCGGCATGTTGCGCGAGATCGAGGCCGGCGGCGCGCGCCTGCCGCTGCTGCGGCACCGCGTCTGCCTGGCGGAGGAGGGTGTCGCGCCGCCGCCCGGCATGACGCCTTTCGATCGGCTCGCCGCGCTCGGCCGCGATGTTCCCGACGCCGCGCTCGACGCGGTTTGCGCCCGGTTGCGGCCCGACGACATCGCCTACATCCTCTACACCTCGGGCACGACGGCGATGCCGAAGGGCGCCCAGCTCCGCCACGGCGACATCGTCGAGAACGGCTTTCACATCGGCGAGCGGCAGCATCTGCGCGAAACCGACCGGCTGTGGATGGGGATCTCGCTGTTCTGGGCTTTCGGCTGCATGAACGCGCTGCCGGCGATGATGACGCATGGCGGGACGATCGTGCTGCAGCGCCGTTTCGAAGCGGCCGCGGCGCTCGCGCTGATCGAGCGGGAGCGCTGCAGCGTCTATTACGGCACCCCGAACATGACGGCGGCGCTGGTCGAGCATCCCGAGCGCAAGACCCGCGATCTCTCCAGCCTGCGCACCGGGCTGACGATCGGCGGCGCGCCGGCGGTGCGCCTCGCGGTCGCGCTCGGCGCCCGCGAGATCTGCCAGTGCTACGGGTTGACCGAGGCCTGCGGCAATTCCGCGGTGTCCGACGCCGCCGAGCCGGAGGCGCTGCGCGGCTCGGCCTGCGGCAAGCCGTTGCCGGGCACCGAAATCGTCATCGCCGACCCCGAGACCCACCGGCCGCTGCCGGTCGGCGAGATCGGCGAGATCAAGATCCGCGGCCATCTGATGGCCGGCTACTACAAGGATCCGCAGCGCAACGCCGCGGCGTTCGACGCCGACGGGTTTCTGCTGTCCGGCGATCTCGGCTGGCTCGATCGCGCCGGCTATCTCCACTTTCACGCCCGCCGCAAGGAAGTGCTCAAGTCGGGCGGCATCCTGGTGGCGCCGCGCGAGATCGAAGAATTTCTCGCGGAATTTGCGGAGATCGGCGAGGCGCATGCGGTCGGCGTGCCGGACCCGCATAAGGAGGAGGTCGTCGCCTGCGCCGTCGTGTTGCGCGCGGGGGCGCAGCTGGACGCCGAAGAGCTGCTGGCGCGCTGCCGCGCGGGGCTCGCCGCCTACAAGGTGCCGGCGCATGTCTGGTTCGCGCGGCCGGAGGAACTGCCGCGCACGGCGACCGGCAAGGTCCAGAAGTTCCGGCTGCGCGAAATGTTCCGCGCCCGCATCGGCGCCGAAGGCTAGCGCCGGACAATTTGCCGGCGCGCGGGCGGGCCGCGCCGGATCGCCCCGCATGATCCCCGCCGGCGGCGCGGGAGGCGATGGTGCCGGGGTGGATATATCGGCGATCGTTTGTCTATGCTCTCGCCAAGGCGGCCGGGGATGTGCTGTTGTTAAAGGACGGCAAGTCCCGTGCGCGCCGCTGTCGGCCCGGCCGTGACGGCGGCGGTCGCGGCACGGAAGGCGCAATGCGATCTCGGGAGAGCCGCGGATGAAGGCGGATTACGTGATTGTCGGCGCCGGCTCGGCGGGCTGCGTGCTGGCCAACCGGCTGAGTGAGGACGCCGCCGCTCGGGTGCTGTTGATCGAGGCCGGCGGACGGGACTGGAACCCGCTCATTCACATTCCGGCGGGTTTCATGAAGATGCTCGATCACCCGAAGCTGACCTGGGGCTTTTACGCCGAGCCCGACGAGGGCACCGCCGGGCGCGCGATCCTCTATCCGCGCGGGCGCGTGCTCGGCGGGTCGAGCGCGATCAACGGCTTGATCTATGTGCGCGGCCAGCCCGAGGATTTCGACCATTGGGCGCAGCTCGGCAATCGCGGCTGGGGATGGGAGGAGGTCCTGCCCTATTTCAAAAAGGCCGAGAACTGGCAGGGCGAGGCGAATGAGTGGCGCGGCAAGGGCGGCCCGCTCTTTACCGCCCCGATGACCGACATCCCGCCCCTGTGCGCGGCGGCGATCAAGGCCGGGCAGGAGATCGGGCTCGACTATCGCGAGGACGTCAACGCCCTGCCGCATGGCGGCATCGGCTATTGCCAGCAGACGCGCGGCGGCCGGCGGCGGGCAAGCACGGCGCGCACCTATCTGCGGCCGGCGATGCGGCGGCCCAATCTGACCGTCATCACCGACGCTCTGGTCCACCGGATCATTCTCGACGGGCGGCGCGCGGTCGCCGTCGAATACGAGCGCGGCGGCGCGGTGCAGCGCGCCGAGGCCGGGCGCGAGATCATCCTGTCGGCCGGTGCGATCGGTTCGCCCCATATCCTGCAGCTGTCCGGGATCGGCGCGCCCGAGCATCTCTCGCGGGTCGGCATCCCGGTTCACCACGCACTGCCCGGGGTCGGACAAAACCTGCAGGATCATTACATCGCCCGGATCAGCTATACCGTCGACGGCGCCCCGACGATCAACGAGCGCTCGCGCGGGCTGGCATTGGCGCTCGAGGTCGCGCGCTATGTCCTGACCGGCAAAGGCATGCTGACCTACAGCGCCTCGCTGGCGGCGGCTTCGGTCAAGGTGCTGCCCGAATCGGCGACGCCCGACGTGCAGTGCGTCTTTGCCCCGGGCAGCTTCAAGGACGGGCAGATCGGCGCCCTCGACGAGTTTCCCGGAATGACCGCCGGGGTCTGGCAGATGCGGCCCCTGTCGCGCGGCACCGTCGAGGCGAAATCGCCGGACCCGCGCGCCGCGCCGGCGATCAACCCGCGCTATTTCAGCGACCCGACCGATCGCCGCGCGATCGTCGCCGGCCTGCGCTATCTGCGCCGCTTCTTCGCCGCGCCGGCGCTGGCCAGATACGCCCGCGCCGAGATCCTGCCGGGCCGCGAGGTGGAGAGCGACGAGGAATTGCTCGATTACGCGAAGCGCAAGGGCTCCACCGTTTACCATGCAAGCTGCACGTGCAAGATGGGTCATGACGCAATGGCGGTCGTCGACGACCAGTTGCGCGTCCACGGGCTTGAGGGGCTGCGCGTCGTCGACGCCTCGGTGATGCCGACCGTGACCTCGACCAACACGAACGCGCCGACGATCATGATCGCCGAGAAGGCGGCCGATCTGATCCGCGCCGCGGCGCGCGCCTGACGGCGGCGCGCGCCCGGCGCCGCCCGAGAGCGGGGCTCTCTCTCCCGCTTCCGGCGCCGGCGCGGCGGCCCGCACCCGGTCCCGCCGGAAAATATGCGACAAGGGGGATCGCCCCGGGCGATGCCGCCGCTGCGGCGGCATGGCCTGCCGCGGGGAGAGGGGAGATGATCGGGAAGCAATCCTGCCGGCGGGGAACCCGCCGGTGACCAGCATCGCCACCCTGACCCTCGTCATCGCCGGCTTTCTTGCCGTCGTCAGCCTGATCCAGCCCGCCGCCCGGCGGCTTCGTCTGCCCTATACGGTGCTGCTTGCGATCGCCGGGATCGCCGTCGGCACGCTGTCGTCGTTGCTGTTCTACACGCCGCTGACCGAGATCGTCGCGCCGCTGGTCAACCTGCCATTGCGCTCGTCGATCTTTCTCGACATCTTTCTGCCGCTGCTGCTGTTCCATGCGGCGCTGACGATCGATCTGCGCGAACTCGTGCAGGACGCGGCGCCGATCCTGACCCTTGCGATCCTCGCCGTGTTCGCCGCCGCCGCGGCGGTCGGCCTCTCCCTTTCGTTGGCCGCGGTCCCGTTGACGACCGGGCTGCTGCTCGGCGCCATCGTCGCGACGACGGATCCGGCCGCCGTCGTGGCGATCTTCCGCGAGGTGGCGGCGCCGCCGCGGCTGACCCGCCTGCTCGAGGGCGAAAGCCTGCTCAACGACGCCGCCGCAATCGTGCTGTTCACGACGTTGATCGGGATGCTGACCGCCGGCGGGCCGGTGAGATATGCCGAGGCCGCCGGACATTTCGCCGCGGCGTTCGGCGGCGGCGTCGCCCTTGGCGCCGCCGGCGGGCAGCTGTTCGGGTTCGCGCTGCCCAAACTCGGCGGCGCGCGCCTTGCCGAGACGACGCTGTCCGTGGCCTTGCCCTATATCATCTATTTCCTCGGCGAGCATGTATTCGCCGTCTCCGGCGTCGTCGCCGTCGCCGTTGCCGGCCTCTCGGCCGGCGTTTTCGGGCGCGTCCGCCTCGTTCCCGACAATTGGCGATACCTGCAGGAGGTGTGGGAGCAGACCGGGTTCTGGGCGAGCAGCCTGATCTTCGTGACCGCCTCGACGCTGGTTCCGAAGCTGCTGGCCGGCATCCATCCGCGGGATCTGCTGCTGCTGGTGGTGGCGATCGCCGCCGCCTTCCTCTCGCGCGCCGCGGTGCTGTTCGGCCTGATGCCGCTGTTGAGCGCATTCCGCCTCAGCCGCAGGGTCGGCGGCGCCTATAAGCTCGCCATCACCTGGAGCGGCTTGCGCGGCGCGATCACGCTCGCCCTGGCGCTTTCGGTAACCGAGAACATCGCGATCGCTCCGGCGGCGCGGGATCTGGTCGCCGTGCTGGCGACCGGGTTCGTATTGTACACGCTGGTTATCAACGGCCTGACGCTGCGGCCGCTGATGCGGCTGTTGCGGCTCGACCGTCTGTCGCCGCTGGAGGCGGCGGTGCGCGGCAGGGTGATGGCACTCTCGCTCGCCGATATCCGCGACTGCATCGCGGCCGCGGCGCGGACATACGATATCGACGCCAAGACCGCGGACGCCGCGACGCAGCGCTATCAATCCCAGCTCGACGCGCTGGCCGCGCAGACCGATCCGGAAAAGGCGCTCTCGGACGCCGCGCGGGTCCGGATCGGGCTGATCGCGCTCGCCAACCGCGAGCGCCGCATCATTCTCGACCATCACGCCCAGCACACCGTCTCCTGGCCGGCGATCGAGCGGCTGGTGCGCGGCACCAACCTCCTCGTCGACGCCGCCAAGACCGAAGGGCGCGCCGGCTACAATCGCGCCGCCGGCTCCTTGCTGCGCTATTCGCGCGGTTTTCGGGCGGCCATCTTCCTGCACCGCAGGACGGGCTTCGACCGGCCGTTGCGGCGCCAGGTCTCGCTGCGCTTCGAGGCGCTGCTGGTCCGCCGCCTCGCGCTTGACGAGCTCCAGCGGGTTACGGTCGACCGCCTGCAGCCGCTGCTCGGCGAACGGGCGGCCGCGCTGCTGGGCGAGGTGATCGCCGCCCGCGCCGCGGCGACAAGGCGCGCGCTCGACGCGCTGCGCCTGCAATATCCGGAGCACGCCGAGGGGCTCGAGCGCCGCTTTCTGCAGCAATCCGGCTTGCGCCTGCTGATCTCCCGCTATCGCGATCTCTATGAGGAAGGTCTGATCGGGCGGGAGCTGCTCGACGCTCTCGAGCGCGAGCAGACGGCGGCGATGCTCGGAGGCGCGCTGCCGCCGCTCGATCTGGGGCTGCGCACCGAGGCGCTGATCCGGCGGTTTGACATGTTCGCACGGCTCGGCGAGAGCGAGGTAGAGGCGCTGGCCCGCCTGTTTCGGCCGCGGCTGCTGGTGCCGGACGAGGCGGTCGTGCGCCGGGGGGAGCGCGGTCACGCGATGTTCTTCATCTCCTCGGGCGCGGTCGAGGTGGTATTGCCGAACCGGCGGGTGCGGCTCGGCAGCGGCGATTTTTTCGGCGAGATGGCCCTGCTGAGCGGGCGGCGGCGGCAGGCCGACGTCATCGCCCTCGGCTATTGCCGCGTGCTCGTTCTGAGCGCCGCGGATTTTCGCCGTTTTCTTCGCCGCTACCCGGCGGCGAAGGCCGAGATCAGCCGCACCGCAAAAGCGCGCGCCCGCGCCAATGCGCAAACCGGATCCGCCGCCGGCGCCGATCCGCGGGGGCCGGCCGCCCGGGAGAGGGAGCGCACGCGCGGGGCGGGCGGCCTTGCGCCGGACGGCCATTGACGCGGCCGCCCGGTTTTGCCGCATGGGCGGGCGCCGCTCGCGGCTCCCTTTCCCGGGCCTGCACAGCGGGTTGACGGCGCCGGCAGCCGGGTTCAGGCTTGCCCGGACCCGCTGCGCTGCCGATTGCCGGAGGACGGCCCATGAAGCTGATGTATTTTCATCTGATGCCCTATACCGAGCTGCCCGAGGATTTTCGCGACAAGTATCCCTCGGTATGGGTCGACATCCCCTCCGCGCTGTTCGACCCCGGGCGCGCCCATCTGATGTACAACGACTTCATGGACGAGCTCGAATTCGCCGCCCAATGCGGCTTTGACGCGGTGTGCGTCAACGAGCACCACGCCAACGGCTACGGGCTGATGCC
>Ga0209061_1002963_pt1 | contig 19639 bp, 22 predicted proteins | sample Coa_R1_10_FD_187157 | JGI IMG/M metagenome (GOLD analysis project Ga0209061, IMG submission 187157) | Surface soil microbial communities from Centralia Pennsylvania, which are recovering from an underground coalmine fire - Coalmine... | ecosystem: Environmental > Terrestrial > Soil >...
CGCGGGAAGTACTCCTCGAGCGTGCGGCCGTTGATCCAGGTTGCGCCGTCACCGGGCCGGAGGATGACCCGGGCGACCGAGGTCTTGCGCTTCCCGGTCCCGCGGTACTGGGCGATCTCGCTCATCCGCTACGGGCCGAGGTCGAGGGGACGGGGATGCTGGGCCGTGTGCGGGTGCTCGGGCCCCGCGTAGATCTTCAGCTTCGTGAGCTGCCGGCGCGCCAGGCGGTTCTTGGGGAGCATCCCTTTGACCGCGCTGCGCAGCACCTCCGTCGGCCGCCGCTGGAGCTGCTCGCGCAGCGTGCGGCTGCGCAGGCCGCCCGGATAGCCGGAGTGGCGGTAGTACCGCTTCTGGTCGAGCTTGTTCCCCGTGACCGCGATCTTGTCGGCGTTCACGACGACGACGAAGTCGCCCGTGTCGACGTGCGGCGTGTACTGGGGCTTCCGCTTACCACGCAGCGTGTCGGCGATCTGGGTCGCGAGCCGGCCGAGCGTCTTCCCCTCGGCGTCGACGAGGTACCACTCGCGCGCGACTTCTCCCGGCTTGGCGTTGTAGGTCTTCATGGAGGGAGGCTGGACCGGCAGGCACTAGCCTTGCGGCAACCGGCGGCCGATTGTAGCGAACACCCGCCGCAACCCTTCCTCGAAGGCCGCAGCGCCCCCGTGGGCCGGATGGCGCACATAGGGGGCGCGAAGCACGTGCGCCGCGAGCCGACCGACGGCGACCACGAAGCGGCCGTCCGTCAGCTCCTCGAGGAAGGGCAGTGCCGCGGCGATCTCGGCGCGCGTCGGACGTCGGTTCGAGCGTTCGCTCCCCGGGTGCGTGGGCACGACGTTCCAGAGCAGGACGTCGTCCTCTACGCCGAGCGCGCAGAGCACGCGATGGACGACGGTCGCGCTCGCCTCCGCCGGCCCCGCTCCGGTCAGCTGGCGCTCCGACGTGAACGGGATGCCGCTGATTCGCGCTCCGCGGTATCCGGCCGCCTCACCGACGAGGACGACACGAGCGGAGCCACGGGTCTCCAGGTACGAACGCAGCCGCTCCCGCCGGAGCGTCGAGTCTGCGTACTGGTTGTACGTCGCCCCGATCCGCGCTCGCGCGAGCCGCGTCACGAAGTCTCGAGGATCGCGTACCACGCTCGTGACAGGTTCGGCGGCAGGATCTCCCCATGTTGCACGGGTTTCTCCGCAAGTGTCGCCAACCCACGCCAAGCGGCGACGCCAGCCCACGCCACCTCGCCGAGTTCAACACCCGAGACGCCAGAGACCTCTTCTGCCACCTGCTCAGGCGGGTGCGCGCCGGAGAGGAGATCGTCCTCTGCCATGCCGGGCGCCCGGTCGCGAAGCTCGTCCCCTACGCGGGGGAGCCGCGCCGGCCGGGTCTCGTTCGCCGGCAGCTACTCGTCGAGGACGTGATCGTGCTCGACCCGACCAGGTCGGCTCTCGAGCTGCTCACTCCCACTCGATCGTCGCGGGCGGCTTCGACGTCACGTCGAGCACCACCCGGTTGACGCCGGGAATCTCGTTCACGATCCGCGCCGAGATCGTCTCCACGAGGTCGTAGGGAAGGCGAGCCCAGTCGGCGGTCATGGCGTCGTCGCTCGTCACGGCCCGGATCACGATCGGGTAGCCGTAGGTGCGCTCGTCGCCTTGGACGCCGACGGAACGGATCGCCGGCAGCACGGCGAACGACTGCCACAGCTGACGGTACAGACCCGCCCGTCGCACCTCTTCCTGCAGGACGGCGTCGGCGCGGCGCAGGATCTCGAGCCGCTCGGCGCTGACGGCGCCGATGATGCGGATGGCCAGACCGGGCCCGGGGAAGGGCTGGCGCCAAACCATCCGTTCCGGGAGGCCGAGCTCCTCGCCCACCCGCCGCACCTCGTCCTTGAACAGCAGCCGGAGCGGCTCCAGAAGGCGCATCCGCATCTTGGCGGGCAAGCCGCCGACGTTGTGGTGCGACTTGATCGTCGCCGCGACGCCCTCTGTGCCGCCCGATTCGATGACGTCGGAGTACAGCGTCCCCTGCACGAGCCAGCGGACGTCCCCGAGCTTCCGCGCCTCCTCCTCGAAGACGCGGATGAACTCGCGACCGATGAGCTTCCGCTTCTGCTCGGGCTCCTCGACGCCCGCTAGCAGCGCGAGGAACCGCTCTTCGGCCCGGACGTGGACGAGCGGCACCTGGAAGTGCCGGCCGAAGGTCTCGACCACCTGCTCGGCCTCGTCCTGACGCAGCAGGCCGTGGTCGACGAAGACGCAGGTCAGCTGGTCGCCGACCGCCTTGTGGACGAGCAGGGCCGCGACCGCGGAATCGACGCCGCCCGAGAGGGCGCAGAGGACGCGCTCCCGGCCCACCTGGGCGCGGATCCGCTCCACCTGCTCCTCGATCACCGCCGCCGGCGTCCAGACGGGCGGGGCGGCCGCCACCTCGTAGAGGAAGTTCTTCAGCATCTCCAGGCCGTGCGGCGTGTGGGCGACCTCGGGGTGGAACTGAACGCCATAGAGGCCGCGTTCTGGCGCCTCGAAGGCCGCGACCGGCGTCCCCGGAGAGCTGGCGACGACACGCGCGCCCCGGGGTGGCCCGACGACGGTGTCTCGATGGGACATCCAGACGGTCTGCTCGGCCGGGGTGCCGGCGAGCAGGCGCGACTGACCGGCCTGCAGCGGCGTCCGGCCGAACTCGGAGACGCCGCTGCGCTCGACGCGACCGCCGAGCTCGAGCGCCATCAGCTGGGCGCCGTAGCAGATCCCGAGCGTGGGGATACCGAGCTCGAACAGCCCGGCGTCGACGCGGGGGGCGTCCTCGGCGAAGACCGAGGCCGGGCCGCCGCTGAGCACGAGCGCATACGGGCGGCGGGCACGCACGGCTTCGGGGCTGATCGCGTGCCCCACGAGCTCCGAGTAGACGCGACACTCGCGGATCCGGCGGGCGATCAGCTGCGAGTACTGCCCGCCGAGGTCGAGGACGAGCACCGGCCGGTCGCGCGCGTCCTCGGCGTGCAGCGACGCGACCTGCGCCCGCTCAGCGGCGATAGTTCGGCGCCTCCTTGGTGATCGTCACGTCGTGGGGGTGCGACTCGCGCAGCCCCGCCGCGGTGATCCGGACGAAGCGGGCCTGCTTCATCTCCTCGATCGTCGCGGCCCCGCAGTAGCCCATCGCCTGCCGCAAGCCTCCGACGAGCTGGTGAACGACGTGCCGGAGCGGTCCCTTGTAGGGCACGCGACCCTCGATGCCCTCCGGGATCAGCTTCTCGACGTCCTCGACGTCCCCCTGGAAGTAGCGGTCCTTCGAGAAGCCGCGCGCCTTCATCGCCCCGAGCGATCCCATCCCCCGGTACTCCTTGAAGCGCTCCCCATGCACGAGCAGGACCTCGCCGGGTGTCTCGTCGGTGCCGGCGAGCATGCCGCCGAGCATCACGGTGTCCGCTCCTGCCCCGATCGCCTTCGCGATGTCTCCGGACGACGTGATCCCGCCGTCGGCGATCACCGGCACGCCGTCGGCTGCGGCGACCGTGGCGACGGCGTGGACAGCGCTGACCTGGGGGACGCCGACGCCCGCGACCACCCGGGTGGTGCAGATCCCCGACGGTCCGATCCCGACCTTGACGGCGTCGGCGCCGGCGGCGATCAGGGCCCGCGCGGCCTCGGCCGTCGCGATGTTGCCGGCGACGACCTCGGCGCCGACGGCGTCCTTGATCCGCTCCACCATGGCGAGGACGCCGCGCGAGTGGCCGTGCGCGGTGTCGACGACGATCACGTCCGCACCGGCGCCGGCCAGGGCCTGCGCCCGCTCGAGCGCGTCCGGCCCGACGCCGACGGCGGCGCCGACCCGAAGGCGGCCCTGCTCGTCCTTCGTCGCCTGCGGGAACTCGATCGTCTTCTGGATGTCCTTGACCGTGATCAGGCCACGCAGGCGGCCGTCGGCGTCGACCACGGGCAGCTTCTCGATCTTGTGCCGGTGGAGGATCGCCTCGGCTTCCGCGAGCGTCGTGCCGACCGGGGCGGTGACCAGGCCACGGGAGGTCATCAGGGCCGAGACCGGCTGCTCGAGGTCGCTCTCGAAGCGGAGGTCGCGGTTGGTGAGGATGCCGACGAGGACGCCGTCGTGGTCGGTGATCGGGACGCCGGAGACCTTGTAGCGGGCCATCAGCTCGAGGGCGGCGCGGATCGGGGCGTCCGGGGGCAGGGTGACAGGCTCGACGATCATCCCGGATTCCGAGCGCTTCACCTTGTCGACCTCGGCGACCTGCGCCTCGATCGACAGGTTGCGGTGGAGGACGCCGATCCCTCCTTCGCGGGCCAAGGCGATCGCGAGCCGGGCCTCGGTGACCGTGTCCATTGCCGCCGAGACGATCGGGATCGCGAGCTCGACCGACCGCGTCAGCCGGGCGCGGGTCGATACGTCGTTCGGCAGGACGCGCGACTCGGCCGGCACGAGCAGGACGTCGTCGAAGGTCAACCCCTCCTGCCCGAACTTGCGGTCGAGCTCCAGCAGCCGCTGGACGTCGTCGGCGCTCAGCTCGGCTGCGTCGGGGTTCCGCAAGAAGGCCAGCCTAGCAAGGCGCCCGGCTGCACCTCGGCCCGCAGGACGCTGCCATCCTTCTCGCACGACGCTGACACTGCCCTTACAGGTCGGGGCTACCGTGGCCGCGTGCGGGTCTTCCCGGCCATCGTGGGCACCCTGGCGTTCGCGATCGCCGGCTCGGCGATCGCGGCGGCGCCGTCCGTTCGCGCCCACGGCCGCAGCGCAAGCGGGCCGATCGAGGCCGTCGCCCAGGACGACGGCGCCGTCGCCTGGCTGGCCGCCGGTAGCACGGCCTGCAACGCGGTCTACGTGCTCGAGCGCGACGGCAGCGAGCTCGCCCTGCCCCAGCCGTCCGCCGGCAGCATGACCTGCCATTGGGACCTCGGCCAGGGCCCCTCGCAGCTCGCCTTCGCGGCCGGCGCGGCGAGCGCGCTGTGGACCTTGCACGGCGACGGGCCTGCCCCCTTCGACTACGTCGTGGCAGCGAGGGTCGGCGGCCCGGAACGGCGGCTCGACCGCCTCGCCCACGCCAGCAGCGGCAGCGGGCTGTGGCTCGGCGGCGTCGCCGGGGCCGGCCGCACGCTCGCCTACTCCTTCGCGGACGTCGAGTACGTCGACAAGCTCGCCTGCCTCTCAGGCGGGTCGTGCAAGCAGCGGATCGCCGGCGGAGGCATCGACGTCGTCTCGCACGGGACGGCGACGCCCCTGCCAGGAGCCGGGCCGGCGCTCCAGCTCGCCGCGGCCGCCGGCCAGCTCGCCTACGTCCCGGCGGCGGCCGTCTCGAAGAACGGGGCTCCGATCGCGAGCGCCGCGGCTCCGATCCAGGTCGTGGACGCGACGACCGGAGATCCCGTCAGCGAGGTGATACCGCATGGGCAGCCGCTCGCGATCGGCCTCTCCCCCCACGTGCTCGCGGTCCTCACCCAGACGCAGGGCCGCGACCGGATCGCCTGGTACGACGTCGCCGACGGCAGCAAGCTCGGCGGCGTGCCGGTCTCGAGCCGCGCGGCGCCGCAGCTCGCCGTCAGCGACCGGCTCGTCGTCTTCCGCGTCGGTCGCCTCCTGCGCGCGATCGCCGTCGCCACCGGCCGGAAGCGGACGCTCGCCAGAACGGCTGGCAACCCGGTCGGGCTGTCGCTCGTCGGCGGCCGCCTGGTCTGGGCCGAGAACCGCGACGGCAACGGCAGGATCCGGACGCTCTCCCTCAGCCGGCAGGAGCAGGCTGCCGGACGCTCCGCGGCCGGCAGGGTGCTGGCGCGAGGCTAGACCTCGATCGGCTCGAGCTCGGCGATCTCGACCCCGGCCGCCAGCCGGCTCGCCTCACGGGGGTCGAACCGTCCGGCGCCGAGCTCGACCACCGAGGCGGCGGCGCAGCCGACCGCGGTGCGCAGAGCGTCACCGGCGGGGCGGCCGTTGAAGCGCTCCGAGAGGTAGCCGGCCAGCAGGACGTCGCCGGCGCCGACCGCGGCGACCGGCTCGACGCGGGAGATCGAGGCCCGGTAGCGCTGCACCTGCCGCTCCTCCCGTACGAGCGCGAAGCACGTCGTCTCCTGGGTGATCAGCACGTTTCGCGCTCCGAGGTCGGCGATCGTGTCGAGCGCCATCACGAAGTCGTCCTCGTCCATGAACTCCTGCCCAACGAGGCTCTCGGCCTCCTGCTGGTTGGGCGAGACGAGGTAGGGCTCCGCCTCGACGCCCAGGCGTAGCGGCTCGCCCTCGCAGTCGAGGACGCAGCGGATCCCGCGCCGGTTGAGGTCGCGGATGGCCTCCGCGTAGAAGTCGTTCTCCACGTCGCGCGGCAGCGAGCCCGAGAAGACGACGTAGCTCGCCACCCGGCTCAGATAGTGGAGCTTGTCGGAGAGCCGCTCGAGCTCCCGTGGCTGCACGGCGGGCCCCCACTCGTAGACCTCGGTCAGGGAGCCGGCCGTCGGGTCGACGACGGCGATCGAGGTGCGCGACTCGTCCCTGATGCGGACGAAGTCGTTGAGGATCCCCTCGAGGCCGAGGTCCTCGACGATCCGGTCGCCGGTGCGCCCGCCCGCGAGACCGGTGGCCACGACCGGCGTCCCGAGCCGCCGCAGCGCGCGGGCGACGTTGATCCCCTTGCCACCCGCACCGGTCAGGCTGTGGCTCGCCCGGTGCCGGTGGCCGAGCTGGAAGTTCGGCACCGTGAGCGTCCGGTCGACGGCGGCGTTGAGGGTGACGGTGACGATCACGACCTGCGGCAGAGCAGGGTACTCGACCCGCCGACGGCCGGAGCCGGACCTGCGGCCGCCGTCCGGCTCGCCCGCCCCGACCGGCGGGCCGGCCGAGGAGGTCGCTCAGCCGCCCGCGAGCGCGCGCAGCTCGCCGGCCAGGCGTGCCGCGGCGGCCGCGGCCGCCGCGCGCCAGTCGCCGCCCGCCGTCTCGTGCGCGTAGAGGATCGGCCGCGAGACGGTGACGAGGCCGCCCGCCGGCTGGCCGGCGAAAGCCGGCGCCGCGTCGGCGACGGTCGCGCCCTGCGCGCCGACGCCCGGCAGGAGCAGGACGGCGCGCGGCAGCAGCCGCCGCGCCACCTCGACCGCGGCGGGGTGGGTCGCGCCCACCACCGCGCCCACGGCGGAGAGCCCGCGCGAGCCGACGAGGTCGCGGCCCCAGCGCTCGACGAGGCTGGCGACGTGCTGCCAGAGCGGGCGACCGTCGGCGAGCCGGACGTCCTGGACGTCGGCCCCGCCGGGGTTCGAGGTCTTGACGAGGCAGAAGATGCCGCGGCCGTGCGCGCGGCAGGCGGCGAGGAACGGCTCCAGCGAGTCGCCGCCCAGGTACGGGTTGACCGTCAGGGCGTCGGCGAGCGGCCCGCCGTCCGGCCGCGGCTCGAGGAAGGCCGCCGCGTAGCCGCGAGCGGTGGTCGCGATGTCGCCCCGCTTGGCGTCGGCGACCACCAGCAGCCCGGCGGCGCGGGCGTGGTCGCAGACGCGCTCGAAGGCGGCGACGCCGCTCGAGCCGAGGGCCTCGAAGCACGCCGCCTGCGGCTTCACCGCGACGGCGACGCCGCAGACGGCGTCCACGATCTCGCAGCAGAAGCGCTCGAAGGCTGCGGCAGGGTCCTGCCGGGCGAGCGCGGACGGAAGCCGCGCGAGCACGGGGTCGAGACCGACGCAGAGCGGCGCGCCCTTCGCCTCGACCGCCGCGGCCAGGCGGTCGGCGAAGTGCTCGGCCGGGCTCACCGGCCTGGGCAGGTGCGACGGGAGGACCCGGAGAGGCCGCCCGGAGACGGCCTCTCGATCCTCGGAGGAGGCGTCGCCCGTCCTGGGCCGTGCTCGCTGCCCGTCAGTAGGCCTGCTTGACCGCCGACTTGAGCTGGCTGCCAGCGGAGAACTTCGGCACCCGTGCGGCCGGGATGTGCACCTTCTCGCTCGGGTTGCGCGGGTTGACGCCGGTCCGCGCCGCCCGGTTCGCCGTCGAGAACTTGCCGAACCCGGTGAACGAGACCTCGCCTCCGCCCTTCAGCGCGTCGGTGACGGCGTCGAGGAACGCGTCGACGGCCTTCCCGGCGTCGCGGTTCGACAGCTGTGCGCGCCGGGCCACCTCGGATACGAACTCCTGCTTCGTCACGCTCTCCTCCAGTCGTAATCGCTTGCTGGGCCTCGCCGACCCTAGCAACTCCGCGTTTGCGGCTCAACCATGCGGTTTTGCGGGGATTTTCCGCGCCTCGCGGAGCTCGCTGGCCCGGAACAGCGGCCGCAGGCGCACGGCGTGGCGCGCGAGGGCGTCCAGACCCCCCTCCTCGCGGTCGACGACGCAGACCGCGGCGCGGACGACGAGGCCCGCCTCCCGGGCCGCCGCCACGGCCTCGAGCAGCGCCCCGCCCGAGGTGACGACGTCCTCGACGAAGCAGACGCGTTCGCCGGGCTCGAAGGGGCCCTCGATCCGGTTCGCGGTCCCGTGGCCCTTCGCCCTGTCGCGGACCATGAGGAAGGGCAGGCCGCCGGCGAGGGAGGCCGCCGCGGCCAGGACGACGCCGCCGAGCACCGGCGCCGCGAGGCGGACGGCGTGCGGCTCGTGCTCGCGCACGAGGGCGGCGATCCGCTCCCCCAGCGGCGCGAGGAGATCGGGGCGCGTCTCGAAGCGGTACTTGTCGAGGTAGTAGCGCGAACGGCGACCCGAGCGGAGCACGAAGTCGCCCTCGAGGTAGGCCGCCTCGACCAGCGCCTGCCGCAGCTCGGCGTCGGTCACGCCGGCCGCGCCGCGACGAGGACCTGGCGGGCGAGCGCGAGCAGCTCGTCGGCGGTCGCCGAGCCGGCGTCGTAGGTGACGAACGAGCCGTCGGCGAAGTGGACGTCGATCCACTCCCGGCCGCCTCCCCAACCGCGCCGGTAGGCGACGGTGGCGGCGAGCGCGCCGCTGACGGCGCCGGCGAGCGCGAGAAGCCTACGTCTCAGCGTCCGCCTCCTTCTTCCGCCGGCGGCGTGCCGGCTTGGACGCTTGCGCCTCGGACGCCTCGGGGGCGGAGGGCTGCGGCGTGTCGTCCTCGGCGACGGCGGCCAGGCAGCGCTTCAGGTCGTAGAAGACGAGGCCCGGCGCCGGCTTGCCGCGAGCGAGCGCGACGATCGTCCGCCCCTCGGAGCCGCGGACGGCGAACACGTCCCCGTCCCGCAGCGACGCGTGCAGCTGCGTGACCTCGGCCTCGTCGCGCCGGACGCGTCGCGCCGCGGCGAGCAGCTCGCCCACGGCCCGCGCCAGCACGCCTGCCCGTGCCTCGGACACGCCCAGCGAGCCGACCAGCTCGCCGCCGCCGGCGAGCACGGCCACCGCCTCGAGCTGGGGCGAGATCTCGACCAGATCGGCGAGGGCGCGCTCGGCGTGCACGAGCGCTGACGCTAGCAGGGTGCAGACTCTCCCTCCGTGCGCACCCGACGGCGCCAGCTCGTGCACAAGTTCTTCGCCGACCGCGGCACCCACCTCGCCGCGATGGTCGCCTACTTCGCGCTGCTGTCGTTCGTGCCGCTCGTGTTCCTCACGCTCTCCCTCTTCGGCCTCGCCCACCGCGCCGAGGCGTCCGACTTCTTCATCCGCGAGCTGAAGCACGCCTTTCCCGGCACCTCGCTCGGCAGCATCATCCGGCTCGTCCGCCGCGTGCAGGCGAATGCCGCAGCGCTCGGGATCATCGGCGGCATCGGCCTGGTCTGGTCCTCGCTGTCGCTGTTCAGCGCCCTCGAGTCGGCGCTGAACATCGTCTACGGCCTGCCGAACCGGCGCTTCCTGCACGGCAAGGGGATCGCCGCCGCCTTGACGGCCAGCGTCCTCGTCGCGCTCTTCGCCAGCCTCGTCGTCGGCGGCCTGGGGGTCGAGTTCCTGAAGCACAACCTGGGCACGTTCGCACGCAGCCCCGCGCTCGCCTACCTCGTCTCGATCGGCGCCTCCCTGCTCGGCGTCTTCCTCTTCCTGCTCGCGATCTACCGCTGGCTCCCGAACACGCGCGTCCGGCTCGGGGAGGCGCTGCCCGGCGCCGTCGTGGGCGCGCTCGCGCTGGAGGGCTCCTTCCAGGCCCTGCCGCTCTTCGTCCGCTTCGCGGACGTGAACGTGACGCTGCGGGCGCTCGGCGGGCCGGCGATCCTGCTGCTCTGGCTGTACGTGATGGCGAACGTGATCGTCTTCGGCGCCGAGCTCAACTGGTGGTGGCGGGAACGGCGGCGAGAGCGCGCCGAGTAGCCGCACCCGTTGGGCACGACGTCACGCGGCGGCGAGCGCAGTCAGCAGCGCCCGTGCGGCCCGGGCTCGGTGCGAGTTCTCCGCCTTCCAGCCGTCGCCGAGCTCGGCGACGGTCCGCTCGCCGCCCTCCGGCACGAAGATCGGGTCGTAGCCGAACCCCTCGCGGCCGCGCGCCTCGGCCGCGATCCGGCCGCTCAGCGTGCCCGTCCCGCGCACCTCCCGCCCGTCGGGGCCGAGCAGGACGAGCTCGCAGACGTAGCGGGCGTCGCGGCGCTGTACCCCCTCGAGCTCGGCGAGCAGCTTGCGGACCGCCGGCGGCCCCTCGGGCGCGTAGCGGGCGGAGAGGACGCCGGGGCGGCCGCCGAGCGCCTCCACCTCGAGTCCCGAGTCCTCGCCCAGCACCCAGGCGTCGGCGGGGGCGTGCTTCCGGCCGAAGCGGGCCTTGCCGGCGGCGTTCTCGTAGTAGGAGCGGCCGTTCTCGGGCGGGTAGTCGTCGCGATCGAGCGGCTCGAGCGTCCAGCCGGGCAGGAGGCGCTCGAGCTCGCGAGCCTTGTGCGGGTTGCGCGAGCAGAGGACGACGCTCAGTCCGTCCACTGCACCTCGAGCACGCCCTCCACCTCGGCCACGCGGGCGACGACCGCTACTGGCGCCGTCCCCGGCGGCAGCTCGACGTCGGCTGCGACGGAGCGCCGTTCGCCTTCCTGCGTCACGTCGAGCGACACGACGCGGCCGCCGGCTCGCTCGATCGCCTCGATGATCGGCGCCGGGCTGCCGCCCGCGGCCAGCTCGACCAGCAGCCGGTCGAGCGCCGGCCGGAAGCGCCGCAAGAGGCGGAAGGCGACCACCCGCAGCGGCCCGAGCGTGAGCAGGGCGCCCGCGGTCGCGATCAGCGCTCCTTCCCAGTAGCCGGCGCCGGAGGCCATGCCGATCGCGGCCACCAGCCAGAGCGAGGCGGCGGTCGTCAGCCCCCGCACCGACAGGCCCTGCCGGATGATCGCGCCGGCGCCGAGGAAGCCGATCCCGCTCACGATCTGGGCCGCGATCCGGCTCGGATCGACGCTCCCGCCGAAGCTGCGGAAGCCGTAGGCGGAGACGAGCGTGAAGAGGGCCGCTCCGACCGCGACGACCAGATGGGTGCGCAGCCCCGCCTGCCGCTCGCGCAGCTCGCGCTCCAGCCCGACGGCGCCGCCGAGCGCCGCGGCCACGAACAGGCGCAGCAGCACCTCCGGCCAGCCGATGGTCGCGCCTGCGGCGACCAGGCTAGGGACGCTCACGCGCGACTGCCTCCGCCTGCAGCGCTGCGATCTGCCGGATCCCGCTCGCCGCCAGCTCGAGCAGCTCGTCGAGCGTCTCGCGGGCGAACGGCGCCCGCTCGGCCGTCGCCTGCACCTCGACCAGGCGGCCGTCCCCGGTCATAACGACGTTCATGTCGGCGTCGGCGCCGGAGTCCTCGGCGTAGTCGAGGTCGAGGAGCGGCGCTCCCGCCACGACCCCGACCGAGACCGCGGCCACCGAGTCGCGCAACACCCGCGCCAGGCCGAAGCGGTCGAGCGCCCGCATCGCGGCCACGTAGGCACCGCAGATGGCGGCGCAGCGGGTGCCGCCGTCCGCTTGCAGGACGTCGCAGTCCAGCCAGAGGGTGCGCTCGCCGAGGGCCTCGAGGTCGGCGACGGCCCGCACGGCCCGGCCGATCAGGCGCTGGATCTCGACCGTCCGCCCCTGCTGCTTGCCGCGGGACGCCTCGCGCTGGACGCGCTCCCCGGTCGAGGCCGGCAGCAGCGAGTACTCCGCGGTGATCCAGCCGCGGCCCTGGCCGCGCAGCCAGCGCGGCACCTCCTCTTCGAGCATGGCCGTGCAGAGCACCTTCGTCCGCCCCTGGCTGACGACCACCGAGCCGTGCGGGTTCTCGAGGAAGTCCGGCTCGAAGGCGATCGAGCGGAGCTGGTCGGTGCGCCGGCCGCCGGCGCGCATCAGGCGACCGCCTGCTCGAGCGCGGCGACGGTCACCTGCTCGACCTCGCCGAGCGGTAGCTGCAGGAAGCGCTGGCCGAGCTCGCGGAACGCCTCGGGCCGGCCGGTGGTCAGGAAGCGCGAGCGGCCTCGGCGGGCGGGGTCGTTGGCCGTCCCCTTGCGCGCGAGCGTCTCGGCGACTTCCCGCGCCGTCTCCTCGGCCGAGAAGACGAGCGTCACCTCGCGTCCGAAGACCCGCTCGAAGATCCGCCGGATCAGCGGGTAGTGGGTGCAGCCGAGGATCACCGTGTCGACGCCGGCCGCCTGCAGCGGGGCGGCGTAGGCCCGCACGGCCTGCTCCGTCTCCTCGCCGTAGGGGTCGTCGCCCTCGATCAGCGGCACGAGCCGGGGACAGGCGACCGGATGGAAGGCGATGCCGGCGTCGAGGGCGCGGACGAGCTCGTCGTAGCGGCCGGCCTCCACCGTCGCCTGCGTGGCGAGAAGCCCGACCCGCCGGTTGCGGGTCGCCTGCACGGCGGCATGCGCCTCGGGGGTGATCACGCCGACCACCGGCACGGGCAGCTCCTCCTGCAGCTCGGGCAGGGCGGCCGAGGTGGCGGCGTTGCAGGCGACGAGGATCAGCTTCACGTCCAGGCCGGCGAGGTAGGCGCCGATCTCGCGCGCGAAGCGGCGGATCTCGGCGAGCGGCCGGGGCCCGTACGGCAGGCGTGCGTGGTCGCCGAGGTAGACGAAGTCCTCGTGGGGCATCGTCACGAGGCACTCGTGCAGGACGGTCAAGCCGCCGACGCCGGAGTCGAAGACGCCCACCGGACGAGGGTCCATGGCGGGCATCGTAGTTGGGCGCTAGCGTGAGGCCGTGCGCCGCAGCCGGCTCGCGCTCGCTGCCGCCCTGCTCGCGCTCGCCTGCGGCGGCGCGGCGTCCGCCGTCCCGGCCGCGAGCGGCGACGCCGCCCCGACGACGCAGGAGCTGACGATCAGCGCGCCGGACGGCACCCCGCTCGCCTGCGGCCTCGTCCTGCCGGCCGGCTCGCCCCCGGCCGGCGGCTGGCCGGGCCTGCTGCTGTTCCCCGGGCTCGGCCAGACGCACGCCGACCTGGAGGCCCTCGCCAGCCAGGCGTTCGCGCCAGCCGGCTTCGCGTCGCTGGCCTGCGATCCCCGCGGCAGCGGAGGCTCGGGCGGCCAGTTCGGGCTGGACGGCCCGCAGGAGGCGCAGGACGCCCGCGCCCTCTTCGACTGGCTGGCGGCGCAGCCCGAGGTGTCCGACACGGCGATCGGGGCGGTCGGCCTGTCGCTCGGCGGCGGCGAGGTCTGGAACGCGGCCGTCGCCGGCGTGCCCTTCAAGGCGATCGTGCCGGGGCTCAGCTGGACCAACCTCGCCCGTGCCCTGGCCCCGGCCGGGGTGCCGAAGACGGGCCTGATCGCCGGCCTCGGGCCGCCGCCTGCGAGCTGGCAGCCGGGACTCGCCCAGGTGCGCGCCGACCTGCTCGCCGGCTCGCTCAGCCCGGCGGACCGGGCAGCGCTCGCCGTCCGCTCGGCTCGGGCCAGGCTACGCTCGCTGACGGTGCCGGCCCTGATCGTGCAGGGACGGCACGACCTCCTGTTCGACCTCGACCAGGCGCTCGCCGCCTACCGGCTCCTGCGCGGGCCGAAGCGCCTCTACCTCGGCGACCTCGGCCACCCGCCGGCGGCAGCGAACCCGTCTGCCGAGCTCCCCCACTACCTCGCCGAGGTCGTCGCCTGGTTGCGGCGCTACCTCGCCGGCGGGCCGCTGGTCGGGGGAGGCGTCGAGCTCGCCCACGACCCCTGGGACGGCACGACCTCCGTCTTCCGGGGCGTGCCGCGCACGCGTAGCGCGAGCGTCGCGCTGCCCGGGACGACGACGCTGAGCGGCGACGGGACGCTGCGACGGTCGGCTCGGCTGACCGGCGGGCCGCTCGAGACGTTCGGCGACGGCTCGCTCAGGGTCCGCTACAGCGGAGCGACGCCGGGCTGGACGCAGCTCGCGGCCACCGTCTGGGCGCAGGGGCAGCGGCAGCCCGTCACCGACGGGGCTGTCCGGATCCGCAGGCCAGCGGGCGTGGTGCGCATCCCCCTGGCCGACGAGGCGGTGTTGCTGCCCCGCGGCAAGGCGCTCGTGGTCACGCTCGGCGCAAGCTCGTCCGACGGCGTCTACCAGGCGCCGCCCGCGAGCGGCCCGGCCTCGATCACGATCGGCCGGGTCACGCTGCGGCTCTCGCTGCTCTGGCGCGCAGTCTCGAGGTAGCGGGGTAGCGTCCGCCGCATGGCGGCGACGGTCCGGATCGGCACCTGCTCGTGGGCGGACGAGGCGCTCTGCCGCTGGTTCTACCCGCCGAAGCTACCGGCGAAGGAGCGGCTCGCGTGGTACGCGCGGCACTTCGACACGGTGGAGGTCGACTCGACCTTCTACCGGCTGCCCGCCGAGTCGGCGGTCGCCGGCTGGGCGGAGCGCACGCCGGCCGGCTTCACCATGCACGTGAAGGCGTTCGGGCTGCTGACGCGGCACCCGGTCAGGGTCGAGGCCGTCCCGCCCGACCTGCGACCGGAGCTGCCGCTCGACGAGCACGGCCGCGTCGACCGGCCGCCGCGCGAGCTGCGGGCCGAGGTCTTCCGCCGCTTCCGCGCCGCGCTCGAGCCGCTGCGAGCGGCCGGCAAGCTGGGAGGGATCCTGTTCCAGCTTCCGCCGTACGTCATGTGCAAGCCCTCGTCGCTCGCCTACCTCGAATGGGCGCGCGAGCAGCTCGCAGGCGACGAGATGCTGGTCGAGTTCCGGCACCGCTCCTGGCTCGACGACGAGCACCGGGCTGCGAGCCTCGCCTTCCTGGAGCGGCTGGGAGCCACGTACGTCACGGTCGACGCGCCGCGATCCGAGACGGCGCGCAACCTCGTCCCCACGGTCGTCGCCACGACCTCGCCGACGGCCTACGTCCGCTTCCACGGGCGCAACCTCGCCACCTGGAACACGCGGGGCCGCTCGGCCGCCGCCCGCTTCGACTACCTCTACTCGGACGAGGAGCTCGGGGAGTGGATCGAGCCGCTGCGCGAGCTGGCGGCCCGCTCGGACCAGGTGTTCGCGCTGTTCAACAACAACGCCTCGTCCCCGGATCCGGAGAATCCGCTGCGCCGGGTGGCCCAGGCGGCGACGAACGCCCGTCAGCTGCGTCGCCTGCTCGACGTGAACGGGATCGCGGCCAGCGGCGGCGTATGAGGATCCTGGCGGTCGTCCACTCCGACCACGCGGGCGCGTCCCGCTTCCGCCCGTCCGGGCACGAGCTCGAGGAGTGGTCGCTCCCGGCCCGGGGCGTCCCGCCGGAGCGCGGCTGGGATGCGTACATGGTCTTCGGGGGCTCGATGCACGCCGACCAGGAGGACCGGCACCCGTGGCTGCGCGACGAGCTCGAATGGCTGCGCGGTCTGCTCGAGCGGGGCGCGCCGGTGCTCGGCGTCTGCCTCGGCGCGCAGCTCCTGGCCCGGGCGGCGGGCGCAGCGGTCGAGCCGCTCGCGGGCGGCCCGGAGATCGGCTGGTACCCGGTGGAGCGGCTCGCCGCCGACCCCGTGCTCGACGCCCTGCCGCGACGCTTCGAGGCGTTCGAATGGCACCACTACACGTACGGCCTGCCGGAGGGCGCGCTCGAGCTGGCGCGCAGCGAGCGCGCGACGCAGGCCTTCCGGCTCGGCGACGCCTGCTGGGGGGTGCAGTTCCATCCGGAGGTCGCGCACGAGCAGGTGCTGGCCTGGATCGAGGACGCGAGCGACCCGCCCCCCGACCCCGAGGCGCTCCGGACGGAGACGGCGGCGAAGATCGGACGCTGGAACGAGCTCGGCCGCGCGCTCTGCGACGCCTTCGTCGCGGCCGCCGAGCAGCGCTAACGAGACGCGCGCGAGATCGCCCGCTCCATGGCCACGGCCGGCCCAGGCACCGCCGGGCCGTGGCCGACGAGGAGCAGGCTCGGCGCGAGCGCCCGCAGCGCGCGGGCCGACTCGAGGTTCTGCCTTGGGTCGGCGGTGGCCATCGCCGCGAAGGGGAAGCGGAGATGGAGGCGGCTCGAGACCGCCACGCCGCCGTAGCTCGTGAAGACGTCGCCGGCGATCAGCGTCCGGTCGCGCGTGTCGAGGAACGAGACGTGGCCGGGCGTGTGACCCGGGCTGGCGACGGCCTCGAGGCTGCCGATGCGCACGCCCGGCTCGAAGCGCACGTCCGGCGCCGTCGCGAGCTTCGGCCAGCCGCCCTTCGTGTTCGGCCGTTCGCCGGCGTGGATCTGCGCGTCCGGCTCCGGCATCAGCACCTGGACTTCCGCTCCGAGCGCCCGCTTCAGCGCGTCGAGCGAGCCGACGTGGTCGCCGTGGCCGTGCGTGAGCGCGATCCGCACGATCGGCGCGCCGAGCCGCTCGGCCGCGGCCAGGATCTGCTCCGCTGCCTGCAGCGCCGTGTCGACGAGCGTCAGCCCGTCCTGCTCCTGCACGAGGAAGCAGTTGACGAAGCGGAAGCGCGTCAGCTGCGTGATGCGGCCGGTGACGGCGAGCGCTCTCAACGCTCGAGCGGCAGCTCGGGATGGCGGCTCCACTCGTGCCAGGAGCCGGCGTAGTTGCGGGCGTCGTAGCCCGCGAAGCGGAGCGCCAGGGTGGCGAGGGCCGAGCGGGAGCCGGAGTGACAGTAGGCGATGACCTCCGCCCCCTCGGCCAGGCCGACGAGCTCGCGGATCCGCTCGGGCGGAACCGGCCGGCCCGGCGCCGCGAACAGCTCGCCGACCTCGAGGTTGCGCGCCGCGGGGATGTGCCCCTGGCGGGGATCGCACTGGCTGCCGCGCCGGCCCGAGTACTCGTCGGGCGTGCGCACGTCGAGGATGGTCAGGCCCGGCTCGCCGAGCCGGGCGGCGAGCTCCTGCCGCGTCGGCAGCGCGCGCGGGTTCGGCGCCAGCTCGGCGGAGCGCACGGGCTCGAGCTCGACGGCCCCCTCCTCGAGCGGGCCTTGCCAGGCCGCGATCCCGCCCAGCAGCACCGCCACCTGCGGATGGCCGGCCAGCTCCGCCATCTGGGCCGCGGGCATCGCGCCGACGCCGTCGCCGCGGTCGACGAGCACGAGCCGCTCGCGGCCGGTGATCCCGTGCCGGCGCAGCCGCAGCGCGACCTCCTCGGCGAGCGCACGGGCCGACTGCTCGTCGGCGGCCGGCGGCGGCGAGCCGAGGACGAGCGGCCGCGAGCCGGGAATGTGGCCGCGCAGGTGCGCGTTCGGCCCCCGCACGTCGCCGACGACCAGGTCCTCGTCCTGCAGGTGCTCGGCCAGCCAGGCGGCGTCGACAACGGCGTTCACAGCGCCGCGACGATAGCCGCTTCCGCCGCGACCGCCGGCCGCTGCTCGAGGCGCCGCAACCAGTCGCCGAGGGCGGGGAAGCCGTCGAGCTGGACGCCGAGCTGCGCCCGGGCGCGCAGGAGCCAGGGTACGTAGGCGATGTCGGCGAGGCTGTACTCCGGGCCGGCGAGGTACGGCCGCTCGCCGAGCGCCCGCTCGAGCCGGGCGAGCGCTGCCTCGAAGCGCCCGGCCGCCTCGTCAGCGCCGCGGCGGAGCGCGTAGTAGGGGCCGGTCAGCTCGTCGTCGCGGTGGATCAGGAGCCGGACGAAGGCGCGATCCGCCGGGTCGCGCGGCAGCAGCGGCGGCTCGGGGTAGCGCTCCTCGAGGAACTCCATGATCACGGCCGACTCGGGCAGCGCCCACCCGTCCTCCTCCAGCACGGGCACCCGTCCAGCCGGGTTCTTCTCGTACAGCCAGGCGGGCCGGTCCTGGAGGTCGATCTCGACCACCTCCACCTCGACCCCCTTCTCGGCCAGAACGATGCGGACGCGGGCGCAGTAGGGGCAGCGAGCGGCGTCGTAGAGCGTGATCACGGCTCGACCCCCAGCACGGCCGCGAGCTGGGCGTACAGCTCCTTCGCGGGCGGCAGCTCCGCCGGGGAGGCGGCCGTCCGCGCAACCTCCCGCACTCGCTGCGGGTCGGCGCCGGTCAGGCGGGCCACGACCGTCGCGTTCGCCCCGAGGGCGTAGACGTCGCCGGGCGGCAGCGGACCGTAGAACTCGGGGACGGAGAGGTACTCGTCGACGTCGGCCCCCCGGTCGAAGAGGTCGTAGCGGACGACCGCGCCCCGCTCGACCCCGAGCGCGAGCACGACGCCGCCGGTCGTGTACGAGAGCTCCTGCGCCAGCGCCTTCAGCTTGGCCGGGTCGGCGTCGGTGGCGTCCGAGCGGACGCGCACCCAGCCGTCGCCGACGCTGACGTCCGGCTCGACGCGCAGCACCTTCGCCGCGTCCCGGCGCACCTTCTCGACGTCGTCCGTCTGCACGTGGACGGCGCCGAACGTCGGCCCCTCCGCCGGCGCCAGCCGCTCCTCGAGCTGGGCGAGCGGTGCGGCCAGCGTCAGCTCGACCGGCCGCATCCCCCACCGTTCGTAGATGCTGCGGGCGGCGACGTTCGACGCGAGCACCTCGAGCTCGAGCATCTCGGCGCCCGCCGCGCGCAGCCTGGCCGCGGCCTCGCGCACGAGCGCCGCGGCGAGCCCCCGCCGGCGTGCCTCCGGCCGAACGTAGACGAGCTCGAGGAAGCCGAGCTGCGGCCCCCTGCGGCGGGCGACGGCGAGACCGTCCCGGTCGGCGAGCAGGACGATCTCGTCCTGCACGGCCTGCTCGACCCAGGCGAAGTCCTCGGCGAGGTCGTCCTGGCGCCACGGCTCGTCCGGCACCTCCTCCTCGAAGGCCTGCCACAGCTCGCGCACGAGCGGCAGGTCGGCGGCGGTCGCAGGACGGATCACGAGCTCGGAGTCGGTGCGCGTCCGCACGGCTCGCGGCTAGAGGTGCGAGGTCAGCCCGGCCCCGGAGGCGTCGGCGCCCTCGGCCGCCTCCTCCCCGCCCTGGGCGCCCTCGTACCACGAGTAGGCGTAGCGGCCGTCGTCGAGGTCGCGGGCGAACGTCGAGAGTCGCAGCGGGTTGAACGTGTCGCACATCACCGCCAGCTCGTGCGTCTCGTGCAGCCCGATCGCCTGCTCGGCGAGCCCCGGCTGCGGGCCGTGCGGCAGCCCCGAGGGGTGGAGCGTGATCGAGCCGACCTCGACGCCCTTGCGCGAGCCGAACTGGCCGGAGACGTAGTAGATCATCTCCTCCGACTGCAGGTTCGAGTGGTGGTAGGGGATCGGCACCGCCAGCGGGTCGAAGTCGAGCTTACGCGGACAGAACGAGCAGATCACGAAGTTGCGACCCTGGAAGGTCTGGTGCGAGGGGGGCGGCTGGTGGATGCGGCCCGTGATCGGCTCGAAGTCGTGGATCGAGAACGTCCAGGGGTAGAGGTAGCCGTCCCAGCCGACGACGTCGAACGGGTGGTAGTCGACGACGTACGTCTGGTAGCCGCCGCGGACCCGCACCTTGATCGGGAACTCGCCGCGCTCCCGCAC
>Ga0209061_1002964_pt1 | contig 19631 bp, 15 predicted proteins | sample Coa_R1_10_FD_187157 | JGI IMG/M metagenome (GOLD analysis project Ga0209061, IMG submission 187157) | Surface soil microbial communities from Centralia Pennsylvania, which are recovering from an underground coalmine fire - Coalmine... | ecosystem: Environmental > Terrestrial > Soil >...
CATCGACGCCGTCCGCCGGCCCTTGGGCGACGTCGCCATCTGGGTCAGCCCCAGGAGATGGCGGAACGGCTCCTCGACCGCCGGCTCTGGCCGGGCAGGCCCGGGCGTCCATGCTCGGTGCCGCCTCAATTCGACCTGGCCTCGCTCGCTGTCGCTGACCCATGACACCGCTTGGAGGAGCGGCCGGTAGCATAAGCCCCACCGGGATCCCCGACGGGGCCGTGGGAGGAGGCGAGATGAGCGAAGCGACGCGCACGCAACCACTCACCGGCGAGGAGTACCTCCAGAGCCTGAGGGACGGGCGGGAGGTCCACATCGACGGAGAGCGGGTCAGGGACGTCACTTCGCATCCCGCCTTCCGTAACGCCGCCCGCTCCATCGCCCGTCTCTACGACGCCCTCCACGACCCCGAGACCCGCGACCTCCTGACCGGGGAGGACCGCCTCGGCATCCGGACCCATCGCTTCTTCATGCCCTCCTACTCGACCGAGGACCTGCTCGCCTCACGCGAGGCGATCGCCCACTGGTCGCGGCTCTCCTACGGCTACATGGGGAGGACGCCCGACTACAAGGCCTCCTTCATGGCCAGCCTCGGCGCCGACCCGGCCTGGTGGGCCCCCTTCGAGGAGAGCGCGCGGCGCTGGTACCGGGCCTACGCTGAGCAGGTCCTCTTCCTCAACCATGTGCTCATCAACCCGCCGATCGACCGCAACAAGGCTGTGCACGAGGTCGAGGACGTCTACGTCCACGCCATCGCCGAGCGCGACGACGGCATCGTGGTCTCGGGGGCCAAGATGCTGGCCACCGGTTCCGCGCTCACCCATGCCACCTTCGTCGCCCAGAACAGCGCCGTCCAGCTCGAGGAGGGCAAGGCCGAGGACTACGCCCTGGTCTTCATCGCGCCCATGAACACCCCCGGCAAGAAGCTCATCTGCCGGAACTCATACGAGCTGAGCGCGCGCTCCCCCTGGGACAACCCGCTTTCGAGCCGCTTCGACGAGAACGATGCCGTGGTCATCTTCGACCACGCCTTCATCCCCTGGGAGAACGTGCTCGTCTACCGCGACGTCAGGAAGGCGACCGCCTTCTACGCCCAGTCGGGCTTCATGCCCCGATACACGCTGCAGTCGGGAACCCGGCTGGCGGTCAAGCTGGACTTCCTCTGCGGGCTCCTGGTTCGCGGCCTGAAGGCCAACGGCACCTACGACTTCCGGGGGGTGCAGGCCAAGCTCGGCGAGCTGGTGGCCTGGCGCAACCTGGTCTGGGCACTGACCTCGACGCTGTGTCACGAGCCGATGCCAGGGCCGGGAGGCAGCGTGGTCCCCAAGCTGGAGTACGCCACCCTGATCCGCCTGTTCGGGAGCATGGCGGTGCCGAGAGCGCGGTCGATCTTCGCCGAGATCCTGGGTGGTGCCCCCCTGGCCATCCCCTCCAGCGGCCGCGACCTCCAGAACCCGGACCTGCGGCCGCTCATCGATCGCTTCTACCGGGGCTCGGTCGGCGACGCCCACGACCGGATCAAGCTTTACAAGCTGATCTGGGATGCCATTGGCAGCGAGTTCGGCTCCCGGCACGAGTGGTACGAGATCAACTACGGCGGCAACCAGGAGCAGATGCGGCTGGACATGGTCCACTTCGCGGACGTCCGGGGGCTGCTGGCCGAGTTCGACGCGCTCGTCGAGCGGTGCCTATCCGAGTACGACCTGGAGGGCTGGCGCTCGGACACCTGGCTGGACATGAGCGGGGACCAGGTGGGCTGAGATCGAACCGCCGTTGCCGCCAGCGGCGCTACCGCCCCCGGCCCCCGGCCCGCTCCGGCCCGGGCACGGCGGGCGGGACCTCTGCCCCGGCCCGGCGGCCATGGGTCCCCAGCTGGACGAGCACGATCTCGGCCAGGGCGCCGACCATGAGGAGGGGCCAGGCGGTCAGGGGCACGATCCCGATCCGGCCGTCCGGGCCAGCACGCTGTAGGCGGCGAAGGCGACAGCCGAGGCGACCACGGCCAAGGGCCAGACCGGGTTGGCGCCCCTGGGGAGCTGAAGAAGGAGAAGGCAAGCCCAGACCCGGACCCCTCCACCCGTGCTCCCCCACCGCCCACGATCAGCAACGGCATCAGGGGCAGGGCGGCCAGGGAGCGGCGCAGGCCACCTGGGGTGAGCGGCCTGGGGGCGGCCGACGGACGCTTCGGGACGAGCGCCGGCTCGAGGTCATCGCCATGGTCTCCATTGAGACCGGCCGGGCGGCCGTCGGTCACGCCCGGCCCACGTCGGTCACGGAGGCGTCGCGGTCCCGGACCGTGAGGCCCGGGCCGGGGACGGCGCCCATCCGAGGCGCCACCGGTGGGGTCCGGCTGCGGACGGTCCTGTGGCGAGGCTGCTTGAGCACGAACTGGCCGCGCTCACAGCGTTGCTGCAGCCTGACCGCTGCTCCTGGGCCAGCCCGTCAGCGCGTCGGCCCCTGACGGCTCGTTCGTCATCGTGGGCGTGGCCTGCACCGGCCAGCCGCCAACCTCGCGGCCCGGCAGCCATTTGTTGATCGCCACCGACGACGCGCACTGGGCCGACGATCCCCCGCTGGGGTGGGCACGACCCTCCCCCCATGGTCGCCCCTGATGGAGACGACGGTCACAAAACGGTGGCGTGACCACCCCTCAGGGGCGGATCGACGCTCCTTCCTGACGGGCTCATCTCACGTGGGGGATCAGCGCAGGAATCCGAGGGCGAAGGCGCCCAGCGCCGCGCAGTACCACCCGTACGGGTCAAGCCGACCAGAGCGGAAGTATCGGACCAGGAACCGGGCGCTGAGGTAGGCAGCAGCACCCGCCAGGAGGGCAGCAGCGAGGTCCACCGGTAGGCTGGGCGCTGACGACGAATGGCCCTGGAAAAGCTTCGGGACCTCCAGCAGCCCCGCCGCCCCGATGATGGGCGTGGCCATCAGGAAGCTGAACTCGGCCGCGTCCCGGTGGCGGAGCCCCGCCACCAGGCCTCCAGCCATGGTCACCCCCGAGCGCGAGATGCCGGGGATCAGGGCCATGGCCTGGGCCACGCCGACCATCAATGCCGCCCGAGCCGTGATCTCCGACATGGGCTTGAACCCAGCCTCCTGCTCCTCGCGGCCCACCTCCCGACGCTCCGAGCGGCGGCGAAGCCACTCGGCTCCGAGCAAGATCGCCCCGTTCAAGACCAATGCCCCGGCCGCCACGCGCGGGCTGGCAAACAGCCCCTTGAGCGCCTTCTCGAGCACGAAGCCGACGAGCCCGCCCGGGACGGTGGCCAGCACCAGCATGAGGGCCAGCCGCTCGTCGGCGCCCTCGAAACGCCCGCGCAGGAAGCCACGGATGAAGGCAGCGACGATCGTCACCCACTCCCGCCGATAGAGGAGCAGCAGCGCTCCCGCGGTCCCGAGGTGCAGCAGGGTCAGGAAGGGGACGAAGGCGGGGTCCGACTGCTGGTAGCTCCAGTGGAACAGCCCTGGGATGAGCACGGCATGACCGAGGGATGAGACCGGGAAGAGCTCGGTCGCGCCCTGGAGCAACCCGATGAAGAGCGCCTGCCAGGTGTTCACGTCCCCGATAGGAAAGCAGAAATGGACCCACGGTTGCGCCCGCCACGGGGTCCAAGGCGATCCGAGGAAGCCAGAAGAGAGGAAAAGGCCGGGGCGCCAGATGACGCCCCGGCAGGACGGGAGAGAAAGAGGTGGTGGTCTCGATCAGTGGTGGCGGCGCTCCCGAGGTCGCTCGGGAGGAGCCCAAACCCTCCGCCCATGGAGGCTACCGCAAACCCGTCCCGCGCTGCTGACCGGCGGTCAGTCATGCCTGAACGTCGGACGCCACGCATCCCCGGAGGCGGGCAGGCCTGACATCGCATGCCCCACCCTAGCCCGGAGCCGGCAAAGGGCAGGTTAAGAAGGCACCCGGGCAACCTTGGCGAGACGGGATCGGGGGCCTGGATGCTGAGGTGGCCTCGACCTCCTACCAGCCGATCGCATCGATCGGGGCACGGGGGAAGCAAATGCCTCCTATACTCGCGGCCGTGATCTGGGATCGGTGGCGTCGCCGGCTTTGGGAGGAGGGGATCCGGCCTCCCGATCCTCCCAAGCCCTTCGAGGACGTGCTGGAGGAGGCACCGGTCGTCGCCCTCTTGATCGACCGCGACCGCCGGGTGATCGCCGCCAACCAGGCTGCACGCCAGTTCTTCCGCCTGGAGCCGGAGCGCCTGCCGCTGGGCCTGCTTGAGGCCACTCGCGAGGGCCGCTTGGCGGAGGCGCTCCGCGCTGGACACCCCGAGGCCGAGCTTCGGCTGACCCACTGCCAGCGCAGCGTCCAGGTCAAGCTGGTCCCAGGGCCCGGCCCAGGGGACACCCTCATGTTCCTGACCGACGTCACCGAGCTGCGCCGCCTGGAGACGGTTCGGCAGGAATTCGTGGCCAACCTCTCGCACGAGCTACGGACGCCCCTCACCTCGCTGCGACTGACCGCCGAGAGCCTGCTCGAGGAACTCCCGGAGCAAGACCGTAGGCGCTTCGCCGCCCGCGCCTTGAAGGAGGCCGACCACCTTGCCAACATCGTCGCCAACCTGCGCCAGCTCGCCGAGATCGAGGCGGGCCGCATGGCGGTCACGCGCACCAGGTTCGAGGTGCTGGAGCTGGTCGAAGAGTGCCTGGCCCGGCTTCGGCTCGACCGTCCGCTGGAGCTGGACATCCCAGAGCGGCTGGAGGCGGTCGCCGACCGCAGCAAGCTGGGGCAGGCCCTGGACAACCTGTTGGACAACGCCGCCAAGTTCTCGCCTCCCGGATCCCCGATCGAGGTACGAGCCAGGGTGGAGGCGAGCGAGCTCCAGATCACGGTGCGCGACCACGGACCCGGGATCTCGCCCGAGCACTGGCCGCGCGTGTTCGAACGCTTCTATAAGGTGGATCCTGCCCGCTCACGTGGTGGCACCGGCTCAGGGCTCGGCCTCTCCATCACCAAGCACCTGATCCTCGCCCAAGGGGGTCGCGTCTGGACCGAGGCCGCCAGGGACGGCGGCCAGGTCTTCGGCTTGGCCATCCCCTGCCCGCGATCGATCTCGGAGTCGGCCTAAATCATGCCTTCGCCCCCGGTTAACCGGGATGACCTATCGTCGGACTCGGTGGCAGCAGGAGGAGTCGCTGGGCCGGCATCCCAGCACACCATCCCCATGGTCGGGGACACTCTCGGTGAGCTCCATCGGCTCCGGGAGTCGGTCCTGAGGTTGGCAGGGCTGGTCGAGTCCCAAATCGACGATACCTTGACCGCCCTCCGCACTTTCGACCGCCAGGGCGCTGATCGGGTGCGGATGAACGACCAGGTACTGAACGAGCTCTTCCGGGAGATCCGGGAGCAGGTGATGTCGATGATCGCCGCCAGACGGCCGGAGGCTCGAGAGCTGCGCTCGGTGATGGCGATGGAGTACGTCGCCACCGAGCTCGAGCGGATGGGCGACTACCTCGTCCGGATCGCCCGCCAGACCTCCACGCTGGCCGGCCTCCAGCACAGTCCGCTCCGGCCCGAGTTCGGGCTGATGGGAGAGCTCGCCAATCAGCAGGTCCACGACATCCTGGATGCCCTGATCGAGGAGGATGCCGCCCACGCTCGGGAGGTCGCGGCCAGGGACGACGAGATCGACCGCCTCTACCTCCGAGTCTTCGACGCCTTGGTCGCGGAGCTGGCCGGAGCCAGCGATCCCGAGGACGCGCTCCGCGCCGTGACCCTGATCAACATCGCCCACGACCTGGAACGACTCGGGGATCGCGTGGTCAACGTGGCCGAGGATATCCTCTTTCTTGAGTCCGGCCAGGTGGTGGAGCTGGGATAGTGCCCAGGACCAGGGGTGGACCGAGGAGTGCCCATGGGTGACCGCATCCTGATCGTCGAGGACGACGAGGACATTCGCGACCTCCTCCGCTACCACCTGCAGGGGGCGGGCTACGACGTGCTCGAGGCCAGGGACGGGGTCGGTGGGCTGCGGCTGGCGCGGACCGCTCGTCCTGATCTGATCTTGCTTGACCTGATGCTGCCGGGGATGAACGGCATGGACGTCTGCCGGAACCTGCGCAAGAGCAGCCGGGTGCCGGTGATCATGCTCACCGCTCGGGACGCCGAGGTCGACAAGGTCCTTGGTCTCGAGGTGGGAGCCGACGACTACGTCACCAAGCCCTTCTCCGTGCGCGAGGTCCTGGCCAGGATCAACGCCGTCATCCGCCGCTCTCGCTCGGAGGTGAGCGAGCAGGACGTGCCCGAACGGGAGCAGATCGGCAACTTCGTGATCGACCGTGCTGCCCATCGGGTCCTGGTCGACGGCGTGGAGGTGAAGCTCACGGCGCGAGAATTCGAGTTGCTCTCCCACCTTGTCGCCCACTCGGGGCGGGTTCAGTCGCGCGAGGCGCTGATCCAACAGGTCTGGGGGGTTAACTTCATGGGCGACCGCAAGACCGTGGACGTCCATGTTCGTTGGCTGCGCGAGAAGTTCGCGGGCCGGGTACCGTTCGAGCTGGTGACGGTACGTGGAACCGGCTACCGCCTCGACCGGCTCGACGCCGCCCCTGCCTCGTCCGCGCCCCCCCAGCCGTAGGCCGACCGATCGACCGAAGACGTCGGGACCGCCAGCCCACCCTCCCGGGGCCCGGCAGCCCCAGGGTTGCTTGACCCCTCCATCAGCGGCCACCCCAAGACCCACCAGGGAGGTGGTTTTCAGCTCCCCGTCAGGTACATCGTGACCATGATCAGGCATCATCCGCCGGTGATCGTGAAGTCCCTCTCCCTTCCTGGGCGGACCTGGACCGTCCTCGTCGCGGTGACGGCGACCCTGCTGGGCTCGCTCGTGCTCTACCTGCACTCTCCCTGGGGCCACGGCGACGTTGACCTCTACCACCGCTACGCGCGCGCCTTCTGGCTCGGGCCACACGCCTTCCACTCGCTCCCAGTCGAGTACCCCATCCTCTCCCTCCTCCCGTTCAGCCTGACCCTGGCCCCGCCCCTCCCCGACTACGTCTCCGTCTACGGGCTCTGGATGCTGCTCCTCTTGGCGGTCGGCCTGCTGATGGTCGCGCGCCGGGAATCGCCGGGCATCGCCGAGGCTTGCGGCATCTACCTCGCGCTCGGCGGCTTCGGCACCGTGTTGGGCCGTTTCGACCTGGTCCCGGCCGCTGCGGTGGTCGGCGCTTGGTGGTCAACCAGGAGCCGACGCTTCGGGCTCGCCTACGTCCTGCTCGCAGCCGGCACCCTGCTCAAGCTCTACCCGCTCTTCCTCCTGCCCGTGCTCGTGATCGAGCACCGCCGATCCCTGGGCGACCCCAGTTGGCGGCGCCCGCCACGCCCCCTCGTGGAAGGGGTGGCGCTGTACGTGGCCATGGTCCTCGCTGGGTTCCTGCTCGCCTGGCTGCTCGCCCCGGGGAGCTGGCTCGATCCCATCCTCTACGAACGAATGCGACCACTCCAGGTTGAATCCGTCCCCGCCAGCCTCCTCTGGCTCAGCAGCCTTGCTGGCTTCTCGCTTCGGCCCGACCACTCCTTCCACTCCTACAACCTGGTGGGCGCGCTCAGCGGCGTCATCAGCGCCCTCTCCCTGCTGGCCTTGGTGGCCGGCTGCCTGTGGACCTACTGGCGGCAGACCCAGGGACGTCTCAGCTTTGGGCCAGCCCTCGTCATCTCCTTGCTCGTTGTCATCTGCACCAGCCGAGTGCTAAGCCCCCAGTACCTAATCTGGATCCTTCCCCTCGTCGCCATCCTCGAACGTGGCCTCCGCTGGCAGTGGCTGGCCATCTGCGCCTTGACCACGGCCATCTTCCCCTTCGGCTACGAGCTGTCGTCGCTGCATGGCAGTGGGACTCCTGCCTACCCTGAGGCCTTCCTGGCCCTGATCGCCACCCGCAACGCCTTGTTGGTGACGACCACCGCCAGGCTGTCGCGGCGCGTGCCCGCGACCGAGCCGGAAGCGCGGAGCCTTGCCCGCACCGCTCCCTGACCAGCCGGGTCGGGTGGGACGGTCGCCCCGGCGCTCCCCGCCGCCGCTTGGTGCTGCAGCGCCGGTGAGCTGAGGATCCTCCGGACGCCGTCACCTGACCACGAGGGCTCCTGGAGGGAGATCAGCGCCTGACCCGACCTGCACGCGCCGCCGCCCAAGCTGGAGGAGCCCCACCGCCTCCCCTCCCCCGCTCGGGACGCCGGGCTTGGAGCCCGGCAGCGCCTGTCGGGCTCAACCCGCCCATCGGGCGCAAGCACGTGGGGACGTTCCCGCGCAAGCGGCGGGAGCTCGTGAGCACCTCGTCCCGGGACGATGAGAGCGGCATCGCGGAGCGAGGTCCCCATGACCGGGCCTGGGTCGAGGGACCGTGCTGGCGGGAGCTGGCCGCGGGGGGCAAGGGGGCCCCGGGGGGCTCGAGCCCCACCTCGCCAACGCCCCCGAGACGGTGGGCTGCGGAGCCGGCCCGGGCGACCTCCGCCCGCTGGACGGATCGCAGAGGGCCTCGAGCCTGGGCCTCGACCACGACGAGGGGCCCAAGCTCGGGGGTGGGATTGCCACCTCACCTCGGTGCTCATGGCCCCGGCGCGCTTGAGGGTGGTGCGAGTGGCGGCGGGGGCGCCAAGGGGTGGCTCGGCGTGGTCATGGCCGGCGCCGGCAGCGGGAGCACCCCAGCTCCGCCTGGGGCAACCGGCGCTATGGCATCAGGACGCGAAGGAGAAGGCCATCAGCCGGCTTCCCACGGGCAGATAGAGCCGCCCTGCGCTGGCACTGGGGGCGACGAAATGCTCAGCAGTGCCGATCTTGACCTGGTGCTCGACGGCACCGGTCTTGGCGTTCAGCGCCCACAGCCTGCCGCCATCGAAGTCGATGTCCCACACCAGGCCTCCGGCCACGATCGGCGAGCCAGCGCGGAAGTTCGGGCCCTGCCAGGCCACCCGGAAGCTCGAGCCCTGGATCTCCACGGCCTTCACCCCGTGATCGCAGGGGACGTAGACGTAGGGCGCTCGGTATGCGGTCGCACCGATGGCATAGCATCCCCCCAGCGAGGCGCTGAACAGCTGCCCCCCGACGCCGCCCAGGTGGTTCAGGTCGAGCAGGTACCCGATCCCCTCCTTGCCCACCTGGAACACGCGATCGTCCCCCACCAGGGTAGGGTTGACGCTTCCCAGATCCAGGTCCAGGTCGTTCAGCTGCACCCAGTTCGAAGGGGCGAAGAGGTCCAGCCGCTGCAGCGAGGGGGAGAGCCGCACCACGGCGTCGCTGCCGTCGAAGCTGCTTCGCTCGTCGGTGTTGCTGGTGGTGACCAGGAGGTCCCCGTTTGGGAGGACAACTGGCCCGCTGGGAGCCCAGATCGCGCCCCCACGCTGGGGGGAGGCCTGAAACAGGACCTGCGGACCCGATCCGCTCTCGGGGACCCCGACCACGAACCCGTGGTAGTTGCCGCAGTCGCCCGCGCGGCCACCGAAGGCGACGTCGACGCGACCGGCATCGAGGGCCAGGGCCGGGCGGTTGAGCTGATACAGCGGATCGCTGCCCGGCAGGTCGATCGGGTAGCGCCAGCGGATGGCCCCGTTGGCAACGTTCAACGCCACCATCTGGAAACGCCCTGGCGGCTGGTACGAGACCACGAACAGCGTCCCGTTCGAGGGATCGATCACCGGCGTCGAGGTGACCCCGAGCTCGGGGATGTTGCCGCACTGGAGACGGCTGGCATCAAAGGAGGGGCCGAGGCTCTTCTTCCAGACCAGGCACCCCGTGGCCGCCTCCAAGGCATACACGGTGTTGTGCTCAGTGGCGCTCACAACCAGCCCTCGATAGACGAGCGGCTGTGCGTAGACCGCGCCGTCCAGTGCTACCTGCCAGCGTTGGACGAGCCGTCCGGCCGGTGGCGAGCCGACATCCACGCCGTCGCGATCGCCGGAGCGGTGGTAGGTGGTCCAGTCGTCGTTGGCAGGAGCCAGCGTGGAGGTAGAGGTCGTGCAGGGCCGAGGTTGCGCGGCAGAGGAGATCGCCGGCGATCGCTGCCCGCCGCAGGCCGTGACCAGGACCAGGGCCAGGGAGAGAAGCGACACCCCCCAGCGGGGGGTCGGACGCCTCATCGGCCTCTGATACCGTGATCGCCCATGCAGGTGGAGGCGCGGCGCGCAGACCAAGGCTCACCCGCCATCGTGGCCGCGGGCGTGCTCGTGATCCTGGGGGTCGCGCTGACCCTGCGGCTGCCCCTGCTCGCTGGTGGGCAGATCGACTACGACGAGGGGGTGTACTGGCAGTCGCTGCGGGCGCTCGCCGCTGGCCATCCCCTGTTCACCTCCGTCTACAGCTCGCAGCCTCCGGCCTTCCTTGAGCTTCTGGCACCGGTCCACCTGCTGGCTGGGAACTCCCTGGTCGCGGGACGAGGAACCGTCCTTGCCATGGCCACGGTTGGACTTGTGGCAGTCTATCCAACCGTCGCGCTCCTCGCCAATCGAGGCGCCGCCCTCCTGGCCATGGCCGTGCTGGCCGCCGACCCGCTCTCCCTCCGCCAGTCCGTGACCCTCCAAGCCGACGGCCCATGCGTCTACCTGGCGTTGATGGCGCTGGCGGCGGCCACCGCGGCCCGCGTGGCCCGTGACCGGGATCACCTCGCCCACCCCGGAGGCACCGCACGGACACGGCGACCTCCTCCGAGCTCGCTGGCGCTGCTCGCCGGCGCCCTGCTCGCCTTGGCCGTGCTCACCAAGCTGCTGGCGGTGGCCGCCCTGCCTGCGGTGGCGGCGATGCTCGCCGCCCCCGGGATCGGCCCGACCTCTGCCGATGGCCGCCGAGCGTCTCATGGCGTCGCTTGGGGCAGGGCTCTCCGGGACCTCGGGGCAGCGGGCGCTGGCGGGATGCTGACGACGGCTGCCATCCTCGCCCCCTATGCAGGCGCCTGGCGGCAGCTCTGGCATCAGACGGTCAGCCTGCATCTTGGCGCCCGAGCCCTGACCGTCGGCGGCCTCACCGAGGGGGACCTGCTTCGTGAGCTGCCCCTCCTCCTCCTCGGTCTCACCGGCCTGCTCGGCTTCGTCCTCTCGAGCCGCAGCGCCGTGCTGCTCGAGCCGACGAGGGCACCGGCCAGCCGAGCACCGCTGCTCGTGATGGCCAGCGGGTCCTGGGCGGTAGCGGCGGCGCTGCTCCTGGCCCTGCAGCGACCCCTCTGGCCGCATCACGTGATCGTGCTGGTCGCCCCGCTCGCCCTGCTGGCGGGCGGGCTAGCGCCGCTGCTGGGCCGAGTCCCCGCACGGGGCATCGTCGTGGCCACGCTCGGCATGGCAACGATCCTCTCCTCGGTCGCCTCCTTCGCCTACGTCCGGTCCCTTCAGCAGCCCCCCACGACGCGGCAGGCAACGGTCGCAGCGCTGCAGTCGACAACCTCGCCGGGCGAGCCAGTGGTCACCGACGATCAGTTCGCGGCCGCGTTGGCCAACCGGGACACCCCGCCCGAACTCGTGGACACCTCCGAGGTCCGGGTGGAGTCGGGCGACCTCACCGCCTCTCAAGTGGAGGCGATCATCCAAGGGGATCACGTCCGCGCCGTCCTGCTGGCGACCGATCGGCTCGAACGTCTACCCGGCCTCCAAGCCTGGCTCCAGCGCCACTTCCCGACTCGTCGGAGGATTGGCGGATCCGGTGTCCTTTATCTCCGGCCGACCGCCTGAGCGATCCCCCCTCGTCGCACCCATGGCGGCTGCGTCCCGAACCGGGGATGCCCAGCCCTCTCAGCGACCATCGGGGCCCCAGATCGGCGATGAAGCCGCCCGGAGGGGCAGCCGGCCCAGAGGGGGTCCGCTTCGTCGCCCGGCACCTCCGGCGTGTGGCCGCGCTCGGCGCGAGGCGGGTGCAGACGGCCCGGCTCGGCGACCTTGACGGTCCGTCAGCGCCCCTCCAGCGCTGGGCAGCGCGTGCCGATGCTGGGCTGGTCGTCCCCGGGCCAGCAATGCTAAGCTCCATGGTGACGTGGTCAGTCGATCGCGGATCTGGCGCTACTTCGAGTTCGCGTTTACCGGGCCGGCGGGAGGCCGGAGCCGGACGATGTAGCGCCCCCCTCGTCTCCGCTCCGCCCGCCGGCACCAGGGCTGGAGGGGGCGGCGTTTGGCAAAAAGGAGACGAGGTAGTTGCTGGAGCTGGAGAAGGCCGAGGTCACCCATCGGCGCAGCGTACGGATCGGGAGCCTGATCATTGGAGCAGGGCGTCCCGCGGTCATCGCCGGCCCCTGCGCGGTGGAACCGGGATACGTCGAGCAGGCCAGGGCCCTGGCTCGCACCGGAGTTGATGCCCTGCGGGCCTGCGTCTACAAGCCCAGGACCCGGCCCGAGAGCTTCCAAGGCCTGGGGCTCGCGGCTCTCCCCCTGCTCGCTGAAGTCAGGCAGCAGACCGGCCTCCCCCTCATCTCCGAGGTGCTCTGCCCCGAGGAGGCCGAGTCCCTCGCCGACCACGTGGACGGCTACCAGGTCGGGGCCCGCAACATGCAGAACTTCCGGCTCCTGGAGGCGCTGGGTGAGCTTGGCCATCCCGTGATCCTGAAGCGCGGCTTCGCGGCCACCATCGACGAGTGGATCGGCGCCTCAGAGTACCTGCGCCGTCGGGGCAACGACGACGTGGTGCTGTGCGAGCGCGGCATTCGCACCTTCGAGCCCCGGACGCGTAACACGCTCGACCTCAGCGCGGTGGTGGTGGTCAAGGAGCTCACCGACCTGCCGGTCATCGTCGACCCCAGCCACGCTGCCGGCAACCGGAGATGGGTACCGGCGCTGGGTCGGGCAGCCTTGGCGGTGGGCGCTGACGGGCTGCTGGTAGAGGCACACCCGGAGCCGGCCGCGGCCTGGTCCGACGCCCAGCAGGCCATCGACCTGGGCACGCTCGCCGGGCTGGTGCAGAGCGCACACCGCGAGGGGCAGAACGAGTTGACGATCGCCTGACAGCAAGCAACGCTTGCTACGATCGAGAGGTGGGTCCACGCGCTCGCCTTGTAGCTGGGATCGCAGCCATGCTCCTCCTCTCCAGCTGCGCGGCGAGCCACGATGTGGTCGAGCCACCAGGGCAACCGCAGGACCTCAACGGCGCCGCCGTGACCTTCGTCCTGGGGGGGCGTCACTTCGCCCTGGCTGCGCTCGCCCCGCCGGCGAGCATGGTCCTGGTGGAGACGGGCCCCCTGTTCTTCTGGGTGACGCCAAGCTCAGCCGTCAGGTACCTCTACCTCCAGGACGTGGTCGCGGGCAGGGCGGTGGGGACCCATGTCCTGCAGATCAACGCTGGGGGGACAACCGACTACGAGTACACGCTGAGCTGGGATCGCTGAGGGATCGCCTCCCGGATCCGGCGACAAGACTCATTCCATGGCCTGGGACGGCCAGGGGCTATCCGCTCGCTGGATCCGGGGGGCGATCGAGGCCGGGGGCCACCCAAGTCAGGGGCGAGGGCCCGCCCCGACCCCGGCAGGCGTCGCCACCGTGCCCGGTTTCGAGGGTGGGCGGACGGGCATGGATGGGGGCACAGGCGTTTTACGAGACGCTCAGCCAAGTCCTCGAAGACGCCCTTGGCGTCGGTCCGAGGGGAGCGCCCAAGGCCCTGCTTGCCCTGACGATCGGGCTGCTCCCCGGCCCCTGACCGCCACCGGGCCGGGGCGTCGAGCCCCAGGCCGCTCTTGGGGTGTCGCGCCCCCGCACGATCCCCTCGAGGCACGAGCGGCCCGAAGGGTCGGCGACCTCCCGGAAGCTCGTCGCCGAACCGCAGCCTCTGGACCGATCGCCCAAGGGCCCGGCGATCGGGGGCGAGAGCAGCCTGGCGGCATGGTTGGGGAGCCACGTCATCGCCATCGGGGCCGCCGCCGGTTGGTCGCGTTCCATTGCCGCTGAGTGATCGGTAACCCTCAAGCGGCACCCCTCACGGAGTTCCCCTTGCGGGGAGCCCCACGAAGCTGGCCTCGAACTGAGCCGACGGGCGGGGTCCCCACCCAGGGGCTCCCATCAGGACCCGTCCCGATGGGGTCCCCAGACGGTCTTGTCGCGCAGCTGCCGCCGGACCTCGGCCAGGGCGGCATCGGCGAGCCCTCGGCGACCCCTGCCGGCGCAGCATCCCGGTCACGTCCAGCCCCTCCACCACGATCCGGCCGCGGGTCGTGGCCAGCCCGGTGGTGAGCCGATGGATCTCGTGGCGTCGGATGGCGGCGAGGTGGGCCTGGAGCCGGGCCCGGCGCTCCTTTTGCCGGCGGCGGGCCGAGCCCCGCCAGCTCCGCGAGATCGCCCGCGAGAGCCGGCGGAGCCGGGTCAGTTCCCGTTGCCACGGGGCCGGGTTGGGCACCCGCTCGATGGCCCCCTCGGCGGTCGCCACCGTCGCCAACCGGCGCACCCCCACCCCACCCCGCCAATCGGAGAGGACGGCAGGTGGCCTGGAGAGGCGAGTTTAGGGCTGCATCCCCTCCGCCATCCACTGGCGGAATCGCTCGATCTGCTCCTCGGACCAGGGCAGATCGCAGGGCATGTCCCCCGCCTCCAGTCGCTCTAGGATGGCCTCGGCATGCTCCTTGACGTCCTCATAGCTCCAGAGGTCGAATGCGAACTCCATCTCGGTCCGATCGAACTCACGAAACAGTGGCTTGATGTCTTGCTCGAAACCGACCACGAGTGTGCTCCTTTTGCTTCTCGCTGCTCTACCGTTCCGTTGCGGTTCACCCCGCGCGGGCTCTCGCTGGAGGGACTCCACCGGCCCGGCCACGTCCCCTGCGAAGGGGAAGCTCTGTGCCCTACCCCCGGATCTGTTCAAGGGATCGCCGGACCAGCACCCGAGCCAGATGACGCCGGTACTCGGCGCTGGCGTTCAAATCGCTCAACGGCTCGGTGCCGCGGTCGGCGAGCGCTGACGCCTCGCTGGGGCTCGCCCCCCGTCGCAGCGCGGCCTCGGTCTCTAGGGCTCGGATCGGGGTCGGTCCCATGTTGACCAGAGCGATGTTGACCCCACCGTCGGACTCGACCGCGGCAACCCCCACGATCGCCCAGTCGATCGAACGGCGGTTGAACTTCTGGAAGGCCCAACGCCTGTCGCCGACCTTGGGCACCCGAACCTCGACCAGGACCTCGTCAGGGGCCAGCGCCGACCCGAACATCGAACGAAAGAAGTCCCGAGCCGGGATTGCCCGCTCACCGCGGGGACCATAGGCGACCACGATCGCCTCCAGAGCCACGACCACGGCCGGGAGATCGGCGGCCGGATCGGCATGGGCCAAACACCCCCCGATGGTGCCTCGGTGCCGGACCTGGGGATCGCCGACGAACCCGGCCGCATGTCGGAGCAGCGGCGCCTCACGCTCCAGGAGGGCGGAGGTCTCCAGGTCGTGGTGACGGGCAAGAGCACCGATGGCGACGTGGTCACCCCCGTCGCGGATGTAGCGTAGGTCGCTCAACCGGCCGATGTCGATCAGGAGTGATGGCGTGGCCACACGCAATTTCATGAGCGGCAGGAGGGAGTGGCCCCCGGCCAGCAGCTTGGCCTCGTCGCCATGGTGGACCAGGAGGGACACCGCCTCCTCCAGGGCTTGAGGTCGGGCGTACTCGAAGGGGGCCGGGATCATCGCTCCACGCCTCCCCTCGCACGGGCGACCTCAAGGATGGCGTCGACGATGCCTTGGTAGCCGGTACACCGGCAGAGGTTGCCCTCAAGGCCACGGCGCACCTCTTCCTCGGTAGGGCTCGGATGCTCGGCCAGCAACGACGCTGCCGCCATCACCATCCCCGGGGTGCAGTAGCCGCACTGGAGGGCGTGATGACGCTGGAACGCAGCCTGGAGCGGATGCAGCCCGCCCGCCGTGCCGGACAGGCCCTCGATCGTGGTCACCTCGGCGCCGTCGGCCTGAACGGCCAGGACCGTACACGACTTCACCGACTGGCCATCCAACAGCACGGTGCAGGCGCCACACGAGGTGGAGTCGCAGCCAACGTTGGTCCCCGTGAGGCCAAGGTGATCCCGCAGGAGGTGAACCAGCAGGAGCCGAGGCTCGACCTCCACCTCCTCAGGTCGGCCATTGACGGTCAACGCGATCCTCACGCCACACCTCCGCTTGTCGCCGCCTGGATGGCCCGCCAGACCCGCTCCGGGGTGAGCGGCATCTGAAGATCCCGCACGCCCAGGGGGGAGAGGGCGTCGATCACGGCGTTCACGACCGCTTGCGGAGCGGCCGTGGCGCCCGACTCGCCGAGCCCCTTGGCCCCGAGCGGGTTCACCGGCGTGGGCGTCTCAACGTGGTCGAGCTCGAAGCGAGGCATCTCCGCCGCGCTCGGCACCAGGTACTCCGCCAGGGTGGAGGTCAACGGCTGACCATTCTCGCCATAGCTCACCTGCTCGTACAGCGCTTGGGCGATGCCCTGGGCCACCCCGCCCATGACCTGCCCCCGCGCCGTCAGCGGGTTGATCACCACCCCGCAATCGTCGACGCCGACGTACCGCTCAATCGTCACCCGGCCGGTCTCTCGATCCACGCCCACCACGCAGCAGTGCGCCCCCGAGGGACAGGTCGTGAGGCGGGGCTCGTAGAACGCCGTCACCTCGATGCCCGGCTCCAGGTCACCGAGCTGGGTGGGCCGGTAGGCCTTGTTGGCCACCTCCTCCCAGCTGAGGCCGCGATCCGGGGAGCCCCGCACGAAGAGCCGACCGTCGCTCACCTCGACGTCCTCAGGGGCCGCCTCCAGCAGGTGAGCCGCCACCCGTACCGCCTTCTCGCGAGCCCGCAGGCTGGCGAGCCGGACCGCCTCCCCGCCCACCGCGATGGAGCGCGAGCCGAAGGTGCCGATGCCCTCCTGCACAACGTCGGTGTCGCCGTGGACGACCTCGATCCGATCGACGGGCAGCGAGAGCACGTCTGCCGCGATCTGGGCAAAGGCGGTCTCATGGCCCTGTCCATGCGGGGAGGTGCCGACCGCGATGGTCACGGTCCCGTCCGGGTTGACGCGCGCCCGGGCCGACTCCCAGCCGCCCAGCATCCCGAGCCCTTCCATCATCGCCGACGGGCCCACCCCTCCCATCTCGACGAACGTGGAGAAACCGATCCCCATCAATGGCTGCCGAGGGTCCTCTCGCCTGGCTGCCTGCTCACGTCGCAGCTCCTCGTAATCGATCATCTCCAAGAGCCGACGCAGGGCCTTGTCGTAGTCGCCGGAGTCGTAGACGAAGCCGAGATGGGTCGTATGGGGGAAGGAGTCGGGGGAGAGGAAATTGCGACGGCGCACCTCAATGGGGTCGATGCCGGTCTCGCGACTCACCACGTCGACCACCCGCTCGATCAGATAGGCGGCCTCCGGCCGGCCGGCGCCACGATAGGCACCGACGGGCGTGGTCGTGGTCGCCACCACCCGGCATCCCGTCGCCACGGCCGGGATGCGATAGCAGCCGGCGCTCATGGCCATGGTCAGCATGGGCAGCCCCACCGCGTCAGCGGGGTAGCCACCGGCGTCCTGGGTGACCATCACCTGCAACGCCAAGATCCGTCCCGTGTCGTCAAAGCCGACCTCCACGTCCTGCACCTGCGCTCGGCCGTGGGTCATGGCCACCAAGTTCTCGCTCCGGGTCTCGACCGCCTTGATGGGCCGGCCCAGCCGGCGGGAGAGGAGCGCAGCCACCACGTACTCGGGGTACCAGCTTTGCTTGGCGCCGAAGCCGCCGCCGACGTCGGGCGCGATCACGCGGATGCCACGGTAGGGGATCCCCAACAGCTTGCTGAGCTGGCCGCGCACAAAGTGGGCCGACTGGCAACTTGCCCAGACCGTCAAGACCTTCGGGCCCCAGTCGGCGACCACCCCAAAGGGCTCCATCGGGACGGGGGCACAGCGCTGATTGACCAGCCGTAGGCGGCTTCGCCGCGGCGCGGCAGCCAACTCGGCGGTGACGTCCTGGGACAGGGGGATCTCCAGGTACACGTTTGACCCATGCTCCGGGAAGAGGAGGGGCGCGCCCTCGGCCAGGGCCGTCTCCACATCGGGTACGGGAGGCAGAGGATCGTAGTCGACCGCTACCTGGGCCACCGCGTCGGCGGCGAGGTAGCGGTCCTGGGCGACCACCACCGCTACCGGCTCCCCCACGAAACGGACGCGATCCCTCGCCAGCGAGGGCCGCTCCAAGCCCGGCACGGCGGTCGGCATGGGCGGCAGCTCCGGGAGGTCGCGGGCGGTGAAGACCCCCACCACCCCCGGGGCAGCGGCCGCCGCGGTCGTGTCGATGCCCCGAATCTCCGCATGTGCCTCGCTGCTGCGCACGAAGGCCAGGTGCAACATGCCGGGGAGGCGCAGGTTGTCGACGTAGGTGCCCCGGCCGGTGAGCAGGTTGGGATCCTCCTTCCGAACCACTGCCGCTCCCACCATCGAGGTCATCCCATTCCTCCGTGCGCAGTGATAACCGACCGCGAGAGCTTAATTAGATTGGGGCAGGGGCGGAGGCGTCAAGCAGCGCGCGCACGTCCTGGGCGCCCAAGCGGGGAAGGCGTCGGTCCGGGCTGACCCACCGGCGAGGCGGCGGGGCTGGGCACGGGGGACGCCGACGCGGACGGGGAGGGCGAGGGACGGGCGGAGGCCGTGGGCGACGGCGAGGGGGTCGCCGACGGGGTCGGTGACGGGGTCGGCGTCGGGGTCGGTGTGGGCGATGGCGACGATGACGGCGAGGGGCTCGGCGTGGGCGTCGGCGCCGGCGGCACCCTCGGGACCTGCGGCGGCTGCAACTGCTGGACCTGGGGAAGGTCAGCCGGTGGGGGCACGCTCCTCGGAGCGGGAGGGGTGGTCAGCACCAGCGCGGCCGCAACCGCGGCCACGATCGCGCCTGGGAGGCCGATCCACGCCGCCGACGCCAGGCTGAACCCCGGTCGGTCCCCTGTGGTCTGGGCCGAGCGGAGGAACGCACGTCGGAGCGGGGTGAGCTTGATCCCCTCGGCGGCGAAGCTTGCCCAAGGGGCGCTGGCGTAGAAGATGGCCAGCCACAGAAGCAGGAGTGCGATCACGACCGTGCCCAGCGAGAAGGCGCTGACCGGCATGGCGACGGCGGCCACCACCGAGAGGGCCGCGAGCAGCGACTCCGCCCTGGAGGAGTTGATCGCCTGCCAGACCGAGCGGCCCTCCTTTCGCTTGGGCGTGCGCAGGAAGGCGGCTCGCCGTCGGATCAGACCGCGTATGCAGGCCAAGGTCACAACCCAGCTCAGAGCGAACCAGCACCGCATGCACCGTACTGCGTCCCCCCACGTGCAGCCCGTGGTGGTACGGATGGCCCAGAGCGCTCTCCCCACCCCGCAGACCAGGAAGAGGAAGGGGACCAAGGCCAGGGGCCCTACGATCTCCCGCACCGGGAGGCGATGATGCATGACGGTCGCGGCCGCGGTCAGCAGGAGGAGCAGCGTGAAGAGCGCTGTGAGCAGATCACCGAACCATTGCACGCTGCCCAACAGGTAGTGGAGACGCTGGCCCAAGGTCAGGCGAAGGCGATGGGGGCCGATGGGCAACAGCTCACGCCAGTGCATGCGTAGGATCTGGATGCCCCCCAGGGCCCATCGGAAGCGCTGCTTCTTCAGCCCATCGAAGCTGAGCGGCATCAGCCCCTCGCCATAGGACACGGGGACGTACACGCCCCGGTAGCCAGCCCCCAGCATGCGCAGGCTGGCCT
>Ga0209061_1002965_pt1 | contig 19631 bp, 19 predicted proteins | sample Coa_R1_10_FD_187157 | JGI IMG/M metagenome (GOLD analysis project Ga0209061, IMG submission 187157) | Surface soil microbial communities from Centralia Pennsylvania, which are recovering from an underground coalmine fire - Coalmine... | ecosystem: Environmental > Terrestrial > Soil >...
GGGGCCGGAGCCGCTGAGTCCAGAGTTCACCGCCGGGCGTCTGGGCGAGGCGCTGGCACGGCGCAGGGGCAAGATCAAGCAAGTGCTGCTGGATCAGGGCGTAATCGCGGGCGTTGGCAACATCTACGCGGATGAAGCGCTCTTCCGCGCCGGCATCCATCCACTGCGCCGCGCCGATCAGCTCACGCCCACCGAAGTGCAAATGCTGCATGACGCCATTGTGGAGACGCTCACCCTGGGCATAGAGCATGGCGGCACATCTTTCAACGATTATCGTGACCTCTGGGGCAAGGCGGGCGATAACTACAACCATGTACGGGTGTACCAGCGCGAAGGCCAGCCATGCCTGCGCTGCGGAACTATCGTCGAGCGTATCATTCTGGCGCAGCGCGGCACCCATTATTGCCCCGGCTGCCAGCGGCTCACTGCGGAGTAAAGAACGCCTGCGAGCACTGGACCGTCTTTCCTGCTACCGAAAAGGTGATGCTGATAGTCGCGGGCACCCCCGCCGGCTGACGGCCCATAAGCGGGAGCGTGAAGCTGACATAGCCTCCATGATCGCTCCTCGGCTGCTGAGCAAGCGTCACATCAGTACTCTGGAAATGGACAACGGCTGTCGCCGGAGCGCCGGCCACGCCAGCGGTGTCCTTCGTGAGTCGTGCATAAACCATGATCGTGCTATAGGTCCCCGGTGCGTTATTCGACGACCAGGCACCGCAGCGATAGGTCTGCGGTGTGGGCACAGGAGACATGGTTGTCTGGAATGATGGATTAATCGTAACCGTTGGCTGCACCGGCGTTACCGTAGTGGTGGTCGTGACCGGGCCGCACGCCACTAACAGGAAGAGCAATCCCAGCAGCACGAGGCTATATACAATACGATAGTTATTCTTCATGGTACAGTAGACAACTCTTTTCAAACTGCTATAATAGGATGGCGACCAGCACTGTGTCTGGCAATCGAATCTCCACATTAAGGAGGGATCATCCTTACGCGATGATCTCATCGTCACAGTATAGCATGGCCTGTATGAATATAACGTTCCTGGGAATAAGCGGTCACGCTTAATAGTCAAAACTGCCTGATTTCATGGCTCTTGTGCAAAATCTGGTGCTGCCGGCTTGCTGATTGTGTTGAACTGTGCTACACTGTAGCCAGTGGCAGCCATGCAGATGAGCGATGTAGGTGTAATGATCTATTTTGAGGTGTAAACTTTTGTGAATAGTGAGACCGATAAGCAGCTTGAATTCTTAAATCAATTGCTCAATGACGAACAATCCTCATCTGTGCTTGAAATTCGTCCCGATCCCCATCGAGAGCAACGCAAAGGCGCCCCGGAAGTCATCTTCGGCGAAACAAAAGAGACCTCGCAGATCATCGCGATGGCGCAGGGTCTGCTGGCGGGTGCGGGGCGAGCAATTATCAGTCGCATGCCTCAGCAGTCGCTCACACCCGTTCAGGAGGCATTTCGCGCGTATACCATCCGTATGCGCGAGGCTGCCCGTGCAATGGTAATCTATCGTCCCGACTACGTGCGCAAGTACACGGGGGGGCATGTCGGCGTCATCAGCGCCGGCACATCCGATATTCCGATAGCGGAGGAGGCAGCGCTCATCGTAGAAGAGATGGGCTGTCGTGTGACCTGCATCTATGATGTGGGCGTGGCTGGCCTGCACCGCTTGATGAAGCCATTGCGCGCATTACTCTCCGACGAAGTGGATGCGATCATCGTGGCCGCAGGTATGGATGGGGCGCTGCCTTCGGTGGTTGCAGGACTGGTTCCGGTGCCTGTCATCGGATTGCCAACATCGATTGGCTATGGCATGGGCGGCAAAGGGGTTGCCGCATTGCTGGCGATGTTGCAGACGTGTGCGCCAGGTCTCAGTGTGGTCAATATCGATAACGGCGTGGGCGCCGGCATCACGGCCGCGCTCATCGCTAACCGCGTGGCGCAGGCGCGAGAACATCGGTCGCAGTAGGGAAGCAGCGAGATGTTCTGGTTCTAGAATGTCTCACCGCGAAGTTGGGTAAGTGTGGATACGAAGTTTAAGAGAGGCGGGACTTTCTATGGCGAACAACAGGCGCGGGCCTGCCCCCGGATCCCAGAAGGCGAAGCATGGCGGGCAGGCCGTGCGAGAGAAGTATGGCGCCGAATTCTACTCGAAGATCGGCAAGAAGGGCGGGGAAGCCGTAAAGGGGAAACGGGGACCGCAGTTCTATGCGGAGATTGGGAAGAAGGGGGGTGAGTCCACCAAGCGCCAGCGAGGCTCGGAGTTCTATTCACGCATCGGCAAAAAGGGTGGCGAACATAGTCGCACAACCGCCGAAGACAAAGAGTAGAAGGTGAAGACAGGATGATGCAAGACGGGGGCATGTTCCTCGTCTTGCATCATCCTGTCTCGGCGCGCCCGGTCAGGGAGGGTGCGTCAGTCCTGATGCTTCAAAAATGGGGGCACGTCGGCGGGTTCATCTCCGCCCTGATAGCTCTTTCCCACTTCGTGGCGACGCCCCATGCTCTGGAGGCCGCGCAGGTCGCTCAGGCTCCGCTGCTGGCGGGCCGGCTGGCGTGTGGCCGGCGGCATCCTGGTTGGCGGCGGCGCTGCCGGATGGGCGCTCTGGCCGGCCATGCGGCCAGGACCCGGACGCGGAGTCATTGGCGTTACCGGAGTTGAGGATGATAGCCCGCTTGAGGTTGGACGCGCCAATCGGGCCTGCGTCGTCTGTTCCGCACGCATAGCCGGCAGCCGCACCGTATGCAGTTCGTCCATACCCGCCGCGATCAACGTCACGCGGATGGTATCATGCAGGGACGGATCGATCACCGCGCCAAAGGTGATGTCGGCGGCATCGTCGATGGCCTCGCCGATGCGCTCCGCCACCTCGTTCACCTCAAAAAGCGTCATATCCTCTCCGCCGCTGATGTTAAACAGAACGCGCTTCGCGCCGCGAATCGTCACATTGAGGAAGCCGCCCGCCACGGCCTCCTCCGCGGCTCGCTGGGCGCGGTTGCGTCCCGTCCCCTGGCCGATGCTCATCAGCGCTGTTCCGGCCTCGCGCAAGACGCTGCGCACGTCGGCGAAATCGACGTTGACCATGCCGGGCACAGTGATAACCTCGGCAATGCCCTGCACGCCCTGGCGCAGTACGTCATCGGCGATCTTAAAGGCGTCCGAGAGGCTTTGCTCGCGCGCTATGGTGGTCAGCAGGCGATCATTGGGGACCGTAATCAGCGCGTCGATCTCCTTTTTTAGCTCCGCGAGGCCCTGTTCGGCAACGCGCCTGCGGTGTGTGCCCTCGAAGGTGAAAGGAAGCGTGACGATGCCAACGGTGAGCGCGCCAAGCCTCCTGGCGATAGAAGCGACAACGGGCGCAGCGCCAGTCCCGGTGCCTCCGCCCATGCCTGCCGCGATAAACACCATGTCGGCTCCGCTCAGGACCGCCTTGATCTCTTCCGCGCTTTCGGTTGCCGCGCGCATCCCTACCGCCGCATTGCCTCCGGCCCCTAACCCTTTCGTATAGTGTTCTCCCAGGCAGATGCAGGCGCCGGCGTGCGAGAGCGACAACACCTGCGCATCGGTGTTCATGGCAGTATAACGCACGCCCCGCACTCGCGCATTAATCATACGGTTCACGGCATTCATTCCCCCGCCGCCGACGCCGACCACGACAATATCGACCTGGTGTTGTGCCTGCGCGAGTGCGTCAAGTTGCGCCTGGGAAGAAGATGGGGGGTCAACTGTGTCTCTCCGCTCCCAGTCCAATCGGGCTAGCTCTTTTTGCCGCTGCATCTCTTCCCTTTCCACCTCATGTCGAAGTATGGCCCACTGATCCTCTTGCCCTTCATACACATCTGGCCTGGCCTTCGTCTTCTCTACCCATTGCTCTGGGGCGACTTCACGTTTGTATCCATCGTGGGATAATGGTTGCATGCACACACCCCCTCTATTACGGAACATACGGCAGAGAGGCTCGCCGGGTACATACCTGACTCTTTTGCACGTTCTTGCCTGCACTACGGACCCGCATCCGCTTGCCATCTGCCCTGCGGACGAGGGCTGCGGCCTCACAGGCGAAAAAACGCCTCTTTCGCATTGTAACAAAAGTGTCAAGTGAGCGCCCTGTGTATAATTTTGTATCTGGCTCGTCTCTCCTGAAGATAGCCTCTGATTTCTGCCGCCCATACTTGCGAGCGCGGCAGAGCCGCGCGAATACCCGGCGAAAGTACTGCGAAACGAATAACCCTCTAATTAAGAATAACGAACGAAGAGGGGGAAAAGGATTGAAGCTTATGGAAGAAGGTAAGGGGGAAACGAGGTGGAGAATAATTCGACAGGGGTGTCATTGCCACGAGGACAGGCAATGACACCCCTGCCCGACTGCATCGAGGTGTCTCATGCAGCGCTATTCTTTCTTGAGAGAGAGGCTGCTGCCGCTGGCCTTCGCCGCCCTCTTCTCCTTGAGCGCCTCTCTCTTCTGTTTGTTCGATTTAGGGGGTGCCTTCTGCACCTTTTTCTGCTCTTTATTCGCCATAAGTACCTCCTGATCTTATAAGCAGCAGGACTGGACCGATCTTGATGAGTCTCCTACACTATTGTAACAGATTCGGCAGCGGAGAGCCAGAGAGATGCATCCTATGAACTATGAAACTGCTCAAGCAGCCTCCGCTCCTCATAGCTTGCCAGAGCATGGGTTATCATACGAATTACATTCCGCACGTCCATTGGCTTACGCAATTGATAAATACCGCGTTGTTCCAGTTCCGCAACTGGCAGGGTAGCGCTCATCATAATGGCTGGCACGCCGCGCGTCTCTTCTACGTTCTGAAGCCGGTCATATAACTCCAGGCCATTAAGACCGGGCAGGCGGTAGTCAAGCAGCAGGAGGCATGGGCGGATAGAGGGCGCCTGCTCCAATGCCGTGCGGCCATTGTCTATGACCCTGGTAGTATAGGGCGTCTCTTCTTCAATGAGTTGTTGTAAAAACGATCCAATATCTGCGTCATCTTCGACGATCAGGATGGTTGAGTTTTGTGGGCCTTGTGCCGCTGGCGGAAGGACCTCCCCTGGCATGGTAAACTCCTTGTCTACGATATCAGAGCGATGAAACTGGTGCTATACGTTAATGTAACGGATAAAGCATATTCATGGTGACGCCAATAAAAAAAACAAACCCTCCTTGATGCGAACAAGAAGGTTCTTCTGGTATGCCTTTACCTCTCTTATTGTACCGCATAACCTGTCCCTATGGAAGAGGGTCCGGGCGCCCGCCAGGGCTTTCCCATTCGTGATGGCACACCCTGCCACTGCGTCCACAGAGGCGCGTCAGCGTGCCTCGTGCCTCGATGGCCTCAGAAGAGGAAAGCCCCGGGGGGCCTGTCGACGGCGAAGTGCCAGAGGTGGCGAAGCGTGCAAAAGATGATGCGCACCCGGAAGGCTTTGATGTGTTGTCTGCGCCAGCGGCCTGTGATATACTGGTCAGGAACAAATTATGGACACGCCGTGTTCATATAGTATGAGTAATTTGTATCATCAGAAAATCAGGCGAAAGGGGAATGAGAAGATATGCCTCGCAAGGGTGAACTTTCAAAGACCGCCCGCGCTTCGCTGGCGAACCGCTCGGAGCTTAACCATATGACCTCGCGCATCTGTGCCAAATGCGGTGAGCCGATTATGCTCGCGGAGCTTCAGCCCGTCAAGGTGGTTGGTGTTGGGATGAAGTACTACCACAAGGCCCACTACAACCTCCAGTAAGCGCCGGGCAGTTCATCATAAAACCGTTCAGCGCGAATAATGCCCCTGAGCGAATCAGGGGTTTATTTTATACATAGTCCCCCTTGACAATCCTCCCACAAGCTGCCACAATCGGCGCAAGTATTCACATGAGGAGATAGCTTTTTCATGGTTCAGTCAACTGACCGTAATTATACTGATGCTCAATCCCCTTTCGCGGACGTGCCCACGCTACCAACAATGACTGTGGCTTTCCAGGGTGAGCGCGGCGCCTTCGGTGACGAGGCCGTGTGCGCTTATTTTACCGCCGAAACCGGACAATGGCGCGGCAAACCGGAGCCGGTTCCCTATCGCAGCTTCGCGGAAGTCTTCCGCGCCGTCGCCGCCGGTGAGGTTGATTACGGCCTGGTTCCCGTCGAGAATTCGCAGGCAGGCAGCATCAATGATGTTTATGATCTTCTGCGCCAGCACGATCTCTTTGTCATCGGTGAGATCAGCCATCCTGTCAATCACTGCCTGCTCTGCCTGCCGGGGCAGTCGCTCGATGATATCAAGCGCGTCATCTCGCATCCGCAGGCGCTGGCCCAGTGCGATGTTTACCTGCGCGAGCTGGGCGCCGAAATCGTGGCGAGCTATGATACTGCTGGCAGCGCGAAGATGATCCGCGAGGAGAATCTGCTGGGCGTAGCGGCGGTGGCGGCGGCCGGGGCGGCGGCCCTCTACGACCTGGAAATTCTTGCCGGCAATATTCAGACGATCAAGGATAACTATACGCGCTTTATCGCGCTGGGCAGAGAGCCAGCGCCCCGGCGCAGTGGCTCCGCGAAGACGATGCTGGTCATGGCGACGGCCCATCAACCCGGCTCGCTCTACCGCTGCCTGGGTGTGCTGGCGAATAACGGCATCAATGTGCTCAAGCTGGAATCGCGCCCATCGCGCCAGCGCCCCTGGGAATATGTCTTCTACCTCGATTTCGAAGGGCACCGCGAAGATCCAACCGTGCGCACGGCGCTGGCGGATCTGGCGGGGCATACAACCTTTTGTAAGGTGCTGGGATCATTCAGTAAAAATTTATGATGAGCGGCCTGTATGACGACGAATGAGCCGTGCAAGCCGCCATATGATTAGCCGCGCGCCTGGCGATGCAGCTTGATGGCTTCAACTATGAACTCCATCTCCTCGCGGCTATAGGGACGAGCGAAGGGGAACGGCTGGCTGTCGTTAAATGCGGCCTGCCACATCCTGTTCAGGCTGTTCTGAATGCTTTCGTCCCCGTGAGTGAAGCCCTCGACAAGCTTGATCCAGCGCGCGGCCAGCGCCTGGGCCTCGGGACTGGCCGGGGGCTTACCCGAGGCAATGATACGCCTCAGCTCGGCGGTCACGTCGCTCCACTGCTGCGTAGCTGTGTGGTGCTCCTGCTCGCCGAAATTTTTACCCCACTCCTCAAGCTTCAGGAGCTGCTCCTCTGTATAATACTGCTTGAAGATGCCCTCCATCTTCCTGGAATCTTCTTCGGAGAAGTATTTCTTTCTCCAATCATCCGCCTGCTGCATCTGTATCACCTGGATGACGTGAACGATGGCCTCCCAGTCCTGCTCGTTGCCGTGCAGCGTCTCCTGCGTCTCCTCGATGGCCTTGATAACATTATCAAGCTGCGCCCGGCGCTCACACATCATCGCTTTCTGAAGGGCCAGCGATTCGGGCAAAGCTGTCGGCCCGATGCGCAGGCATTGCTTGATTTCATCCAGCGTGAAGCCGAGAAATTTGAGCGCCAGAATGCGCTGGAGCCGCAGCAGGTCGGCATCCGTATATAAACGATAACCTGACGCGGTGAAATGGGACGGTTTGAGCAGGCCAACCTTATCGTAGTAGCGCAGTGTGCGTACCGTGACCGAGGCTTTGCGCGCAAACTGGCCCGTGTAATAATAATGCTGGCTCAGGTGCGGCCTCCTTTCTGTCGATGAGTGTAAAGCATTACGTAACGTCATGGTCAAGTCCACTTTAGCGTATCATAAACGCTTCTCTTTCCACGCCGTGACGGCTGTTCCCCTGCTCCTCTTGACAAACGCCGGCCGGTTTCTTATACTTGTGGTAGTAATCGTATTCTATAGAATCAGGAGAACCAGGGGTAATATCGATAGTTGGGGAATCTTGCTAGAATAGCAGAATTCGGGCAGAGACTGCGTAAGAAACATTGTATTCACCTGGCAATGTGGCCCGTGGCTCTGTTGCCGGGCGCCGAATTACTATCCATGAAGGAGACCGGCGATGAAAGCAACCCCCCGGAGTATTTCCCTATGGCTATCAGTGATGTTGTTATTTGTGCTGGCGGCGTGTGGCGGTGGCAGCAGTAGCGGGAGTGGGAGTGGGAGCGGTCAGACGTTGCATGTGCTGATAGGTTATAACAGTACATTCCCTACCCAGCAGAAGCAGTGGATGCAGCAGATCGGCAACGAGTTTCACAAGCTGACCGGCGCTACTATTGCCTGGGACACCTACAGCAGCAGCGACCAGGAGCAGACCAAGCTCCAGACCGCCATCGTAAGCGGCAGCGGCCCCGATATATTTAGCTTCGGCACCACTTTTGTTCCCACCGCCCAGGCTACCAACGGCTTCGTCACGCTCACCGACCAGGACTGGCAGGCAGTCGGTGGGAAGAGCAGATTCTTCCCGCAGCAGCTAACCATGTCCGGCTCATCGCCTGGCAAACTGATCGCCGTCCCCTGGGTGATGCGTCCCTTCGCCATGGTTTATAACAAGGACATGTTCCAGCAGGCCGGTATCGCAGGGCCGCCCAGGACCTGGACCGAATTCGTCCAGGATGCACAGAAGTTGACCAATGCATCCGCCGGAGTGTACGGGGCCGAGATCGATCCTTCGGACTCCTTCGATCCCTGGAAGATCTGGTGGACGTTCGCCATGCAGATGGGAAAGAATTTCCTATCGCCGGACCTCAAGACCGCGCAGTTGAACACGCCGGAGGCAGTGAGCGCCGTCCAGTTCTGGTTTGACTGGGTGACGAAGTACAAGATAGCCGATCCAAACTCGATGTCCTGGAAGGCTCCTGATGCTACGCGCGCCTTCGACAACGGCAAAGCGGCCATGCAGATCATGATAACCCCGACGATTGTGCCGACGTTCCAGAATTCGCCCGTCGCGGGCAAGTTCGCTTTCGCGCCAATGCCAACCATTCCTTACGGCATGCAGCAGAGACCGGCGGGCGGCGTGCCCGCCTCGACCATCGTTTCGGGTGATATGCTCGCCGTCGCCGATTACTCGAACGTCAAAGATCTGGCCTTCAAGTTTATTAACCTGGTGACGGACTACCAGCACCAGCTTCAGTGGACCAAAACTTTTGGCGATTTGCCGGTGAATGTGCAGGCGGCGAACTATCTCGCCAGCAAGGATCCCCAGACGGCGGCCTTTGTGCAGGCCGAAGCCGGGGCAACGCCTACGCCATTTTCGGGCGCGTGGGGGCCGCTGGAGGTGGCGCTGGCCGGCGTGAGTTCCAAGCTGGCGAACGAGATCGCAACAAATCACTACGATCCGTCTCACATCAAACCCTTGCTGGATCAGGCTAACCAGCAGATCCAGAGTCAGTTACACTAAAAGTGGGTCTGGTTTCCAGCGCTGTTGCTTCCTCGCGCCTGTGGCGCTTGCGGGATGGAGGGTATGCTGTGAAAAATGCGCGAAGCGCATTTTTCACAGCATACCCTCCATCCCTGGCGCGGCTCCGCCGCGCGAATGTTCGGTGAGAGAGGGCGAGGCCGCTGAGGAATAGATACCCCTGAATAATAGGTGGAGATTATGTCCATACGACCTGCACCGGAGACCGCCCCTGAGGCGGCGCTGGCTCCTGCGACGGCAAGGAAACCCGAGCGCGGCGCGAGTCGTGGCGCCGGGGGGAGGCCAATGTGGTTGATGTGGCCGAGCGTGTTCTTGCTGGTAGTGATTATCGGTATCCCCTTCCTGATTGCCCTGTATATCAGCTTCCTGAATCTCGATCAGTACACGCTGCGAAGCTGGATTCATGCGCCGTGGGTTGGGATCAGCAACTACGTCTCCGCGCTCACCGCTGGCAACGTGATCGGCGCCTCGACGCTGACATCGCTGGGGGTAAGTGTGGGTTTTTCACTGCTGACCACGCTCTGCATCACACCTATCGGCATTCTGGCCGCGCTCACCGTCAATACCCAGTATCGAGGTCGAGCGATCATCCGCGCGCTCTACCTGGTTCCCTACGTGATACCGACGTTTGTGACGGCGCTGGTATGGCGCATGATGTTCCTGAACAGGACCGGGCTGGTTGATATCGTGCTGGCCGGCATCCATGTGGCAAGCATCAATACCTACTGGCTGCTGGGACCGAATAGCTTCTGGGCGATGGTCATTGCGGATGTCTGGGCTTCGTGGGCTTTCATCTATATGATGGTGCTGGCGGGTTTGCAGTCGATCTCCGGCGATCTCTACGATGCTGCCGAGGTAGATGGTGCGAACGCCTGGCAGAAGCTGACGCGGGTGGTGCTGCCGCAGTTGCGGCATATCCTGGGGCTGGCCCTGCTGCTCTCGACATTGAACCATTTCAATAACTTTACCCTGCCCTTTGTCATGTTCGGCACGCCTCCACCGGTACAGGCCGACGTACTGCCGCTCAACATCTACGTCTCTTCATTCCAGTTGTTTAATTTTGGACTGGGCGGGGCAATGTCGGTGATTACCCTCGTGCTCATGCTGATCCCCGGCCTCTTTTATATTCGGACGCTGCATCTGGGGGAGGTGATGGCGTCGTGAGCGCACAGCGTAGCGTAAGAGGAAGAATGCATCGCGATTCGCAGGAGATCCTGTCGCGTCCGCTGCGCATTGTCGTAACTATCGTCCTGGTGATCTTCGTCCTGGTGCCCATCGTCTATACGCTCTTGCTCTCGGTCACGCCGGATAGCGAGATTGGCAGCGGGGACCTGATTCCGACGCAGTGGGCCTTTGGCAATTACATCCAGATGTGGACGACGGTAAGCCTGGCGCAGGGCATCTTTAATAGCCTGGTTATCTCAGGGATCGCCAGCGCCATCGCGGTGATTCTGGCCGTGGGTGCTGCCTATATCATCACCAGGTTCAGGTTTCGCCTGCGCCTCCCGTATCTCTACGCGCTCATTGGCCTGCAAACCGTGCCCAGCGTGATGCTGCTTCTGCCGCTCTTTGTGCTGTTTGCCTCGATTCAGGCGGCGCTGCATTTCAGGCTCGTGGGGACGTACCAGGCGGTAATTATTACATACCTGACCTTTGCTCTGCCCTTCGCGACCTGGCTGATGGTCTCCTATCTTGGCAGTATCCCGCTGGATCTTGAGGAGGCGGCGCTGGTAGATGGCGCGACCAGGCTGCAAGCGCTGTGGCGCGTGATTGTGCCGCTGGCGCTGCCAGGAGTTGTGGTGGCGCTGGTCTTTGCTTTCCTCACTGGCTGGAACGATGTGTTATTTGCCAGCGTTCTGACCGCGCCGGAGACGCGCACCGTCGCGGTGCAGTTGCAGGCGTTCAGCGCGGGGCAGGAGGGGGGATCGCTGCCGCTGTACGGCCAGTTGATGGGCGCATCGGTGGTGAGCGCGCTGCCCGTGGTGATTCTGTATATGATCTTCCAGCGCTATCTGATCGGGGGCCTGACCGCCGGGGCGGTCAAGGGGTAGGGAGAAAGCGGCTATACAAAGTTCCCGGCAAAGCTTTGCCGGGAACTTTGTATGTCTGCCGCAAGAGCCGGCGATGAAACATTAGAAGCGGGAGGAGCGGCGGCGCTTGCGGCGCTGGGCCTCCGCCTTGCGTTTGCGCCGCGCCTGCGGACTCTCGTAGTGCCTGCGGCGCCGCGCCTCGGCCAGAATGCCGGCCTGCTGCACTTTGCGGTTAAACTGTTTCAGCGCTACATCGAACGGACTGTCGGGATTGACAATAATCTGGCTCATAGCGGCTACCAGCGCGATCTACCGCTACCGGGGCGATAGCTGGCTTGCTGCTGGTAACAATCCTGGCAGTAGACGGGGCGATCATCCCGGGGCTGGAAGGGGACACTGGCCTCTTTTCCGCAGCTTGCGCAGATAGCGGTATACATGGGGCGGGACTCGCGCTCACGATAACCTCCACGGCTTCCCGACCTGCCCTGGTAGCCGCCCGCTTGCTTGCGTGCTGCTCGACATGATGGGCAGCGGCTGGGATCATTGGTCAATCCACGGCTTGCATAAAATTCCTGCTCACCGGTTGTAAAGGTGAACTCCTGGCCGCAGTCGCGACAATACAGTGTTCTGTCTGACAATGAAAACTCTCTTTCTCAATTTCCGCTTTTCTGTGCGGATCGTGTTAATTTCCCTGTATTGCGCAACATCACATAAGCCAAACAATTCTTAGCAACATGCACCATACAGCATTGATTTATTATAGCACATACTCTCTCCCTTGACTAGCCAGGGGGCAAAAGTCATAGCTCTTTTCAGAGACTGTCTGGTGCCCCACGGTCTCGCTCACTCTCCTCAACACACTTTACAGAGGGAGGGCACAGCAGTGAGCGAGGGCGAAAGTATCGTCGCGGCTTATTGGGGCCTCAACCCGCTTTACAGAGGGAGGGCACCATGAGTGCACGCAAGTGCTGGTGTTGACAATCAGACACACTCTCGACTATTTTGCTCCGGGTGAGCGGTGGCGCAGGAAGAGGAAGGCGGCAAGGCTGGCTGCGGCCAGGGCGATAAGGGCACCTGTGATCCTCCTCGTGCGCAACTGGCGTAGATTGCGGGCGAAGGGAGGAAAGTTAGCGCGATCATTAAGGTGAGGAAAGGGCTTCTCGGGTACGGGGACGCCGAGGAAGGAGCACAGAGGCTCCCATCCCTGCCTGACATCATAGACGAGCAGCTTTTCGGGGGGAACCCTGCGCCTGACCTCCTCGATATGCTGCTGGAAGACGGAGATGGCATATTGTCGATCCTCAAAGCGGTTATGGAATGTTCTCTGCCAGATGAGGTCGTCGTTCACGCGTACCATCTGCAAGAGGCCGGGCATGAAGAGTTTCATCATCAGGCGGAATGGTAATGGTGCCAGACGCGAGCGCCTGGCCCTCACATGGAAGATTGTGCTGCTAACGCTCTCATACCATTTTTGGGGCTCGCGCACGGTGAGCAGCACTCTGGCGTCGGGAAATGCCTCCATCAGTTCCGCGTAGAAGGTGCACGCAGGCCAGTCCACGGTCGCTCGATAGCCCTCAAATAGTTTGTGCCAGTCAACCGTCTCGCCGTTAGTAGCGGCGCGCCACTGCGGGACGTGCTCCGGGTGGCGGAAAGCTTCGGTCATGTGGTAGCAGGGTCCGAAGCCGAGTTGTTCGAGGGCTACTTTCAATGAGAGGGTTCCGGTGCGCCCGAATCCGGCGCCAATAATCTGCAATCCTGCGCTCTTGCTGGATGCTTCTGCCTGTTCTGTCATCGCTGCCATTCCTCTCTGGGTCGAGCCTTCGCGCGGCTCCTCCGCGCCAGGATTGTATAATGTCTGGTGGAGCGGGTACTTCGCACCCGCTCCACCAGACATTATACAATCTTGCGGCGAGCACCGCAGGCGCTTTGCTTTTTGTAGAGATGTTTGACATAATGAGGTAAAGCAAGACGAAGATTGGCCTGGTCTAACCAACGGAGGATATTTTATGATCAGCTTTTCCCCGACCGAGGAGCAGGAAGAGATACGCCGCCTGGCGCGCAGCGTTGCGAGCGATGAGTTACGACCACAGGCGCGGGCAGCCGAGAAGGATGGCGATATCGCGGCGGCGTTAATGCAGACGCTCACACAAACCGGCCTCACGACACCATTTCCCGAAGATTACGGCGGTTCGGGTAATATCGAGGCCATCACCTATGCGCTGATTGCCGAGGAACTCGGTTTTGGCGATGGCGGGCTGGCGATGAACGTTATCGGCTCGATGATGGGACCGCTGACCGTAGCCCTGGCGGGGAATGAGCGCCAGCAGAGCGAATATATCGTTCCCTTCTGTGGACGCGAGGGATATAAAGAGCGCGGCAGCCTCGCCTTTGCCGAGCGCAGCGGTGGCTACGCGCTGGCCGATATCAGCGCGACGGCGCGGCGTGAGGATCGGGGCTACGTCATCAATGGCACGAAGCGCGATGTAGTCCACGGCGCCCAATCAAGGCCCCGCGTCGTTTTGCTGCGCCTGGAAGGCACTGTGGGGAACGCGGGCCTGTGTGCCGCGCTGCTGGATGATGAGGCGCTGGCTGGCGTGCACGTCAGGCCCGAGACGCAGAAGCTGGGGCTGCAAGCTGCTCCGAGCGCATCCTACCGCTTCGAACACGTCATGATTCCCGAAGCGGCCATGCTGGGCGAGCCGGGCAATGGCGGTGTGGTGCGCGCGGCCACGCTCTACCTCATATTGCGGGCTGGCGTCGCCTGCGGCATGGCGCGCGCCGCACTGGAGTATGCTGGCAAGTACGCCGGGGAGCGTATTGCCTTTGGTCGTCCCATCGTCTCTTACCAGGGCATTGCCTTCATGATCTCAGAGATGGCGATGAAACTCGATGCCGCTCGCCTGCTGCTGTGGAACGCGGCGACGCACTGGGATCGCGGCGGCGCTGACGATGCGCTTATACACGATGCCGAGGCCGCGCATTATCAGGCCGTCAGGATCGCGAAGTCGGCGACGACGGATGCCGTGCAGATCCTGGGCGGGGCGGGTTTCATGCAGGATCATCCCGTCGAGATGTGGATGCGCGACGCGGCTGCGATGGAATAAGAGTAGTGTATTCAGAGGGATACCCACGAGGGAGTGTCAGCATGATTAACTTTACACTGAGCAAGGAGCAGGAAGCGTTTCGCGACTACGCGCACCAGGTGGCCGTCGAGGAAATGAGGCCGATAGCGCTGGAGTGTGACCGCACGGAGCAGATACCGGAATCGTTTTTCTGGAATATGCAAAAGCGTTTCTGGGCTGGCTCGGCTGCGCAGGCGCGAGCGCAGGGGGCGGAGCGGCAGGAGAATGTATTCTCGATGCTCTCGCAGGAGGAGATGGCCTGGGGAGATGCGGCCCTCTCGACGGCGATTCCCGGTCCCGGCCTGGCAGCGCCGCCGATTCTTTCCCAGGGAACGCCTGAGCAGCAGAAGCGCTTTCTGAGTATCTACATGGATGGGCAATTGCACTGGGGGGCGCTGGCGCTGACCGAGCCGGGCATCGGCTCCGATGTTGCTGGCATGTCCACAACCGCTGTGCTGGACGGGGACGAGTGGGTTATCAATGGGCACAAGCACTACATCACCAACGGAGCGCGGGCGGATCTTGTTGTCACCTTCGCAACCGTCGATAAGAGCATGGGCCGCGCGGGCATTCGACCTTTCGTTGTGCCGAAGGGGACGCCGGGGCTGATTGTCGGGCGTATCGAGCAGAAGATGGGCCTGCGTGCCTCTCAGACAGCCGAACTGATCTATGAGAACTGCCGCATTCCGAAGGATAATTTGCTGGCGGGCCGCCAGACAAGCCAGAGCAGCGGCTTCAAGGCAGCGATGGGGACGCTCGACGCGACGCGTCCGATGGTGGGAGCGCTGGCGGTGGGCATCGCGCGCGCAGCCCATGAGGCGGCCTGTCGCTGGGTGAAGGAGGAGCTGCCGGCGGGCTATCCGGCGCTGCGACGGCGCGAGATCGAGGATGAACTGGAGGAGATCGGGCAGGAAATCCAGATGGCACGCTTCCTGGTCTGGCGCGCGGCATGGATGGCCGACCAGCGTATCCCGAACTCGAAGGAGGCTTCGATGTGCAAGGCATACGCCGGCGCGCTGGTGATGAAGGCGACGGCGGCAGCGGTACGCATTACAGCGCCGGGCGAGAATGACGAGACCAGGCAGTTTATTCAGAAGTGGTTCCGCGATGCGAAGGTCTTCGATATCTTCGAAGGCACAGCCCAGATCCAGCGGCTGATTATCGCGCGCCGCCTCTTCCCGCAGGTGGATATCCCTTAGACCGGGGGTACAGGGAGCTTTGCCCCCTGTACCACGTTTTTAAGGCTGAGGTTTGCGAGGGGAGCGGGCCGGCGCCTCCTCGCCGGCGTCGCCGGACGCGTAATCCTCTTCCTCCAGCTGCAAGCTGAACGCTCTCATTGAGCGAGAGTCGCGTTTGCCTGGGCGTCGGCGCTCTATATCCTCGCGCTTGAAGATGTCGCGGCGGGCGACAGTGCGCTTGTCACGCAGCTTTCCTCTCATACTCTCACCTCCTCTCTCCCCTGAGCGATTCAGCATGCACAGAAATGATAGCTGGCAATTCTGACACCTCTCTCGTGCTGTATGTGCTGAATGAATGTATATACATCAGCATACTGTAATCCTGGAAAACATAACTACCGGATGCATGCAACTTTCTCTATGTGTGGAATGTACATGATCGTTTCATGGGGGAATGTGCAGGGAAGGTAGAGAGCGAAGGAGAACGCTCGCTGCCCGGATGATGCGAGCAAAAGTAATCAATGGCGTATAGTAGAATATCAATACGTGCCATCGCTTTGTGACGGGTGAGTACGACTGCTTCGCGCACCGCGCTTCCCTTTTAAAATTGTGCCTTGCATAGAACTCACCTGCCTTCCTTTTTGTATCAAAACATACTCAGTTGCGGTGAAAACGTCCGCACACCGTAGGGAAATCGCTCCCTATGTGGCCCTGGCCGGGCAAGAGACCCGGGGTTCCTGTCCCAATCTCGAAACCAGAGATAAATACGCCGGGTGGCGCATTACGCTGCCTTTTGCGGTGATCCGCTGTATTTGGATTTCGGTTGCACCGCCAGCCGACTTCTACAAGGTTCGCTACACCTCGATGTGGTAACTGCGACCACATGCGCATAACTGCTAGTGAGTGTACTCGCTGGCCTGCTAAAAGTCAAGCATTTTTATGGGCAATATTGTCGCGCTAATAAGACATAGCCCGGGATTCCTATGATGAGGGAGGGAATGATAGAGGGCGAGGCCAGCGGCCTCGCCCTCTATCATTCCCTCCCTCATCATAGGTGATAGATATATACAGCTTTTTCTATCAGATATTGATTATATGCATAAAAGCTTGACAGACAAGAAAATCTAAAGTATAATCATAGCAGAATCAAGGAGAAGGATTATAGTAAAAGTAAAGAAATACTGACAGAGAGACTATTGCTGGTAAAGTTTCGGGTTCGCTCATGGTTATGGACGAGGAGGGTTGCCCGCATGTCCTGGTTTGACCGCCTGCTCGGCCTCCCCGAGTATTCGCATACAGTCCCACAATCCCCACCTGCTTCCCCTTTGATGGCGGTCCCCCCTGCCGCTCGCCCCGGGATTCACCGCAGCTCGCCTCCTGCTGTGAATCCCACGATGGGGCGAGGAGAGCGCGTCGCGGAGCAGATCAACCCGACTTACTTCGCGGCCAGCCCTACACAGGAGGACTGGTACTGGGGACGCTTCGCTACTGGCAGCGAGGAAGACTACCTCTGGAGGAGGTTATCGGACAACTTTTATCAGAAGGATTTGATTCCGGCAACGTATCTCGAAGTACACAATCAGTGCTACGAAGCCTATAATGCTAACCCGCTGGCCTTTGCCATCATCGAACTGACCACCAGTTTCGTACTTGGCGAGGGCATTACCGTCGCGGCCAGCCACCCACGAGTGCAGCAGGTGCTCGATGATTTCTGGCACCATCCTGAGAATCGCATGGACGAGCGCATTTATAGCCTCTGCACCGAACTGGCGCTCTATGGTGAGCAGTTCATTCACTTCTTCGTCAATCGCTATGATGGCAGCGTTATCATTCGCCAGATCGATCCCTCGCTGATCGACCAGATCGAGACCGATCCCGAAGATGTGGAGAAGCCGCTGCGCTACCACCGGCGTCCCATCGGGCAGGTGATGAGCGCGACGGCGGGCGATCCACCCAACTTCGATCCGTCGCAGCCGGTGGACACGCAGGGGCAGTGGTTCAGGGCTGGCAAAGAGGTGCTGCACATCGCCATCAACAAGGTCAGCAACGCCAAACGCGGCAAGTCCGATCTCGCTACGCTGCTGCCCTGGCTGCGCCGCTATAAGGACTGGCTCACTGACCGCGTGCGCATCAACAAGTACAAGGCTGCGTTCCTGTGGGATGTCACGCTAACCTCGGCTGACAAAAAAACCATCGATAGAAAGCGTATGGAGTACGCATATCCGCCGGAACCAGGCTCGGTCATCATCCACAACGAGGCCGAGCGGTGGAGCGCCGTCGAGCCAAACATCCAGGCCAACGATGCCAGCGAAGATGGAAGGGCAATAAAGCTCATGGTAGCCGTTGGGGCATCTCTGCCGGAACACTATCTGAGCGATGGTGACAATGGCAACCGTGCGACGGCCTCAGAGATGAGCCTGCCCACGCTGCTCAAATTCAAGCGCCGGCAGCGTGTCGTCAGGTATATGCTCAGGTGCATCCTTGATCGTGTGATCGAGGAGGCGCGGCGTGCTGGCCGCATCGGGCCGCGCGTCGATACGCGCTACGAGATTACCTTCCCGGAGATCGATTCGGGAGAGCACCATACCCTCGCGCAGGGCCTTAGCTGGCTCGTGCCGGCGCTCACAGCGGCGCATGGGCAGGGCTGGATCAGCGATGAGACGGCGATGCGCATTATGTTCGAGTTCTGTGGTGAGGAGATTAATCCGCACGAGGAGATGGAACGCATCGCGCGCTCAAGGGCGAGCGCCCACGAAAGGAGGCCCCACTGATGCCGCTCGATGCCAGCAAGACGGCGCATATGCAGGCCGTTGTCCTCAGAACCTTTGCCAGCCGGCAAAAGACCGTCGTTTTTGTCTATCAGGCCGGCGGATCCTATAGCTATAGCGCGGTCAGCGTCATCTTTCGCCCGCAGGCCGTCATCGATCCGCAGATCCCCGATCAGGCCGGCGGGCAGCCACGCCAGCAATGCGATATGCTTATGGTCGCGCCCATCGGTACCAGCTTCACTGGCGTCGTCTACGTCGCCGATACATCCACTGCGACGACCAGCGCCGTTGCAGCCGCGCAGAAATATGAGATTATCGAGGCGCTTCCCGTTGGCTGCGTGCCGGGCGGGACGCGTATCATAGCCAGATTGAGAAGGTTCCGTTAATCAATATCCCATCGAAAAGGAGAAATTCCCTTCATGAACCTCGAACCGCAGCATCCGCTGCCGCCGGGCGGGCGCGTGCCCGATCTTAATCTCGCCGGGGCCGATGGATGGAACGTCGCCAGCGGGCAGAGCATCCAATCAATGCCCGATCCCGTGCGCCCGGCGCCCTGCATTCCCGAACTGCATGGCAGCCCCCACCTGGGAGGCATCGATCCCGCGCAGCCGATCCCCCGGCTCAATCTGGCGGGAGTGGATGGCGTACCGTCGCCCGCGCAGCTTACGCGCCCTGCCCCGACGGTCCTGCATCAGCCCGATTATGGCGTGCCGGACATGACGCAGCCGCGCCTGCAAACGGCGAACGTTGCCGATGATGGCGTCTCTTTCGAGCCGCGCGCGGAGTTTGAGCCGGATCCGCTGCTGCCCGATCTCGACGAATATACGCGGCCCTATGGCCTCGATATCCACAATGCGCAGGGCGAAGGATCGGCCGTGCTTGCGCCGGATCCGCTGCCGGGCGCTTTGCTCGATTACGATGTGCCCGATGGCGTCGCCATCTGCCGCGATCCGCTCGCGCCGGAACCGCTGCTGCCCGATCTGCAAGCCCCATCCTTGCTTGTAGAAGCAGGGCTGGCCCCGGATCGCCCGGGCGATCTGGCAGCCGGCGCGCTCGATCAGATGCATCTCTCGCCGACCTATCAACAACTCGATGGCGTGCCGTATAGCAGCGTCTTTATGGATCAGAGCGGCATGAACAGCGCGCGCCGTCGTCATTTCGATCTGCTGATGGGTG